>LNFM01008788.1_pt1 | contig 15059 bp, 14 predicted proteins | sample 596031 | NCBI WGS metagenome assembly LNFM01 (sample SAMN04254537, study PRJNA301005) | activated carbon metagenome | isolation source: dual media filters at the Ann Arbor, Michigan drinking water treatment plant | place: USA: Ann Arbor
TAGTTTCGAGTCCGGGAACGGGGAAAACCACTTTCCTCGAGCGCACGTTGCGCCAACTGCGAGCGGCGGGTGAGCATCCGGCAGCCTTGGTGGGAGATTTGGAGACCGACAACGATGCCCGGCGTCTAGCCGCCAGCGGCGCTCCTGTGAAGCAAATCAACACTCATGGACGGTGTCATCTTGAAGCGGAAATGGTCGGGCAGCACCTGGAAGGGTGGGACCTTTCGGCTTTCACGTATCTTTTCATTGAGAACGTCGGCAATCTAGTGTGCCCGTCTTCCTACGACCTGGGTGAGAGCGCCCGGGTGACGCTGTTGTCGGTGACCGAGGGCGAGGACAAGCCGCTGAAGTATCCTTCGATTTTCAATTCCGCCGACGTGGCCGTATTGACGAAGATGGACTTGGCTGGGGCATGCGAGTTCGATCGTGAGACTGCGCGGCGAAATATCGAGGAGATCCGTCCAGGAATCCGGATCTTTGAGACGTCATCAAAAACGGGCGCGGGATTCGCGCCGTGGCTTCACTACTTAGCCGAAGTGCGTGAGCGAGCAAGAGCGCATGAATTCCCGGTTCCTTGATCCGCAGCTTGCGGCCGGGAATAACGACACACAGCACGCACTCGAAAAAGCGCGCGAGGACATCGCGCGTCTGACGCGTGAGAACCGCGCCTACGCACGTCAAGTCGAGCTTCTGCGGACTGCGGCGCGAACCACGGTGGACGAACTGGACACGCTTGTGTTGGCGCAGGCTTTGGCTCGCTTGGCCGCCCAAGCGGCGTCTGCCGAACGGGCAACGGTGTGCATCCTAGAATACGACGCCGTGGTTGCACAGTCTCAGTACCACGCGCCTGAGGTGACTGAGGGGCCGATCCATCAGTATGACCACAAGCTTTCGCCGGGAGCTGGTTGCGGTCTGGGTCCCGAAGTAGTTTCCACAGGCCGGGCAGTGCTTTGTCATGATGCGCGCGTGGACCCCCGACTGGGCGAAGAGTTCGCGACGCGGTTCAAGGTGCGGAATGCAGCCTGCGTCCCCATCATGAACCACCAATCGAACGTGCTGGCGTTTATCGAGGTCTTTAATCGGACAGGTGGAGGATTCTTCACCGGGGATGATCTGCACCGGTTGGAGACGCTTGCACTCCAAGCTTCTGTCGGGCTCCAGCGCGGAAGGTTGGTGGAACGACTGGCGGAATGGTCGCGCTCCCTCGAAATGCTGCTAGCGTTCAGTGCTGCGGTGAATCAACACCTCGATCCAACGCACCTGATGCGCAACCTCGTCGAAAACGCCGCGCTCTTCGTGAAGGCCGAAGGAGGCATGGCCGGATTGGTCGTGGCGGCGGAGAACGGCGAGCGGCAGATGGCTTGCGACGGTCTTTGGATTCACAAGCGGTGGCTGGATTGGCGCCGCCGCTGGAGGGCTCAAGAGGGCTTGGCCGGGCTGGTCATGGAGAGCGAGTTCCCACATCTGTCCAATAACTACCCAGAAGAGCCCTTCGCAGACCCGGAATTGGCACACCATTTCGCAGTTCGCGCGGCGCTGTGTGTACCTGTGAAGGGCCCAGATGACATCGTGATCGGGTTTTTCGAATTGCACCGCCTGACACCCCAATCCCCATTCACGTGGCAGGATGCGGCGTTCCTTGAATCGCTAGCCAACGTCACAGCGGTTGCCATTCGCAACGCCCAGTTGCTCAAGGCAGTGGAAGCCAAGAATCAAGAAATTCAAGCGCTCTCCGCGAATCACGTTAATTTGCTCGAGGAAGAACGGCGCCACATCTCACGCGAGCTGCACGATGAGGCAGGCCAGATTCTCATCGGTATTAAGCTGGCACTTCAGGTTGCCGCACGAGATGTGGCGCCAAACCAAGTGGAGTTGCGTCAGGATCTGGACGACCTACGGGATCAGGTGAATCGGGCAACCGAGCGGTTGAAAGACCTGGCACGCCGGTTGAGACCTCCAACACTTGACCAACTAGGGCTTGAAATCGCCTTGCGGCAGCTGGCTACCGACTTGCAAGCCGGCGGCGATTTGCGTGTGGAGTTGGATTTGGAATCGCCAGACACGCCCCTCCGACAGGAATGGGACATCACTCTCTACCGCATAGCGCAAGAAGCGCTCACAAACATCGTGCGGCACGCTAGGGCGCAGGTCGCGACCGTGGAACTGCACTACTATCCGGACAAGATTCGGCTCTGTGTTCGTGACAGTGGCCGCGGATTCGAAGAGGCGGCCGTGACAGCGGGTCTGGGCCTTCTGGGGATGCGCGAGCGAGCGACCATGCTCGGGGGCTCCCTGGCCGTTCGCTCACTAGTCGGGCATGGCACCGTCATCGAAGTTGAGGTGCCAAGGCGATGAAACCGACTCGACTTCTTCTCGTGGACGACCACGCGATTGTGCGGAAAGGCTTGGCCGCCCTAGTGTCGGCAGACGACCGTTATCGTGTGGTCGCAGAGGCAAGCGACGGGGACGAGGCCGTGGCCCAGGTCGAGGCTACTCAGCCGGACATCGTTATCCTCGATCTGCACATGCCACGACTGAATGGCCTGGAGACGATACGACGGCTTACGCGGCAGTTTCCTAGAGTCAAAATTATCGTGCTTTCGATGTACGACGACGAGCAATTCGTGGCGCAATCCTTGAACGATGGAGCCAAAGGTTACGTCCTCAAGCAGGGAATGGACGATGAGCTCTTCGGCGCGCTACAAGAGGTAGTGGCCGGCGGCAGATATGTGAGCACTGCCATCGACCTGCCGAGCGTGGAGAACAGGCAGATCGAAAAGTCTGACCTGACTGCTCGGGAGCGCGAAGTGCTGCAGCTGATCGTTGATGGACACACAACGCAGGAGATCGCATCCATGTTGACCATTAGCCCGCACACCGCCACTAGACATCGTGCAAACCTGATGGACAAGCTCAATGCCCACACGCAGATGGAATTGGTGCGAGCGGCCTCGCAGCGCGGGTTGGTGGTGCTTCCCAGGCCACCATTGAAAAATACCTAGTTCTTGCTATTGAGGCGGCGGCAGGCACGGGCAATAATCGACGCTGGGTCAGACCAGTCCTTCAAGGAGAGTTGAACATGGCATCCTTACTTTGGCTGCAGGGTGGCGCGTGCAGTGGCAATACAATGTCGTTTCTGAACGCGGAGGAGCCCAGCGCTTGCGACCTCGTCACCGACTTCGGCATTGACGTCCTTTGGCACCCCTCACTGGGCATGGAGATGGGGGACAACGCAAAGAAGATCTTCCATGACCTAGCCTCGGGTTCGCGTTCGCTGGACATTTTCGTGTTCGAGGGCACTGTCATCATGGGACCCAACGGGACGGGGCGGTTCAACATGTTCGCTGATCGGCCAATGAAAGACTGGGTCAAGGAACTGGCAAGCCAGGCCGGCGCGGTGGTTGCCCTCGGCGACTGCGCATGCTGGGGCGGAATTCCCGCGACTGAACCCAACCCAGTGGATAACCTCGGCCTTCAGTTCCTCAAGCGAAAGCAGGGCGGATTCTTGGGTGCTGACTTCCGCTCAAAATGGGGACTGCCTGTAATTAACATTCCGGGTTGCCCGTCACACCCTGATTGGGTGACACAGATTTTGGTAGCCGTCGCTTCCGGTCGCGCGAAGGATATCGCGCTCGACGATCTGCAGCGGCCACAAACCTTCTTCAAGACCTTCACGCAAACCGGCTGCACCCGTGTGCAGTTCTTTGAGTACAAGCAATCCACCATGGAATTTGGACAGGGGACTCGAACCGGCTGCTTGTTCTACGAGTTGGGATGCCGGGGTCCGCTGACGCATTCACCGTGCAATCGGATCCTGTGGAATCGCCAGTCGTCGAAGACTCGCGCCGGGATGCCATGCACCGGTTGCACGGAACCCGAGTTCCCCTTCTACGATTTGAAGCCGGGTACGGTTTTCAAGACCCAGAAGATCAGCGGAACCATCCCCAAGGAAGTGCCCAACGGTACCGATCACGTCACCTACATGGCACACGCCGCCGCCGCGCGCATCGCGGCGCCGAAGTGGGCCAAAGAAGACATGTTCGTCGTATAGAGAGAGCCCCAAGGAGATAGGAAATGGCCACCACACTAGAAGCACCAAAACCAAATATGCGCATCAGCCCCTTGGGGCGGGTGGAGGGAGATCTCGACCTGAAGATCTCGGTCCGGGACGGGGTCGTCACTGACGCCTGGACCGAAGCGAGCATGTTTCGCGGATTCGAGATCATCCTAAAGGGCAAAGATCCGCAGGCTGGTTTGATTGTCACGCCCCGCATCTGTGGCATCTGCGGCGGCAGTCACCTGTACAAAGCCGTCTACGCGCTGGACACCGCTTGGCGGACACATGTGCCGCAAAACGCAACGTTGATCCGCAACATTGCGCAGTCATGCGAAACCCTGCAATCGATTCCGCGCTGGTTTTACGCGCTGTTTGCGATTGACCTGACCAACAAGAACTACGCGAAAGCGGCGGAGTACGACGAAGTCGTGCGTAGGTTCGCGCCGTTCGTCGGCACCAGCTACGAACCGGGCGTGACGTTGTCCAACAAGCCGGTCGAGGTGTACGCAATCTTCGGTGGGCAATGGCCGCATTCAAGCTTCATGATCCCAGGCGGTGTGATGTGCGCGCCTTCGCTTTCCGACGTCACGCGCTCGATCTCCATTCTAGAGTTTTGGAAGCGCGAGTGGCTGGAAAAGCAGTGGCTAGGCTGCTCAGTCGAGCGCTGGCTCGAAAACAAGACGTGGAACGATGTATGGAAGTGGGCGGACGAAAATGACAGTCAACGGAACTCTGACTGCGGCCTGTTTCTCAGATTCTCAAAGCGCGTTGGCCTCGACAAGTTCGGGGCCGGTTGCGGCTCCTATTTGGCGACTGGCACGTACTTCCAGCCCGAGCTGTACGAAAATCCAACGATCGACGGGCGCAATGCGGCCTTGATCAATCGCGCCGGCATCTACGACGGAAAGGAGTTCCACGACTTCAACCACTTGAACGTGCGCGAGGACACAACGCACTCCTTCTATCGCGGTTCTACGTATTTGCATCCCTGGGAAGGCGTAACCGAACCGATCGATCCGCTCGACGGCCATAAGCAAGGGAAGTATAGCTGGGCCAAGTCACCGCGCTACGAGGTTCCGGGGAAAGGAGCGATGCCCCTCGAAGCCGGGCCGCTGTCTCGACAAGTGATCGCTGGCAGGGCAAGCGCGGCCAGCCACCAGGACCACGATCCACTGTTCCTTGACGCCATAAAGACGGCGGGGCCGAGCGTATTAGTGCGTGTCATGGCGCGCATGCACGAGGCTTGCAAGTATTACAAACTGGCTCGTAAATGGCTAGATCAGATCGACCTGCACGGCAAGTTCTACACCAAGCCGGTCGAACATGCCGAAGGCAAAGGCTTCGGTTCTACCGAAGCGGCCCGTGGCTCGCTCTCTGACTGGATCGTGATCCGCAACGGGCAAATCGAGAACTACCAGGTGGTAACCCCGACAGCGTGGAACATTGGGCCGCAAGATGGTCGAAAGGTGCATGGACCGATGGAGCAGGCGTTCATCGGCGCGCGGATTACAGATCCATCTGATCCAGTGGAAATGGGCCATGTAGCGAGGTCTTTCGATTCGTGCCTGGTTTGCACCGTTCATACCTACGACGAGAAATCCGGCAAGGAACTGGCTCGCTTCCGTATTGGCGAGGGAATGTAGGCAGTGTGACTGATCCACTCTCAAACACGGCTCCGGTCGAGACGCTCGTCATTGGCTGCGGGAATCTCTTGCGCGGTGACGATGCGGCCGGGCCCGTGTTCGTGCGGAGACTCTGGGACCGGGGGCTGCCGCCGGGGGTGCGGTGTGCCGACGGGGGAACCGGCGGAATGGATGTCGCGTTCCAAATGCGCGGCGTCCCTGAAGTGATCTTGGTGGATGCTTGCAGCAGCAATTCCGAACCCGGGTCGATCTTTCGGCTACCGGGCTCCGAAGTAGAGCATCTGCCTCCTCTCACTGGCATCAACCTCCACGCTTTTCGTTGGGATCACGCTCTCGCGTTCGCACGATGGTTGTTGAAAGAGGAGTACCCGAAAAACATCACGGTTTATTTGATCGAGGCTGAGCAGCTGGAATTCGGAACTTCCCTGTCTCCGGCCGTCGATCGCGCCTTGGACCGGTTGGCCGAATTGCTGCTTCCCCAGTGGAGTTGCCTAAATGCAGCTGCGACCTCCAATTGAAATCCAATACACGGCGGAAGGCTACATCCACCTGAGTGAGGATGTGGCACGCGAATACTTCCCTAGCGACACCCTGGTGATGAGAGTGCGCGACAAAGAGCTTTGGATGCTGCCAACCAGAGGCGCAGCCGCCGGAGGATTGCTGCTCAAACAGCGGAATCGCGCCGGCGACCGCAGCTTTCTGGCTGCTCCGTACCTGCCGCCCGACACCACGCCTGCCAATTGGCCCGCCATATGGGACGAACGCAACGGAGCCCTGCGGGTCGCGTTTCGGACTCCCTCCGGGCAGGGCGAGGGATCGGCGATCGGCGCCAAGGCAGTCGTGGAACCGGATCGGGGACGTTGGGTGGTCTATCTGGAAGTTGGATTCGCAGTGGCTCAGTCTCCGGGTGTGCGCATTGGGCGTCGCCGGATAGCCGACTACGCCTCGGAGGATCAGGCGCGAGTAGCTGCAAAGTGGTTTGAGCGAACCGCTGATCGGGACTTGCCCGTCCAAAACGGTTTTTAGCAATGTCTATGCCCGCAACGCAAATGTCGGCCCTCGTCAAGCTTCGACCCCAACCGGTGGGAATCTATCAGTTGCCAGCGGCATTTCTACTGCTGCCCGAGACCGACAATCGAGCCGCTCTGGCTGCACTGTTGATGGGCGATTCGCACTGCTCGCTCCCTCGCGAATTTCGGTTCTATCGTCTTGCACTGGACGGTCGTGCTGAGGAAGCGTATGAGGCTATCACTGGTTCGGGCGAGATCGATCATTGGAACCGCTTTGTGCTTCGCCCAGACGCCAACACCTATCAAGATCTGCGGCTGCGAATCGCACCGGATATGCGCGGCATGCTGGATGCGGCGGCATTCGCGGTAGGTTTGGCTGAGGAGCCTCCAACCGGTGATGGGTTAGACGGCGAACTCTTAGCGTTGGTATTGGCGACGGCGGCTTCCAAGTTCTTGGAGAGCGAGGATCAGGAACAGGCGGCTGCGCTCCTCGCACGCGCGTTCTCGGAGGCCGAGTCTGCATCACCGCTCCTAGCTGCACAGATCCTGAATCAGATCGGTTCGCTTGAGCGCAGCACGCATCCGCAAACAGCGATCGAGCGCTATCGCCGAGCCATCGCACTTGCCGGCAGCACGCCGTTGACGTCGCTGCGTGCCGAGCTGTGGATGAACCTCGGAATCGCCTGGCAGTTGGCCGCAGAAGGCCGGCGCGGCCCGCTGCTAGAAGCCGCCAAGGCGTTCCAGGAATCGATCCGTTGCGGTCTCAGCCTGGATCACATGCCTGAGATGTACGCAACGGCGCAAATGAATCTTGCGCTGTCCTACCTCGGCACTCCGGCCCGCGAGGCCAGCGACCAACTGCGCATGGGCATAGCCGTCCAGTGCCTGCGCGAAGCGCTGAAAGTCTTCCGCCGCGATACACATCCTGAGATGTGGGCGTCGGCTCAGATGAATTTAGCCAACGCGCTGCAGTATCTTCCGAGCTCGCATCCGGAGGAAAACCTCCAGCAAGCGGTGAACCTGTACGAAGAGTTGCTGGAAGTAAGGAATCGGGCTCTAGACCCGCTGGGATATGCGCGGACCCTGGCCAACCAAGGTAACGCCTTGGCACACTTGGGCATGTTTGAGCCAGCCACGACCAAACTAAACGAAGCGCACAAGCTCTTTCATTGGCACGGTGAGCCTGACATGGCGGCATCGGTTCTTGAGCTGGTGGGTGACATCAACAGCAAGATCGAAGAAAGGCGCGAGTGATGGAGCTGTACGAGAGACAACAGTTTGACTTCTTGCTTCACACCGCGGTCGAACGCTATGTGGAGCGCCTCGAGCAGCGCAACGAGGGTGCCACACGTGCGCTGTCGCGTCTTCGCTTGAACCGTGCTGGCGAGGGAATCTGGCTGCCAGAGTTCGTCGATACTATCTTCGACGATTTCCTCATCAACAATGCCGAAGGTGCGTGTTTTGTCCTGCGTGCTTTGAGCTCGCTACCGGCGCCAAGAGCAATCGGACATCCCGTTTCGGTAGAGCAAGCGCTGATTCAGGCAGCTAAGTCGGTGTTCTCCGAGGTGTTCGAGAGCAAGACCGCTGAGCTCCTGGAGCAGCATTCGGCGTTTGAAGCTGCCCCCGTGCCGGGAGATTAGAGATGGCCACTATTCCGTCTACGCCAACACTTGCAAATTCCGATCTCGATCAACTGGCCGAGCGGGTGGACAGGGCCACGGCCGAAGTACGTACCTTGCCTGCGGAGTCCCAGGCAAAGGCGATGGCGTTGAAAAGCGCCATTGAGGAGTTTCACAAAATCGGTCTCACCAAGATCGTGCGGCGCATGAAAGAAGATCCTCGCGGGAAGGAGTTGTTGTTCGAACTCGTCGACGATCCGAGTGTCCATGCGTTGTTTTCCATGCATGGCCTCGTCCGTGCGGATCTGCGAACCCGTGTGAGCCGGGTCCTTCACATGGTTCGCCCGTACATGCAGTCCCACGGCGGCGATGTTGAGTTGGTAGATGTCGATGAGACAACGGTTGTCGTGAAACTTGCTGGTTCCTGCAACGGTTGCTCACTGTCGGCCGTGACGCTGCGCGATACGGTCGAGCAGGCAATCAAACAGCATTTGCCACAGATTCAATCCGTCGAGGTCGCGCCGAATGAGCCGGAGAAAGCAACGTTGGGTTTCGTCCCCCTTGATTCATTAACGACACCCCTGAAAGTGGAAGCAGGCTGGGCGATGGGCCCGCTGGTTTCTGAGGTGTCCGGCGCCGAACTCGCGCGATGGGATCACGAGAGTGTCAGCGTATTGATCGTGCAGTACCAAGGCGAGTTCCACGCCTATCGCAACGAGTGCGCGCATCTGGGCATGCCGTTGGACGGCGGCAGACTCGACCTTGAGTCAGGTATCCTCACTTGCCCCTGGCACGGATTCCGCTTCGATTGTGCCTCCGGTGAATGCATCACCGCGCCTGAGGCGCAGCTAGAAGCTCTCCCCTTAAGGGTCGAACGAGGTCGGATCTTGGTAAGGACCGCGAAATGACAACGCCGATCTGGCTCGGAGCCCGCTCACCGGGCGGTCTTGCGCTACCGGCTGCGAATCCATCCACGTCGCAGTTGTACGCACCCAGAGGGGTGTTCTTCAACGACGAGTGGTTCGTCGTCGCCGACAGCGGCAATCATCGGATTCTCCTTTGGCGAGGGCTTCCGGAGGCAGATGGCGCTCACGCTGAATTGGTCCTTGGGCAGCCGGACTTCACCACCGAGGGTCCCAAGCTTCTACACTTGCCAACGGGTGTATTGATTTATCACGGACGGCTCCTCGTTGCCGATTCGTGGCATCATCGCGTTCTCGTCTGGAATCGTGTACCCGAGCGAAGCTGCACCGCTCCTGACTATGCGATCGGGCAATCGGACCTGAATTCCGTTGAGCCGAATCGCGGTGGTCTCCCTTCGGCGCTCTCGTTGTACTGGCCCTATGGAATCGGTATTGCGGCCGGTTGGTTCTGGATCGCCGACACTGGCAACAGGCGTGTGCTGGGATGGCCCTCGATTCCGGATCGCGGCGAAATGGCCCACGTCGTGCTTGGCCAGCCTTCCGAGTCCGCGAATGAAGAAAATCGAGGCGGGGCGCCGTCAGCGCGCTCGTTTCGCTGGCCGCACGCAATTGCGGGACACGAGCAGACGCTCTTGGTTGCTGATGCCGGCAATCACCGTGTGCTGGGTTGGTCTTCCAGGCCGCGAGAGGACTGCAGTGCAAACTTCGTTGCTGGGCAATCTGATTTCGGCTCTACCTTCGAACTTCCACATACCCCGCAGGGGCCCGCGCGCTTGCGTTTCCCCTATGGACTCTCTACCAACGATGGCAGGTTGATAGTCGCCGACACGGCCAACAATCGGGTGTTGGTTTGGGATACGATTCCGTGTGCAAACTTTTCTCCCGCCGCCCATGTGCTCGGCCAGGACGGGTTCATCAGCGGTGGTGAAAACCGTTGGAAGGCAGTCACCCACGATTCGCTTTGTTGGCCTTATGGTCTTTGCTGTCACGACACGCGCCTTGCCGTCGCGGACTCTGGCAACAACCGTGTGACAGTCTGGAAATTGCCCGCCGTGTTCGAGCCGGAGGCTAGAGTTTCGACCAGCAGTGAAGGAGCAACCCCAATATGTGTCTAGCTGTCCCCGGCCGGGTCGAGGAGATCATGCAAGATGGCGGTGTCCGAATGGGCAAGGTCAACTTCGGCGGCATTGTGAAGAACGTGTGCCTCGCATATCTTCCCGACCTCACAGTTGGCGACTACACGATCGTTCACGTTGGATTCGCGATTTCCAAAATAGACGAGGAGTCCGCGAAGCGGACCTTGGACACGTTTCAAGAAATGGGGCTCCTCGAGGAAGAGCTGAGCCCAGAAGGCATGAGGGAGGAGCCTCGATGAAGTACCTGAGTGAATTCCGCGACGGAGAGCTCGCCCAGCGTCTTGTCCGGGAAATCCGGCAAGCGACCTCCCGCCCCTGGACCATTATGGAAGTATGCGGGGGGCAAACGCATTCGATCATCCGGAACGGCATCGATCGACTGTTGCCGTCCAATGTGGAGATGGTACACGGGCCAGGCTGTCCGGTTTGCGTAACGCCGCTCGAGGTCATCGATCGCGCATTAGCCATTGCCGCGCTTCCCAATGTCATTTTCTGCTCCTTCGGGGACATGTTGCGTGTGCCCGGAACAGACCGGGACTTGTTTCGAGTCAAGAGCACCGGTGGCGACGTACGCATCGTCTACTCGCCTTTGGACGCCGTCAACCTTGCGCGGCAACACCCCGAAAAGCAGGTCGTCTTTTTCGGAGTCGGCTTTGAGACCACGGCGCCGGCCAACGCTATGGCTGTTCACCTAGCGCGCACGCTGGGCTTGGAGAATTTCTCCATGCTGGTTTCACACGTGCTTGTTCCGCCAGCCATTCGGGCCATCCTCGAATCGGAAGGAAACCAAGTCCAGGCTTTCCTAGCGGCAGGGCATGTGTGTAGCGTCATGGGCTATCGGCAGTATCCACTCCTTTCGGAACGTTACCGGGTCCCGATTGTTGTCACGGGATTTGAGCCTCTGGACATCCTGAACGGCATTCGGTGTACCCTGCTGCAATTAGAGAAAGGTGAAGCCCGAGTGGAGAACGCATATGAACGCGTCGTCACACTCGACGGAAATCGGGAAGCGCAAAAATTGTTAGCCGAAGTCTTTGAGGAATGTGATCGAGCTTGGCGCGGGATCGGCGTGATTCCACGCAGCGGATGGCGCATTAGCCCGGCGTATCGCGAGTTTGACGCGGAACACCGCTTCCAAGTCAGTGACATTCGCACGATAGAATCTCCGCTATGCCGAAGCGGCGATGTGCTGCGAGGAGCCATCAAACCAAACCAATGCCCCGCTTTTGGCAAGGAGTGTACCCCGCGGAATCCGTTGGGCGCCACGATGGTTTCGAGCGAAGGCGCCTGCGCTGCCTACTACAACTACGGCCGCTTCGTCCAGATTCAAGAATTGAGCCATGCCTGATCTCTCGACCTGGTCTTGCCCTCTCCCTCTGCGCGACTATCCGAACATTGTGATGGGTCACGGCGGGGGCGGCCAGCTCTCCTCCGAGTTGGTGCAGCATCTGTTTCTGCCGGCATTTTCGAATTCGGCCCTGGCCAACTTGGGCGATGCCTCAGTGCTTGCTCGACCGCAAGGCCGCATCGCAATTTCCACCGACTCCTTCGTCGTCCGGCCCCTTTTCTTCCCCGGCGGCACAATCGGAGATCTGGCCGTAAACGGCACGGTGAATGACCTCTCAATGATCGGCGCGACACCGCTGTATCTTAGCGCCGGTTTTATCCTCGAGGAGGGGTTCCCGATCTCCGACCTCGCGCGCATCGTGGCTTGCATGGCCGAAGCAGCGCGGCTCGCTGGAGTCGAGATTGTGACTGGCGATACAAAAGTAGTCGAGCGCGGGCATGGAGACGGATGCTACATCAACACAACAGGTGTGGGTGTAGTCCCTGATCAAGTCAACATTGGCCCTTCTCGCGTTTGTTCCGGTGACGTCATTATAGTTAGCGGCCACATCGCCGATCACGGAATGGCGATCATGAGTGTCCGGGAGGGCCTCGAGTTCGAGTCTTCCATCCTGAGTGACTGTGCTCCGCTCAACGATCTAGCGCGGGTCTTATTGCAGGCGGGAGGCAGCGACCGTGTTCATGCGATGCGCGACCCGACGCGCGGGGGGCTCGCCGCGACGCTTCAGGAAATAGCGAGCGCCTCCGATGTCGGTGTTCTGATCGAGGAGGCCGCTGTGCCCATACGCGGAGAAACGCGCTCGGCCTGCGAACTGCTCGGCCTCGACCCCCTATTTGTCGCGAACGAAGGAAAGATGGTCGCTTTTGTCGATCCGTCCGTCGCCAACGGTGTCTTGAGCGCCATGCGCAATCACCCTTTGGGGCGAGACGCCGCGATCATCGGCACCGCTGTAGCAGAGCGTAAAGGGATGGTGCTAGCCAAAACCGCGATTGGTGGGCATCGGGTCATTCCGATCCAGCTTGGAGAACAACTTCCTAGAATCTGCTGAAGGGGCAAACGTCCATCCTGCTCGCGAGCGGTCGCCGTGTCGATGATCTCGAGATCACCACGGCGCGTGCGCGGTGTCTTGCCACGAGCCAAAACCGTGGATGCGGGCCGCTATGGCGTTTGTCGGGGATCTACTCGGTGGACCAGCGGCCATTTCCGGTTTGCCCGTCACACGCTCGCAGGTCCCCCACGATCGTCGGCGGAATCCTACTCTTCGCCACTGAACATGGTGGGTGCTCATAGCCGATTCGTTTAGCGCATTGAGTCGCGTAGATGGATCAACGCCTGGTCGAAATCGTCCACGCGGAAGAATCCGACTCCAGATCCAGAGTGACATAGAACGTTATCGCGATTGCGAACGCGAAGCACAACATGTGCAGCCACGGGCGTGTCGTCGTCCCGCCCGTGCTGTAACCCGAGAGAAAGGCGCTCAGCAAAGCCAGCGCACATAACATGATGTAGATGATGAGCGGTGGATGCATTCGTGTCGCCATGGCACGTGTCGTCGTGATGTCGATCATGGCATTGAGAGACGGCAACAGGACTGAGCTCGCTTGGGGGGCCGCGCCATCAGCACGGATACCGGCGACGGCTTGGCGCCAAATCTCCTGCTGCAGCTCTTCGCCGCGTGTCCACGCACCAGCGACTGCGGCGTCATCGCCGATCTTAGAATAGGCGTCGAGGCGTACGCCCACATAGCGGCGAAGCGCCTCTCGCAACGGCGGCTGGGCGGCGGGCGGCAAAACGTCCAGTCGCAGATAAGCAGTACCGATCGCGTTCGTCTCCTCCACAATTAGCTGACGCCGAGTATCAAACCGCGAACCGGCACCATTCACGGTGAACGCCAGCAGCAATCCCAATAGCGCGGAGATCGCCGCGTCGACGGTGCCGGTTCCGCCTCGCCCGCCCTCCGGCTCGAGGGTGCGTCGGCGGGCGCTGAGATGACGCCCATACTCGAATAGTGCCAGGATGCCGGCGAACAACCCCAGACTCAATAGCGCAGCGAGGTAAATTGTCATTTTCCCCTTTGATACCACACGCGTCCGCGCAACGGGAACATCTCGAAACGTTCACTGTGAACCTGTTGCGGTGGAACCGCCCAGCACAGGCAAGGCTTCTGCGACGGCGTTCATCATGGAAACATGTCCGCAGAGGAAATGATAGCGGCGGAAAGACGACGCGGAGTCATCGTGTCGAAGCCCGTCGAGGAAACAAAGCCGGCACCGGAGTTACGTCCAATTGAGGTGGTCGGCAATCGCCGCGGCAATGGGGTGCTTCGGGCCGGCCGAGATTGCCAGTTCGAGACTCTGCAAAGACCTCCGGTTGCAAGGGGCATTCCAGGGCGCCGCCGCGAGAGCTGCGAACCTGCCCGATATTGCGGCCGCCCATCTCATCATTGTCCCTATTAGATCGCGTGCCCGATGTGGACGGGCACTTTACCTCTTTGCAGAGCGTTGATCAGATCGGTTTCTTGCTGATCAACGATCGATGGTCGCGACACCCTGAGGTCGCGAACGAAAGTACACTCCGTCCTGGCTCAGGTGGCGCGACCCGGCGACTGACGGGATGCCCTGGCCATCGAGTTTCAGGCTGTGTAGGATGTTCCCTTCTTCGGCCGTGTTCTCGCTGGTTTGGTTGATCCGTTGACACATTACATACAGAATGGTCTCCTCTGGGTTTAGCGCACATTGAAACGCCGTACTCCCAGGCTGAGAAAACATTCGATTATTGATGAACCACTCGCCTGGATGGGGGAGTTGTAGCCGGCTGATCTCGACTGGTTTTGTTGCTCGCTCGCCGGCGATGTCATAGGTGCTCACCGTCGCTGCCTTGTCATCTTTGTCGCTCCGCGGGAGGTTGTTCACCGTGTAGAGCCGAGTCCCCCTCTTGTTCGCCAATATCCAGCAAATGTCTTGGCCGCTATTGGAGACGGACCCGAGAAAACTCATCTCGCCGTCACGGGTAAAGCGGTAAACCCCGAGTTCGTTACGGGTAACGAAGCCGACGTAGAGCAGCGGTTCGGTCGGATGAGTCCAAATGCCTAGCGGCATCGATGGCACCCCGTCCATTCCCTTGTACTTGTAGCCCGCATTGGTCTCCGGCAACTGTATGAGACTACGCTCCACCAGTTGGCTGTCCGGACCAACCTGAAAGACGTGCAGCTGCCCTTGCACCCTGGGTTCGGTACCCGCCAAAAACGACCGAGTCCCCTCGCCGTCAAAATCCACATCAACCTGAAAATCGTTACCAAACGCGATGTTAGGAAACGACGAGGA
>LNFM01008789.1_pt1 | contig 15059 bp, 12 predicted proteins | sample 596031 | NCBI WGS metagenome assembly LNFM01 (sample SAMN04254537, study PRJNA301005) | activated carbon metagenome | isolation source: dual media filters at the Ann Arbor, Michigan drinking water treatment plant | place: USA: Ann Arbor
CGATGACTCTGTTTCTGGACGACACGCGCCTGAAGGATACGATCACGATCACCGGCGTCAATTGGAGCCAGATGAAGATCGAGACGCTGACCATCGGCCTTGGCGATCCGGTCGCGTTCCGTCCCGGCTTCATGAACCAGCGCCTCTATTCCGAGACCTATCCGGTAATGTGGTTCGAAGCCATGTTCCTGGTGTTCCTCGCGGCTACGTTACTCCTCGTGCTCACATTACCGTTCGCTCGCATTTGGTGGACTATTTACCACAGAAGAACACTGCTGAAGGCGTTTGCTCCGGCGCCGGGTGAGACGGAACCGCGCTATGCCTGCTGGCCGCGGCTCATCATTTCAGGCGGCTACGTCCTTTTGGTTCTGGTGCTCATCTTCGTGGTTCCAACCACGTTGCTAGCTGTAGTTTTGGGCGCAGTTGCAAAGGCCATAGGCATCTTTCCGCTCCCGCTCGTGGACTGGATCGCCCGCTACTTGCCCAACGACCTGACGGTCGGAGCGGAATGGGCCCGCATCGGCGTGCTCCTCTTCCTGATCCTGTTCCTGTTCTTCTCTCAATACATCCGGGACGGCGCGAAGCTCTTGCTCGATGTCGTCAACCACTTCACACCGCGAACGCGCAGCGCAACCGAAGCCTTGCGCGGACGAAAGCAGGGAGAACTTTTCTTCCCCGTGCGGCAGCGCATCCAGCAGCGTTTCGAGGAGATGATCGAGGCGTTGCTGTCACGCGGCGACAAGCCAAACCTGCTGATCGTGGCACACAGCCAAGGAACCGTGATCACGCTGGACCGCTTGATGAGTTCGCGTTGGATGGAGCGGCTCCTGCCACGCGTCGAAAGCCTTACGGTCATCACTTTCGGCTCGCCTATCACGCATGTGTATCAGCGCTACTTTCCCCTGCTGTACAAGCCATTCAGCGAGAAGCCGCACATGGTCGACCTCAGCCGCGATTCGCGGGTCAGGTGGATCAACGTCTACCGCATCGACGATTTCGTCGGCACCTATATCGAGAACTCGATCCCGGACTTTCCGATCAACGTGCCGGTGCCTGCCGGTGGTCACACGAATTACTGGAGCGCCGATGTGATGAAGGTGCTGTTCGAACATCCCGAGATGCAGGATGTGCTCATCGCGCTCCAGCATAATCGCCCTACGCGCAGCGAGGGTGCCCCGACCCAGCCCGTCGCTTGACCGGGAAGTGTCTGGGATCGAACGGACCTACCGCATCAACTCGCGCATCGCGCGGTCGAGGCCGTCGAGCGTGAGGCCGTACATGCGGCCTTCCATCAGCTCGCTCATCATCCGGATCGACGGCGTCCATTCCCAATGCTCCTCGGGAATTGGATTGAGCCAGATCGCGCTCGGATAGACCTGTGTGATCCGCCGCATCCATAGTGCGCCCGGCTCCTCGTTCATATGCTCGACCGAGCCGCCGGCAACCGAGATCTCGTAAGGGCTCATCGACGCGTCGCCGATGAAGATCACCTTGTAGTCGGCGGGATACGTGTGCAGCACATCCCACGTCTTCGTGCGGTCCACATGGCGCCGATGATTGTCGCGCCAAACGCTCTCGTAGGGGCAGTTGTGGAAGTAGAAATACTCGAGGTGCTTGAACTCCGTCCGCGCCGCCGAGAACAGCTCCTGCGCCAGCTTGATGTGCCAGTCCATCGAGCCGCCGACATCGAAGAACATCAGCACCTTCACTGCATTGCGGCGCTCCGGCCGCATACGGATATCGAGATAGCCCTTGTGCGCGGTACCCTTGATCGTGCCGTCGAGATCGAGTTCCTCGGCAGCCCCTTCGCGCGCGAACCGCCGGAGACGCCTGAGCGCGACCTTGATGTTGCGCGTGCCGATTTCGACCGAGTCGTCGAGGTCCTTGAACTCGCGCTTGTCCCACACTTTGATGGCGCGGAAGTTGCGGTTCTTGTCCTGCCCTATCCGCACGCCCGCAGGGTTGTAGCCGTAGGCGCCGTAGGGGCTCTTGCCGCCCGTGCCGATCCACTTGTTGCCGCCCTGGTGACGGCCCTTCTGCTCTTCGAGGCGCTTTTTCAGCTCCTCCATGATCTTGTCCCAGCCACCGAGCTCGGCGATCTTCTGCTTGTCCTCGTCGGACAAGTTGAGCTCGGAAATGACTTGCAGCCACTCTTCCGGGATCTTCGCTTCGAGCGCCTCGCTCATCAGTTCGAGGCCTCGGAAGACGTGTCCGAACACCTGATCGAACTTGTCGAGGTGGCGCTCGTCCTTCACCAGGATGGTGCGCGCGAGATAGTAGAAGTCCTCCACGCGACTCTCGGCGACGTCGGCCTGGAGCCCCTCCATCAGCGCGAGATACTCCTTCACAGTCACCGGCACGCCGGCGGATTTCAGCTCATTGAAGAAGGTGATGAACATCAGGCCAAAATCTCTTCGATCGTGATCGTGATTCCCGGCGGTTCGAAGTCGATAGCGCCGCTGGTGATGATCCGCGTCAGGATCGTACCATCCGGTTGGCGACAATGGTGAACAACCGGCCCGCCTTCTGGATCGATCATCAGGTAGTGCCGGACGCTCGCGACCTGGAAAAAGCCTACGAGCTTCTTCATTGCGTCGATCCTCGCCGTCGACGGCGACAACACCTCGACGACGATGATCGGGTTCGACACCTCGATGGCATCGCCCGGCAATGTCGGGCCGCAGTAGACGAGGGCATCGGGTTCGTAGGCCGTCGCGTCAGACACCCTCACCAGAGGGCCATCGGCGAGCATGGTGCAGCCGACGCCTGCCTTCTGGATGGCATCATCCAGCGCGCGCTGTGCTTTGAACTTGGTCGCAGCATGCCGCGTGCGCTCAGCGGCCATCTGGTAGGGGACACCATTATGGATTTCCCAACGCCCGTCCTGCCCCTCGGCCCAACCAAGGAACTCGTCGACGGTCATCAGCTTCGTGGCCGTAGTGCCCATGACGTCACGATAACATTCGCCACCTCCGCCTGCCAACGCGAAAGGGGCCGGACCTCAAGGTCCAGCCCCTTCGAATTTCGCGGCAGATGATCCCGAAACCCGACCGGCACTTTGCCGGTCGAGACCGCGACCGCGGTCCGGCGCCAGTGCGCCGTAGCCACCTCTTTGGCGCTCTTCTGCGCCAAAGAGGTGAGGCAATTAGAAGTCCATGCCGCCCATGCCACCCATTCCGCCCATTCCACCCATTCCGCCGCCCATGCCGCCCGGCATGCCGCCGCCGCCGCCATCCTTCGACGGACGGTCCGCGATCATGGCTTCCGTTGTGATCAGCAGGCCAGCGATCGAAGCCGCGTCCTGCAGCGCGCAACGAACGACCTTGGTCGGATCGATCACGCCCTGGGCGACGAGGTCGCCGTATTCGCCGGTCTGAGCGTTGAAGCCGAACGCGAACTTGTTGTTCTCGAGGATCTTGCCGACGATCACGGAACCGTCTTCACCGGCATTGTTGAAGATCTGCCGGGCCGGCGACTGCAGCGCCTTGCGGATGATCTGGATGCCGATCTTCTGGTCCTCGTTCTCGGCGCGCATCTTGTCGAGCGCAGAGATCGCACGCAGGAGTGCAACGCCGCCGCCGGGAACGATGCCTTCTTCGACGGCAGCGCGGGTCGCATGCAGCGCGTCGTCGACGCGGTCCTTGCGCTCCTTGACTTCCATCTCGGTGGCGCCGCCGACCTTGATGACGGCCACGCCGCCGGCCAGCTTCGCCAGACGCTCCTGCAGCTTCTCCTTGTCGTACTCAGACGTCGAGTTCTCGATTTCGGACTTGATCTGGCCGACGCGCGCTTCGATGTCGACCTTCTTGCCGCCGCCGTTGACGATCGTCGTGTTGTCTTTGTCGATCGTGATCTTCTTGGCCTTCCCCAGCATGTTGAGCGCGACGTTCTCGAGCTTCATGCCGAGATCCTCGCTGATCACGGTGCCGCCGGTCAGGATCGCGATGTCCTCGAGCATCGCCTTGCGGCGATCACCGAAGCCCGGCGCCTTGACGGCCGCGACCTTGAGGCCGCCGCGCAGCTTGTTGACGACGAGCGTTGCGAGCGCCTCGCCCTCGACTTCTTCCGAGATGATCAGCAACGGGCGCGAGCCCTGCACGACTGCTTCGAGGATCGGCAGCAGCGGCTGCAGCGACGTGATCTTCTTCTCGTGGATGAGGATATAGGGGTTCTCCATATCCACGATCATCTTGTCGGCGTTCGTGATGAAGTACGGCGAGATGTAGCCGCGGTCGAACTGCATGCCCTCGACGACGTCGAGTTCGGTCTCCAGGCTCTTGGCCTCCTCGACCGTGATCACGCCCTCGTTGCCGACCTTCTTCATCGCTTCTGCGATGATCTTGCCGATTTCCTTGTCGCCGTTGGCCGAGATCGTGCCGACCTGAGCGATCTCCTCGTTCGAGGTGACCTTCTTGGACTTCGCCTTCAGCTCTTCGACGATCGCGATGACGGCCTTGTCGATGCCGCGCTTGAGATCCATCGGGTTCGAGCCGGCAGCCACCGACTTCGAGCCTTCACGCACGATGGCTTGGGCGAGAACGGTCGCCGTCGTGGTGCCGTCGCCGGCCTGATCGGCGGTCTTCGAGGCCACTTCACGCACCATCTGTGCGCCCATGTTCTCGAACTTGTCCTCGAGCTCGATCTCCTTGGCGACGGTTACGCCGTCCTTGGTGACGCGAGGCGCGCCGTAGCTCTTCTCGAGCACGACGTTGCGACCCTTCGGGCCGAGCGTCACTTTGACTGCGTTGGCGAGAATGTCGACGCCGCGCAGCATCTTCTCGCGCGCGTCCTGGGAAAACCTTACGTCTTTAGCTGCCATGTGATGGAACTCCGGTAGTTGTTGGGGGGCGAATTTGTGAGCGGCGAGATGGAATGAGGCGGACGTGTGCGGTGCAGGACACCACTCACCACCGGCCACTCACCATCTCACCCGTTTCTTCAAGCTCCGGCGCGAACCGAGACCTTGCCTTCGATGATGCCGAGAACGTCGCTCTCCTTCATGATCAGGAGATCCTGGCCGTCGATCTTGACTTCGGTGCCCGACCACTTGCCGAACAGCACCTTGTCGCCCTTCTTGACGTCGAGTGGGACGAGCTTACCGCTCTGGTCCCGTGCCCCAGGACCTGCCGCGATCACTTCGCCCTGGATCGGCTTTTCCTGAGCCGTCTGCGGAATGATGATACCGCCGGCAGTCTTGGTCTCCTCCTCGACACGCTTGACGACGATGCGGTCATGCAGGGGACGAAACTTCATGAGATGAACCTTGTGGTGTCTAGTTGATCATCAAAGCTGCTAGAGATGGCTGCCAGAGTAGGTCATGACCGACTCTCTGCAGACATTTCGCTGAACGTCGAAGCAAGCCCCGCGCCAATCACCCGGCAGTGCACCCAGATTGGGCGCAGGACGCTGCCGCTATATGTTGGCACCTGTTAGCACTGTCAAGGCAAGAGTGCTAAACGGAGTGAACGTGGGCCGCACCAAAATAGCGGCGTACCCCTAGTGGCATCACCAACCACACGGCGCGCCGTACCTTGAAACATCGGAAATACGCCACGCCTCGTGGCCTCTTGGCGACTGCCGGCGCCGGCGAACTCTGCTAGACGGTGCACCCGTTCTAATCCCCCCCGTCGGTCAGGCCGGCGATGGACCAGGAGGTCCCACTCCCGATGCAGACCTGGCAAGTGATCATTCTCGGCCTCATCGAAGGAGCGACCGAGTTCATCCCGGTTTCCTCGACGGGGCACGTCCTTCTGGCGGGCCACTTCCTCGGCTTCAAGTCGCCGGGCAAGACCTTCGAGGTGCTGATCCAGCTCGGCGCCATCCTCGCGATCCTTTCGGTCTACGCCTGGAAGATCATCCGCCTCGTGATCGATCTGCCATCGGATCCGCGCACCCAGCGCTTCGTCGCCGGCGTGCTGATCGCCTTCCTGCCGGCCGCCGTGATCGGAGCGATCATGCACGGCATGATCAAAATGCTGTTCGAGGTGCCGATCGTGATCTGCATCGCACTGATTCTGGGCGGCTTCGTCCTGCTCTGGGTCGACCGCATCAAGTTCACGCCGCGCTATCACGACGTGATGGATTACCCCCTCAAGACGGCCTTCCTGATCGGCATCTGCCAGTGTGCAGCGATGATCCCCGGGGTTTCCCGCTCGGGCTCCACCATCGTGGGCGCGATGCTGCTCGGTTCCGACAAGCGAGCCGCAGCCGAGTTTTCGTTCTTTCTCGCCATGCCGACCATGGCCGGCGCCTTCGCCTACGACCTCTACAAGAACTGGAAGACGCTCGATACCAGTGACGTCACGATGATAGCACTCGGCTTCGTCGTCGCGTTCTTCTCGGCCTTGGTCGTCGTCAAATTCCTGCTCGACTATGTGAGCCGCCACGGCTTCGCGCTTTTCGGTTGGTGGCGGATTATCGTCGGCGGTATCGGCCTCGGCGCGCTGCTCGTCGGGGGGTGAGTAGATAAGTCGGAAATCAGCAATCCCGGACCGCGCTGTATCCGTTTCGGAAATCCCTCTTCTTCCGGATCGCTCGTCGGCGCCCCGGCGCAAGTGCGCCGTACTGACATAAAAAAGCCAATGCCGGACCCCGCGAGGGATCCGGCTACCTTGCTCCAAACACGAGTGCTGGAGCGGGCAAACTGTCGTCTACCGACTACTTCATCGGTGCGTATTGCGGCGCGCAGCAACCGTCGCTGCCCAGGTGATAGCGCAGGCCGATCTTGATCTCGTGGGCGGTCATGTCGTCGACGGCGAGGCGCGACAGGTTACCCATCGCGAACACGTCGTGACGTGCAGTCGATGCGCGACCGAGATCGATGTAGCGATAGCCGAAGTCGAGGATCGCACGATCCGAGACCTGATACGCGAAGCCCGCCATCAGGCTCCAGGCCAGCGTGAGATCGCTGTCGCCGTGGATCTTGTAGGGGACCGCCGGAGCATTGGGTGCAGCAGTGATCTGATAGTCGTCCATCTGATGATAGGCGAGGCCGACGCCGGCGCCGACGTAAGGCACCACGCCGCGGAAGTTACCGAGGTCGAAGTAGCCGTTCACCATGCCGGTGTAGCTGGTCACGGCCGAATGGATCGGGCTGACGATCGGGGTCGCGCCGAAGTTCTGCTGATACGGGCTGGTACGGCCGTCGATGCCGCGCTGGCCGAGGTAGCCGAGCATCGCCTCGTAGCGGAAGCCGCGTGACCCCGATCCGCAACCCAGACCGACGCCACCCGTCCATGTGTCGTCCATGTTCGAGTTCGTCACCTTCTCGTTGTAGGGCGCGGGCGGGTTCCACGCGCTCCAGCGTAGCGTCGGCGAATTCGACCAGGAATAGCCGGTATCGGCGCGGAAGTAGCAGGGATTGGTCGAACGAACCGGTCCAGCGTGGTCGTCCTTGATCGAACCGCGACCCCAGCCGCCGAGATCGGCAGCCGATGCGGGAACGACGACGGCGAAGGAGGCAGCGAGGGTTAGGGCGACAGCGGCGCCGACCTGGGCGATGATCTTGTTCATCTTGTCTTTCGTCCTTTGGTGTCAGGCACACCCGTATGGGGGCGGCTGCGCTCCACGGGTCACGAGAACCACTGTGCCAAGGACGGGTTAAAGCGAAGTTAAGCGGTGTTTCGAAATGAGACGTAGCACCGTTCCGTGTCTAATCTCGGGCGCGCTCGAACGCCGGGGCCTCGGCCCAGAACAACCGTGCCGTAGCCCCGACCCGGGCCGGATCGCCCGTCGTCAACAACCGGACCCCCGGCTGGACGTCACCAGCACCAGCGTATTCGGGATGCCGTTCGAGATAGTGATCGAGGCTGTCGGCCACGAGATCGGGCTGCGACAGAAGCCGTGTGGCCGCTGGGAGATGCCGTCGAAACAATTCTTCCACCAGCGGAAAATGCGTACACCCCAGGATTGCGCGATGGGGCGTCGCTCCCTCCGTCTGCGCCATCATCGCGGAAACGCCCGCGCCGACGAGTGCGTCGAGTTGAGCTTCGCCCGCACCGTTTTCGATCGCCCCCGCCAGTTCGCTGCAGACCTGCTGCACGACGGTGACCTTCGGACAGCGCTTGGAGATCTCGTCCAGATAGACGCCGGAAGAGATCGTCCGCAGCGTACCGAACACAGCGATGATGTCCGTGTTGTACTTCTGCGGATACTGCGGGCTCGTCACCGCCCATGGCGTCTGGGTCGCAGCCTCGACCGTAGGTGCGACGATGCCGAGCACGTTCCGGCCGGCCCAGCGCGAATGCGGCAGCCAATCTCGCTGCAACGTTCGCGCCGCAACCGCCGTCGCCGTATTGCAACCGAGCAGGACGAGCCTCGCGCCCCGCTCGAACAACTGCTCCACGCCCGCCCGCGTCAGATCGACGATCTCTCCGGAAGAACGATTGCCATAGGGCACTTTGGCATGGTCGCCGAGATACACGAACGCGAGCTCTGGAAACCGCGCGCGAAGAGCACGCAGCACCGTGAGGCCGCCAATTCCAGAATCGAACACCCCGATCATGTCGGCTCGAATGCCACGAGTTCGCGCGCGAGGCAAAGGTAACGGTGGCACAGGCCAAGAATCAACTCGCCCACCCCTCTATGCCCGATACTTCCAATGCCGAAAGCGGATCCCCCAAGATCCGTCAGCAGACTAGTCGCACACCGTGCGGCACTGCTTGAACGGCCCCACATAGCGGCAACGCTCCCGGCAGACCTGTCGACGCGGCGGCGGTCCATATCCTCGAGCAAAGCCGTCATCGCCCCGATAGCCGCCACGTCTCGGCGCTTCGTCGTAACGGTAGCCTCGATTTCCATAGTCCCGCGGCCTGGAGTCGTACCGAGGCGGCTGGGGAGCCGCGGAGCGGGCTTGCGGCGCAGCGCCATAGCCACCCCCCGGCCCCACGCGCACAACATTGCATTCGCGGTTGTGATAATGCGGGCCGTTCGCACGATCCGGCTCCATGCCGGGCCCCATGTCGAAATGGCAGCCGTGGACCTGAACGACGGGCAACGCCGGTGCACTCGCTATAGGCTGCGAGCTGCCTCCGACCGGCAACGCCATGACTTGTGCCGCCATCAGCAGCCCGGCGATGGCAGCCGTTACGGCCAGGGCAGAATTGAAGCGCATCGAAATCTCCTCACGATCGAACAGCGTAACCGCTGCCGACCGATCGGGAGGTCGAACTAGCGGCAAACCTGCGAGCAGGTCTTCACAGGCCCGACGTACTTGCAGCGGTAGCTACAGATGGGGCCGCGATAGAATCGCCGGTAAGTCGGGCCGTCATACAGACCCGGAGGAGCCGTATTGAGGCGAACACAGGCGCGCGTGTGAAAATGCCAGCCGCTGTTGTCCCGCTGAATACCGCGATGACAGCCGTGTGCGAGTTGGACGGCAACGTCCACCTGTTCGACCGCTGTTCGAGGCGCCTGCGACAACGGCAGTGCCATCGTGCTCGAAAGAGCGGCTGACGCCAGAATTGAAAAGGCTCCTGCGGCGACAGCCGCCGACATTCTATCGAGCTTCATCATCACGTTCCTCGACCGGGCAGGGGGTCCCGAAGCTTAGCGACGGCGTCGTGAAGAAAGCCTTAATCCTTGTCACGCGAACTCGTCCCGCCGCAGGCGTTGTCGTTCGCGGAAGGTGAGGCGAGGTTATTCCGCCGCGGTGGCAGTTGTTGCACGGTCGGCAGCCGCTGCATCGGCCTCGAGTTCCTTGAGCGCCTCGAGTGTCGGCATCGACGTGACATTGTACCCGCAATCGACGAAGTGCACTTCGCCCGTCACCGCCCCGGCCAGATCCGAAAGCAAGTAGAGCCCCGCGCCGCCGACTTCGTCGAGCGTCGGTGTCCGGCGCAGCGGAGAGTGATCACGCTGATAATTGAAGATCGCGCGCGCATCCGAGACGCCAGCCCCGGCCAGCGTACGCATCGGCCCTGCCGACAGCGCATTGACGCGAATACCCTTCGGTCCGAGGTCGTTGGCGAGATAACGCACCGACGCTTCGAGCGCGGCCTTGGCAACGCCCATAACGTTGTAGGACGGAACCCAGCGCGTCGACCCACCATAAGTGAGTGTCAGCAGCGAGCCGCCTTCAGGCATCAACTCGGCGGCGCGCTTGGCGATTTCGGTGAAGGAGAAGCACGAGATCACCATCGTATTGGTGAAGTTCTCGCGCGTCGTGTCGGCATAGCGGCCGGCGAGTTCGCGGCGATCGGAGAACGCCAGCGCATGCACGACGAAATCGATTTGGCCCCACTTCGTCTTGATCTCGTCGAACACGGCATCGACCGAGGCGAGATCGTTCACGTCGCAGGGTGCGATGATCTCGGCGCCAACCGATTGCGCGAGAGGCATTGCGCGCCGGCCGAAAGCGTCGCCCTGGTAGGTGAAAGCGAGTTTGGCGCCCTGCCCCGCCAGAACGCGAGCGATACCCCAGGCGATCGAGCGGTCGTTGGCAACCCCCATGATGAGGCCGCGCTTACCGGCCATCAACGGGCCGGGCTTTGCAAAATCGATGGCGCTCATCTCAGCTCCTGACATTTCCCGGCGAGCCCTGCCACCGGTATCGAACCAGCCGGCTCCACATTTCTGCAATCGCATCGGACCTGCCTCTCGGCGCTCGCCCTTGGCCTCGACCGGCCCGGCGCACCGTCAGGCAGCCCCGATCACCTCAAGCGTCATAACGGCGGAACACGAGTGTCGCATTCGTTCCACCGAACCCAAAGCTGTTCGACATGACACAGTTAAGTACCGCATTATCAATGCGTTTCCGAGCGATCGGGATATCGGCGAATGCCGGGTCGATCTCTTCGATATTGGCACTTTCGCAAACGAAGCCATTGTTCATCATCAATAGCGAAAATATACTCTCTTGCACCCCAATTGCCCCGAGAGAATGCCCCGTAAGCGACTTGGTGGCGGCAATCGTTGGAATGTCATTTCCAAAAACTGCCCGGATCGCCTCGATCTCCTTCGCGTCTCCGACAGGTGTCGCGGTAGCGTGCGGATTAATATAATCGATCCGGCCGACGCCTTTCCCATCGAGGCCCTGCATCGCGAGCTTCATGCACCGCGCAGCGCCCTCGCCGGATGGCGCGACCATGTCGTATCCGTCCGACGTCGCGCCGTATCCGACGACCTCGCCGTAGATCCGTGCTCCACGTGCCTTGGCGTGAGAAAGCTCCTCGAGTACGACTACGCCCGCGCCGCCCGCGATGACGAAGCCGTCGCGATTCTTGTCGTAGGCGCGGCTCGCCTTGTCCGGCGTCGAGTTGTATCCACTCGACATCGCCCCCATCGCATCGAACAGATTGGACAGTGTCCAGTCCAACTCTTCGCAACCGCCCGCGAACATCACGTCCTGCTTGCCGTACTGGATGATCTCCGCCGCATTGCCGATGCAATGCGCCGACGTCGCACACGCAGACGAGATCGAATAGTTCGTGCCCTTGACCTGAAAGGCCGTCGCCATCACACCCGACGGGCCCGAGCACATCGCCTTGGGCACCTCGAACGGGCCGATCTTCTTGGGATTGCTGTTCTGCCGCGTCGTATCGGCCGCCGCTACGATCGCCACGGTCGATGGACCACCCGAGCCCATAACGATGCCCGTGCGCTCGTTGGATATGTCCTTGGGCTCTAGCCCGGCATCGCGGATCGCCTGATCCATCGCGATGTAGTTCCAGCCCATTCCGGTATTCATGAACCGCTTGGGCTTACGGGGAACCATCCCCTCCCAGTCGAGCTTCGGCTCGCCGTGCACCTGGCAGCGGAAGCCCAACTCGACGTACTTGTCGGCTCGCGAGATACCCGAACGCGCCTCGCGCAATGAGGCCAACACCTCCTGGGTGCTATTGCCGATGCTGGAGACGACCCCCATGCCAGTGACGACCACGCGCCTCATGTGACTTGCACCTTCTCCCGTCCCGCCCTCGGGTTGAATTCGGCTCTCCGGTACCCGGAGTATCGGACGACCCGCTGCACATCGCCGACGGCCCAGCCCGCCGGCCACTCCCGCAACGGCCTCGCTTCAAGACTTCGCCGGTTGATCCCCGGTCTCGAAAAGGCCGACCCGCATGTCGGTGGCCGTATAGATCACTTCGCCGTCGGCCTTCATCGTTCCATCGGCGATCGCCAGCTTGAGCTTGCGCAAGATGACTCGCTTCATATCCACGATGTACTCGATCTTCTTGACGCTCGGGACCACCATTCCGGTGAACTTCACCTCGCCCACGCCCAGGGCCCGGCCTCGGCCCGGCGCACCGAGCCAGCCGAGATAGAACCCCGTAAGTTGCCACAGTGCATCGAGCCCGAGGCACCCCGGCATCACCGGATCGCCCTTGAAATGACACGCGAAAAACCAATCGCATGCGGGATTTCCAGCAACCTTCAGCTCGGCGACGATCTGCCCCTTCCCATGAGCACCGCCGGCTTCGCTGATAGCGGCAATCCGCTCGAACATAAGCATTGGCGGCAACGGCAGCTGCGCATTGCCCGGCCCGAACAGCTCCCCGCGCCCGCACCGAAGCAGATCTTCATACTCGTAGCTGGATTGCCGATCCGACATTGCTTCTCCAATTCCTCCGTCTCGGGCCGGGCCCGTGCTTCGCGTCGAATATGCAACGTCGCGAAGGTGGCTGTCGAGCATCCGCACGCCCAAGCCCGCTCGAAAAGGGAGAAACCGCTCGACCGGCCCCCGCCCTACCCGAACCCAAGCTCGTCCTAGCATAGATGGCGCCGCGCTCGAAAGCGACTTGGCGATTGCTGACGGCTCGGCGAATTACCATCGCCAATTTGTCGCAATGACCGTCGCCACCTGTGTCCCCAGACGCCGAGACCGGCCGTGTCGCGGCGGTCTCGCGGTTGTGCGCGGTGTTGATTAGAGCTAATCCCACAAGACTTCACCGGCGGGAGGCCGGATCGCAAACATCGCATCAAGCGGGCTGCACGAGGTACAACATGAGCATCGTCGGCAGAGCCGTTTCGGCAGCAATTCTCACCCTCGTTTCAGCGCCGGCCTGGTCTCAGACACCGGCGCCCGAGAGCGAAGTCAAATTCACCAAGCCGATCACGCTGACGGTCGGCTACGCCCCCGGTGGTAGCTACGATCTCTACGCCAGGTTTACCGGCCGTTTCCTCGGCCGCCACCTTCCGGGCAGACCGTCCGTCGTCGTGCAGAACATGCCGGGAGCCGGCAGTCTTCAGGCCGCCAACTACATCTACAAGGTCGCCCCGAAGGATGGCACGGCTATCGCCGTGATCGCCGAAACCATTCCTATGGAACAGGCGCTCCAGAACCCCGGCGTCCAGTACGACGCTGCACGGTTCACGTTCATCGGCCGCCTCGCCTCCTCCAACAACATCCAACTCGTCTGGCACACGGCCAAGGCGCAGTCGATGAAGGACGTTCTGACGACCCAGATGACAGTCGCGGGCACCGGCCCCGCCAACATTGCCGAGACCGTGCCCAAGATCCTCAATGCCCTCGTCGGAACCAAGTTCAAGGTGGTCTCGGGTTATCCGTCGTCCGGCCCGGCGATGCTGGCGATGGAGCGTGGCGAGATCGACGGCACCGCCACTTCCTGGGCTATCGTCAAGGCCCAACGCATGAATTGGATCAACGAAGGCAAGGCGCGCATCATCCTGCAAGTGCTCCCGGCCCGCTCGACGGAACTGCCCGATGTTCCCGCTCTCGGCGAGTTCGGCTCGAGTGCCGAGGACAAGCAGATCCTGAACCTGTATGCCAGCGGCGGCGCGCTCGGCCGCTACGTCGTCGCCCCGCCGGATGTGCCCCCCGAGATCGCCCGTGCCCTACGTGACGGCCTTCAGGCGATGGTGAAAGACCCCGAATTCCTCACCGAAGCGAAGAAATCGACGCTCGATGTCGAGCCTTCGAGCCACACCGACCTCGAAGCCGTGACCAAGCGAACCCTCCAGGTGTCCGACACGATCCGAGCCAAGGTTCGCGACATCTTCAAACAGTAGCGGCCGCCTCCGGCCCGCTTCCCCACCACGGCATGATCGCCCGCGGACGTGCGCCAGAACGCTCACGGCGCCGAACTTATTGCTCTGATCCCTTCCCGTTATCTTTGCCTCAACTAGCGCGGGAACGGATGAAATTAGTCACGTGTTAACGCTCCACCGTCTACGGTCGGTTTCGACCTGAATTCAGCTTGCGGTCGGGCCGGCCGACGGGACGCAGCGCGGCGGGTGCGCCCTTGCCGGGTATTTTCGAACGACGGGCGGTCCGGTGTGCGAATGCGTCACCGTCCTGCCGAGGATAGCGGGTGTCGCAGATCCGATGAAGTTGCAGTCGACCGATAGCCCCACCCAGGCACCCAGGTTGACCTGTGAGCAGCAGGCAGAGGTCGAGGCTGACCAGACCAAGCTGCTCTACTCGAACCTCCCCCTCAGCGTTTCGATTACCGTGATCATCGCTGCGATCCTGGCCTACGCCATGATCGGCCACGTCCCGCGCATGTCGGTTATCGCCTGGTTCGGCGCGATGCTGCTGGTCTGCTCTTTCCGGATCGGCCTCTGGTTCTACTGGAAGCGCGCGACGGCGTCGGCGTCGGAAACCACCGACAAACAGCACAAAGCCGTCTTCGAGGTCGGCGCCTTCGTGGCCGGCGTCGCCTGGGGCAGCGCCTCAGTCGCGATTTTTCCCGCCGAAAGCATCGCTCACCAGGTCTTTCTGGGCTTCGTTCTGGCCAGCATGACGGCAGGCGGCATCAGCACCCTGGCTGTCCACCTGAAATCCTACGTCATATTTCTGTTGCCGAGCCTGATCCCCTATTCGCTGCGCCTTTTCATCGAAGGCGGCGACTTGCAGATCTACATGGGGCTCGTCTTCTCGATCGGCCTCTGCTTCCTTCTGGTCAATGCTCACCGCTTCGAGAGCGTGACGGTAAGCGCTCTTTCTCTCCATCACGAGAACCAGCATCTCGTCGGCGCTCTGCGGTCGGCTTTACACGACGCCGAAAACGCGAACCGGGCCAAGACTCAGTTCCTTGCCAAGATGAGCCATGAGATCCGTACGCCCCTGAGCGGCATGGTGGGAATGGCCGAACTGTTGC
>LNFM01011776.1_pt1 | contig 15059 bp, 12 predicted proteins | sample 596031 | NCBI WGS metagenome assembly LNFM01 (sample SAMN04254537, study PRJNA301005) | activated carbon metagenome | isolation source: dual media filters at the Ann Arbor, Michigan drinking water treatment plant | place: USA: Ann Arbor
GCGAAGACCCGCCCTGTGTGCCGGTGTGCCCCACCGGCGCCAGCTACAAGCGCGAAGAAGACGGCATCGTGCTGGTGGACTACGACAAGTGCATCGGTTGCAGCTACTGCGCCTGGGCCTGCCCCTACGGCGTGCGCGAGCTCGACGAGAAGCGCCAGGTGATGACCAAGTGCACGCTGTGCGTGGACCGCATCACCGACCAGGCCCTGCCGCCGGCCGAGCGCAAGCCCGCGTGCGTGATGGCCTGCCCCACCAGCGCACGTTTGTTCGGCGATGTGCACGACCCGGACTCAGAGGTTTCGGTGGCCATCCGCGACCGCGGCGGCTTCCCGCTGATGCCCGAACAAGGCACGCTGCCGGCCAACCACTACCTGCCGCGCCGCCGCAACGAGGTGCAGACCGACCCCGTGCAGGTGGTGCGCGAACAGAACCCGCTGCGCGTGGACGGGCGCGAGCCCGCGCTGGGCCATCCGCTGTCGGCGGATTGGGAACATTGAGGAGGAACACGCACCATGCGCCCACCCTGGTCCATGATCATCTTCACCACCCTGGCCGGCGCCGGCCAGGGCCTGCTGCTGCTGCTGGTGGCGCTGGACTTGGCGCGCCTTGGCGGCGCGCTCGAAGCACCCACCGCACTCTTCATCGCGGGGGCCGCGCTGGTGCTGCTGCTGGCCGGCAGTGGCCTGGTGGCGGCCACCTTCCACCTGGGCCGGCCGATGCGTGCCTGGCGTGCGGTGGCGATGTGGCGCACCTCGTGGCTGTCACGCGAGGTCATCGTGCTGCCGGCCTTCATGGCCGTGGTGGCGCTGTGGGGTGCCGGGCATTTCCTGCAGCGACCGCAGCCCTTGTTCGGCGCGGTGGCCGCGGTGCTCGCGCTGCTGCTCTTCGTCTGCACCGGCATGATCTACGGCGCCGTCAAGGCCATACGCGCCTGGGCCACGCCGCTGACGCCGCTGAACTTTGCGCTCATCGGCACGGCCTCGGGCGCCTTGCTGGGCACCGCGCTGGTGGCCGCACTCGCGCCCGGCCTGGCGCCGGCCGTGGCCGCCTGGGCCGTGGCCACCACGCTGCTGGCGGCGGCGCTGCGCGGCGCCACGCTGTGGCGCAACCTGAACCTCAAGCCCAAGACCACACTGCAGACGGCCATCGGCATGCGCCACCCGCGCATCCGGCAGATCTCGCAGGGCTCCATGGGCGGCAGCTTCAACACGCGCGAGTTCTTCCACGGCCAGCCCGATGCCGTGCTGAGCCGCGTGCGCTGGTCCGCCGGCCTGCTGGGTTTTGCGCTGCCGGCGCTGGCCCTGCTGGTGCTGGCCCCTGGCGCGGCGGGCGTGGCCGCGCTGTGCCTGCTGCAACTGCCGGGCCTGCTGGCCGAGCGCTGGAGCTTCTTCGCCGAAGGCGACCACACGCAGAACCTGTACTACCGCAAGGTCGGCTGAGGCCGACCCGCGCTCAAACCGCTCCATCCATCCGCGTCATCCAAGCGCTTCGTGCACGCCGGGCCGGGTGGCCGGGGCCAGCAGCGCCTCGGCATCGGCGCGCGCGCTGCCACCCGGGCGACGCGCGGCGTGGTCCTCGCGGATCATGTCCACGGCCTTCTCGGCCATCATCACCACGGGCGCGTGCGTGTTGCCCGACACCAGCGTGGGCATCACCGAGCAGTCCACCACGCGCAGGCCGGCCACGCCGTGCACACGCAGGCGCGCGTCCACCACCGCCATCGCGTCGCTGCCCATCCTGGCGGTGCCGCTGGGGTGGAAGATGGTGGCGCCGTGGTTGCGGCAGAACTCCAGCAGGGCAGCGTCGTCGCCCGCCTCGGGCCCGGGCTTGAATTCACGTTTCACATAGGGCCGCATGGCCGGCGCCGCCGCAATGGCGCGGGCGGCTTTCACGCCCGCCACGGTGGTGAGCCTGTCGAATTCCGTCGCCAGGTAATTGGCGTGCATGGCCGGGGGCTGCAGCGGATCGGTGGAACGTATCTGCACCGTGCCGCGTGATTCCGGCCGCAGCTGGCAGACCGACAAGGTGAAGCCCGAAAACGGGTGCACGGTGCCGCCCGCCATGTCGGCGGACAGCGTGGACACGTGGAACTGGACGTCCGGTGTCCTGGCCACCGGCCGGCCCTGCGCGTCTTTCAGGGCGTGCATGAAACAGCCGCCCTGGTTGATGCCGATGGCCAGCGGCCCGCTGCGCGTGAACAGCCACTGCATGCCTATCTTCATCTGCCCGAACCACGAGTTCAGTTCGTCGTTGGTGGTGATGGGCTTGGTGCATTCGTAGTACAGCCGCACCTGCAAGTGGTCCTGCAGGTTCTCGCCGACACCCGGCAGGGCCTTGACGACCGGAATGCCGTGCCGCTGCAGCAGATCGGCCGGGCCTATGCCCGACAACTGCAGCAGTTGCGGCGTCATCAGCGCGCCGGCCGACAGCAGCACCTCGGCCCGGCAGCGGGCGACCATGGGCACGCCGTTCAGCAGGTAGCGCACGCCCACCACACGCGGGCCTTCAAGCGCGCTGTCGAAGATCAGCCCGGTGGCATGCGCGCCGGTCTGCACCTGCAGGTTGGACCGTTGCCGCGCCGGCTTCAGGTAGGCCTTGGCCGCGCTGCAGCGCCAGCCCTTGTGCGTGGTGAGCTGGTAGTAGCCCGCACCTTCCTGCGCCGCTCCGTTGAAGTCGTCGGTGCGCGGCACGCCCACCTCGCCGGCACCGGCGATGAAGGCCTCGATGAGTTCGTGCTTCGCGCCGATGTCCGAGATCTTCAGCGGCCCGTCGCCGCCGTGGAATGTGCTGTGGCCGCGCTGGTTGCCCTCGGCACGCTTGAAGTAGGGCAGGCACTCGTCGTAAGACCAGCCCTCATTGCCCAGCGCGGCCCAGTGGTCGTAGTCCTCGCGCTGGCCGCGGATGTAGATCAGGCCATTGATGGAACTGCTGCCGCCCAGGGTCTTGCCGCGCGGCCAGTAGATCTTGCGGCCGTTCATGCCGGGGTCGGGCTCGGTCTCGAAGCGCCAATTCACCTTCGGGTCCCACATCGTCTTGCCATAGCCGATGGGCAGGTGGATCCAGATCGAGGTGTCGGGCGGGCCGGCTTCCAGCAGCAGCACGCGCGTGTTCGGGTCTTCGCTCAGGCGGCCGGCCAGGGTGCTGCCGGCCGAGCCGGCACCGACGACGATGAAGTCAAAGGTGGGCAGGCTGGCTTCGTCGGTGGGGAAGATGCTGGGCTTCATGCTGGGGTGATCATAGAACCACACTAAATGGAACTCAACATTCCAAAATCATAGTTTCTACGTAGAAAGGGTGGTGGCCGGCGACAAACTGGCGGCTGCGGCTAGAGTCGCGGCCACGATGAAAACCGCCCCTGCCCGCCCGAAGAAGACACCGCCGGCCGAAGCCCCGGCCCGCGAGGTCGGCGATGAACCGGCCTCGGGCTCGGCCGAACGCACCTTGCGCCTGATGGCCCTGCTGGCCGAAGAAGGCCGGCCCATGACCCTGGCCGAACTGACCACGCGGCTGCAACTGCCCAAGGTCACGGTGCACCGCCTCTGCGCCAACCTGGTGGCCGGAGGCTTTCTGGTGCGCGACCTCGACGAGCGCAGCTTCACCATCGGCCCGGCGCTGCGCCAGCTGGCCTTCCACACCTTGAACCACGGCACGTTGCGCGGCCTGCGCCATGCGGTGCTCACGGCCCTGGTGGAAGAGATCGGCGAGACCTGCAACCTCACCACGCTGGACGGCACCGAGGTCCTCTACCTCGACCGCGTGGAGGCGCGCCGGCCGCTGCGCCTGACCATCGACGTCGGCGCGCACGTACCGCTGCACTGCTCGGCCAGCGGCAAGCTGCTGCTGGCCCACATGCCCAAGCGCCAGCGCGACACCGTGATCCGCCGCATTCCGCTGCCGGCGCTGACACCGCACACCCTGACCACGCCCGATGCGCTGAAGGCCGAGTGCGAGGACATCCTGCGCAACGGCTTTGCGCGCGACCGCGAAGAGTTCGTGCCCGGCCTGATTGCGCTGGCCGTGCCGGTGCGCGACGCCGAGCAGACGGTGCGCGCCACCATCGCCGTGCATGCCCCGGTGGCGCGCCTGAGCATGGCCGAGGCCGAAGCCCGGCTGGACGCGCTGCAGCGCGCCGCGGACGCGATGAGCCGGCTGCTCTGAGCCGGCTGTTCTGCGGGGGCGGGCCCGGCCGTGGCCGCGTGAACGCCGCCACCGCTGTTCGGCAACGCTGACACGGTGGGCCTCTCGAACCCGCGGTTCGCAGGCCTGGTCAGCGGCGGCGAACAGGGCAGCGCGGTGGGCGTGGTGGCCTTTCTGCCCGTCATCGGCAGCGCCTTCGGGCTGGTGATGCACCCCGGTACCGTGCAGCGCCGGCCGGAGGTGCTGATCCAGCCGCACTGAACCACAACGTCAACGAGGTGGAAGACCTGTGCCTCTCGGGCTGGGCCTCGTTCAGTGCGCTGCGCACGGGCCTGCGCAACGGCCAGTACAAGCCCTTCGTGGCGGGTGGCGAGCCGATGCCGGCCGTGGGAAGGCAGTTCGTAGATGCTCCGTCCGCTGCACGCCGGCAGGAGCCGTGCGAACGGTGCGCCGGGTCGGGCGAAGCGCCCGGGAACCGCCGGCTCTGGCCAGGGCGCCGTCGGCATGGCCATCAGCCGGCCGGCGGGATCCACTGCCGGGTCGAGTGCGAGATGGCCCACCCCGCCGCCGCGCCGCGTGTCGTCGGCCCAGGCGGCCACCGTGATGCCACGCGCCTGCCGTTGCGCTGGCGAGAACGCGTTCTCTCGCGTCAGGCCACGCAGCACCAGACAGGCCTTGATCGGTCTGCCACGGCCAGCGCGGAAACTGGGCGCCCTGGACCGCTCAATCCTGACGGCAGCGTCCGTCCGTGCGCATGTAGACTGGTTTGACTGCCTGTGGGCACCAGCCTGCAGTCTTGTGCGACCCGGGCCCCGTTACCGGCGTCTGGCGGGGCCGCGCAGCGCAGCTGCACCTTGCCGTCGGCTCGGGTGGGCGTGCGGCGGTCAATCGCAACACAAGGTTTGCTGGGTTGCCCGCAGCGCTCGGGGCATCCACAGTACGGGCTTCCCTCCCCTCATCGGCTCAAGACATGATGGCACCCATTCGGAACTGGCTTCAGCGTTGTCGGCCCCTGCTGTTGGCCGCCGGCCTGGCCGCCTTCAGCGCCGCGAGCGGCGCGCAGATCCTGATCGGCCAGACCTCGGCCTTCAGCGGCCCGGTGGCCTCGGGGGTCAAGGAAGGCACCGAGGGCGCGAAGCTCTACCTGGACTACATCAACGAGCGCGGTGGCATCAACGGCCAGTTGATCCAGTTGATCTCGATGGACGACAAGTTCGACGCCAAACTGGCCGCCGAAAACGCGCAGGCACTCATCGACAAGGGCGTGGTCGCGCTCTTCTTCAATCGCGGTACGCCCTTGACCCAGGCCATCATGCCGGTGCTGGACAAGAACAAGGTGCCGCTGATTGCGCCATCCACCGGCGCCATGCTGTTGCACAAGCCCGTGCACCCCTGGGTTTTCAACGTGCGCGCCACCTACCAGCGCGAGGCCGAGAAGGCCATCCACCACCTGCATGTGGTGGGCCTGACGCGCATCGCGGTGCTGCAGTCGGACGACTCCTTCGGCGACGACGGCGCCACCGGTGCGCTGGCCGGGCTGGCGGCGGTGAAGCTCAAGCCCGTGCTGCATGAGAAGTACTCGCGCGCCAAGCCCGACTTCACCCCCGTGGCGCCCAAGATCGTCGCGTCCGCCGCGCAGGCCGTGGTGTTCGTGGGCTCGGGCACGCACGTGGTCGACGGCATCGCCGCACTGCGCACCGCAGGTTCAACGGCACAGATCCTGACCCTGTCGAACAACGCCTCGTCCGGCTTCATCAAGTCGCTCGGCAACAACGCCCGCGGTGTGCTGGTGACCCAGGTGTTCCCGTTCGAACGCTCCTTGGCGTCGCCGATCGTGAAAGAGCTGACCAGGCTGCTGGCCGCGCGCAAGAACAACGAAGAGGCCACGCCGGCCATGCTGGAGGGCTTCGCGGCGGCCAAGGTGCTGGTGGAAGCGCTCAAGCGGGCGGGCAACAACCCCACGCCAGAGCGCATCAAGACCGCGCTGGAGACTTTCCGGCGCGTCGACATCGGCGGCCTGGAGGTCAGCTTCAGCCCCACCGACCACACCGGGCTGGACTACGCCGACCTGTCCATCATCACCGGCACCGGCAAGTTCCAGCGCTGAGCCCATTTCGGCCGGCTGCTCGGCCACGCCGCACGGCGGTTTTCAGCGGCGGGTCACGGCGCCGCAAGCCTGGGCAGGGGCCACCACAAGCCCGGGTGCCGATGCGGCTGGCCAGCGACAGCGCGAAGGCGCAGCTGGCTCCCTTGGCCTCCTCCCGAGTCGAACTCGCAGGGACGGCGCCGGGCCGTGCAGCAGCCAGCGGCTCAGCCTGAAGCAACAAGGCCTTGATTCCTGAGGAAATCAAGGCCTTGCGCGTACAACCAGGGTTAGGTGGGGTGGCTGATGGGACTCGAACCCACGACGACCAGAATCACAATCTGGGACTCTACCAACTGAGCTACAGCCACCGCAGAGAGACGGAATTATAGCGGCCCGAGCCGCGGGCCCTCAGCGGCTGGCTGCTGGGGCCGCTGCGGCGGGCACGGCAGCTGCCGCGGTGACGTCGGCCTTGTAGCGCTTCTTCAACGCGGCCAGGTAGGCCTCGGTCTCCGCAGCCGCCCAGGCTTGCGCGTACTGCACACGCAACGGGGCTTCGCCGCCGGGCGGCGTTTCGCGCGGCAGCACCTGCATCACGCGCATCACGAAGTAGCCTTCGGCGCCGAGTTCCACACCCACCACCTGCGGCAGCTTGTTGGCGTCGGCACGCAGCGCGGCGTCCATCAGCGGGCGCGGCATGCCCTGGGCCGTCATGCGCGACACCGTCACCACGATGGGCAAGGGCTCGGTGCTGTTGCCCGCCTTCAGCGCCGCGACACGGGCCTCGCCGTCCTGGCGGGCCAGCGCCACGCTGCGCTCGTCGACCAGGCGTTGCCTCACGCGGTCTTTGACATCGGCCAGAGGCTGCGCCCGGGCCGGCGTGTGTTCGAGCACACGCGCCGACACCAGCTGGTTGGGGCCGACCTCCACGGCGTCGGTGTTGCGCTTGTTGCTCAGGGTCTCGGCCCCGAAGACGGCTGCCAGCAGCTTGGCCGACGCCAGCGGGCCGGCGGCGCCGGGCGCAGGCGTGCGCGTGACGGTGGCGGTCTGCGTGGTGAGCTTCAGCTTGTCGGCCGCCGGCTTCAGGCTGTCGCTTTGTTCGTAGACCGTGTTGGTGAAGATCTCGGCCGCTTCGGCCCAGCGCTTCTGGCCCGCACTCTTGCGCACCTCGGCCTCCAGTTCGGCACGCACGCTCTCGAAAGGCTTGGTCTGTCCGCCGCGCACACCGGTGACGGTGATGATGTGGAAGCCGAAGTCGCTTTCCACGATGCCGCTGGTCTCGCCTTGTTTCAGCGTGAAGGCCGCGTCTTCAAACGGCTTCACCATCTGGCCACGGCCGAAGAAGTCGAGGTCGCCACCTTGTGCGGCCGAGCCGGTGTCGTCGGAGTTCTTGCGCGCCAGTTCCGCAAACCCTGCGGGGTTCTTGCGCACTTCGGCCAGCAGGCCCTCGGCCTTGGCCTTGGCCTTGGCGCGCTCGTCGGCCGTGGCGCCGGCTTCGGCCTTCACCAGGATGTGGCTGGCGCGGCGTTCCTCGGGCGTGGAAAAACGCGCCAGGCCATCGCTGTAGGCCTTGCGCAGCGCTTCGTCGGTGACGGCCTCGCCCTGGGCCAGCTGGTTGATGTCCAGCAGCAGGTATTCGATGCGCGCCTGCTCGGGCGCCTGGAACTGCGCCTTGTTGGCACCGTAGTAGGCCTCGATCTCGGCGTCGGTGGGCTGCACCTTGTCGCGGTAGGCCGCGGGGTCGAAGCGCTGCAGCTGCACGGCGCGGCGCTGCATGAAGGCGTCGAGTGCGGCGGTCGCAGGCACGGCGCTGGCAGGCGCGGTCTGCAGCACGCCCGCCACCACTTGGCGCAGGCCCAGTTCCTGGCGCAGACGCTGGTCGAAGAGCGCCGGCGTGAGGCCCTGGCCCACCAGCGCCTCGCGGCTGATGCGGCCGTCAGGGCCCCGCAGGCCGGCGTACTGCGGGTCGCTGTCGAACAGGCGCGCCATGCGTGCATCAGTGGGAAAGAGGTGCATCTTCGTCGCCGCCGTCATCAGCACACGCTCACGCACCAGCGCATCCAGCGTGTCGCGGCGGCGCTCCGGGGTGTCCAAGGCCGTGGTGTCCTGAGTCGGGGCGCGGCGGCGCTGGTTGTCGATGAAGCGCTTGTGTGCGTCTTCCCATTCGGCGCGCGAGATCTTCTGGCCGTCGACCTTGGCCACGGCTTCGCTGGCCGCATCGTTGAAGCGCGCGTAACCCTCGACGCCGAAGAAGATGAACGAGGGAATGATCAGCAGCAGCAGGAAACCCAGCACGAGGCGGGTGTGATCGCGGATGAAATCAAACATCGAGAAGGTCCTGGTGACGCGCGGGAAACGATGAGCGGGGGCGCTGCGGGCGAGGCCTGTGCCAAGCCGGCGCGGGGCCAAGAACCGCTTGGGAGCCCGCATAAAGCAGCATGGCCACCCCGGCACGCGGGGCGGCGAATTCTAACGGGGGGTCTGGTGGGTGCTGACGGGTTCGAACCGCCGACCTACGCCTTGTAAGGGCGCCGCTCTACCGGCTGAGCTAAGCACCCGGTGCGGATGCGTCTACTTGACGCCGTTGAGGCCGTCTTTCAGCGCCTTGCCCGGACGGAACTTCGGCACCTTGGCGGCCTTGATCTTGATGGCCGCGCCGGTGCGGGGGTTGCGGCCAGTGCGGGCCGCGCGCTTGGGGGCTGTGAAAGTACCGAAGCCCGTGACGGTGACACTGCCACCCTTCTTCAGCGTGGTCTTGACGGCGCCGATCAGCGCTTCAAGCGAGCGGCCAGCGGCAGCCTTGGAGATGTCGGCCTGCTTGGCGATGTGCTCGATCAGTTCACTCTTGTTCACGTCGCGGTTCCCCTCTTCAGGTGTCTGGGCTGTTCGTTGGCGTCGGTGGCCGTTTTGGGGCCCGACTTGGTGCCCGACCTGGCACTCAGCTTGGGCGCCCCACTTTGCGTCCGATTCATTACATCCCGCTCAATTCCGGAGTGTCAAGCGGAGGCGAGATTCTATGCCCTGCCCAGGGCCGCAGGCCCTTTTGCAAGGGCCTGAAAACACGTGCTTGCACGCTTGACAAGCCGAATCAGACGCAGCCTCAAACACGCCGCTGCATGGCGCTTTGCCGCGGTTCACGCACCACCAGCGCCACGCCCACGGCCGTGCAGGCCAGTCCCAGCAGGCTCAGCGGCGTCAGCAGCTCGTCGAAGAGGAACCAGGCCAGCACTGCGGTGCAGGGCGGCACCAGGTACATCAGGCTCGTGACGGCGGTGGCCGCGCCGCGCTGGATCAGCCCGTACAGCAGTGAACTGCCGCCCAGCGTCAGCACCAGCACCGACCACAGCAGCGCCCCCACCAGTTCGGGGTGCCAATCAAAAGCGTAGCCTTCCACCAGGGCCAGCGGCGCGGTGACGGCCAGCGCCGCCAGCAGCTGCACCGCGCTGGCGGTGCGTACGTCGCAAGGCGCAACCCAACGCTTCTGGTACAGCGTGCCCGCCGTGATGCTGGCCAGCGCCAGCAAGGCCAGCGTCACATTGCCGGGCTGCGCCTGGCCCAGGTGCAGCTTGTGCCACACCACCAGCACCAGCCCAGCCAGGCCCAGCCCCAGGCCCAGCCACTGAACCGCGCGCACCTTCGCCTGGCTGCCCGCCATCGCGCTGAGCCACAGCGCCGTGAGCACGGGCTGCAGGCCGACGATCAGCGAGGCCATGCCCGCACCCAGCCCGGCCTTCACCGCCATCCACACGCCGCCCAGGTAGCCGGCGTGCATCAGCAGGCCCGTCACCGCCAGATGCAGCCATTGGCGTCGGCCCTGCGGCCACTGGGCGCCGGCCCACCACACCCAGCCCAGGAAGAGCAGACCCGAGAGCAGGAAACGCAGCGCCAGGAAGTCCATGGGCCCGGCATGCGGCATGCCGTAGCGGGCCACGACAAAACCGGTGCTCCAGATCAGCACGAAGATCACCGGCACTGCGCGCTGCAGCGCGGCCGGGCTGAGGAGGGCCATGCGCGAGTGAAAGAGAAGCGGCTAGCGAGCCTTGGGCGCCTTGGCGCGGATTTCCGGGATCGCCTTGCGCAGGTAGTAGACCATCGACCAGACCGTCAGCACCGCCGACACCCAGACCAGCACCGTGCCCCACAGGCGCGTGTCCAGCACGCCGAACAGCGTGCCGTTGTAGAGCAGGAAGGGGATGGCCACCATCTGCGAGGTGGTCTTCAGCTTGCCCAGCATGTGCACCGCCACGCTGCGCGAAGCGCCGATCTGGGCCATCCATTCACGCAGCGCGGAGATCGCGATCTCGCGGCCGACGATGATCAGCGCCACGATGGCATCGACACGGCCATGCTCCAGCAGCACCAGCAAGCATGCGCAGACAAGGAATTTGTCAGCCACCGGGTCCAGGAACGCGCCGAAGGCCGAAGTCTGGTTGAGCTTGCGCGCCAGCCAGCCGTCCAGCCAGTCGGTGGCCGCGAACAGCACGAACATCGACGTGGCCACGAGGTTCTTCGTCGGCTCGGTCCACCCGAGGTAGTACACGCCGATGATCAACGGGATGGCCGCGATGCGCGCCCAGGTCAGCAGCGTGGGGATGGTGAAGAACATCGCGGCATTGTGCAGCCTGCGCCGACCCGGATGGCCGCGATTCAGTCGATATCCAGCGTGCGCGGCTTGAAGCGCAGGTTGTCGTCGAACAGGAAGGTCTCGACCACGCGCCACGGTTTGGGCAGGCGCGAGACATCGCCATAGGGCGCCGCGCGCCGCACCGCCGCGATGGCCAGTTCGGTGGCCTCGTTGCCGGTGCTGGGTTTGCGCAGCACCTTGATGTTGCGCACGCTGCCATCGGCATTGAGGTCGATCTCCAGCACCGGGATGGCCAGCAGCCGTTCGGGCGGGCGCGTGGTGTAAGTGCTGTCGGGGTGGGCCTGCACCAGGCGCAGGGCCAGTTGCGCGCGCAGCGCCGCGTCGGAGCGCGGCGCCGGCGGCGCCGGCAGTTTCACATAGCGCGGGTAACGCGGGATGGGGCCGGTCTCGGCCGCGCCGACGGCGGCAGCGGCGCCCGGCGGCGGCGCACCGGGGGCACTGACGGCCGGCGCTGCAGCCACGGGTGCGGGTGCCTTCGACGCGGCCGGTACCGGCGCAGGCCTGGTCGGCAATCCCGCGGCGGCAGGTGCTGGTGCCGATGACGGCTTGCCCGGCCCCGATGCACAGCCCGACATGAGCGACAGCAAGGCCGCAGCGGCCAGCGCGCACAGTGCCGCGCGAGCGGTGCGCGAACCCGGCCCGCGCCGGCTGGCCGCCGCCGCGGGTTCAGAGTCAGTGCAGTGCACGGTAGATCTCCTCCGCCAGTTCCTTGGATATGCCTTCCACGCTGGCCAGGTCGTCGACCCCGGCCGAGGCCACGCCGCGCAGACCGCCAAAACGCTGCAGCAGGCGTGCGCGCTTGCGCGGGCCCACGCCGGCGATGTCTTCGAGCTTGCTGCCGCCGGTGCGCACGCTGGCGCGCTTGGCGCGCATGCCGGTGATGGCGAAGCGGTGGGCCTCGTCGCGGCCGAATCGTGGCCGAGGTAGACCTTCTCGCGGCCGTCGGCAAAAACCAGTTCTTCCAGGCCGACCTTGCGGCCCTCGCCCTTTTCAACGCCGACGATGAGGCCGAGGTCCAGGCCCAGTTCCTGGAAGACTTCGCGCGCCATCGTCACCTGGCCGCGGCCACCGTCCACCAGCACCAGGTCGGGCAGGCGCGCGGCGCCGCGGCGCGCCTTGGACGCTGGAGCCGCCGCGCCGTCCCCGGCGGGCGGTTCGGCCTCAGGTGCCACGGCGGCCTCGGGCTTGCCGCGTGCCTGATCGGCGATGTCGGCGGTGTCGGCCTTGCCGGCGGCCAGGGCCTCGGCCAGGCGCGCGTAGCGGCGCGTCAGCACCTGGCGCATGGCCGCATAGTCGTCGCCGCCAGTGATGCCTTCGATGTTGAAGCGACGGTATTGCGCGCTCTGCATGCCGTGGGCTTCATAGACCACGCAGCTGGCCTGCGTGGCTTCACCGGCGGTGTGGCTGATGTCGAAACACTCCACACGCAGCGTGGCGGGGTCTTCGATGTCGAGGTCCAGGGCCTCGATCAGGGCGCGCGTGCGCTGCTGCGCCGAGCCCTCTTCGGCGAGCAGGCGCGCCAGCGCCAGCTCGGCGCCCTTGGCCGCCATTTCCAGCCAGATGCGGCGCTGTTCGCGCGGCTGGTGCTGGGCACGCACACGCACGCCGGTGGTCTCGCTCAGGGCGTCGAGCAGTGCGCTGTCGACGGCGTGGCTGGTCACCAGCTGCGGCGGCACCGGCTGGCCGATGTAGTGCTGTGCGATGAAGGCCTCCAGCACCGCGGCCTCGGGCGAGTTGTGCATCGCGCGGGCGTTTTCGGGGCCGGCCAGATCGTCCTCGAAACGCGCCTCTGCTTCGTCGGCGCTGAGCGCGGCGCCGTCGTCCACGTGCTGCGGAAAGTAGGCGCGGTCGCCGAGGTGGCGGCTGCCCCGCACCATGGCCAGGTTCACGCAGGCGCGGCCGCCGGCCACCTTCACCGCGAGGATGTCCACGTCCTTGTCCGACGACGACAGGCTGCTGGCGTCCATGCTCTGCTGGTGCAGCACCTTCGACAGCGAACCGATGCGGTCGCGCAGCGCGGCGGCCTTCTCGAACTCCAGCGCCTCGGCGTGCACCATCATCGTCGACTGCAGGTCGTTGATGACTTCCTGTGTGTCGCCGAGCAGAAAGCGCTCGGCGTCGCGCACGTCGCGCGCATAGTCCGCCGGCGTGATGAAGCCCACGCAGGGCGCCGTGCAGCGCTGGATCTGGTACAGCAGGCAGGGCCGGCTGCGGTGGTTGTAGACGGTGTCTTCGCAGGTGCGCAGCCGGAACACCTTCTGCATCAGCTGGATGGTCTGCTTCACCGCCCAGGCATTCGGGTAGGGCCCGAAGTAGCGGTGCTTCTTGTCCACCGCGCCGCGGAAATAGCTCATGCGCGGGAAGGGGTGCGAGACCAGCTTCAGGTAGGGGTAGCTCTTGTCGTCACGGAACAGGATGTTGAACTTGGGGTCCAGCGTCTTGATCAGGTTGTTCTCGAGCAGCAGTGCCTCGGCCTCGCTGCGCACGACCGTGGTTTCCAGCCGCGCGATGCGGCTGACCATGTGGCCGATGCGCGTGCCGTCGTGGTCTTTCTGCAGGTAGCTGCTGACGCGCTTCTTGAGGTTGCGCGCCTTGCCCACGTAGAGCAGGCCGCCGGCCGCGTCGTACCAGCGGTAGACGCCCGGCAGCGCCGGCAGGGCCGCCACTTCGGCCAGCAGACGCGCCAGGCGCTCGTCGGCGCTGCTGGCGGTCTTGGCTGCCGGCGTGTGGGCGGTTGGGTGGCCGGGTGGGTGGGCGCTTTCGCTCATCGGCGCGCATTGTCTCCGCTTCGATAATCGCGCGATGCCGGCCTTGTTGTGGGATGTTTACTGCCGCGTCATCGACAACCTCGGCGACGCGGGCGTCTGCTGGCGCCTGGCCACCGGCCTGGCACAGCTGGGGCAACGCGTGCGCCTGGTCATCGACGACGCCGCGCCGCTGGCCTTCATGGCGCCGGCGGGCGCCGCCGGTGTGCAGGTGCTGGCCTGGCCCGAGGCCGGCCCAGCCTTGCCGCCAGGCGACGTGGTGATCGAGGCCTTCGGCTGCGACCCGCCACCGGCCACCGTGGCGGCGATGGGGCTGAGGCCGGTGCCGCCACTCTGGCTGAACCTGGAATACCTCAGCGCCGAACCCTATGTGGAACGTTCACACGGCCTGCTCTCGCCACAGGCCAACGGCTTGCGCAAGTGGTTCTTCTACCCCGGCTTCACGGCGCGCACCGGCGGGCTGTTGCGCGAACCCGGCCTGGCCGCGGCACGAGACCGCTTCGACCGCGACGCCTGGCTGCACGCCCAGGGCGCAACACGGCGGGCCGGCGAACGCGTGGTGGCGCTGTTCTGCTACGACCAGCCCGCCCTGCCCGCGCTGCTGCACAGCCTCGCGGAAGAACCCACCCTGCTGCTGCTGACGCCCGGGCCCGCGCAGCAGCAGGTGGCCAGCGCACCGGCCGGCGTGCGCCTGCACCGCCTGCCCTGGCTGACACAAGGCGACTTCGATGCACTGCTGTGGTCGGCTGACCTGAACTTCGTGCGCGGCGAAGACTCGCTGGTGCGTGCGCTGTGGGCCGGCGCCCCCTTCGTCTGGCAGGCTTACCGGCAGCACGACGGCGCCCACGCGGCCAAGCTGCAGGCGCTGGCCGAACAACTGCAGCTGCCGCCCGAGGTGGGCACGCTGTGGCGCACCTGGAACGGGCTGCAGGGCTCCTGGCCCGGCCTGCCGGCCGGCGGGTCTGCGGCCTGGCGAGCCTGGCGGGCCGCCGCGGCGGCTGCGCGGCAGCGCCTGGGCGCCCAACCCGACCTCGCCACCCAGCTGCTGGCCTTCGCGCAGGCCCGACAGGCAGGCGCCTGCTAGAATCAGCGGCTTTGCGCATCGCGAACAAGCGCAGACAGGCCCCAACAGACCGACCGCAGCTCTGGCCTGAACCCCACGCGACCCCACACGGAAACGCTATGAAGATTGCTCAAGAAATCCGGGCCGGCAACGTCATCATGCAGGGCAAAGACCCGATGGTCGTGCTGCGCACCGAGTACAGCCGCGGGGGCCGCAACGCCGCCACCGTGCGCATGAAGATGAAGAACCTGCTCAACGGCTCTGGCGCCGAGGTCGTCTTCAAGGCCGACGACAAGATGGACCAGATCGTGCTGGACAAGAAGGAGTGCACCTACACCTACTTCGCCGATCCGATGTACGTCTTCA
>LNFM01008790.1_pt1 | contig 15058 bp, 8 predicted proteins | sample 596031 | NCBI WGS metagenome assembly LNFM01 (sample SAMN04254537, study PRJNA301005) | activated carbon metagenome | isolation source: dual media filters at the Ann Arbor, Michigan drinking water treatment plant | place: USA: Ann Arbor
TTCGTGGTGATCTCTTGCAAAAGTTTTCGATAATGCGTAGCCCAGCGAGCTATCGTTGTCTCATAAAACAATTCGGTACTGTATTCAAAGCAGCCTTTCAACTCTCCGTTCACTTCCTTGATGCTCAGCGTTAGATCAAACTTAGCATTCCCGGCATCAACTTCAATTTCATTCAATTTAACACCAGGTAGCTCCAGCTTCTCCAAGTTAGCATTTTGCAAAACAAACATCACTTGGAAAAGTGGATGGTGACTCATATCCCGGATAGGAGCTAATTCTTCTACGAGCTTCTCAAACGGTAGGTCCTGATTTTTTTGCGCCGCCAAACACGCTGTTCTCGTTCTACCTAGGAATTCAGAAAAGCTTGGATTCCCAGAACAATCCGTGCGCAACACCAATGTGTTAGCAAAGAACCCAATCAACTCCTGTGTTTCTAAACGTGACCGATTTGCAATCGGATACCCAATACAAATATCATGCTGTTGGGTATATCGGTTTAAGAGAATTGCGAAAGTGGCCATGAGCGTCATAAACATAGTAGCGCCATGCATCTTCGCAACTTGATCTAAGTCAGCCGTTACCTCAGAAGGAATATTGAAGAAGTATCGTGCACCCAAATTCTTCAATACAGCAGGACGCGGCATATCTATGGGCAATTCGAGCAGCGAGGAACATCCTTTCAACTGTCTCATCCAATACACAAGCTGCTCGTTAAAGCCCGTTCCTTTTAACCAGTCTCGTTGCCAATAGGCGTAATCGGCGTATTGAATCGACAAGTTATCTAAAGGAGAGGGTGCCCCACTACAGAATGCGCTGTAAATAGTACTTAATTCTTTGATGAGCAACCTAATTGACCACGCATCGGCGATGATGTGATGTAATCCGGCTAATAGAATATGTTTCTCGTCACTAAGCTGGAATAGGGTAAACCTTATCAATGGGCCCGAACTCAGATTAAATGGTTGCCGAACTTCGTTTGAAATACCCTGGGTGATTTGATCTAATTGACGCTCGGGAGATAGCACATCAAGATTAATATATTTTATTTTCACATCAAATTCAGCAGCAATCATTTGCTGAACATAACCGTTCTCTTGTGCAACAAAAGTCGTGCGCAAAATTTCATGCCGCAGCACAATTTCTCGAAGCGCCAGCTCAAGCGCAGCAATATTCAATTTACCTGCCAATTCGATCGCGCCTGCTTCACTGTAAGCAGCACCTTCTGGCACCAATTGGGACAAAAACCATAGACGCTCTTGCGCAAAAGATAATGGAATTGCTTCCTCTGTTCCATTTCTCTTAGGAATCTTGTTTTTCTGACTAATTCCGGTTTTTTTCAAACGCTCTAATAGTAGTGCGCGCTTTTCTTCTGATAAACGTGCAATCCGATCGGATATTTTGACGTCGAGTCCTTTCATATTTTCATTTTTCATACGTTCGCTCCCAACTATCCTTTCTCAGAACTCAGATAGAGGTCTTTCTTGCCATATAGCATTTGCACATCCAAAAAACCTTCTGCTTTCGTTGCTGCAAGGAGCTTATTTATTTCTTGCATATACGGATCGTCATCAGTTGGGATAAGTGCCATGAAATATTTGAGCCATGGCTCCCGGCCTAAAGCATAAATGTAGGCTCTTTGTGCGCCTACTGCTTGAAGGAGAGTCAATGCAGAGACTGCATCATTGGCATGCGATCGTCGCGACTGATCATGGCTGCGTTCTGGTTTAACCGGCAACAGAGGAGCATATACCCATGACAAAGGTGCACCGATGCATTCCATGCCAATAAATACAGTCGATATCGGACCGAGAATTTTTCTTATATTTTCATAAACTCGCTTATCGAGACAGCATGAGTCAGCTGCAAAGAGAATTTGTTCTTCACCGAAACTCACCACATACCCAGACTTGGCATGAAGAAGATCACAGTGCTCTCCAAAAAAAGGAATAGCCGTAATCTTCCCGCCAGAAATTGAAATGGAATCCAATGTATCGAGCTCTTGTACGCGCTTAAACCCAAGCCTCTGCGCAAGCTGCCTTAAGGAGGTGTCTCCATGAAACATCCCTGAGCTGCGCGGCACAACCAAGGTGCCTATACGGTGTCTTAGCCGCAAAAGAGATTCAAATACAAAATGGTCATGATGCCCATGCGTAATCAATACATAATCAATCTTCGCAGGCAAATCTGTGAACGTTAGCCTATCAATCCCTCCTTCTTTGGGAGAAATTGCAATAAATGGATCAGTCAGAATCGATATGCCATTCCCTTCAAGCAACACACACGCATGACCAAAGTAACGCAAGCGTAATCCATTACCTGTCCAAGGTTGCGCATGGGCAGATGGAGTGGAAGACAACAGTGGCAAAAGTCGTGATTCATCTTTGGACGTCAGTCCCAGCAAGTTACATATCGTGTTTAATGATTGCGGCTCAATATCGAGTCTAAACAGTTCATCAAGCTGAGAGCTATCGAAGGGAATATTCCATTCAATGTCTTCCGAATCAACCAAACGGGGGGTACTCATATAGTACGGACGGGAATCATCATGCGCTATTGAACATATCCGCAGAGACTGGATGTTTCGTTTGTAATATGTGCTTTCGTAAACCAGACTCTCGATACATCTCACTACGGGATGATTATGATAGTCATAACCTAGCTCAACAAAACCGTGTAGCGAGTCCGGTATTTGCTCATAATATGCTTCGATACTCTGACCCGAAGCTGCTTTCAGCAGCATATTTTGGAACTCGGTGAGATCGCGCGCCATCCTTAACAAATCTGCGTGATTCAGTTCAATAGCTTTAAGTAAATCTTTTATCTCATCGATCCTTTCTTCTGGAACATCAACAAAAGGTCCTCCCAGAAGTTTAGGATTTCGACACGATTTCACATGAAAACTGGGATTCTTGAGATAAGAAACCACTACCTCTTTCTGATAATTCAATAAATGCAGACCGTAGAGTATCGGCGAAAAGTTGTGCGGCCACGCTATCCATTTATCGATTAACGGCTCCGCAACAGTATGCTCTGCCAAGTGATAAAGTATTGGATTACTCATGAATCCTCCCGCAAGCTTGCCATTTCCAGATCAGAAACAATTCCGGTTTCATCGGGAAGCTGTTCAAACTCATCCAAAAGAGACTCTAATACATTAAGATCTTGTCCATCAATCTGCTGTTGTGCCACCACCACTGCCAACTGGGCAATGGTGGTGGCTTCAAAAATACTGGCTACAGGCAGCTCAATATTAAAATCGTCTTGTATTCGCCCCATGACTTGAATAGCTAGCAGTGAATGGCCACCCAGATCAAAAAAGTTTTCATGAATCCCAAATGGTTTATTGACATTCAACATCTCCTTCCAAATAGCTAACAGTGACCGCTCTATTGAGTTAGATGGTTCAATCCACTCTTGATCTGATAGTGTTAATGTGCTTTCAGGTATTGGAAGTGCATTGCGGTGGAGTTTGCCGTTGGATAGCAGCGGAAAAGTTTCCATAAAAACATATACCGGCGGCACCATAAAATCTGGCAGATTATCTTTTAAGAATTTTTGAATGTATTGATTACTCAATGACTTACCAATCACCGCTCTCCCTGCTTTAGGCGCAGAGATGGATATCAATAGATCGTCCCTCAAAAGATCAGGTTCAAGTCTTCCAGTATTGGATTGAGAATATCCAAGAAACTGTGTTACGTCGGCAATTAAGTAAGCAACAAGCTGTTTATCCCCTGGCCGATCTTCACGAGCCAATACTACTGCCTCCTTTATACCGGGATGTTGGCGCAGCTTTGCCTCAATCTCTCCTAGTTCGATGCGGAAACCTCGAATTTTCACTTGATGATCTATCCTATCCAGAAATTCGATATTTCCATCTGGACGAAAGCGCGCAAGGTCTCCGGTTCGATAAAGCCGGCTGCTCGTCTGCGGTGAGTTCAATAGATCATCATTACCTACGCTCTGCGCATTCACATCAAAAGGATTGGGAATAAAACGTTCCGCAGTTAAATCCGGGGAATGCAGATACCCACGTGCAAGGCCTGCTCCACCAATGTATAGTTCGCCAGATACGCCTATAGGTACCGGATTTAAATGCGAATCGAGCAGATAGAGTTGAACGTTCTGAATAGGCTTACCAATCGGCACAGCATTGTGTGCGTCTTCTGCTTGAATTTGATAAACACTGCTCCAGACAGTCCCTTCAGTTGGGCCATATTCATTGAAAAGAGATACATGAGACAGTTTCTGATTATGCCGTACCACTAAATCAGAAGAACAAGGCTCACCCGCAACTATGATAACTTTAAGCTTTTCTAACAAATCTTGCGCAATATTATCTAGCAACAAACCATAAAGAGAAGGTAAGCTTAATAAATGTGTAACATGGCCATTCGATAAGATCTTGCCTAATATTCGCGGATCTTTTTCTTCTCCTTCGGCTGGCATATAGATACAACCGCCTTGGCATAATGTCCAGAAGATTCCAGCCACTGAGCTATCAAAAGTATAGGAGGAAAGAAGTAGAAATCCCTCTACATGAGCTTGGTAGGTATGAAAACGTGCATAGGTAGAATGAATAACATTCCCATGTGTAATGGCAACCCCTTTGGGTTTCCCAGTCGAACCTGATGTGTAGATAATGTAGGCAAGATGCTCTGAACACGACAAATTCCGGGGATTCTCTTTGGATCTCTTGGAAAGAGTCTCACGATTGCTATCCAAACAGAATACTGGCAATTCATGTTCAGATATCTTATGCGACAGCATTTGATGCGTGATCAGGAGCATAGCTCCGGAATCCTTCAGCAAGGATTCCATCCGCTTTACTGGAAAATCCGCATCAATAGGCACATAAGCCCCCCCTGCTTTAAGTATTCCAAGAATACCGATAACCATATCCAGTGAGCGCTTTAAATAAAGTCCCACGACAACTTCTGGCCCTACGCCTTGTTCGCGGAGATAATGTGCGAGCTGGTTAGCTTCTGCATTCAATTCCGAATAAGACAACTGTACACCATTGCATGATATGGCCATTTGCATAGGTGCTTTAATGACTTGCGCTTCAAAAAGCGCATGCAAACTTTTGTCTTCTGGAACCACCATCGATAAAGAGTTCCACTTAATGAGCTGCTGAACGCGCTCGGTTTCCATTAGAAGCGGAAACTCACTAAGCAGTGCTTCAGGCTGAGCGATGATCCCCTCTAATAACACCCGAAAGTGATTCGCCATACGTGCAATAGTTTCTGCCATGAAAAGGTCGGTACGATACTTGAATGAGAGTAGCAGACCATGTTCATCTTCAGCAGCCATCAACCTTAAATCAAAACCCTCCACTTGCTCATCGATCCTTTCTGATGCCACTGTCCACCAATCACCCCAATTTATCCTTTCTCCTTCCTCACCCAAAGCCAAATGAGCTATTCCATCGTCTATACCAGACCGGCCTTGCTGCAACATTAACCATGTTTGATAAATAGGCCAGTGATCGGCGCTTCTCTCTGGCTGCAAGCGTTCAACCAATAAAGAAAATGGGTAATCCGCGTGTGATAAAGCATCAACAACGGTATCACGCACCTGCGCTAGATAAGTGGTAAATGAAAGTAGCGGAGAAGGAGAACTACGCAAAGCAACTGGATTTACAAAATTGCCCGCAACATATTTGAATCTGGCCTGTGGACGACCATTACTCGCCGTTCCTACAATGATATCCTCTTGATGAGTATAGCGATGGAGCAGCACCTTATAGATTGCAAGCAAAGTCATAAATAGAGTGGCACCATGCTTCTGACCCAGTTGTTTAACTTGATAAGTCAAATTTGTGTCTAGGCGCAATGTTTTTGAGGCGCCTTGATGTGTTGGTACGCGTGGACGTGGGAGATCTGTAGGCAGCTCAAGCAGAGGGAGTTCACCCGCCAGTTTCTTTTGCCAGTACTCCCAGTCATATTGGCAAGTGTTGCTATGCAAATAGCCTCGCTGCCAAGTTACAAAATCATGATATCCGGATGTCAATTCAGGAAGATCGGGATTCTGTCCAGAAATCAGCCCTTTAATTATGATCTTCAGATCATTTAGCAAGATCAGTCCTGTCCACAAGTCAACTGCAACATGATGCGCGCAAAAAAGTAAGACGTGATCTTGCTCACCCTGTTGATAGCTTGTGATGCGCAGCATCGGTCCATGAGACAAATTGAATGGTTCACGCACACGTCGCGCAAGATCCTCTTGAAAAGATAATCTATCCCACCCAGTCGCATCTACAACCGAAAGATAGGCTGGCATATCGTCACAAGATATAACACTCTGTTGTACAGATTCACCACTCATCCAGTAACACGTGCGGAGTTGCGAGTGCCTCTGCAACAGTATATTTAACGCACTGCGCAAGATCCCTTCATTGAGGAAGCCCTGGAGATGCAAGCAAATGTGTAAGTTGTAAATGATGCTGCGTGGCTCAAGTTGATGTACCGTCCATATCGCTTGCTGGGCACAGGATAGCCCCACCGTATCCTTGGACTGCAATGCATCAACGGAAGAATACACTTGAGTGGAAGGTGCATCGATGACTGCTTTTAACAATATTCTGGCAAAATCGGTGATTGATTGATCAGACAAAAGTAAGGAAAGCGGGATCTCTGTATCTAATGAAGCATCAATTTCATGTTTAAGCTCTACCACACGAAGGGAATCAAGCCCCAAGAAACGTATAGCGCTAGTGAGTGGTATATTAGCTTTAGGCACCCCTAGTAATTTCGACAGCTTCACTTGCAAAAAATGACTAATAAGCTGCAGCGCCTGATCATTGGGCAATTCCAGCAAAGCATCAGAAGAAAAACTGCTAATGCCATCCTTATCAGACGCATCTATGCTTGCTGGAGAAAATAGAGTATCACTAGCACCAGAACTTGCCACAATACGCAATTGGTTCGCTAAGTAAGCCTGCTTTATCGCTTGCCGCTGAATTTTTCCGCTCGATGTTTTCATTATCGAACCAGGAGATACTAGCAATAATTCACTGATAGGCGCATCGCTTACTTCTGCCAATACTTGCCGCATTTCGGAAAACATCTTCTGAGCTTTATGATCCAGTATCGTTCTTCGCTTAATTTCTACCGCGATAATCAGTCTTTCTTCCCCAGCTCGCTCTACGGAAAATGCTGCACAGCAATGAGATCTTATCCCCACCACACCTTCATTCACTGCTTGTTCGAGATCTTGAGGATAGTAGTTACGCCCCCTCAGAATGATAAGATCCTTGATGCGGCCTGTTACAAACAAATTGCCTTGTTCGATAATCCCCAAATCACCAGTACGAAGAAACTGATGATTTGAATAATTGAAGTATTCTTGGCTAATGGCATCACCTATTGCATCGCCTGGAAGCTCTGGCTTTTTAAGTGCTGCTAGAAATATATTGTCAGTAACTTCCGGGCGGTTCCAGTAGCCTTTAGCGACACTGGGCCCAGCAGTCCAAATCTCTCCTTCTTCCCCATCAGGACAAAGCATGTGAGTTTCAGGATTTACGACACAGATCGCATGATCATCCCAAGCATGACCACAACTGATTTGGTTTTGAGAATAATGTTGCGTTGCTAACTGATTAGCATCAGCGAATTGAGCGCACTGCAACTTAGATCTGTCAGATAATCTTTGCCCAGTAACGAACAACGTGCTCTCCGCCAATCCATAGCAGGGAAAGAAAGACTCTTGGCGGAAACCGCACTCGGCAAAAGCATTATGAAATTGTGCCAAAGTTTTAGCGCGCACGGGTTCAGACCCATTAAAAGCAAGTGTCCAGCAACTGAGATCTAATTCCCGTTTTTGTTCAGGTGTAATTTTACGAATACAGAGCTCATAGGCAAAATTCGGCCCGCCAGAGGTCGAAGCACGAAATTTTGAAATAGCTTTTAACCATCGAATAGGCTGCTCCAGGAATACAAGCGGTGCCATTAAAATGGCTGTGGCGCCGAGATAAAGCGGCTGCAGCACATTCCCAATCAACCCCATGTCGTGATACAACGGCAACCATCCCGCCACCACAGTTTCTTGCGTATGGTTGAATGCTTTTTTGATAATTTTCTGATTAGCCATTAGGTTGCCATGGCTCACCATTACGCCCTTTGGATCCCCCGTGGATCCTGATGTATATTGCAAGAAAGCCAGACTATCCAACTCCAAAGCAGGAGGTACCCACGAGTCTGCGCTGCTACTTTTCAAAGTATCGGTAGCAAGCCACATCAATTCATCACAATTCCACGATTTCTCATGATTTTCTTGTAATTTCTCGCATAAATCTTTTGTAGTAAGAATGACAGAAGGGGATGCATCATGGATGATGGCCTTGAGCCGATACGCGTGGTGACGGGATGGCGGATATGCTGGAACAGCAATAACCCCGGAATATAGGCAACCCAAAAAGGCGACAATGTAATCAAGACCGGCTGGATAAAGAAGTAACGCACGTTCTCCAGCTTTTTCCAACATTTGAAGCTGAGTTGCGACAGCCCGTGCCTGAGCATCCAGCTGTCCATAGTTGATAGATTCCTCTGAAGATGCGCCGTCAGTGAGAAAAACATAAGCGCATTTATCCGGTGCAGTCAATGCGCGCTGACGTAACAACGCTACAAGATTTAAGTCAGGGGTTTCTGAATACCCATCTTGCTGACTGCTTCCATGCCGGTGGGGCATGGCATCCAACGATTGTTGTATGATGTTATCCATCAATATCCTTCCCTTTTGTCGCACGCAGTACTTATTTTTTAAATTCGGATTCTTGGAAACTACAAGGGTATCTACAATTCAGATACCTAGGTTTCTCAGAATGAACCTAAGTACTGTAATCTCTTCTTTATGTAGAAAAAAATGATCACCTGGAAGTTGATACAAAGAAAACATGCCCTCTGTTTCATTCTTCCATAACTCCAACTGCCGCCAATCAACTTCACGGTCTTCCATTCCTCCAAAAACTGTCAATGGACATTCGAGCGGCACTCGCGAGCTATACTGATATGACTCATATAAAGCAAAATCTGCCCGCAAGCTAGGAAGTGACAACGCCATAAATTCTTCACTATCGAGTAATTCATCTGGGGTTCCATTCAGCTTCCGGAGTTCACTGATCAATTCCTGGTCGGGCAAATTGCTTAAAACCTTTCTCTTTGTTTTACAACAAGGCGAAGCACAACCGGAAATGATGAGATGGGTTGGTTCAATAGAATAATTAGAACGAAGCTGATGACTAATCTCGTATGCAATCAGACCGCCTAAGCTATGACCAAAGAATGCGAATGGTTTGTCAAGAAAAGGTCTTATTTTCTTGATAATAGCTTTGATTAGAGAAGAAAACTGTACGATAGGTGACTCAAGAAAACGAGCACTCCGTCCAGGTAATTGGATGGGGCAAACTTCCACTGATTCTGGAAAATATTTCTCCCAAGTGCGGAATACCGAAATGCCTCCGCCAGCGTAAGGAAAACAAAATAAACGCAATCTTGTTGAAGGACTGTAACGTACTGTTGGAAACCATATCGAAGAATCAGGATTGCAAAACAGCACTAATTCTTCCCCATTGATTCAGCTTGATCCATAAGTTTCCTAAGACTCAGTGGACGCATATCTGTCCAAACTTCTTTTATGTAAGCAAGACACTCGTCTTTATTTCCTGTTTTCCCAACGGTTCTCCAACCACCAGGTATAGCCTTATAATCTGGCCAGATAGAATACTGTTCTTCATGATTGACCACTACAAGATAGATTACTTCCGACGTTTCATTCTCATCCCATGACATAAAACCAGAACCTCACTCAAATTAAATTAAAAGCCCTTTGTAATTCCGCTTATGTGGAATTTACTTTTTAAGCCTAAAGTTAGTAAGAGTTAGTGTCAATGCGACATATTGCCGCATTGACACTGCGTCACACCCCAATACGCCAGATAAAGCAAATCTGATTTCCTAATACCCATTAATCCTAGGTAAGGCTGTACGGGAATAGCACGATCGTTGGCTAAGAACAGCAGTATTTTGTCTCTGAGGCTATCAATCTGTGATCTCTATATTCTGGTGATGCGACAATTTGTCGCATTGCTAACGGTAGGGTTTAAGCCGAAAATGGTCACCCATAGGCTGGGTAGCATGTTTTTATAGAGAATTTTCGGCGCTTTCATTTAATCCTGATTTTCTTAGTTCCACTATCCCAGATCGAATCATAAACATAATTCATCGAGGAGCTTGTCACTATGTTATTAAAAACTGTCACTCAAAGTTTGTTCGCGTTGATCGTACTGTCTGGCATCATTTTTCAAAATGCGTTGGCGCACACAGTGATAGAACCACCGCAAGTTACAGAGGGAAAGTCGTCAAATAATCATGTTGTGATTACGCATGGCTGTGGAGATGAGGCTATCATCGGACAGAGTGTTGTTATTCCAGATGGAAACAGCTCTACGATTGTTGCAAATGGGGCCCCCTATGCTGGATCGCTCAGCGATTTCCTTCAGAACTGGGGTAACGTGATTACATTTGTGCAGGACCGCTCGGTATTTAGTGAGCAGGATCGGAAAGTGGACGCAAATGGAAATACGATCGGATTCTGGTTTGGTGGTGGTCGAACGGTGGCTTCGTATGCAAGGGGGCACATTCCGTTTGTTTCAGGCGCGATACTGTTTGTGCCAGAATCCTGTGCTAAGGTTGTGCGGTTTACTTTTGCGGTGGCTGATATTTGCAAAATAACCAGTATCAATAATATGAGCGAAGAAGATTCGGTTAATTTTTGGACCCCCGCTGTCGGATCAAAATACGACGGAACACCGGGAGGGCACGCCTATGATTTTCCAGCTTTTTTCACCGTCAATCGAGATTTAGAAACGAATCCGCTGCCGGAATCTTGTGGAGCAGGTCAACAGATAACGGTAAAACCGTCTGCTGCGCAGGTGGATCGGGATATGCCTATTATTCTTAACGGGACACAAGTGTGGCCACAGCCATAATTCATAAAAATTATAGAGCACAAATTTAAGGAAAACTTACGATGGCACTCACTGAATCTCAACAAACCTCAATCCTCCAACTCACTCAGGCAATGTTTAATGCCACTCCTGGAGCGGTATACCTGGAAGCACTGGGTTCACAAATCACGGCAGGGCAGTCTTTGGCGGATCTGGCGCAATCTTTGGCGGGGAATGCATTATTTTTTGGCAAGGATTATGCGACCGATCTGACACCTGAAGCGTTTTCCGATGCTTTTATAAATGACTTGATTGGTGATAACGCTTCTGCTGACAATAAAACATTAGCAATCGATTATGTTGTCAGCAGAATGACTGCCGGAGCAACGCAAGGTGAAGTGATTTCAGAAGTGACCAACATTTTGTCTGCTTTTCCCGCAACAGACCCTGTTTGGGGTGCAGCTGCATTAGCCTACAACACGGGAAATGCGACAAAAATCATCGACAATCTAGTGGGTGATGCGGCAACAGCCGACGACAAAGCTGGCGCAGTCGACTATATCCTTGCGCAAATGGCGAGCGGCCAGACTTTCGGTCAAATGGTCGACTGGGCGATCATTGCGTTAAATGGCATCGATCGTACCGATCCAACTTGGGGCAATGCAGCGGCACTATTCGATAACCGCATTGAAGTATCTCGTTATTACTCGGTTGAAAAAGCCGGTACTGCGACAAACTTAGCAACGCTCCAGCAAATTCTAACAGGGATTACGTCAGATGTTGCCACGGTTGCAACTGCCAAGGCAGCGGTCGATAATCTGCTCAGCAACCCTGCTTTCAACCTAGCGGACCTCAATGGCAGCAATGGTTTTAGGCTGGATGGCGTAGCAGGAAGTGATGACACAGGCGAAGTGGTGGGTAGTGCAGGTGACATCAATGGGGATGGATTTGATGATTTGATCATAGGTGCGCCACATAATTTCGACGATTTCTACTCCGGCTCCATTTTCGTGGTGTTTGGCAAAGCTTCTGGTTTTGCTGCAACCCTACCACTATCAAGCCTTGATGGAAGTAATGGTTTTCGTATCAATGGTGTAGCTGCAGGTGATGCAGCTGGCCAAGCGGTTGGTAGTGCGGGTGATATCAATGGGGATGGATTCGATGATTTATTAATTGGCGCTCCAATTTCGGATATTCCAAATCAAGATACTGGGTATGCTTATGTGGTATTTGGTAAAGCTGCCGGTTTTAGTGCAACAATGGATTTATCAAGCTTAGATGGCGCGAATGGATTCCAGATGAGTGTCGATGAAGGAGATGTTCTGTTAGCTTGGTCTCTTGACAGTGCTGGCGATGTTAACGGCGATCACATTGATGATTTTATTATTGGAGCGCCCTTAAAGGACAATCCCAATGGCGTAAACACCGGCAGCGCTTATGTGGTTTTTGGTAAAACAACAGGATTTGATGCCAATCTCGATTTGTCGAGCTTAGATGGCAGTAATGGATTTAGAATGGATGGGATTGCTGAGTCATTGAATCTAGGCAATGGTGTTAGTGCTGGTGATATCAATGGAGATGGATTTAATGATTTAATTGCCGGCTCATATGGTATAGGGGCTGGAAAGAGTTTTGTGGTATTTGGCAAAGCGTCTGGTTTTGATGCCACAGTGGATTTATCTGGTTTAGATGGCAGTAACGGCTTTACCCTGGAAGGAGAGGCAGAAGGAGACGAGGCTGGCTATTCAGTCGACAATGCGGGGGATGTCAACGGCGATGGGTTTGACGATGTGATCATTGGTGCCAGGTCTGCAGGAATTAATGGCGAAGGATCCGGCGCTGCTTACGTCGTATTTGGTAAGGCCTCCGGCTTCGATGCCACACTCAATCTATCCAGCTTGGATGGTAATAATGGATTTCGCTTGGAAGGAGGGGCAGCAGGAGATAATTCGGGTAGATCGGTGAGCATGGCGGGAGATTTTAATGGTGATGGTTTTGACGATGTGATTGTTGGTGCTTACGCCGCCGATCCGAATGGCATAGATTCGGGCTCTGCTTATGTCATATTTGGCAAAGCTTCAGGTTTTAGTGCTTCGTTGAACTTATCTAATTTGAGCAGTACCGATGGCTTTTCTCTAAGTGGATTAGCAGCAGGTAATTCATTGGGTAAGGCAGTCAGTAGCGCGGGAGACATTAACAACGACGGATTTGATGATTTGATCATTGGAGCCCCTTTTGCCACTGGCGGCACTTTCAATTCCGGTGTCGGTTACGTGATATTCGGCCATAGTCTTGCCAGTGCGGCAACCGCTTCTAAGACCGTTGAAATCAACAATCTGGATGTTAATAATCAGGATGTAACGGCGCTATTGGTTGGAGTTAACGTATCTACAGATTTGATGTAGAAGCCAGTACTCATACTGTTTGAACCACGCAAATGAAGCAATCGGCTTTTTGAATGACTACTAGCGAAACTCCGTTTACGCAAAAGCTTGAAATCACAACTTCCCGCCAAATGCTGTCTTGGTTGGTAGAGCAAAAACTTTCTATCGCGCTGACGACTTACCAGATTGGCAAGTTATATTTTATTGGCTTGAAGCCTGATAACGCGCTTTCGGTATTTGAGCGCAGTTTTAATCGTTGTATGGGATTGTGCTCGACACCGAATAGCTTGTATATGAGCAGTCAGTATCAGATCTGGCGTTTTGAGAATGTGTTCGAAGCCGGACAGCAACAGGATGGTTTCGATCGATTGTACGTACCGCAAGTGGGTTATACCACTGGTGACTTAGATATACACGATATGGCCGTGGATAGTAATGGTCAACTGGTGTTTATCAATACATTATTCAGCTGTTTAGCGGAATTGAGTGAAACGCATAGCTTTAAACCACTGTGGCACCCCACTTTTATCAGCAAACTGGCTGCGGAAGATCGTTGTCACCTAAATGGTTTGGCAATGCGGGATGGTCAACCGGCGTATGTCACTGCGGTGGGCCAGTCCGATGTGGCCGATGGCTGGCGTGAACACCGCACTGATGGCGGCATTGTCATTGATGTAAATAGCAAAGAGATCGTCTGTTCCGAACTGTCGATGCCGCATTCTCCGCGTTGGTATAACGGCAAATTATGGCTGCTCAATTCTGGAACCGGGGATTTCGGTTTTGTCAATCTGGAAACAGGGTACTTTGAGCCAGTTTGTTTTTGTCCCGGTTATATGCGCGGGCTAAGCTTCCACGGCGATTTTGCCTTAATTGGTTTATCCAAGCCACGCCACAATAAAACCTTTAGTGGTTTGACTCTGGATGCCAACCTTAAATCACGTCATGCTGAAGCGCGCTGTGGCGTTCAGATCATTGACTTACGCACGGGTGATGTTGTGCATTGGCTTCGCATGGAAGGTATAATTGAGGAGCTTTACGATGTAGTTGCTTTGCCGAATGTGCGCCGCCCCATGGCACTGGGTTTCAAAACGGATGAAATTCGCAGGATGCTGAGCATTGAGTTCTAGTTCGAATGTAAGCTGAGCCTCCCCCGAAAAATAGTCTTCCAAGTGTGACGTACAATTAACGTTACTATTGAGAGGAAGACGATGAAGAAGATACCGAAGCAGGAATACACGACCGAGTTCAAGGAAAAAGCGGTGCTACAAGGTAACGACGGACTCCAAGCACAATCTGCCGATTGCACCGAATCTGCTGGATCGGAATTTCAACCCGATCGCGCCTAGTCAGGTCTGGACATCCGATATCACTTACCTCTGGACAGATGAAGGCTGGCTATATCTGGCTATCGTGCTTGTTCTATTTAGAGCTTACCCAAAAAGTATAACTAACTGATTGAGTTTAACAATATTGTATTTTTTGGTAAAATAGTGCACATAAATATGTGAATTAACACCAAAAACCGTGCACTATGATTCGTTATATAAGCCAAAAGCAATTGCCACTCGAAGGATTTGACACACCGCCGGGCATGATTCTTGACCCCAATAATCGCTGGGTAAAACTGAGAGATTGTCTACCGTGGGATGAGTTGTCCGAGAGTTACTATAAGACGTTATGTTCAAGACTGGGCCGCTCAGCCAAAGATGCCAGAATTGTGATTGGAGCG
>LNFM01008792.1_pt1 | contig 15057 bp, 11 predicted proteins | sample 596031 | NCBI WGS metagenome assembly LNFM01 (sample SAMN04254537, study PRJNA301005) | activated carbon metagenome | isolation source: dual media filters at the Ann Arbor, Michigan drinking water treatment plant | place: USA: Ann Arbor
CGCGAAACCCCAAGGCGCACAGCCGCGGCAGCAGGCCGCTGTGGTCGATGTGCGCATGCGTGAGCAGCACGAAGTCGATCTGCCGAGGATCGAAAGGCCAGGCTTTCAGGTTGCGCTCGCGTGCTTCGCGCCCGCCCTGGAACATGCCGCACTCGACCAGGAAGCGGACGTCGTCCGTTTCGACCAGAAAGCACGAGCCGGTCACCTCCTGCGCTGCGCCGATGAAAGTCAGTCTCATGGGGTTGCTCCTTCGGCGAGCCGTCGCCGTGACTTGTGAAGTTGCTGCGCGGCCCGGCGCAGCGCACTGCAGCGGCGCAGGGCCTGCTCCATGTCGGTCAGCGCCAGACGCGCGTCAGCGCCAGCGGCCAGCAGGTCGGCCTTGAGGTCTTCGTAGCGCGCCTCCATCGTGCCGAGGTGGGTGTCCAGTGCGGCTACGTTCGGCAGCTCGGTCGGATCGCACTGCTGCAGCAGCAGCGAGCGGGTCGCGTCGACAAACGCCACAGCCGCCGCGGCCAGGCGTGCATCGGCCCATGTCAGCGGTGGCAGCGCGGCGGCCGCCATCGCCTGTTCTGCACCCGCTTCGTGGTAACGCTGAATGCGCAGCAACTCGGCGAGCCGCGCGCTCGCGACCTGCGTCATCGATGCGCTGCGCAGGCGCTCGACGAAGCGCTCGATGGCGGCATCCAGGCTCACCAGGATCGTGTGGTCGGGCTTCAGTGCGGTCGTATCGGCACCCGCCAGTGCGCTTCGGACCATGCGCAGCGCCACCTGCCCGGCACGGGCCACTTCGCGCGTCAGGGCGTCCAGCGCCAGCGTGGGCACGGCCAGCACGGTGTCGTCGAGGAACTGCGGCTGCGCCTCGTCTTCCTCGCGCGCCCGGAAGCGCTGCTGCAGCCCGCGCGTGAGCCGCTCCGCCAGCGGCCACATCAGCAGCACGCCGAACAAGTTGAACGTCGTGTGGAACAGGGCCAGCTTGGTGGCGGGGTCCGGCGGCAGGCCGAGCGCCTCGCGCGCCAGACCCAGTGCGCCGATGAGCCAGGGCAGGAGCAGCAGCGCCACCACCCCCGTGAGCAGGTTGAACACCACGTGGGCCGACGCCGCCCGGCGCGCGTTGGGCGTGGCGCCGATGGCGGCCAGCAAGGCCGTCACCGTGGTGCCGATGTTGGCGCCGATGACCACGGCCGCTGCGCCCTGCGCCTCGATCAGCCCACCCTGCGCGGCGGTGAGGGTGATGGCCATGGCGGCGCTGGAGGACTGCATCAGCACCGTCATCAGCATCCCGATGCCAAGTTGCGCCAGCAGCACCCATGGCCCATCTCCCTGCGGCAGGCTGATCTGGCCGGCCAGCCCCACAAAGGCCTGCTGCAGCAGGGCAATGCCCATGAACAACAGGCCGAATCCGGCCAATGCGGTACCGATGGCGCCGCTGCGCCGGCCCTCGCCGGTCAGCCTCAGCAGCGCGCCCAGGCCAGCCAGCGGCATCGCCAGCAGCTCGACCTTGAACTTCAGCCCGACCAGCGCGACGATCCAGCCCGTCATCGTCGTGCCGACGTTGGCCCCGAACAGCACCCACAGCGCCGGACCGAGTGCCAGCAGGCCGGCGTTGACGAATCCGATGGTCGCCACGGTGACGGCGCTGGACGACTGCACCAGTGCCGTGACCAGCAGCCCGGAACCGAGCGCGTGGCCGCGGGTTCGCGTGGCGCCCACCAGGATGCGGTGCAATGCCGGGCCGGCGGCCAGTTTCAGGCCATCGGTCATCAGGCCCATGCCAAGCAGGAACAGACCCAGCCCGCCGGCCATCGTGCCGAGCATCTGCAGGTCGATCACGCGAAGACCCAGCTTGCCAAGGCCGTGATCACCACGATGCACACCCCGTTCAGCAACAGCCCGCAACGCATCATCGTCGCCTGTGTCACCTGCTCGGTGGCGTAGACGATGGCGTTTGGCGGCGTCGCCACCGGCAGCATGAACGCGCAGGAGGCCGACACCGCGATGGCGGCGGCGAACAGCGGGGGCGGCAGGCCCAGTGACGCGGCCACGCCCAGGAAGATCGGCACCAGCAGCGCGGCCGATGCCGTGTTGCTGACCAGCTCGGTCAGGAAGACGACGAAGGCCACAACGCCGAGCATCAAGAGCAAGGTCGGCGCGTCCTGCAAAGCAGCGGTCAGCGCACCGGCCATGAACCGGCTGGCGCCGCTGGCTGCCATCACCTCGCTCAACGCCAGTCCGCCGCCGAAGAGCAGCAGCACACCCCACTGAGTGCGCTTTTCGATGTCCGTCCAGCCGATGGCACCGCTGGCCACCAGAGCGACGATCGCCGCCAGGGCAATGGCGCTGTCGACGTCGGCCGTGATGCCGAGTGCTCTGCCGAGCGGCGCCGCGCCGATCCAGCCCGCGGCCGTGAGGCCGAACACGGCCAGTGTGATGCGCTGCTCGCGGGTCCAACGCAACGACCGTGCGTCCCCTTCTGTAGTCGCTGCCTGCTCGCCCAGCCTGGGGCGCAGCGTCAGGAATAGCACGCCGGCCATCAGCGGCAGCAACAACAGCATCAAGGGCACGCCGATGCGCATCCATTCCGCAAATCCGATGCCGGCCTGCGCCGCCGCAATGGCGTTGGGCGGGCTACCCACCAGTGTGCCAATGCCGCCGATGCTGGCGCTGTAGGCCACGCCCAGCAGCACGAAGGCTCGCTCGGCGGGCCTGTCGTCTTCACGCAGCAAGCCCAGCGCCAGCGGCAGCATCATCGCGGCCGTTGCCGTGTTGCTGATCCACATCGACAGCAGCGCAGTCAGGGCGAACAGCAGCGCCACGGCGGCGTCGCGTCGGCCAGCGGCCAGGCGCAACACCGCCACGGCCAAGGCGCGGTCCAGGCCCTGCCGCTGCAGGGCCGCGGCCAGAGCGAACCCGCCGAGGAACAGGAAGATGATCGGGTGTGCAAACGACGCCAGCGCCGTGTGCAGGTCCATCAGCCCGGTCAGCACCGCAAGCAGGGGCACCAGCAGCGCGGTAACGCTCAGGTGCAGGGCCTGCGTCATCCACAGACCGCCGATGAGCACGAAGAGCGCCAGCCCAGTGCGCAGGTTCTCGGGCGGCGGTGCAATGCCGTAGGCCAGCGCTGCCAGCGCCAGGCAGCCGAGCGCGCGCGGCAGCGAACCCGTTGGCCAAGTCATGCCTCGTTCACCGTGGAGATCGGCCTGTCGGTGCTGCCCTCGGTGCGTATGCGCTGTGAGGTCTTGGCGCGCGCCTTTTGCTGGTAGACCTCGACAATGGCGGCACAGACCCCGGCGAAGTACGGCATTTCCTTCAACGGCACCTGGAACATGGTGAGCAGCGTCAGGTGCGCATGCGGCGCGGTGCGCCGTACCAGCGACTGCAGTGACCATGGCGAGAAGTCGGTCGCGGCCAGGATGGGGTTCAGCGGGCTCATGTCGGCTCCTCGCGTTGGTCGAGACGAATCGAGACGACCAGCTCAACGCAGAGTGCGGGCCTCGGCCCGCGCCAATGCGTCGGCGGGGCCGAAGAGCACCAGGGAGTCGCCGGCCTCGATGCGAGTATTCCCAGCAGGCTGCAACTGGCGCCGCCCTTGGCGCACCAGCGCTGTCACCGCCACGCCTTCCAGCGCCAGCTCGGACAGGGCCTGGCCGACGACGAGGCACTCGGCCGAGATCTTCACAACGTGCAGCCGATCTGCGTCAGGATCAGCCTCGAACGTGTCGTGCAGCTTGTCGCCCGCGAACAGTTCGCGCAACTGGCGGTATTGGCCGGCGCGCTCGGCCTGCATACGGCGCAGCACGCGGGCAAGCGGGACGCCAAGCTGGAGCAGGGCCTGCGAGGCGATCATCAGCCCTGCCTCCAGCGTCTCAGGAACCACCTCGGTGGCGCCGGCCGCTCGCAGTTCGTCGACGGTGCTCTGGTCGCGCGTGCGCACCATCACCGGCAAGTCCGCATGGCGAGCGCGAATCTGCTGCAGGGTCTTCAGCGCGGCGGCGGTGTCCTCGTGCGTGATGACCACCAGCTTCGCGGCGCTGAGCCCCAGGGCCTCGAGCAGCTCGACCTGGGCGCTGTCGCCGTAGTGGACGAGTTCGCCGGCCAGGCGCGCTTCGCGCACGCGGTCTGCATCCAGGTCAAGCGCCGCGTAGGCGATGCCCTCGGATTCGAAGAAGTGACCCAGGCTTTGGCCGATTCGGCCGTAACCTGCAAGGATGACGTGGCCGGCCAGCGGCGCCGGCTCCGGCATGCTCAGCTCGACTTCCGATCCGCCCGAGCTCGCCGCTTGGGGCGACAGTCGCCGTGCGATCGCATGGTTGTAGCGGATCAGCACCGGCCCCGCGACCATCGAGAACAGCACCGAGGTGAGCACGATCTGGCCGAGCGCTTCATCGAGCAGCCGAGACCCCAGGCCGAGCGAAAGCAGCGCAAAGCCGAATTCGCCGCCCACCGCCAGCAGCGCGCCCGTGCGCCAGGCGGTGGGCATGTCGATGCCGGCGCTTCGCACGATGGCCGCCACCAGCGTCCCCTTCACCAACAAGAGCACGGCCGCGCCGAGCAGGCCCCAGTGCCAGATGCGCGCCACCGCAGCCGGGTCGATCAGGGTGCCGACGCCGACGAAGAACAGACCGAGCAGCACGTCGCGAAAGGGCCGGATGGTGGTTTCGACCAGATGACGGAATTCGGTCTCGCCGAGCACCATGCCAGCGAGGAAGGCGCCGAAGGCCATCGACAGACCGAGCGACTGCGTCGTCGCGCCGGCCGCCAGCGAGACGAACAGCACCGTCAGCGTGAGCAGTTCGGGCGAGCGGCGGGCAGCGACCAGGTGGAACAGTGGCCGCAGGAGCTTTTGCCCGAGGTAGAAGACGAGCACAAAGGCCAGCGCTGCTTTCGCCAGCGCCCAGGCCAGCGCGCCACCCAGCGATGCTGCACTGGCGGCTGCGAGCACCGGGATGACAACCACGAAAGGTACCGCGGTGACGTCCTGGAACACCGACATCGCCACGCCCAGCCGGGCATGCCGCCCATGCTCCTCCGAGAGCTCGGCGAGTTGCTTGCTGATGATCGTGGTCGACGACTGCGCAAAGACCGCACCGATGACGAAGGCCGCCGCCGGCTCCAGCCCGGCAGCCCACGCCAGCAGCCCGACCGCTGTGGTGGTGAGCGCCACTTGCGCCGTGCCCAGGCCCAACACCAGATGGCGCAGTGCGTGGATCTGCGGCAACGAGAAGTTCAGCCCGATGGTGAAGAGCAGGAAGACGATGCCGAATTCGGCGATCGCCTGGATCGGTTCTGCCTCGACCACCGGGCCGACGGTGTGCGGCCCCAGCAGCACGCCGACGAGCAGATAGCCAAGGATGGAGGGGATGCGCAGCTTCTGGAACACCAGTACCACCGCAACGGCGCAGCCGAGCAGCAGCAGGATCTGTGAGAAGGAGGGATCGATTGCCATGAGGCCGTAAAAGACGTGCGGGCGGCTTCCGGTGATTGTGGGTGACGGTGAAGTGCTGTATTGCCCTCAAGCCACGAGTAAGCCCCTAGGGGCGGCATTCAGCTAGCAGCACACAGCCAACCTCATCGGCTGGTGGTTCCATGGCAATCACTTGACGAGGGTGACAGGCACTTGCGCGGCGTGCACCACCTTGGTCGCAACCGAACCGAGCAGCAGGCCCGCCGCGGCGCCCATGCCTCTTGTGCCCATCACGACGGCATCGCAGTCCTGTTCTGCGGCGCAGGCTGCAATCTCGTCGCCAGGGCGCCCGATGCGTACGTGGCACACGGACAACAGGCCAGCAGACTGCACCACAGCCTGAGCCTGATCCAGCACGGCCTGACCTTCGCGCCGGAGTTCCTGGCTGAACAGGTCCGGTGGCACCAGCTTGCCCGGAAAGGTGTGCACCGGTGGAGTCTGCACGTTGAGCAGATGCACTTGCACCCCGGCCCTGTCACGCAACTCGGCGATGGCATGGCTCAATGCTCGCATCGCGCTCTCAGAACCATCGATGGGTACCAGTGGCTTCTGCAAGGCGATTCTCCTGATGTCGATGGACCAAGGCGTTGCTCGCCAAGGCGGGAACGAACGAGCAGTGTCCTGAGGAGACGGGCCATGCGCGCCGAAGGTTCCCCTGCCTGGGCCAGCCTGACCCTGTTGCAAGACGGTTGCTTGACAGGGATCAACGAACCTGACGATCCCGGCGCCCACGGCTCGCGCACTCCCCATCAACATCGATCGGATCGACGGGCGGACAGCTTGGGCCGCAGCCGGAGTATGGTCTTCTGCCTCAGCGTTCCTGAAGATCGATAGGAGTCACCCTCATGTTTGACAAGATCTTGCTCCCCACCGACGGATCGGACGTGGCCCTCGCCGCTGCGGAGCGCGCGGTTGCGCTGGCCAAGCTCGCGGGGGCCGAGTTGCACGTGGTCTTCGTGCTGGAGCCCTATCCCTACACTGGCATTGGTTCGACCAACAGTGCCGGGGTCCAGGCGTATCTGGCCGATTCGCAGCGCCAGGCCGTGGAGGCGTTCGCCCGCATCCGCGCGGTGGCGGGCGTGCCAGGCGTGACCTTGAGTACCGAGACCGTCGAAGGCAGCAGTCCGGCCGAACAGATCGTCGAGACCGCGCGCCGCTGCGGCGCCGACCTCATCGTGATGGGGTCGCACGGCCGCACCGGTGTCGCGCGCGTGGTCCTGGGCAGCGTGGCTGGCAAGGTACTGATGCTTTCGCCGGTGCCGGTGATGATCGTCAAGTAATGCGGCACGCCGGCCCGATCGAGCGGCCAGCGTTCATGCAAGCGCACCAAGGCGCCGCAGCGCGGCCTTCTCGACCTCGAGGATCATCAGCAGCCCGACGCCCACCGCCATGATGCGCAGTCCCCAGGCCAGCGGCAGCGCCTCGGTGCGGAACAGCTGCTGCATCAGCGGCGCATAGGTGAAGAGCAGCTGCAGCGCGAACACGCCGCTGACGGCGGCCAGCACCCTCGGCGTGCCGCGAACCCCTTGCCAGGTGAAGGACGGGGACTTCAGGTAGCGCACGCTGAACAGGTAGAACACCTCCATGCACACCAGCGTGTTGACCGCCACCGTGCGGGCCGCCTCCACACTGGCACCGTGCCACAGCGCCCACTCGAACATGCCGAAGATGCCGGCCAGGAAGAGCGTCGATACGAACACGATGCGCCAGACGAGGAAGCGAGACAGCAGCGGTTCGCCTGCAGGCCGGGGCGGCCGGCGCATGACGTCGGCTTCGGTCGGCTCGAACGCGAGCACCATCGCCAGCGCGACCGAGCTGACCATGTTCACCCAGAGCACCTGCGCCGGCAGGATCGGCAAGGCCACGCCCAGCAGCACGGCCAGCAGCAGGGTCAGCGACTCACCGCCGTTGATCGGCAGCAGGAAGGTGACGGTCTTCTTCAGGTTGTCGTAGACGGTACGGCCCTCTTCGACCGCGTGGGCGATCGACGCGAAGTTGTCGTCGGCCAGCACCATCGCGCCGGCCTGTTTGGCGGCTTCGGTGCCCTTCATGCCCATGGCCACGCCGACATCGGCCTGCTTCAGCGCCGGTGCATCGTTGACGCCGTCACCGGTCATCGCCACGATCTCGCCGTTGGCCTTCAGCGCGCGCACCAGGCGCAGCTTGTGTTCAGGGCTCGCACGCGCGAACACGCGGGCATCGCGCACCGCCTCGCACAGGGCCGCGTCGTCCATGGCCTCGATCTCGGGCCCGGTGATGGCGTGATGGTGCTCGCCCATGCCGAGCTGGCCGGCGATGGCGCTGGCGGTCACGCCGTGGTCGCCGGTGATCATCACGACGCGGATGCCGGCGGCATGGCACCGTGCCACCGCCTCGACGGCTTCCGCGCGTGGCGGATCGATGATGCCGACGATGCCCAGCAGCGTCAGCCCCTGCTCGACATCGCTGTGCTGCAGGTCCTGCCGGCCGGCCGGCAGCTCGCGCTCGGCCAGCGCCAGCACACGCCGCCCGGCACGCGCCTGTGCGTCTATGGCGTCGCGCCACGCATCGGCCGCCAGCGGTTGCACGAGGCCGTCGGGGCCGGCTTGCTGCGTGCACATGGCCAGCACCCGCTCGGGCGCGCCCTTGAGCAGCAGCACCGCGGCATCGCCTCGCGCATGCAGCGTGGCCATGTAGCGGTGCTCGGACTCGAAGGGGATGACGTCCAGCCGCTCGCGTTCAATCCTGAGTTCGGCCGGGTTCATTCCGGACTTCATCGCCAGGGTGAGCAGGGCGCCCTCGGTCGGGTCGCCGGCCAGGTGCCAGCCCGTGCCGTCTTCATGCAGGCTGGCGTCGTTGCACAAGGCAGCGACTTCGGCAAGGCGCAGCGCCACCGGGGAGTTGGCCGCCAGTCCCGCCGTGTCGACGGCCTGGCCGTCGAGCATGACCGCACCCTGCGGGGCATAGCCAGCACCCTGCACCTCGAGCGCCTGGCCGCCGCAGATGACCGATTGCACGGTCATCTCGTTGCGGGTGAGCGTGCCGGTCTTGTCGGAGCAGATGACGGTCACCGAACCCAGCGTCTCGACCGCCGGCAGGCGACGGATCACCGCATGGCGACGTGCCATGCCCTGCACGCCGATCGCCAGGGTGATGGTCAGGATGGCCGGCAGGCCTTCGGGGATCGCCGCCACCGCCAGGCCGACCGCGGCCATGAAGGTCTCGGCGGCCGACATGCCGCGCACCAGCGTGCCGAACAGGAACAACAGCGCGGCGGCCCCCAGGATCACGACCGTCAATCGCTGGCCGAAGACGGCCATCTTTGCCAGCAGCGGTGTCGTGCCTTGCTCGACGGAAGCCAGCATGCGCCCGATGCGGCCGATCTCGGTGGCGGCTCCGGTGGCCACGACGACCGCCCGCGCCTGGCCCTGGGTCACCAGCGTGCCGGCATAGCCCATGCACAGGCGGTCGCCGATGGACGCATCGGCGGCCACCGGGCCGGTCACCTTGTCCACCGGCACCGACTCGCCGGTGAGGGCGGATTCATCGACACGCAGGTTGCGCGCCTGCAGCAGGCGCACGTCGGCCGGGATGCTGTCGCCCGAGGCCAGCAGGACGATGTCGCCGGGCACCAGATCTGCGGCGTCGATGTCATGCTGCCGGCCAGCGCGCAGCACCACGGCGTGCGGCGAGAGCAGGTGGCGGATCGCCTGCAGTGCCCGCTCGGCCTTGCCTTCCTGCACGAAGCCGATCAGCGCGTTGAGCACCACGACCACGGCAATGACCCCGCCGTCGATCCAATGGCCGATCGCGATGGTCACCGCTGCTGCCACCATCAACACGATGAGCAGCAGGTTGTTGAACTGGCGGGCCAGCCGCGTGAGCAGGCTGGGCGGTGGTGCCTCGGCCAGGCGGTTGGGGCCATGCAACTCCAAGCGACGACTGACCTCGGCCTGGTCCAGCCCATCGGGCGCCGAGCCCAGGGCCAGCAGGACGTCGGTGCACGGGGACGCGTGCCAGGTGCTGCGCTTGTCTGGTGCGGTCGATTCAGCGTCAGCTTGCAAGGAACCCTCCGTCAACGCTCTGGCACATCGAAGCCTCCCGTGTCATGACGCGGACTGGGCCGCTTGGTCGAGGCTAGAGCAGTCCACGAGGCGCCTGGTTCCTCACCGGTGCTTGAGGTATGTCAACAACCCTGTTGCCGTCGGTGGCCCGGGGGCCGGTGGTGCTGCCTGCAGCATGCGCGCTGCGGTGGCCGCGCCCACGTTGATGTCACACTGAACGAATGGTCACCTCCGGATGCGCCCGCACGCCACGACAGCCCATCGACGCGGCCATGCAGCGCGCCGGCGAGCGCGGGCGGCACAGGCGCGGCAGCGGCCTGGGACGTCGAGCGATCTTCGACCGGGGCAGGGTGTTCCCCGGATGATCAGCGTGGCCGGCATCGTGTTCGCGCTGGTGCTGCTGATGGCGCTGGCCTACCGTGGTGTGAGCGTCCTCGTGCTGGCACCTCTATGCGCACTGCTGGCGGTGCTGTTCAGTCCTGACGCGCCGCTGTTCGCGAGCTACACCCAGGTGTTCATGAAGGCCCTGGGCGGTTTCGTGATCGCCTTCTTCCCGCTCTTCCTGCTGGGCGCGGTGTTCGGCAAGCTCATGGAGGCCAGCGGCGCGGCCCTGGCCATCGCCCAGGCCATCGTGCGATGGCTGGGCGCACAGCAAGCGGTGCTGGCGATCGTCGGCGCGTGTGCCGTGCTCACCTACGGCGGCGTGTCGCTGTTCGTGGTCGCCTTCGCGGTGTTTCCGATTGCCGCCGCGCTGTTCCGCCAGGCGCAGATTCCCAAGCGCCTGATCCCTGCCACGATCGCCCTGGGCGCATTCACGTTCACGATGACGGCGCTGCCGGGCACGCCGGCGATCCAGAATGCCATCCCAATGCCATTCTTCGGCACCACGCCCTTTGCGGCGCCCGGCCTGGGGTTGATCGGCGGCGCCGTGATGCTCGGGTTCGGCTGGTGGTGGCTCATCCGGCGTGCCGCGGCTGCCCGGCGGGCGGGCGAGGGTTATGGCGCCGACGACGCAGCGCCCGTGTCGTCCGATGCGGCAGCACCGCAGGCGCCTGCGCCGATGCCCTTCGGCATGGCCATCGCGCCGGTGGTGCTCGTCATTGCGCTGAACTACCTGCTCGCCACCTGGCTGTGGCCGGCACTGAACACGTCTTACCTGGCCGATGCCCGCTTTGGTGCCACGTCCGTTCAGGCCGTGCGCGGCATCTGGGCGGTCATCGGCGCGCTCAGCACCGCCATCGTGCTGCTCGCGGTGCTGTGGTGGCTTGCACAGAGGGCACGTCGCGACCAGGCCATCGGCTTGAAGGCGGTGCTGGAGGAGGGGGCAGGGGCCTCGGTCATGCCCCTCATGAACACAGCCTCGCAGGTGGGGTTCGGCGCCGTGATTGCGTCACTGGCCGGATTTGCGTTGATCCGGGACGCCGTGCTGGGCATCGCACCGGGCAACCCGCTGGTGTCCATGTCGATCGCGATCAATATCCTGGCGGGCATCACCGGCTCGGCATCGGGTGGCATGAGCATCGCCTTGCAGACCCTCGGCGCCACCTGGCTGGAGATGGGGCGCGCTGCCGGCATCGCGCCGGACCTGCTGCACCGGGTGACCGCGATAGCGACCGGGGGGCTCGATACGCTGCCGCACAACGGCGCCGTCATCACCTTGCTGGGCATCTGCAAGCTCACGCACCGGCAGAGCTATCTGGACATCTTCGTGGTGGCGGTCGCCGTGCCGGTGCTCGCACTGGTGTCGGTGGTGACGCTGGGCAGCCTGTTCGGGAGCTTCTAGCTAGCGCTCAGATCGAGCGCTCGTGTCGACGCAGCGCTGGCCTGTGCCCGACCCGTACCGCGTCAGTGGGGGCACTCCGCGCGAGCGTGATACCGTGGATTCATGCGCGTGACCGTCTTCAGCACCCGCCCCTACGACCGCGAGTTCCTGGCACGTGCCAATGCGGCGGGCCGCCATGAACGGGTCTTCGTCGACGCTCGCCTGGACGCCGCCACGGCGGCGGCAGCCCAGGGCTCGCAGGTGGTGTGCGTGTTCGTCAACGACCAAGTCGACGCCGCCGTGCTGCATGCGCTGCATGCAAATGGTGTGCGGCTGGTGGCGCTGCGCTGCGCCGGATTCAACCACGTCGACCTGGTTGCGGCCGCGGCTCTGGGCGTCGCCGTCGGGCGCGTGCCGGAATACTCGCCGCATGCGGTGGCGGAGCACACCGCGGCCCTGGTGCTCACGCTCAATCGCAAGATCCATCGTGCCCACGCCCGGGTGCGCGAAGGCAACTTCGCGCTCGAAGGTCTGCTCGGCTTCGACCTCTACGGCCGCACCGTCGGCATCGTCGGCACAGGCCGCATCGGCGCCTGCTTCGCGCACATCATGGCCGGCTTCGGCTGCCGCGTGCTGGCCACGGCCCCGGACGTCAATCCGGAGTGCGACGCTCTCGGCGTGCGCTACGTCGAATTGCCCGAGCTGCTGCGCACCAGCGACATCCTGAGCCTGCACTGCCCGCTGACGCCGCAGACGCGGCATCTCATCGATGCCGGGGCGCTGTCCCAGATGAAGCCGGGTGCGATGCTGATCAATACCAGCCGCGGCGCGGTGGTCGACACACGTGCCGTGATCCGGGCACTGAAATCAGGGCAACTCGGCAGCCTGGGGCTGGACGTCTACGAGGAGGAAGGCGATCTGTTCTTCCGCGACCTGTCCGCCGAGGTCATCCACGACGATGTGTTCGCGCGCCTGCTCACCTTCCCCAATGTCGTCGTCACGGGCCACCAGGCCTTCTTCACCGAAGACGCGTTGAGCGCGATCGCGCAGTGCACCATCGCCAACCTCGACACCTTCGAGGCCGAAGGGCGCGCCCTGCACGCCGTATCGGTCGAGCACCTCGCCTGAGGGCCGGACGTGGTGACGACGCCGATGCTGGTGTTCGCGGCCGCGGCGCCGATTCTGCTGATCCTCGGGCTGATGCTGGCGCTGCAATGGTCGGCCGCGCGTGCCGGACTCGTCGCGCTCGCGCTGGCGGCGTGGCTCGCACACGCGCTCTTCGGCTTCGGCGGGTCGGCGCCGGGCCCCGATGCGGCGCAGGCCTACACCGGCGTCGCCGCCGAAGGCGGCTTCCTCACGCTGACCATCCTGTGGATCCTGTGGCCGGCGCTTGCCCTTCACCGCCTCCAGCAGGCCAGCGGCGCGATCGAGACCCTGCGCAGCGGCCTGTCGCGGCTGACCGCGCAGCCGGCCTTGCAGGCGCTGCTGGTGGGTTGGCTGCTCGCGCTGTTCTTCGAGGGCGCCGCCGGCTTCGGCACACCGGTGGCGCTGGCGGCACCCATTCTCGTCGGCCTGGGCTTCGCACCGGTGCATGCGGTCGTGCTCGCGCTGCTCGGCCACGCTGCGGGTGTGTCGTTCGGCGCCCTCGGCACCCCGGTGCTCGCGCAGGTGGCCTTGACGGGCCTGGACGCGGTCGACATTGCGTGGCGCACCGCACTGCTGCACACACTGCTCGGTGGTGTCCTGATGGCCTTCTTCGTGCGCACGCTGGCTGCCAGTGGACACGCGCCCAGCCTCGGCTGGGCCGCGCTGGCGGCAGCCGGCTTCCTGCTGCCAAGTCTGGCACTGGCAGCGCTCGTCGGACCGGAGCTGGCCACGCTGGGTGGTGCGCTGATCGGCGGCGCTCTGTTCGTGGTGGTTTTGCGCCGGCGCAGCGGCAGCGGGCACGTGCCTGGGCTGGCGCGCGCGCTCGCCCCTTACGCGGTGTTGGTGGCCCTGGTCGTCGCCACGCGTGTGGTGCCATCGCTGGCACACGCGCTGGGTGGCGTCGCCATCGAATGGCGGCTGTTCGACCGCTACCAGGGGCGCATGCAGCCGTTGATGCACCCCGGCACCTTGCTGATGACTGCGCTGCTGCTAGGCGCCACGCTGCAGCGCGTACCGCTGCCAGTTGTGGTGGCGGCGCTCGCGCACGCCGCGCGCCAGTTGCTGCCGGTGACCGCAGCCCTGCTGGCGATGCTCGTGCTGTCGCGCCTGATGCTGCACGCCGGCCTGATCGGCACGCTTGAGCAGGCTGCCGTGCAAACGGTCGGCGCGGCCTGGCCCTGGGTCGCACCGGCCGTCGGCGCGCTGGGCAGCTTCGTGACCGGTTCGGCCACGGCGTCCAACGTGCTGTTCACGACGCTGCAGGCACAGACCGCGACCGCGCTCGCGCTGCCAGTGACGTCCATCGTCGCGGCGCAGGGCTTTGGTGCGGCCGTCGGCAACATCGTGTGCCCACACAACATCGTTGCCGGGGCCGCCACCGTCGGACTGGCCGGGCGCGAGGCCGTGATCCTTCGCCGCACGCTGCTGCCATGCCTGCTGTACCTCGCGCTGGGCGGTGCCGTCGCTGCCGCGTTGGCCGCTGCGGGTCAGGCTTGAATCACGAGGTGGCCCCCCCTTCCCATGCCAAAAGGCGCCTGGCCGCGATACCGTCATTGACACAGGCGATACCGTCATTGGCTCGCGGCACGCCAGTTCCGATACCGTCAACCTTGAGCTAGAACGACGTGTTTCGCCTTGCCGCCGGGCCAGAAGCGGTCCTCATCGCTCCAGCTCATAAGGACGACCGTTGTCATGCGTTGCTGCGCGACGGTAGCGATGTCGGTATCCGGCCGATTTCCGGCCAACAAAGCTCGGTTCTTACCTATGAGAAGCGCTTGCCTGTTGACAATAGAGTGGGAGTGAGCCAGGGTCGTCCCAAGGTGTCTTCGAGCCCTCCCGGAACCATCCGATCGCGCCGCAGGGACGAGGGTCTGGCGGCCCACGACGTCACATCGAGCCCAGAGACGCCCCAGGCGTCATGACCGTCGACCTGACGGTCCCCGGCCGTCGGGTGCGGCGGGGCTGCGCCCCTGCCGTCAGACCCCCCTCCTGAGGAGGCCGGGTCCGGCGACCAAGGGCCTGTCGGACATTCCCGACTTCTGCGACTGAGCGGCTTGCGTCGACTGTGGGTCGGCCACCATGTGCAGAACGATCGAATTTTCGAGCGCTTGGCGTCGAAAAAGTTTGCGGTTCGAGCGCGCGCCACGGGGAAGCACCCGTAGCGCCACGGCGCGCCCGCAAGCGCCCGCCGGCGGGCTTGATGCAGCTCAATGTCGGCCCTGGAACCAGGCAGCACGCTGGGCAGTCTTCCAGGTGAACATGGCGTGGCGCGGTTGGCCAACCACGCCATCGAGGACACGCTGCCCAAGCCCCAGGGCCACACCCCGAACCCGCAGGAGTTGCCGATGACCGAATCTGCTCGGCCTCACCGCATCATCATGGCCAGCGACTCGTGCGCACGGTCCGACCGTGCCCTCGCCCGTGCCCTGGCCGAGGTGCTGGTGCCGCTGAGGCTGGGGCTGGCCAGCTTGCCGCTCTCGGTGAACGAAGCACGCAAGCTGTGGGTGCGCAGGATGCACCGGGCTCGGCCGTGAGCCTTGCCTGGCTGCTCTTCCAGTTCGGCGTCTGCGCCGTGCTGATCGCGCGGGCGGGTTACGTTCTCAGCCGCAGCGCCGACGCGCTGGCCAGCGCCTATGGCTGGGGGC
>LNFM01008793.1_pt1 | contig 15056 bp, 25 predicted proteins | sample 596031 | NCBI WGS metagenome assembly LNFM01 (sample SAMN04254537, study PRJNA301005) | activated carbon metagenome | isolation source: dual media filters at the Ann Arbor, Michigan drinking water treatment plant | place: USA: Ann Arbor
GATGTCGGGTAGTCGCCGGCATAGAGGATCTTGCCGTGGTTCACGACAAACGGCTCAAGCACGTCGAGCTCTGGAATGGATAGCAGCCCATCGTGGGCCGTCGAGTACGGCAGCATCAACAGGCTGCGCTTGCCGGTGCGGAGGCTGGCGGCCACTTCGGCTGTCACGATCAGGGATGACATCACTTCCTCCATGGCACGGTATTCTTGGCCGCCTTCTCGATCGCGGACCGGTACTGCTCGATGAACACCAGCACATCGATGATGGCCTTGAGCACGTCCGCCGTGTAGCGCATGTCCGCCTGCTTCATCCCGGCGCGCGGCGCGCGGCGCGCGTAGTCCTCGGAGATGTTCCGCAGGACGGTGATCATGGCTGATGGCGTGTAGCTGCTCACGGGTCCCTCAATCAGAATGACAGTTCGGCATGGGCCGAGCGCATCAACGCGACGAACTCGACACGCTCGGCCCTGGTCGGGCCCTCCCAGAGTCGCCGGTCCAGCCTATCCAGGCGGTCGGCAGTCTCTAGGAGGGCCGCCCTGCGCACTGGCTCGCCCTCTGCTAGCCGGCGCAGTCTGTTCGGCAGCCACGTCGGGCTGCGCGTTAGAACGGGATCTCGTCCACATCCGGGTCGACTGCCGGCCTCCGCTGCTGCGGTTGGGGCTGCTGCCGCGGCGCCTGCTGGGGAGCCGACCGGGGACCGGGTGTCGACGCGCGCTGCGAAACGCTGCCCTGCTGGACGGGCGGCCGGGCTGGCGCGGGGCCAGACGGGCGCTGTGCCGGGCTGTGGGCGGCGGGACGCTGCTGCTGGGGCGGCGCGGGCTGGCGCTGGGCCTGCTGCGGCGCTCCGGGGCGTTGGCTCGAAGCGGTGGGGCGCTGCTGCGGAGCGGGCTGCTGGCGCGGCGGCGGGGGCGGTGCGGGCTCCGGCTCTTGGTACTGGTCGTCCGCCGGGTCTTGGGTGTGCCACTCTCCGCTGTCCTCCTGCTGTGCCTGCTGATCACCGCAGATCAGGTCGGCCCACTCCGGGGACGACTCGATCTTGCTGCGCAGGTCGTTGGCCAGCTTCTCGCTCAGCGAGCCGAGCTTGTCGTACTCGGCTTGGTCGAAGCGCTCGGGATCGAGGGACAGGTAGATGAAGTCGTCCGTCGTCAGCTCGGGCGCCACCATGCCGCGCATGAGCGGCTGCACGCCATCGACATAGGCGAACGGCCGGCCATCCTCGCCTTCGTTCTGCACGACCGTGATGGTGCAGGGGACCTGAAACAGCTCGCGCTCGTCCCACTCGCTGAACGACTTGTCGGTGAACGACCGGGCGAGCCAGCTCGTGCACATCTTGCGGAAGTTTGACTTCTCGTGACCGCTGAGAACGATGCTCTTGCCGATGGTCATCGGCCGGCCGTCGTTCATGATCTCGTTCGGCAGCGCGAACACGATCCGGGCGCGGCGCTTCTCCTTGTCGCCGTACTGCTGCGAGCGCTCCATGTGCGTGCCGAGATCGATGAAGTGGATCAGCCACGCGACATGCGCGCCGGCCGGCACGGGCGTGAAGTTGGAGTTGGCGTTCTTCGATTGGTAGCGGGGCATCAGTCCTCCTTATTCCTCATGGACAATGACAGTTCGAGGCCGAAAAAGAGGCCTAGATGCGGATCGTCACTGACTTCCTGTCATTCTGTATGACAGCGATGCCGGCGTCAATGGCGTCTTCGAGGTGGGCTTTCACTTTCTCAATGTCGTACTCGACGACCGTGCGCTCTGACACGAACATGGGATCAGCAACCCCCGGCTCCTTGTCGACGATAACAACCTTGTCCTCGAGCGGGCGCCAGCTGACGGTGCCGAGCAGATGTTTGACCGACTTCTTGCCGGCGCGCTGCAAGGTCCAGGCGATCAGCTCCTTCATGCCTGCAGCCGTCTTGTCCATGCGCGCGGCGCGATCGGAGTACATGCGGGCCAGCTCCTTGCAGGCTGCCTTGGATGCCTCGCGCTCCTTGATGGCCTTGGCCAGCGTGATGACGATCTCGTCGATGTCCGTCTCGCCGTCGAGCGTGTCGGTTAGGACCTCATCGTCCTCAGCCAGCTCCGGGCACATGAGCAGGATCTGGTCGCGGATCGACTCCCGCTTCTTCAGCTCCGCATCGATCGCAATCTTGTCCGTTCTCACTTCTGTCTCCTGAGCTTCCTGACTGCCTGCGTGATCTGGTCTTCGGCCTCGGCCTCGTAGGCCTCCCGCTCTGCGGTTATATGGTTCTTGGCTTCCAGTACGGGGCCGGCGAATCGTGCGAAGGTCGGCCACATCGGATGGCGAGCGATCGGCCTACCGGCGCGAATGGCGCGAGCCAGTCGGTCCGGGCGCTCACCCGGGGAGGCCAGCGAACGGCTGGCCCTGTCGATATAGCCGTCAAGTGAGTTCTCAACCGATTGCAGTCGCCGAATCACGTCGAACTTCACCGGTCCCTCCCTTGTCAAACATCCGACAAAATCGCACTGATTCGCCGCTTTTTCCTGCATTTTTTATATGTCATAAACAATGACAGGTCCAGAGAAATCTAATGCTCCTAGCTCATTTCGATTTACTGCGTCGGATCGGCGATGCCAGCGTGCGGGGCTTCTTCGGCGGCAGCCGATCCTTGGGCTTGGACGGCTCCGGCACCGACCCGATGGCGGCCTTCGACTCATCAATCCGCCTGATTGTTTCCGGACTCAGTCCAGCCATTTCGCCGAACCGGATCCAGTCGATTGTGATTCCGAAGGCCGCCTTGAGCCTGATCTCGAGATCAGGGGCAGGCCGGCTGACGCCGCTCTCGATCTGGCTGATCGTGTTCGGCTTGACATTGAGATGCCGAGCCAATCCGCTCTGCGTGAGCTCCCAGGCCGTTCGAAGGAGCCTGACGCGGTGCCCGACCTCAATGGCATCGTAGGCTTTTCGGAGCGACTGGTAGCGGCCTTCGATGCTCATGGCGAGCCCTCGTTTGACGTGTCATTGTCTATGACGTATATGTCACGTGTCATGACTGCAACAAAAAAGCGCATCCTGCTCACGCAGGCCGATGTCGTCGAAGCTCTCGGGGGACCGAGGGCCTTCGAACGACGTTTCCATTTGAGCCGGACAGCGCCCTACAACTACGTGTCCGGCGTGCCCTGGCCCCTGCGGCTCCACTGCGCGGTCATCGCAGTCTGCGCCAAAGAAGGCCTGACCCTCGGTCGAGACCTGCTCGATCGACTGCCCTTGGACACGCTGGTCGGCATAGCCGCATACGTTGCGAATCACAACATCGGTCAAGAGTATGGCAAAGACAAATAGCAAAAAGGTTAAGCGCGGTCTTGCCCGATCCATCCCCGAGAGGGAGGACGACATTCAGGCGGCTGTGGTCGCGCACCTGACGCTTCGATGCCCGCCGATCTGCTACTGGTTCCACGTTCCGAACGGCGGCAGCCGGCATGTGGTCGAGGCTGCCAAGTTCAAGCGGATGGGTGTGCGGGCGGGTGTCGCCGACCTGGTGCTTGTCATTGGCGGCAAGGCCCACTTCCTCGAGCTCAAGACCTCGCGCGGCAAGCAGTCGGCGTCCCAGGTCGTGGCATCGTCCATGGTCGAGAGGGCTGGCGGCGTCTACGCCGTGGCCCGCGGCGTCGATGAAGCGCTCGGCACGCTCGAGAAGTGGGGCGCTCTGGCTGGAGCCCGGCCGCGATGAACAACGACAGGTTCAGCCTCGAGATTGCGTCCGCCGTTCGGGAACAGGTGTTCCAGTCGAAGGGCAAGAGCGTGGATTTCATCATCACAGTGCAGATCCGGCCTGATGAACCGGCAGCCTGCGAGATGAAGGTCGTGAAGAAGCGCAAGCGGAGAAAGGCGGTGCCCGACCCGAACCAGATGTCGATGTTCTGAAGGTCAGCCAGTCGGGATAAACCTGACGGCCAACACATGGATGCGAACGATGAACCCCTCGAAATTCGCGGGCGCCCTTGTGGTGTCCGTTCCTCTTGGCGTCGTCCTGACGCTTGCCTATCAGTTTGGGGCGAGCACTTTCGGCGACCACCCGATCTACGGAGTCCTCTGGGCCTCCTTCGCTGCCACGGCAGCGGTCTGCATTTTCCCGGCCATCAATGGATCCACGGCAGCTGTCCGGCGCGTCAGCTGGCTCGTGGTTACCATGTGCTTCACGTGCTCGGTCATCGGCGGCTGGGTGTCGCTCGGCAGCAAGTACGCTCAGGTGCTCGAGCGAGAGACCGCGGCGCGAGGCATCACGGCAGACCTGAGCGCGGTCCGCGCGCAGCTGCTGGCCCTGCCGCCGCACCGGGACGCCCAGGCCGTCCGGTCAGAGCAGGACATCCGGCAGGATGCCTATGACCGCCAGCAGGCGCAGGCGCGGCGCATGGGGCGCACGTGGTCGCCCTCGGCGGATGACGTGGCGCGCGATGTCGCGCTCGGGAACGAACTGGCAACCATCCGGCAGGCTGCCGAGATCCGCGGCCGGATTGCCGACCTCGAGCGCCGGGCCGCCGACACGGGCGGGCAGAAGGCTCTTGCGATCGTCCCGTGGCTTGCCCGATCGACCGGTGCGAGCGACGGGACGATCGTACAGGCCATGGCCTTGGTCTTCATCCTGACGGCCGAAGTTGCGTCGATGGCGGGCCTCTACAGCGTCCTCGGCGGCCACGCGCCGACTCCGACCGGCGGGCAGAAGCTGCCTGAGCCCGAGCGCCGCCGCGAGCCTGACACGCCTGCTGAAGTTCCGCAAAGCGCCCCTGTCGATTTGCCGACGCCCAGCAATGACGTGGCGGCCCAGATCGATGCCGACCCGGTTGCGGCCTTCCTCGAACAGATGGTGGTCCCCGATGCCAGCGCCGTCACGGCGTTCGCCGACATCGAGGGCGCCTGGATGGCCTGGTGCCGTGACAATGGCATTGACGGGTCCGCAGTGAACCTCGGCTTCGCCCTGAAGCGCTGCGGCTACGACAGCGTCCGGATGGCCGGCGGGCGCCGGATGGGCCGCAAGGGCCTGTCCTTGCGCGAGCGTCAGGCTGCCTGACGAGAACGCAACGTGAACGTTGGGCCGGGCGTGTTCCCGGCCTTTTCACGAAATGATTCATTCTGTATGATTGCCGTCAGGAACGAGGAAGGGGACCGCTGCCACACGGTCCCCTCTGCCACGCCAAACGAAGGTGTGGGCCCTGCTGTCAGGGTCGTCCCACGAAGGCCCTGTTCATCACCCACCCGAAGGGATTCGAGTCATGAGCCTAGTTTCCAACATTCACCCGGAGGCGAATCATGAAACTGAGAAATAGGTTGCATGTTTGTTCCATCGCGTCAATAGCGAACCTCCATGATACCAAGGACAACCAGTCGATACTCCACGACATCATGTCTGGTGGCACCGAGGCCGGGCCCGCAGCGCCCCTTCTGGCTGCCCTGATTGGCATCACCCGAGCGCGCGGCCGGGTCACCATGGATGCCGTCCAGAAGGCGCTCAAGACGTCCGCTCGCCAGTTCGAGGGGCACATCATGGCCCTCATGGACCTGGGGTATATCCGGCGCTCCGGCGACCTCTACATTGTCGCCCCGTTCCGCATGTCATGGGGGCCGCACCGACATGAGAACCGGCACCTGATGCCCCAGCCCGATCGCTTGTCGCCATGGGCCAAGGACATCATCAGGGCATGGATTGAGCGCCGTCCGGACAGTGGCGAGCCCTTCAATGTGCTCCATCCCCGGTGGGTGTCGGAGCGAGTTGCACATGCAAAAGTGGCCTCCTGTGCGCCAGTTCATTCGGATGGCGCAGGAGAGGCCACTCTGGCGCAGGAGAGGCCAAAACGGCAAAATAGTACCGCAAAACGCGGTTGCACATGCAAAAGTGGCCTCTCCTGCGCCACCCCTATCATAAAGAATGTATTACAGGGAATTGCGGGTAGTGAAGTGAAGTGCAGAGCAGTTCCTTCACTTCGTTCAGGAACTGTGGGAAGTTGCAGGCGCAACGGTCCGGCAGTTGACTTGCCCCGACCTGTCATTCAGAATGAATCATTGCCGGCAGCTGCGGGAGACCCGAGACCCACCATGACGTCGATCGAACTCACAGAGCAATCCGAAGTCGACGAGACTGGTGTCCAGGTTCCTGCGGCTGCCTGCAAGCCCACGAAGCGGGCGACTGCGTCGCGGGCTCGGCGAGGGGAAGGGGTGGAGGCGTCAGCGCCCAAGCCGAAGCGTGGTCGCCGCACGCTGGCGGAGCGAGAGAAGGCCCAGCCAGAGGACCAGCGCGCCGAGCGCATCTGGATTGCCCACCGCAAGTCCCACGAGAAGTGGGACGAGAACGGGGTTGCCTCGCCGGATGGCGCCTTCGGCATGGCGGGCGTCGGCAGCCGAACCCACTTCTTCGCCGCATGGCGCGAGCTGGCCGAGACCGACAAGGACGCGGCGGCCGAGCTGGTCGAGCAGACCATCGAGTGGCGCGCGAAGCGCGGCTGGCGGACGCAGGCCGCGGCCTACTACCTCCGCGATCGGTCGTGGACCAGCCTGCCGAAAGTCCTGAGCTTCCCGAAATCTCGAGTGCCGAGCGCCCCCATGACCACCGACGACCACTGGACGCAGGGCGTGGCCGCCTGGATCAAGGCCGGCAATCCCGTGATGATCCCCGGCGGGCACAACCCGGAGGACTGGGCCCTGTGGCCGCAGGATCGCCGGGACCTGTTCGTCGCCGCTGGCCGGGCCGTTGTCAGCCGCGATCCGGCCGCCCTGGACCGCCTCAAGCGCCGCTCGCTGCTCGCCTGGGCTGCCGTCGCCGGCCAGCCTGTCCCAGCCACCATGGACATCGGTCGCCTGTCGGAAGCCGATCGCCGCGCCCTGGCCGTCAAGGGCCTCGTCGGCGCCGCGACCCGCGGCAGCAAGATCCCCTTCGAGCCCCGCAAGAAACATGCCACCCTGTCGCCGGCAGAGCTCGCGGCGTACTGTCGCGACGTCGGTCTGATCTGATCGACGGTTGCATCTGCGGCCTCCGGCTGGTATACCTATCATCCTGAATGATTTGTTTCGGCAGGCCAGGATGATCACCCGCAGCGAACTCGATCGCATGTTCCCGAATGGCCGCCCCGAGACCCTGGAGGCACTGTTCGACCTCGGCCCGGTCTTGGTTCGCCACTACGGCTGGACCGACCACGATTGGCGCCACGCCATGGGCCAGGTCCACGCCGAGACCGGCGGCCTGACCCTCCACCCGCTCCGCGAGAACATGCGCTTCACCACGGCAGCTCGCATTGAGGCGGTCTACCGGAAGCGCCTGCGCATGGCCCTCGAGCGCGACGCAGACCTTCGCCGGGAGCACCGGACGGTGTCTGGCCTTGCCAAGCATCTCGTCGGCAAGCCGGACTTGCTGGCCGACGTGGCTTATGGCGGCCGGGAAGGCACGCCCTTCGGGATGGGCCACCGGTACATCGGCCGCGGCCTGTCGCAGATCACCCACCTGAACAATTACAAGGCTGTTGCCGCCGAGATCCGCAATCAGCCGGGCGGCTATGACTGCCCCGATCTGGTCGAGCAGCCGGAAGCGCTGGAGCGGCCGGACATGGCCGTGCGCGCCCTGTTCGCCGACTGGGCCATCAAGGGCCTGCAGCGTTTCGCCAACGACGACGATCTCGAGAACGTCTCGAGCGTGCTGAATGCCGGGTCCGCTGGCAAATGGTCGATCGTCAACGGCAAGGAGAACCGCCAGCGCGGCCTTGCCCGCGCCGTGGCCGTCTGGCCGACCACCAGGACGGTCTGGAAGGACTCCAGCCAGTACGCGCCGCCGGTCGCCGAGAAGCCAACCCTGAAGCGCGGCGACGAGTGCGATCAGGTCCGCGACCTCCAGCACATGCTCGAGGGCCTGGGCTTCTCGGTCGGCGACCCGGACGGCTGCTATGGTGTTCTCACCGAGCGCGCGGTGCTCAATGCCCAGCATGAGAACGGCCTGCCGCCGACCGGCAAGGCCGACCCTCAGACCGTGGACGTGCTCAGGCGGACCGCCAAGACGCCTCTGCCCCGCGAGGACATGGACGAGCGCGAGCTCGCGCGCCGCGGCTCCCGCACGTACTCGGAGGCCAAGAGCCTGACCCTGTGGGGCCGGGCCATGAAGTGGCTCGGGCTCGGCACGGGCGGCACCGGCTTGGCCGAGGCCGTGTCCCCGGGCACCGTCACGCAGTTCATCAGCACCGGTCCGAAGCTCGCCGAGAGCCTGACCTCGCCGCACATGATGAGGGCCTACGCCGTGGCCTTCGGCTTCGGCTTGCTCGTGCTCGGTTGGCGCCTGACGTCGGGCGGCTCGAAGATCATCGGCTGGCGACTGGACGATGCCCGCAAGGGCAAACACATCGGGAGGTAACATGCTGGCACCGGTCATCAAGTTCGGCGCCGCCATGCTCGGCCGCGCCCGCAACACAGGTCGCTCGGTCGAGGACAGCTCGGTCGCCGAGTACCTGCGCAGCCTGCGCTACGACCCGCCGCGCGTCAGCCTCTGGTCGATGCTCAAGACCGCGGTCATTGCTATTCCCCTGCTGCTGCTCGCCCTCTGGATCGGCAAGTGGTGGTTCCGCGAGTCGATCCTGAAGGAGTTCCGGGCAGAGTCCGCGCGCCAGGAGCAGATCCAGCTCGCTAAGGATCGGGCCACCATCCGGCAGCTCGAGGCCCAGATCGAGACCGAGCGCGAGAACAGCGCCAAACTGCTCGAGGTGCAGGCGGCAGAGTTCGCCGACGCCACGATGCGTCTGCAGGCCATTCAGGCGGCCCTGCGCACCGCCGGCAAGTGCGGATGGGATGACGCCACGATGGCCATCATCCAGGGCCGCCCGACGCCGAAGCCGAAGATCCTCCGTGTCAACAAGGATCCCCGCAAATGATCCATCCGCCGACCATCAGTTATGTTTCTGCCCGGCTGGCCAATGCCGTCCTCTGGACGCTGCTGGGCCTGTTCGTGCTCGGGCTTGCCGGCTGTGCTACCCCGGCGCCGGTTCCGGTCGCCATGCAGCGCGCACTCCCGCGCCCGCCGGTCGAGTGCGATCGCGCCGATCCTCCATTCCCGAAGATCCCGCACCGCCCCGGCCGCGTTGTTACGCCGGAGATGTCGGCGCGCTGGGCTGTTCAGGTCCGCCATTGGCGGGACCAGGTCGCGGCAAACCGCAAGGCTTGCCGGGTTTACACGAAGCGGATGCGTAACTGGAAGTGAGAGGACAGGCTGTGGACCAAGTCGATTTGATCAAGATTCTCCTGTCCGCCTTGGCAGCCCTGGGTGCCATTGTCTGGCACAACCTGCGTGCCGAGATGGCGCGCATCGAGGCAGCTGCGCGGACCGAGATGAATCGGATCGAAACGACCATCCGCGGCGAGCTAGCGCGCATCGAGATGACCGGGAAGACCTCCGCGGCAAGCATCGACGAGCGTCTGTCTTCGTTTGACCAGAGCCGGATCCGACCGGTCGAGAACAGCCTGAACGCGTTCTCGCTGTCGATCAGGGACATGAGCGCCGACGTCAGCAAGGCGATCGGCGAGCTCAAGTTGCAGCTTGCCGAGCAGTATCCTCGCAAGCACGAGCTGGATGCCGTCATGAATCTGCAGAGCCGCCGGCTCGAGCAGATTGAGGACGACCTCCGATCCCTCGTGGCCAATCTGACGGCGAACAGCCGGCACACGGCTCAGGCTTCCGCGCCCCCGGCGACATCCCGGCGTGGCCGAGGCTGAAGAACACGCTTGCGCGGCTTCTTGGCGGGCGCAGGAGCGGGCTCGGACGCCTTGGCCGCTACCTGCCTAGCCAGGAGACGATTTGCCCGCTGGTCGCCTCGTGCGTAGGGATTGGTGGTGAACTTCTCGCCCTGCGGCCACGGCTCGAGCCCGGCGTCGTGTGCCGCCTGCGCCAAGCGGTCTCGCAGGTCGTAGCAGTCCGGGGTTTCGATGACAGGTCTCAGGCCCGCCAGCAGTGCCGCCATGGCGTACCTGGTGGCGAATGACGGCACCATAGCACCATTGATCCGTCCATCCCGCCAGCCGGCCCGCAGGTCGATGACGCGCTGCTCGGGAATGTCGAGGGCTGTCGCGACCTCCCGGGTGTTCATGTCGATCTCGCGCATCCACCGGTCGAACTCGGTGTTGTAGCTCTTGCGCGACTGCTTGCGATAGCCCTGCAGCCGCGGGCGAGCCATCCAGACGTAGACGTTTCTCATGATGTCATTGCTATTGATTATTTCCGCGCGATGAGCTAACATTCCTACGCTCATTGCTGACGGAGCCAGTCTTCGTCTTCTGGGCGTTTCCTCCCTTGACTGGGCCTGCCGGTTCCCTGACCGGTGGGCCCCTTTCATGTCTGGCCGGTGCAGCGTCGATGAAACGCTGAATGATCGGCAATAATTTTTCGGCGGATGACTTTGAGAATGTCACGACCTGAACAGAGTCTTCGTCGAATGGATCCTTCTGGGTAATCTCAATCTGATCACCGTGGATTAGAACACTCGTTCTCGGGCTGATCTGCGCTGGCCTGCTCATGCTGGACGTGCTCCTGCGGAATCTCCACCTCGCTGGAGGCTCCACCACCAACATGGATTCCGAATAGGTCGAGGGCAAGGTGTAGTTTTCTCTGCAGGTCCTGTTTTGAGCCGTCATTGATGATGACGACGTGTCTGAACAGGCCGGCGAAGTCCTGCGTCGGGTGGCCGGGAACCCGCATGAAGTCGGAAATGTCGCGCACGATGCAGATGATGATGCCGCCGCGCCGCAGGATGGCACGGGCTTCATTGTCGACTCGCACGTCGTCTGCGATCAGCCCTAGGCACTTGATCTCATCGATCTTCTTCTCCCAGGCACGCACCCAGACGTCCTGGCTGATCGTATTGCGACCCCACTCGGTCCCAAGGGTCTGCATGGCGCGTCGGGCAGAGACGCCGCCTAGTAGCGGCAGCGGCGCACCCTTGTCCTCCGGCGAGCCGTAGAGGTGCTGCTTGGGCACGCCCATGGCCTCGAGCATGCGCTTTAGCGGCTCAGCAAACGGGCGGATTGGCACGCCCAGCTGGGCGCTCAGGATCTTCGCCGCGGTCGATTTGCCAGCCCCTTCCGGGCCACACAATCCGATGATCGTAGGGGTGTGCTTTACGCCGTCGAGTGCCACGAATGTGCCTCCATCCTGCTTCCGATCCGATCTCCGCCTGGAGCTCGCAGTCCCAGCAGACGAGATACGACCGCGCCGGATGACCGCCGGGGACATTCAGGCCCGCCATGTCATGCGGGCGCCTCCGGCAGATCGGGCAGCAGATCTCGTCGACGAGTGCCATCAGGCTACTTTTCGAGCGCGGCCCGCACTGCGGCGTCCTTTGCCGCGAGCAGGTGATCGAGCGACTTTTGCGTCTCGCGGGACCCTGGGTTTCGAGCGAGCACCTTTCTTGCCAGCAGCGCGAACGGCTTGCTCACTGCCTGCAGGTGAGCCGGCAGATGCTCGTAGCTGAAGTGACGGAGAGCGGGGTTTGGCTGAGCCACTGTCGTACCTCTTGCAGAGTGCATCGAGAATATCCACGCCCTGGGCGATGTCCCAGAACGTGCTCATGCGGCCCGGGCCCTCGACGTTCGGGTCGATGACGATCAGGCACGATGATCCATGGTGAGATTGCTGGAAGCCGCCGGTCATGGCGTAGCCGTCCATGGTCTTGTATCCGCGGACGCGGATTGACAGCGGGCACCGGTCGAATCCAGCCATCTCGAACTGGCTCATGCCCCAGTCATGCAGATGTCCGGACAGCAGCAGGTCGGCCGGTGACGAGAAGCGCGCGGCGCGCATGTTGCCATGAACGATATTGTGCATGGAGCGGCCCGGGAAGTCGTGGGCGGCATGGACCCGAATGGTATTGCCGTTCGGGAATGCCAGCTTGAACTTGGCCTGCCACGGCAAAAGACGAACGCCAGCCTGTTTGCTCATCTGACGGAGAAGGGCCTCGTTGTCGGCCCACATATCGTGGTTGCCAGCAAGCCAGAGCAGCCAGCGGACCTCGCGCATGAACCAGGCAGCGAGCTCTCGAGCCGTGTGAACGTCGATGCGGCTGTCGGCATAGAGGCGCGTCAGGCGGCCGACCCAGCCGTCCAGGGTGTCACCGATGTTGATCGAGAAGACTGCCGGATGGCGGGCCAGCGCCATGTGATGGCGGAGCCGCGTGATGTCGCAGCCGGGGTTGTCGATGTGTGGGTCGCCCCAGATCATCAGGCCGAAGGGCTTGCTGTCCCTGACCGTGATCTCGAACCATTCGGAGCTGTCGGAGGCGGCGAGCTTGGTCTCGTAGTCGGACTCCATCCGAGCCAGGATCTCGTCGATCGACGGCCGGCACTCCATGGCCTCCGGCACTGTGGCCTCGTGCGTGTCAGAGACTACACGCAGGACCGCACCGCCGCCGATGGCCTCTCTGACAAGCCGGTCCTTCAGCGTTGTCGTCGCCAAGCCGAGCGCCCGAGCGGCTGCCGCTTTCGAACCATACCGACCCACAGCTTCCGAGTAGAAACCCACGCAAACCCCCTTCCTCAAGGAAAAACTCAATCACAATGATATCTTGAGGAAACAGAGCGTGCAAGGAAAATGCTGATTTTACTGAGAAGCGGACGTGGCCCGTCCGGCAAGATACGCTTCGAAGCTCATCTTCTCTACGCTTGCGTAGCGGTCGTATTCATCTGGGAACGTCCAGCCTTTTGACCACTCATCGAATGCGTAAGGACCGTCGTCAAATGGGCCGATTTCAACGGAAAAGCAGTTGTCACAAGCGTGGGCGGAAACCTGCTGGCTGCCCACGCCTGTGTCCACGTACTCCGCCGTGCCCGCGCAATTTTGCCCGCACCACGGGCAGCTTACAGCCTCTCGTGTCATGTCCGTTAAGTCCTCCGAGCCGCCGTGTGGCGGGGGTCTCCTGTAGGTTCAGCGCTCGCCGCGCCAGACGTCGAGCACCGTCACTGCGTCAGCCGCGTAGTCGTTCGGATCGTTTTCAACAAGGCACCGGACCAGCCCGCGAAGCCTCTCGATCTCGTCGGCAGCCTCGATCAGCAAGAAAGACGACACGCGCGAGATGTTCGGGTCACCGTCCTTCTTTGATGCCAGAAATCTAAGATTGTCCGTCAGCCGCGTCATCGGGCCTACTCCTTGAGCACTTCGGGCGCCGGAATTGCCGGCTTAATGTATTCACCGTCCTGGTCCTCGCCGATGCGGGTTCTGACGACGACAATCGTGCCGCCACCCAGGTTGGTTCGAATCTTGAGGGCCTCGCGCCAGTCGCGCGTCAGGACGGGCCATAGCTCGCCTGTGAATGGATCAAGCACGCCGTACCATTCTTCCGGATCCACCCACGCAGCCACTCGCTCAAGTTCGTCGGTTGCGCTCGGCATCGGGGCCTCCGTCTTAACGTTTCATGCTCTTGAGCGGGTGCGCGTCGATGTACTCGACAAGCTGCCGCAAACTCTCGACCGAGCCCGTACCACTGCGCACGCGCTCGACGGCTCTGGCGTTGGCGCAGGCGAGTAGCCCGAGCCGGCTTTCCTTCATGCCGGTTGCCTTGAGCCAGGCATCGATCCTGTTGATTTGCTCGTCCACCGGGTTCTCGTAGTCCTCTGGAAGCATGGCGTGAGACTGCGTGGAGTCTCTGCTATCGTCTTAGCGTCTGTATTGACAATCGTCAAGACAAATGGTTAAACAGGCGGCGAAGATCATTCAAGGAGTTACCGGCTAGACCCTTTGAATGGGTCGTATCCGAAAGTCGCCGCAACGCCGCAAAGTCGAGGCGCCTGCGGTCCCCGCGCCGATGCTCATTGGCTACGCGCGGGTTTCAACGAGTGAGCAGAACCTGCGGATGCAGGTTCAGGCGCTGAAGGACGCGGGCGTGCAGGACACCAACCTCTACACCGACAAGGCGTCGGGGCGGACCATGCGCCGCCCGGGGTTGCAGGCGGCATTGCTGGATGCCCGCCCGGGCGATCAGTTCGTGGTGTGGAAGCTCGATCGCCTCGCGCGCAGCATCCTAGACACGCTGTACCTGGCGAAGCGGTTCAAGGACGAGGGCATCCACCTGCGATCCCTCACGGAAAGCATCGACACCACGACGCCAATGGGCGCGTTCGTGCTGCACATCTTCGCGGCGCTCGCAGAGATGGAGAGCGCGCAGACCGGGTTTCGCACGAAGCGCGGCATGAGTGCCGCGGCTCGAGAGGGGCGCAAGTTCGGACCCAAGCCGAAGTTCGGGCCGAAGGAAGTCGATCAGGCGATCAAGCTCTTTCGCGCGGCTCCGAAGGGCAAGCCGTTATCCGCCGAGGCCGTTGGCAAGCGGTTCGGTGTGACTGGCCAGGTCGTGAGAACGAAGGTGTTGGCGAAGGTCGGCAAGCCGCTATGGAAGCCGAAGCCGAGGAAACAGAGATAGGAGCGACGGGCATATGGCGGGGCCTGCTGAAGTGTTTCACCTGGCGGAGTATCTGTCGGACGAGATGATCGAGCGTGGCTGGACGTCGCAGGACGTCGCCCTGCGCATGACCAACGGTCGCGAGTATGGAGTGAACTTGCTCTGCGTAGAGTTGGTGCTCGCCATTAACGACGATGGCCTCCGCATCGACGACGAGACATTCGCGGGGCTCGCATCGGCATTCGATGTGAGCGAGGCGTTGTTCAGGGCGCTGGACGCGAACTGGCGGCGGTGGCCGGACAGGAGATCGAAGTTTGAGGCGCCGGAATTGCTGTTCGCTGGTGGCGAGTTTCCAAAGGCACATTGAGAGCAAGGGAGGCCGGCAGTGGCGAGAGAGGACATTCTCAATGCGCGTCACCTAGTGGCCACGGCTGCCGGGAACATCGCGGCGTGTTCGGCACAGGTGGCCCGCGCGCTGGCGTGGCAACGCGGTCAGGAAGTCTCGGTCATCAAAGACCTAGAGACGACCGTATCGGCTCTCCAACGCGCAGAGCGCCAGCTTGTCGACGCGATCAACGAACTGAGAATTGCGACCAAGGAATAGGAGGCCGACGGATGGAGACGCTAGCAGAACGGCGCGCACAAGCCGCGCGATCCAAGGCGAGAGCCAAGCGACTGCTGGCGATTTGGAGGCAG
>LNFM01008796.1_pt1 | contig 15051 bp, 15 predicted proteins | sample 596031 | NCBI WGS metagenome assembly LNFM01 (sample SAMN04254537, study PRJNA301005) | activated carbon metagenome | isolation source: dual media filters at the Ann Arbor, Michigan drinking water treatment plant | place: USA: Ann Arbor
AACCTCGTCGAAACCGACGGCCGCCTGAAGGTCATCCGCCTGCGCCGCAACTTCGGCCAAACCGCCGCCCTCGCCGCCGGTTTCGACGAAGCCATCGGCTCCATCATCGTCTCCCTCGACGGCGACCTGCAGCACGAACCGGAAGATATCCCCCTTCTGCTCGAGAAAATCGAACAAGGCTACGACATCGCTAGCGGCTGGCGCAAACATCGCATCGACAACGCCGTCACCCGCAAAATCCCCTCCCGCATCGCCAATTGGCTCATGGCCAAAGCCAGCGGCATAGAACTCCACGACTTCGGCACCACCTTCAAGGCCTACCGCGCGGAGATCCTCAAAGACATTAACCTGTACGGCGAACTCCACCGCTTCATCCCCGCCCTCGCCAGCTTCTACGGCGCCCGCATCGTCGAAGTCCCGATCAAAAACGTACCCCGCACCGCCGGCGCCAGCCACTACGGCCTCGGCCGGACCATGAAGGTCTTCTTCGACATCATCACCATCCGCTTCCTGCTCACCTATTTCACCCGCCCGATGCACTTCTTCGGCAAATGGGGCCTACTTGGCCTCGTCTCCGGCGGCGGAATCATGGCCTATCTGCTGGTCTATAAGCTCCTCGACTTCCAACGCGATCTGGTCACCGACCATGGCCCTCTGATGGTTCTGGGCGCGATCCTGCTGCTGGCGGGCCTGATGCTGTTCTCCACCGGCCTGCTCGGCGAAGTGATGATCCGGACCTACTTTGAAAGCCAAGGCCGGCGCATTTACGCCGTCCGCGAAATCCGTGCCAGAAAAGACGGCGTGCCCCACGATTCCAACCGCTAAGGCTTGTAGAATAGGCGCATGATTCTTGGCGCCGTCACCTACAACATCTGCAAAGACTGGGATCTCGAAACCCTGATCACGAAGCTCGAAAAGGCCGGATTCGCTGGCGTCGAGCTGCGTACCTCACACGCGCACAAAGTGGAGCCAACTCTCACCGCCGCCGAACGGCAGACCGTGCGCCAGCGCTTCGAACGCAGCAAGGTGCGCCTCGTTAGCTTTGGAACCACGGCAGAGTTTCAATCGCCGGACCCGGCCGTCCGCGCGAAGAATGTCGCCGATGCCAAGGCCTTCATCGACCTCGCCCACGACACCCGCGCCTGGGGTATCAAGGTCCGCCCGAACGGCTTTGCGGCCGGAGCCGATAAGGACGCCACCGTCCGCAACATCGGCGCCTGCCTGAAGGAACTCGGCGAGTACGGGGCTGGCAAGGGCGTGGAGATCTGGATGGAGGTCCACGGCCGCGAAACGCAGGATCCGCCAGTGTCCGCCGCCATCATGCGGGCCACCAATCATCCCAACGTCGGCGTCTGCTGGAACTCAAACCCCACTGATATCGTCAACGGGTCCATCAAGCCCAGCTTCGATTTACTGGGGCCGTGGATCAAGAACGTTCACATCAACGAACTGGCGAGCCCCTATCCCTATCGCGAACTCTTCGCCCTCCTGCGCAAAAGCGGCTATGACCGCTACACGCTTTGCGAGGCGCAGGAGAGCAAGGAGCCCGAGCGCTTTTTGGTTTGGTACCATGCGCTTTGGCGTGAGTTAAACCGGCCGTAACTCGGCCGAATCCTCCACCTGGAATCGTTCCATGTAGCGGTGGAAATACGCCGCCCGGTTCTCGTGAGCGCAGTTGAGAATCTGGGCGACGCGCTCCTGTTCCCGGCTGATCACCATCTCCTCCTGACTCCGCGGCACGGGCAGCAGGGCACGATGCCCGTCGACATCGACGAACAGGTAGTCGCGGAGCTTCGACTTCCGGTACCAGAGTTGAAACGGCGCTCGGAAGGCCCGGGAACTCGGATACCGCTTGGCCCAGGGTTCGTCAAATTCCTCGGGCTGCGGGCCCTTGAACGGAAGATACTTGCCTTGAAGCCGTATATCCAGATCGTGCTCGTAGACCCAGCTCTGGCGTTCGTCGTCGAAGATCCAATCCTCGGACCGGCTCTCCATGACAGTTGTAATCACTTGTTGCAGCGTCATTCGCCGACGGTATCATCCCACCGGTTTTCGTCAAGAGTTTTTTGAAAATTCCGCGGACCCCACCGCTCGCGCAGCGCCGGGCCCAGCCGGACGCCGGCGTAGGTCACCATCATGGCGAACAGCGCCAGCGAGGTCGCGATAGCCCAGTAGCGACGAGCGGGCGTCGGGCCACGCGTTCCCGTGACCGCCGGACGCTCCTCGCCAAACACGAGTTCCAGCCGCAAATCGATCAACGAATGACCCAGATTCTGCTGCCGGTTTTCAATCGTCACCTGATATTGCCCGGCCTGATCGAGCTTCACCCGGCGGCTCCCGCCGGGCTCGTAGCCGCTATCGAAGGCGGTGGCGGAAGCGGCGCGATCGACAACCAGAATCCGCACCGCGCCGCCCGGTTGCTTCACGCTCCATTGCACGTCCAACGCCGCTTTTTGCTGCGGCAGGGGCAACTCATAGCTGCGCGAACGCAGCGCGTCGATCCGCACCAACTCTTCGAGCAGGACGACCCGCCGAGGTTCGGCGAAGGCCGAAATCGTCAGGAGCAAAACGAAGCCAATCCACCTCATTGGGCTCCGAAGACGGTCTGGCCTCCCAGAACCGTCATCCGGACCTTGATTTTGGGGATCGTCAACTCCGGCACGGTCATCAGGTCCTGATCGAGAACGACGAAGTCCGCCAGCTTGCCAACTTCGAGCGAGCCCTTGCTCTTTTCTTCAAATGCGGCATAAGCGCCGCCCAGGGTGAACGATTGCAGCGCCTCGGCGCGCGTCAGTTTCTGGTCCGGCATCCAGCCGCCCTCCGGGAACCCCTTCTGGTCCTGACGGGCGACGGCGGCAAAGAGACCATAAAGGGGATTGGGATCTTCCACCGGGAAGTCCGAACCGTTGGCGAACTTCACGCCAGTGTTCAACATCCGCCGCCAGGCGTAGGCGCCCATGATCCGGTCCGGCCCCATGCGCTTTACCGCCCAGCGCATGTCCGAGGTCGCATGGGTCGTCTGCATCGAGGCAATGACGCCAAAGCGACGGAACTTGTCAAAGTCGGGGAGAGAGACCGCCTGTGCGTGTTCGATGCGAAACCGCTTATCGTTATTCTCGCCCAGCACCGCGCCGTAAGCGTCCAGGGCTACCCGATTGGCCCGGTCGCCGATGGCGTGCGTGGCCACTTGAAAGCCTTTCGCGGCGGCTTCGCGCGAGACTTTTTCGATGGTCTCCTGCTTCAGAATCAACAGGCCCGAGTTGCCAGGATCGTCTGAATACGGCTGCCAGAAGGCGGCGCCGCGGGAGCCCATCGCGCCATCGGCCACCAATTTGATGGAGCGCACCGTGAGGTACTCTCCCACCTCCGGACCGCGCTTCAGATACTCCTGCCACAGCGCCCCTTCCCCGCCGATCATGGCGTAAACCCGCACGGGCAGCAGTTTTTCGGCCACCAGTTGCTTGTACGCACGGAGCACTTGGGCCGAGATACCAGCGTCATGGACCGAGGTCATCCCGAGTTTGGCGCATTCGAGCGCGGCAGCGCGGAGGCGCTGGCGGATTTGGTCGTCCGTGGCTGGCGGAATCTTCGAACTGACCAAACCTTGCGCCCGATCGATCAGGATGCCGGTGGCCTCGCCTTTTGCATCCCTGACAATTTTACCGCCCATGGGGTCCGGCGTATCCTTCGTGATGCCGGCGATCTCCAGCGCTTTCCGATTCACCCACGCGGCGTGGCCGTCGACGCGCGTGAGATACACCGGGCGGTCCGGCGAGGCTTTCGTCAGCGCCGTATGGTCCGGGAATTCCCCGCCCCAGTTGGTCTGGTCCCAGGCCCGGCCCTGCACCCACGCCCCGGGGGGCAGGGCGGCGGCGCGCTTGGCGACGATCGCGGCAACTTCGGCCACGGAGTTCACGCTGCGCAGATCAAACGTTTCGACCATGAAGCCGAAGCCGGCCATGTGGACGTGGCTATCGATCAGGCCGGGGATCACCGTCGCGCCCTTCAGATCAATGACGCGCGTGGAGGTGCCAATATGGCCGGCGACGGAATCGCCGATCGCGACGATCTTTCCGGCGCTGACGGCCAGCGACTTCGCCTTCGGCTGGGCCGGGTTCACCGTATAAATGTTGGCGTTTACAATCGCCAGCTCAGCGGCTTGCGGAGCCGCGGCGAGCCCCCCTGCTAAGGCTACGAAAAGCATTAAAATAGGGAGCATGGAAGATAGTATGGCACATGCCCAAACGGCTCCTTTGAGCCTGGAACTGCCCGCTTGGAAGACGATGGCGGCCTGGGTTTGCGCCATTCTAATCGGCGGACTATTTATCATTGCCGGCGCCTGGAAGCTCACCGACCATCTGGGCGCGGCAGCGCGAATGACCCAGGCGCTGGTGCCGGCGCAGCTGAGCGTCTTCACGGCGTTGTTCTTTGGGATGGCCGAGGTCTTCTCCGGAATTCTGATCCTGATCCCCCGCTACCGGCGTTGGGGCGCTTGGCTCATCACTCTGATGTTGATTGCCTTCATGGTCTACATCGGCATGTTCTACAACCAGCTGCTGGGCGCAGACTGCACCTGCTTCCCCTGGGTGAAACGGGCCGTAGGACCTATGTTCTTTTATAGTGATGCCGCGATGATCGCGCTTGCGGTGGTCGCCGGCTGGTGGGCCAAACCGAGTGAAGGGATGAAGACCGCGCTGGTGATCGCCGCCGTGGTCGCGGTGTTCGGCGGGGTGGCCTACGGCATTACCAAGTCGCGGCAAACCGGAGCGAAGGCCCCGGATACCATCACGGTGGACGGGCAGCCCGTCTCGCTCGCGCAGGGCAAAGTGGTGTTGTACTTCTACGACCCCGAGTGCGCTCACTGCGACCAGGCGGCGCGCCGGATGGCCAAGCATACCTGGAGCGGGGTGAAGGTTTACGGGTTACCCTCTCGGGTTCCGCAATTTGGCAAGTACTTTATGGACTCGACAGGCCTGAAGGCGGGAAACTCTCCGGACCACGACGCCCTGAAGAAACTTTTCCCTTTCGGCGATCCTCCTTATGGTGTTCTCCTCGAACACGGGCGGCAGAAAGCAGCCCTCTCCCGATTTGACGAAATGGAACCGGAGTCGACGCTGCGGAGCCTCGGCTACATCGAATAACCAATGCACCCAGCCTCGGCGTCTCCCCAGGGGACCCAGTCCCTCCGGAAGCGATTTGCTTCCCTTGAAAAGAATCAGTTTTATCGCTTGGCGCAAGGGCTGACGCTGTCGTCCCTGGGCATTGGAACCTACCTCGGTTCCATGGACGACGATACCGACCGGGCGTATACCTCGGCCGTGCGGACGGCCATCCGTAATGGCATCAACGTGGTGGATACCTCGCTAAACTACCGGCATCAGCGATCGGAGCGGTCGATTGGCCGGGCGATCGAAGCGGTGATCCAGTCCGGCGATTCGGCCCGGAACGAACTGGTCATCTCGACCAAGGCCGGGTACCTGGTGCCGAAGGCGATTCCAACGGAGCTTCTGCAGCCTGGCGATGTGGTGGCAAACATGCACTGCTTGAAGCCGGCTTTTTTGCAGGATCAGTTGGAGCGCTCGCTCGTCAATCTCCGCTTACAGCGCGTGGATATCTTTTACCTGCACAACCCCGAAACCCAGCTGCAGTTCCTGGAGCCGGCCGAGGTGTACCGGCGGATCGGGGCGGCGTTCGAAGCTTGTGAAGCGATGGTGGCCGCGGGCCAGATCGCCTATTACGGCATCGCGACTTGGGATGGGCTGCGTCGGCGTCCTGGCGGGTCGGACGGGTTGCAGCTTTCGCGGCTCGCGGCGCTGGCCCGGCAAGCAGGCGGGGCGCAGCACCATTTTCGGTTTGTGCAGCTGCCGTTCAGTCTCGCGATGCCGGAGGCGATCTCTGTCCGCAATCAGGGAGAAGACCCGAGCGCGTCGGTGCCGGTAGTCGAAGCGGCCCATGCGCTGGGCTTAAGCGTGATCGGTTCGGCCACGTTGATGCAGGGCCGCCTGACCAAGGACCTGCCGGAGAAATTCCTCGAAAAGTTCACGGACACCCTGCCGACGCAGGCGCAGCGGGCCATCCAATTTGCCCGGTCCACGCCCGGGATCACCACTGCCTTAATTGGCATGAGCAAGGCGGAGCGCGTGGCGGAGAACATGGTGGTCGGCAAGGTGAAGCCGTTTTCCGAGGCGGAATACTATTCCTTCTATGGACGCTGACCATGCTACTGCCGCCCGCCGGGCCTGATCGCGACGAGTTTCTGGCCGGATTGCCGGAAAGTCCGGCGGTGTTTGTTTTGCGTTTGCGAGAGGGACGGCCCTACGTCGGGCGGACGACTCTGCTGGGGCGGCGGGTACGGCGGCTTCTTAGCCCGGGGCTGTTTGGCACGCTGGCGACGGAGATCGAATTTTGGCCCGTGGCGTCGCGGCTGGCGGCTTCCTTGCGCCTTTACGAAGTCGCCCGGGAACATTATCCGGACAGCTATCTGAAGCTGATTAAGCTACGGATGCCAGCCTACGTTCGCCTGCTGCTCAGCAATGAGTTTCCGCGCACGGCGGTGACGAACCGGCTGGGCCGCACGGGTCTGTTCTATGGACCCTTCCGGTCGCGGGTTTCCGCCGAGGCGTTTGAGGTCTCCGTGCTGGAGCACTTTCAAATCCGCCGGTGCGCGGAGGATCTGGCCCCGTCGCCGGAGCATCCCGGCTGCATGTACGGCGAGATGAACCAGTGTCTACGCCCGTGCCAGGCCGTGGTTTCGGCGGGCGAGTACCGCAGCGAGGTCCGGCGGCTGACCGAGTTCCTCGTCTCCGATGGGCGGAGCCTGGCGGAGGTGGCCGAGGCGTCGCGCGACCGGTTTTCGGCCGAGATGGAGTTTGAGGAGGCCGCGCGGCAGCATCAGCGGATTGAAAGGATCGCGGCGACGTGGCGCCTGCGGGACGAGTTGGCGGCGACCATCGACGGGGCGCACGGCATTGCCGTCACGCCGGCGGCCGTGGGGCAGGCGGTCGAGTTGCGATTGCTGATCGCAGGGGCGTGGCAGCCCGCCGAGGAGATTGCGCTGACGGCGGAGGCAGCGGCGGATAAGCCCGTTTCCCTCGACCGGCGGCTGCGGGAACGGTTAGAGCGGCCCATGCCAGCTGAGCGCCCATTAATAGAGAGGCAGGAGCATTTAGCGCTTTTGGCGCGCTGGGGCTATTCGAGTTGGCGGGACGGCGAGTGGTTGCCCATTGAAGATTGGTCACGGATCCCGTACCGAAAGCTGGTGAACATGGTGCACCGGGTGGCGACCTCGGAGCGTCCCTAGGCTATACCCCGTATGGAGTAGGCTACGGTAATTTCCGATTCGATTTTTCTAATCTTCTCAAGCGATTCCGCCGATATACGATTCATGGCAATTGCCGAACTCGTAGCGCCATCCGAGGCCCAGAACGTAGACCGCATCAAGCGGAACTTTCTGGCGAGCTTAAATCACGAGTTGCGGACACCGCTAACGGGGATTCTGGGGATGTTGGACCTGCTGACGGAGACCTCATTGAGCGAGGAGCAGAAGGACTACGTGAGCTCTTCGCGGTCTTGTGCCGAGTTGTTGCTCGAATCGATTACGAACGCCATCGAGTACTCTTCCCTGACGAACGGAACCTCGGGACACACCTACTCCGATTTTCGTCCGGCGGAGATGTTGCAGGCGGCGGTCGCCGCGCGCGAGCCGAAGGCGCGCAGCAAGGGGCTCCATTTGAGTCTCCTGCTCGATCCGCAACTTCCGGAATTAGCGTTGTCGGATCCGCACCGGGTGCGGCAGATATTGGATGTGTTGTTGTCGAACGCGATCAAGTTCACCGCCGAAGGCGAGATTGAAGTGATTGCCAGTGCGGCACCGCAGGCGGACGATCGGATGTGGCTCAGCGTCTCGGTGCGGGACTCCGGGCCGGGTATCGCGGCAGACCAGCTACCACAGCTTTTCGGCGGCGGCAAGCTGGTGGCGAACCCGTTGGCGGATCCGTCACCGGGGCTGCGGGTGGGTCTACCGCTGGCCAAACAGATCACCGAGGCGATGGGGGGAGCGTTGCAAGTGGAGTCTTATCCGGGCCAAGGGAGTCTGTTTACCTTCACGATTCCCATCAGCGCGGCGGCAGCGGAGCCGCCGGCCCCGCTACTGATCGAGCCTGTCGAACCAGCCGCGGCACGCATCCTGCTGGTGGAGGACAACTCCGTGGCGCAGCGCTTCATGACCACGCTGCTCGAGCGCCGGGGCTATACCGTGACTCTGGCGCCGGACGGGTTAGCGGCGCTCGAGCACGCAGCGCAGCAGCCTTTTGACCTGATCCTGATGGATCTGCAGATGCCCGGCATCGACGGTATCGAGACCACCCGGCGCCTGCGTCAAACCGATGCGGCGGCCACGGTCCCGATCATTGCCTGCACGGCCAACCCCTCCTCCGAGGTCCGTGCCGAGTGCACGGCCGCCGGAATGAACGATTTCCTCTCGAAGCCAGTGAACTCCGCCGAACTCTTTACGGTCCTGGAACGGCACGGCGGGTTGCGGCGTGGGGCCGCCGCCAACCATTAACTCTCGAGCATCGGCTGCCGGACGGGATAGAAGGCGTCCCGCAGGTACTCCACCTTGGTCTTCTCCCCCATCACCAGACTGACCACATCGAATCGCACGGCCATGCCCTCCAGCGTCGCCATCCGCATGTACTCCTCGGCCGTGCGCCCGATCAACTTCTCCTTCGCCCGGTGCACCGCTCGCTCCGGCTCTCCGGTCTCCGCGCTCGACCTCGTCTTCACCTCGACGAAAACCAGCGTGTCTCCTTCGACGGCGACCAGATCGATTTCGCCCCGCCCGCCTTTGCGGCGGTAGTTGCGAGCCACCACAATCCAGCCCATCTCCTGCACGAAGCGTTGCGCCCAATCTTCGCCTTGCTCGGCAAGTTGAAGATGGGCGGCAAGCCCTTGGCGGCGGCGACCCGCTTGGCGTTGGCGGTCCAGCCACCGCCCGACACCGATTAAGACGTTACGAACGATTGCCACGTCAGCTAGTGGCGGCGTCCCCCTCGTCCTCTCGCACATTTTCGTGGCCTTTGACTACTTCGAGAAAGGCGCGCGCGGCATGAGAGAGCGCCCGGCGGGCGGGATAAACAAGGTGTACCTTCCGCGCCACGGTCAACTCCTCCACTCGTACTTCCCGCAGAAGTCCCCGCTCGATCTCGGCGTCCACGCACATCTTCGGAAGAAACGCGACGCCCTCATTCCGCTGCACTAACTGCCGGATCGTCTCGACGGTCGGCATCTCCACGTCCATGTTCAACGGCACGCGATGCCGCTGAAACTCCCGCAGAACCACCTCGCGGTAGGGCGAGAGCACGTTGTGCGCGATAAAGGTCTCCATCCCCAACTCCGTGATCGAGACGCTCCCGCGCTCGGCCAGCCGATGCTCCGGGCTCACGACGAAGGCCAGATGGTCAGTGAAGATCACCTGCGCCTGCAGGCGATCATCCTGCGGATCAAAGGAGATGACGCCGAGTTCCAACTCCCCATCGATGAGCTGGCTGGGGATTTTGCTCGACAAACTCCGGCGGACCCGGACCTTCACCTTCGGGTAGAGCCGGCGGTACCGCACGATGTGCTGCAGCAAATAGAGACTGGTGGATTCGTTGGCCCCGACGATGAGCACCCCGGCCGAGTTATCCCGCATTTCCGTAAGCGCGGTGTTCATCTCGACCGCCAGGTGCTCGAAGCGGCGGGCAAAGTCAAAGGCGATCTTGCCGGCGTCGGTCAGCAGAAGCTCTTTGCCGGAACGGTCAATCAACTTTTCGCCTAGCTCATGCTCCAGGCGCTGCACGGCCAGCGACACGGCAGGTTGAGTGCGGAGGAGTTTTTCCGCGGCCCGGGAAAAGCTCTTTTCATTGGCGACGGTCTGGAATACACGAAGTGAGTACAGTTCCATCGGTAGATAAACATATCCTATCGCATTACTTCCGCTTATCGAATACGCCAAGAGAATAAATTTGCTAAATTTCGGAACCGATGCAAGAATCGAATATTGACTGAGGTCATTAACCAATGAATCAGCGAATTCAAATATTCGACACGACCCTGCGGGACGGCGAACAGTCTCCAGGCTGTTCGATGACGGTACCCGAAAAGATGAAGATGGCGGCCAAGCTGGTAGAGCTCGGCGTCGACATTATGGAGGCGGGCTTCCCGATCGCCAGTCATGGCGATTTTGAGGCAGTGGACGCGATCAGCCGGGAATTTGGCAATCGCGACGTGACGATCGCGGCTCTTGCCCGGTCCACGGCCAAGGACGTGGAGCAGGCGGGCGAAGCGTTGAAACATGCCAAGCGCTCGCGCATCCACACGTTCATCGCGACGAGCGACATCCACCTGCAGTACAAGCTCAAGAAGTCCCGCGAGCAGGTGCTCGAAGAGGCGGTGAAAGCCGTCGAACTGGCCCGGACATTCACAGATGACGTCGAATTTTCGGCCGAAGACGCGAGCCGCACCGACCCGGACTACCTCGAACAGGTTTCCCGCGCCGTCGTTGCCGCCGGAGCCAGCACCGTGAATCTGCCGGATACGGTGGGCTTCTCGATTCCGACCGAGTATGCGGCCTTCATCCGGAAGGTCGTGCAGGCCATCGGCGACAAGGCGATCGTCTCGGTTCATTGCCACGACGATCTCGGCTTGGCAGTCGCGAACTCCCTGGCAGCGGTCGAAGCCGGGGCCCGGCAGATCGAGTGCACCATGAACGGCATCGGGGAACGCGCCGGCAACTGCTCGCTCGAAGAGATTGTGATGATCTTCAAAACGCGGCAAGCGGTATTGCCGTACGAGACGCGGATCAACACCGAGCACCTGTTCAGCGCGAGCCAGCTACTGACCTCAATCATCACCTTTGGCCCGCAACCGAATAAAGCCATCGTGGGCGACAACGCGTTTGCACACGAGGCGGGTATCCATCAGGACGGCTACCTGAAGAACAAGTCAACCTACGAGATCATCGACCCGAAAAGCGTCGGGGTGCCCGAGGGTAAACTGGTGCTGGGGAAGCACTCCGGGCGCCATGCACTGGCCGACCGGTGCCGCGAGCTCGGGTTCACCGACTTCACCAAAGAAGAGATCGACGTTCTGTATCAGGGATTTACGGCGTTGGCGGATCGCGTAAAGGGCGTTCGCAACGACCAGATTCTCGCGCTGTGTAAAGAAATTGTGGCGAAGCGCGCGCCCGTATCGGCTTAAATAGACATGCAACTGAATGTATTGATTCTCCCCGGCGACGGCATCGGGGTCGAGGTAACTCGGGAAGCCGTTCGCGTATTGGAAAAGGTGTGCTCGACCTTCGGCCATACCTTGCAGCTGACCGAGGGTCTGCTGGGTGGCATCGCCATCCATAAGACGGGCACCCCATTTCCGGACGAGACGGCGAAGCTGGCCGTCGAGGCGGATGCGACCCTCATGGGCGCCGTCGGCCTGCCTGAATTCGACAACGCTCCGCCCGAGAAGCGGCCGGAAAAGGGTCTGCTCGGCATCCGGAAGGTGCTTGGCGTTTATGCCAACCTGCGGCCGGTGAAGGCCTACCCGGCGCTGATCGAGAGCAGCCCGCTCAAGAATCATTTAGTCGAAGGCACGGACATGATTATCGTCCGCGAGCTGAACGGCGGCATTTACTACGGCACGCCGCGCGGCATCGAAGGCTCCGGCGACACCGAGCGCGGCACCAACACGATGACCTACACGCGCGCCGAAATCGCGCGGATTACGCGGATGGCGTTTGGCCTGGCGCGGAACCGGCGGAAGAAGCTGGCGAGCGTGGACAAGTCGAACGTGCTCGAAACGTCGCAGCTGTGGCGGAAAGTAGTGAACGAGATCGCGCCGGAGTTTCCGGACGTGGAGCTCGAACACATTCTGGTCGACAACGCCGCCATGCAACTGGTGCTGAACCCGAAGCGGTTCGACGTACTAGTGATGGAGAACATGTTCGGCGATATTCTCAGCGACGAGGGCGCGGTGCTGGCCGGGTCGATCGGCATGTTGCCGTCGGCTTCGATTGGCGATCAGCGGCCTTCGGGCGCGTGGGTCGGTTTGTATGAGCCGGTGCACGGCTCGGCGCCGGACATTGCGGGACAAAACAAAGCCAATCCGCTCGGCGCGATCGGCTCGGTGGCCGCGATGCTCGAGTATTCGTTTGGTTTGATGAAAGAAGCCGCGGCAGTGAACGCGGCCATTGAGTCTGTGTTGAACTCCGGCCGGACGACGGCCGACCTGAAGCCGAAAGGCACCCCCGCCACGACGACGGAAGTAGGAGAAGCGGTAGCCAATGCCATCCAATAAGCCCCGTACGATTATCGAGAAGGTTTGGGACAACCACATTGTGGCCCAGCGCGAAGGCGCTCCGGCGGTGTTGTTCATCGACCTGCACTTGGTGCATGAAGTCACTTCGCCGCAGGCGTTTTCGGGCCTGCGGGAACGCGGCGTGAAGGTGCGGCGGCCGGATCTGACGTTTGCGACGGTTGACCACTCGACCCCGACGACGCCGCGGAACCTGCCCATCGTGGACCAAGTGGCCGCGACGCAGGTGGCGCAGCTCGAAAAGAACGCGACCGAGTTTGGAATTCCCTACTTTGGGTTCCAAAACCTGAACCAGGGCATCGTCCACGTGATTGGACCGGAACAGGGCCTAACCCAGCCGGGCATGACCGTGGTGTGCGGCGATAGCCACACGGCGACGCACGGCGCGTTTGGCGCCCTGGCGTTCGGCATCGGCACGAGCGAAGTGGAGATGGTGCTGGCGACGCAGTGCTTGCTGCAGCGGCCGTCGAAGACGTTCGAAGTAAAGGTGGAAGGGACGCTGAAGCCGGGCGTTTCGGCGAAGGACATTATTCTCGCGCTGTGCGCCAAGATCGGCATTGGCGGCGGGACGGGTTGCGTGTTTGAGTTCACCGGCTCCGCCATCCGGTCGCTCTCGATGGAAGAGCGGATGACCGTCTGCAACATGTCGATTGAAGCCGGTGCGCGCGCCGGGCTGATCGCACCGGACGAAAAGACCTACGAGTACATCAAGGGCCGCAAGTTCGCGCCCAAGGGCGAGGAGTGGGACAAGGCCGTCGCGTTCTGGAAGACCTTGCCGACCGATGAGGGCGCCACGTACGACCACACGGTAACGATCGACGCCGACGCGCTCGAACCGATGATCACCTTCGGCACGAACCCGGGCATGGGGATGGCGATTTCGGGCGCGGTGCCGGACCCGGCGTCGCAGAGCGATCCCCTCGAACGCGAGTCGCTGCGGAAGGCGCTGCAGTACATGAATCTGCAGGCGGGCCAGCCGATTGCGGGGCAGAAGATCGACGTTGTGTTTATCGGCTCGTGCACGAACTCCCGGATGACCGATCTGCGCGCGGCGGCGAGCGTGTTGAAGGGCCGGAAGGTGAGTCCCAGCGTCCGCGTGATGGTGGTGCCGGGTTCGCAGGAGATCAAGCGGCAGGCCGAGGCCGAGGGCTTAGACCAAGTGTTCCGCGATGCGGGCGCCGAGTGGCGGGAAGCCGGTTGCTCGATGTGCATTGCGATGAACGGCGACCAGTTGTCGCCGGGGCAGTACAGCGTATCGACCTCGAACCGGAATTTCGAAGGCCGGCAGGGTAAGGGCGGGCGGACGTTCCTCGCCAGCCCCTTGACCGCGGCGGCGAGCGCCGTGACCGGGGTCGTGACCGACGTGAGGAGCCTATAACCATGCAGATCCAATCTACGGTGGCGGTGCTGCCGAACGATAACATCGATACCGACCAGATCATTCCGGCGCGGTTTTTGAAGACGATTTCGAAGGAAGGGCTGGGCGATCAGCTGTTCTTCGATTGGCGCTACAACGCCGATGGTTCGCCGAAGGCCGACTTCGTGTTGAACACCCCGGCGGCAAAGGCGTCGAAGGTGCTGCTGGCCGGGGATAACTTCGGCTGCGGGTCCAGCCGCGAACATGCCCCTTGGGCGTTGACGCAGTATGGGTTGCAGGCGGTGCTTTCGACGAGCTTTGCCGACATCTTTAAGCAGAACTCGTTGAAGAACCGGCTGTTGCCGATCGTGATGCCGAAGGACGCGCATGCGGCTTTGTTTGTGGCACTCGAGAAAGACCCCGCGCTGCAGGTAACGATTGACCTGCCGGCGCAGACGTTGAGCTGGCCGGGCGGACCGACGGTGGAATTTCCGATCGACGCGTTTGCTAAGGATTGTTTGCTCGAAGGCGTGGACGAGATCGGCTACGTGTTGAAGCAGGATGCGGCGATTGCGGCGTTTGAGGCGCAGCGGTCGATTTCTTTAAACACTTTAGCGTGAGAACTTTTCGGGGTGGTGCGCACTAGAGTATTGTGAGGCGGCGCAAGACGCGCTTAGTCCACGACTCCTATTCCATTCCGAAGTATTGACAGGCCCGGCTCCCTCGCCGGGCCTTGTTTTATTTGGAATTGAGGCGCCAGATTGGCACCTCAAATTGCGGAGAGGCCCGACACTGGCCATTTTTGATTTCGGCTCAGCGAAGAAGAGTGGGCGCCATCGCCCTTACGTCTTCACCGAGCAGGGCGGGGCGATGCTGTCTTCGGTGCTCAGCAGCACACGGGCAGTACAGGTGAACATCGCGATCATGCGCGCGTTCGTCCAACTACGGCAGATGGCGGGAGACCATAAGGTTCTGCTGCGGAAAATGAATGAGATGGAGCGGAAATTCGACGATCAGTTCAAGGTGGTGTTTTCGGCGGTCAAGCGGCTAATGGAGCCCCCGCCATCGGCGAAGAAGAAGATCGGCCTCTGATCGGGGATTCGTTAAGCTAAACCAATGCTCCTATTCAGCGGCCTTCTGGGATTGATGCTCCTCAGTCCGATTATCCTGGCCAGCTGCTCATCCTACCCCGCCGCTGGATGTTGGTCTGGCCTTATTGGATGGCGTTGGCACTGTTGTTTCTCTTTTGGCGCGGCGGCGACGCCTCGTTCATCGAGCTCCCGGGCGGGATGCGGGTGGTGATGATCGATACGATGGACCGGGGATGGCTCGAAGGCCCGAACGGG
>LNFM01008797.1_pt1 | contig 15049 bp, 10 predicted proteins | sample 596031 | NCBI WGS metagenome assembly LNFM01 (sample SAMN04254537, study PRJNA301005) | activated carbon metagenome | isolation source: dual media filters at the Ann Arbor, Michigan drinking water treatment plant | place: USA: Ann Arbor
TTCGCAGCAGCCTGTAGCGGAGCGCGAGGGATCCGGTCACCACGCGCGCGCCAGGCATGGGCTGGCCGATAGCGGCGAAGGCCTGCCGGACCGGACCGTCGGATGCGAATTCTGTCGATGACAGGATCCAGGGCGCATCGGCCAGATCGGCAAGGCTCAGCCGGCGGCGCCGCGCCACCCAGGATGAACCTGCGCCGCAGACGACGAGCAGCCTGTCATTTCCATTCAGCCCGGATCGCAGGGCATAGGACAGCGTCTCCGCCAGCTCTGCCCGGGTGGCCGGGCGCTCGCTCGCCGCCCTCGGCATCTGGCACGACCGCAGCCAAGGCCGCCTCGATCATGGGCAGCGGCAGAGCCGGGTTGCGCGCCAGGAGGACCGCGCGCCCCGAATCCCGGGCAGCAAGCGCTTCCCGTCCCCAGGCCAGCATCCGCGCGAACGCCGCTTCCATCGCGCACAGCGTGGCTGTGTTCAGCCAGGGCGGAGGCGCCCCAGCCCGCTTCTCCGCACCTTCCTGATCCATCGCGGGACAATGCAGGACGATTGGGAACGGATCAAGAACGCACCACTTCCGCCGAAAGCGATACTGGACCCCGCATTGGACCATGCAGGGCAAGAAACGCCTAACTCATTGGAAAAATTGGCGTAGCGGTGGGAACCGGAATCTAACCTTCTCTGCGTGTAAGAGCGGCGGACAGGGCGGGATTCAGTACGAGCGGTCTGTCCTGCTGCGATGGGCTCGCGGATCCAATTCACCGAACCAGCCCGCGCTGGTTGAAACGAAAGACCGAGGCCATCAACGCCTGATACTTCAGCGCGGGGACTCTCAGTGGATTGCACTGAGGCGACATCAGGGCCGCGCGCACCGACTCGAAGACGAAACGCGCGCGCTGGTCGGAGGACGGTGATCCGATTGGCACCACTTGACGTACAACGCCCCGGCTGTCGAGCTGCACGCGCACCTCCACCACTACCTGGTCGAGTTCGGCCAACCGGCTAGCAGGATTCCAGCATTCGGCGATCTGCTCGGCTACACTCCGGATCTCCTCTTGGGTCAATGCTGCAGGTCCGCTCGCACTGCCACCGCCCGATTGCGGCGACCCGCTCGCGCTGGGCCGTGCGATCGGCGATTGGCCCGCTGACTGCGCAATACGGAGCCGCTCAAGAGTGTTCTGAACCGGCTCGCTTCGTTCCTGTGCGCGGGCGTCCGTTGGCGTGACACCATTGAGGGGCTGAACTTCCGCCCAGACCCCACGGCGCGCCTGCCGTGCAGCGAGCTCCGCGGCGCGATAGGCCGGAGGCGCATCGGCCATTGCCCTTGCGCCGCCGTTGAACAACGCTGCCTCGGCGAGGTCCACGCCGTCATCGGTCCGACAGCGCATGGCGAGTGACGACGGCACGCGTTCGCACGCGATAATGCCGCCCCGGCTCATGATGAATGCAGCGATACCGCGAGCAGGCGTTCCATCCAACCCCTCGACATATGCCAGGGTGATGCGCTCGCCGGCCAGGACGAATACTGCGGTGGAAATCACTTCAGGCGCGCCTCGGACGGATGAGGTCGCTGCCACGGATGCGACTGGTGCTGGCCCCGGAGCGGCAGGTTGGGGTGATGGCGTCCCGGCACGATCGGACTGGGCAGCCGGCGCTGCTGCCACGGCCGGCAGCGGTCGGCGAAGCCCTTCCGCAGCTGCCAGGAGAATCGCTGATGAGAGCCCACCACCTTCTTCCCAAAGGTCGACGGCCTCTCCCGCTCTCCCGGCACGTCCCACGGCGATTGCGAACGCGTTAGAAACCTCGGTGCCGAAATTCATCAGCCTCCGGGTGGCTACCGGAATGCCCGCAATCACCGCTTCCGCGGCGTCGAAGCGGCCCGATGCGGCAAGTCCGCGCACTGCGGCAGCCAGCGCCTGGTATCGCGCTGAGTAGTTGGTCGCGGTGTGCTGGGCAGTCGTGATCGCCTCATCAAACAAGCCGACGTCGGCCTGTGCAACGGCGATCATGGCCAGAATGTCGCTACGCGAACGTGAATCCTCTCCGCTGAGAATCGAGACGTTCGGGTCTGTTTCGTGCGCTTCGGGTGGGATAGCCCGCGCGGCCGCCAGCGCCTCCGCGAAGAATGCAACGGCGCGTTCGGTGATACCGGTGCGTGCCAGCGCTGCACCAATGGAAGTCAGCGCCAGGACGCGGCCATAGACATCCGTTGGGTGAATTCCCCGCGCGGTTCTCGCCGCGCGCTCGATGGTTTCCTGCCAACCCCGGCCGTTCCGGAACTGCGCCTCTCCGATCGCGGCCAAGGCGCGAACCTGCTGCGCTTCGTCCATGATCTCGCGCAGGGTCGCGAGGGCTTCCTGCTGGCGAAGCGCGCGCGCCTGTGCGCCGGCGACGGCCGCGAACGCCGTGCTGCGGCTGTACATGTCGCTCAGCATGCGCGCTGTTGTCGCGGAGGCCTCGATCTCGCCGCGCCTGGCCTGTTCTTCGGTGATGTGAACAAGCACCCGGGAGCGCCAGTTGGTGTCTTCGATCTGCCGCGCGTTGACCAGGGCGCCGTCGAATAGCCCGGCGCGTGCTTGGGATCTGGCGACCTGACCCAGCGTGTAGTCTCGCACCGTCCTCCGGCCCTGTGGGTCGCGTCTGGGTATGGCGAAGGCAGCCGCGCTTGCCCGCTCGAACGTACGAGTTGCATCCGCGACTGCGCCGACTCGCCGCTCGGTCTCACCGACCAAGGCCAGTTCAACGGCACGCATTTCCAGGAACGGATTTGCTTCGGCCTCTGTGCGTACATGCTCGATCAGGCACGCGTAGGTGGGGAGTGCGAAGCACGTTGCCGAACGCGCCCATCGCGAAACCTCCCCGAGGACGACCGCCGTTCCCCCCAAGACAGGGACGCCCTGGCCCTGCAGTTGACGCGCAGTTGCGGTGTTCGGATATGCCACCACGATCCGCTGCAGCCGTTCGCGTGCCTGTTCCAGGAACGTACTCCGAGCCGCGCGGTCGGGTGTGTCGGACTGACGCAGCAAGGCGGCAGCCTCCGCGAACAGCACCATCTCGTTCGCCCGTGCGGATGCTGCCGCAACGAACAGCAGCGCGACGGCAAACGGCGCCGCCAGCCACCACACCGAACCTGCAAGCAGGTTCATGGTCGAGGAGGCCGCCTTCTGTGCCCTCATCGCGCCAACGCGCAAATGACGCTCCCGAGGGCATTCACTGCCTTGGGCACGCCAGGAAGGTCGGTCTGAGGAAGTCGCGCGCAAGCGTACGCGACCACCCTGGATCGCGTTAAGGACCGCGCCTGACCTGTGGGCGCATTCGGCAACAACCTGACCCATCGCGCTTCCCTGCCCGCCTCCGAGAAGACTGCACCATCAAGCCCTGGGATCAAGCAGCAGGCTGATACCAGCGCGAACGAAGCCGTGATTCGCTCTGCGCGGCAGGTCCCCTTGCGTTTCCATTCCGGCACGTTCACCATCCCGTGTAAAGGTGCCAGGGGAGTTGTGAACTTGATTGCTGGATACTGGTCTGCTGCGGTCATTGGAGCCTCCGCCTTTCTCCTCGCTGGTTGCGTCGCCCAATCTCCCTACGACGCCGTCGCTGTCCCCCAGACCCCTGTCGCCGGCCCCGTCACGCTTGGCAACGGCTGGACGCTGAACGCCCTGGGCTCGCGCGACCAACCCTGGTGCATGGCCACCATCGGCAGCCAAGCCAGCGGCGTGGTGGTCGTGCAGCACACCGAAGCCGGCCGCCGCGCCGGCGGCCACCCGACGCTGCACGCCGCGCTGGCGGTGGGCCCGATGGGTGGGACGATCCCGCGCGGTGATTTTCTCTGGCTCGCGCTCGACAACGATCCGCAGCCCTTCGCGCTGATGCGATCGGCCAATCCCTACGCGGCGCTGCCCGCGGCCCGGGGCGCACCCTACGCGCTGCCCGTGCAGGTTCCCGACGCTCCTCGGCTTGCCGCCGCGCTCGTGGATGCGCGGTCGGCACGGCTGCTCGCCCGCCGGCTGGGTGACCCTGCGCCGGTCACCCTCCAGACCTATGCGCTGCCTCGGATGCCGCAGGTGGTGCGGGCACTGGAAGCCTGCGCGCGCGAACCGACCAATGCTCGTGCAATCCAGGCGGCGGCGGGCGTTGCCCGGCAACAGGCCCGGCAGGCCGCGGCACCCGACGGCGGCACCGCGGGCCGACCGGCCCCGGCCGGCGCGGGGGATGCCGCCGCGCCGGTCTGGGCCGTGCCGCCCGCCGCGGCGGCCGCGCCCGCGGCCTCGCCGGCACCCGCGGCCGCGGGCCGCGCCCCGGACCCTGCCCCGGCCTGGCAAGCGCCCCCCGCCGTGCCGGCCGCAGCCCCCGCCTGGGTCGCGCCACCCTCCGCGGCCGCCCCCGCGCCTTCGCCCAATTGACAGCACCCCCGACAAGGAGCGCGCCCGTGACGCCTCGCCTGCCGTTGCATGCTGCCCTGGTGGTCGCCACCCTCGGCCTCGCACCCTTGCCCGCGTTGCCGCAGGCGCCCACGCCGGCCGCCGAAGCCGCCGCCGTGCCGGCCGAGGTGTTGCGGGCGCAATTCGCGCAGACCCTGCCGGGCGCCTGGACGGTAACGGACCTTACGGTCGACGCGCAGGCCAACATGGGCACCGCGGTTGATCCCGATATCCGCTCCCGCCTGCGGGTCATCGTCGCGCTGAGCGCGCCCACCTTGGCCATCGTGCAGCGCGAAGGCCCCTTCACCTTCGTCCGCCCGGTGGCGCCGGCGGGGTCGCAGCGCACGGTCCATGCGCGCGCCTCCTCCGCGCTGCGCGCCGGGCGGTGGGAGACGCGCTTCGAGGTCGAGACGCCTGAGGCGATCGAGGTGCCGGGCATGCCGGAGGCGGCGATTCCTGGGCGGATCATCGTGGTCGGCTCAGACGAGGAACGCGCGTTGCGCGCCGAATGGCAGGCCCAGGCGCAGGCCCGGCACGCCGAGGCGCTGGCGGAGCAGGAACGCGCTGCGGCGCTGGCCGCCGAGCGCCGCCGCGCCGAGCAGGCCGCGGCCCAGGCCCGCCAGGCCGATGCCATGGCCGAGCAGCAGCGCGCCGCGACGCTGGCGGCCGAGCGCCGCCGCACGGAGGAAGCCGACGCCCAGGCGCGCCGCGCGCGCGAGCAGGCCGAGGCGCAGGCCCGGCGCGAGCAGGAGGAGGCGCTGGCGGAGACCCGCCGTCGCGCCGCCGCCGCCGAGGCCGAGACGCGACGCCAGCAGCAGGAGGCGGATGCGCTGGCCGCCGTGCGCCGCGAGGCCGCGGCCGAGACGGCGCGCGTGCAGGCGCGCGAGGCCGAGGCGCTGCGCGCAGCGGCCGAGGCCGGGCGCGTCGCCGAGGCGCGGCGCGCCGCCGCCGAGGTGCTGGAGACCGCGGCGCGGCGCGAGGCGGAGGCGCAGGCGAGTGCGCAGCGCTTGGCAGTCGAATCGCGCGCGGCACAGATCGCCGAGCTGCGCGGCCAGTTCCGCGCGGAGGACCGCAACATTCGCATCGCCGCGGTCGAGCGGGCGATGCGCAGCGAGGATCCGGCGCTGCGCGTGCTGGGGATGGAGGCGGCGCTGAGTTCGGGCGACGGGGCGCTGCTGGGACTGGGACTGCGGCTATTCTTCCAGCAGACGCGGGAGGTGCCGGTGAGCTTTTTTGTGCCGGCGACGCAGCCGCAGGTGCCGGGGCGCGGGCGCTTTCAGGTGGCGCCGGCGACCTTCGCCGTCGCCATGAACGGGCTGGTTCTGAGTATCCGTGAATTCGACGTCGCCAGTGGGGCGCTGACGGGAACCTCTCGTGTCGGATCGGATCCGGCGACTCTCACCGGGACCCTCGCGCGCAGTGAGTTCACGATCACCCTCACGCCAAGCAGTCCGAGAGGCAGGGGAGGCGAATTCGGTGGCGCGTACGGCCTGCAGCATTGCACGCTCACGCTGCGACTGAGCGACGTTCAGACGCTCGATGGCATGTTTGCCTGCGCCTCTCAGCCCTACTATCGGGATGAGCCTACGCCAGTGCTCCTCGCTCGGATTTCGCTCGGCTAGCCGGCATGAACGTGCGCTCGTCCAGCTGGTTTGCATCGGTCGCGATTGCGGCCACGGCCTTGGCGTCGGCGGCGAGCGCCCAACCTGCCCCCGCCGCCTGCCCCGCCGCCTTCGCCGATTTCCGAGACCGCGTGCACGTCTGCCGCTGCAGCGCCGCCGCCACCGGCAGCGGGCTGGTGTTCGGCAACGAGGAATACGCCCGCACCGCCTCGGTCTGCCGCAGCGCGCTGCATGCGGCCGCCGTCGGCCCAGAGGGCGGCGATGTCATCGTGCATGTCCTGCTGATGGACGGTGAGGAAGCCGGCGCCGATCGCAACGGCGTGCAGTCCCAGGCCGGCCGTTTCGACGGGCGCGCATTCCGCCCGATGGCCGCCACGCCGGGCAACCTCGACTGGGCGCGCCGCGCCGTGGTTGCCTACTCCACGCCGAACCGCCCCTTCCCCGTCACCGGTCAGCGCGAGGGGCTGGTGCCCGTCCCGCCGCCGCAGGCCGCCGGCCTGGACAACGCGACCCTGCGCGCCGGCGTCGAGAAACAGCCCAACTTCGCGCTCGTTTCTCCGCCCGTGATCATGCCCGCCTTCTGGCGGACCCCGGTCCGCCCGCCGGATGCGCCGCCGCCGCTGCCCGCCGCGGCTGGCCCGCCCGTGACACCCGCCAGCCCGCCCGCGGCCGCCGGCACGGCAATGCCCCAGCCCGCGCCCGGCGGGATCCAGGGCAGCGCGCAGGTGCTCTCGACCGCCCTGCTGGTGGTGGGCGGTCGGCGTGTGGCGCTTGCGCATGTCACGGGCGTCGAGGGCGCTCAGGCGCGCGGCCTGGCCGCCTTCATCGCGCGGGGCGGCGGCACCGTGACCTGCGAACCCGCGCCCCCCGGCCCCGCCATGCGCTGCCGCGGCCCCGACGGCACCGACCTGGCCGAAGCCGCGCTGTTCAACGGCGGCGCACGGGTGCGTGACGGCGCCCCGGAAAGCTACCGCGCCGCCGAGCGCGCCGCGCGCGACGCCCGGCGCGGCATCTGGGCGGCGCCGGCACGATGAACCGCAGGCCTTGTCCCCGCAGTCGGAGCACCGCATGACCGCGACCACGCATGATTTCGCCGCCTCCCGGGCCGTCCTCGGCTTCGTCGAGACCTGCGCCTGGGTGGTGCTCGCCATCGGGTTGCTGCTGGCGCTGATCGGGTTCGGGACGGGCGGCTTCATGGCGCAGGTCGCCTCGCCCTTTGCGCGGGTGGAACCCAGTATCGGCATGCGCCTAGTGGCGACGATCCCGGGCCTTCTGACGGCCTTTGCGGCGCTGGGCGCGGTGGTGTTGGTGCAACTGGCGCGCGCGACGGTCGAGACGGCGGCGATGACCGGCGAATTGCTGGCGATCGCGCGGCGGCGGGACGGTGCGGGCGCGCCCGACCGCTACACGCATTCCAGCCCGGCGCCCGCGCCGGCCACGCCCGCCACGACGGGCGCGGCGACCCTCCCGCAAGGCGAGCACGCCCCGGCGCCGCCCGCCGCCCCAAAGCGCATCCTGCCGGAGAACCCGGATGGCTGGCGCCAGGTGGAGCAGATCGCCAATGACCGGGGCTGGAAGATGTCGTCCGGGCTGGGCGGCGTCACTTTCACGAACCGGGAGACCGGATCGCGCTTCAAGGTGTCCTCGGTCGCCGAGGCGCTTCGCGCGCTGGACGGCCAGCCGTGACGGCACCGGCGACGGCCCAGGGCCGGACGGCGATGCGCGGCGAAGGTCGGCGGCGCAGCCGCACGGTCGGCAGCGCCGCCGCGTCGCTGCGATGTGTCGCCGTCGCGCTGGCCATGGCCCTGGCCGGCGCCGCGCCGCCGGCCGCCGCGCAGCCGCAGGCCATCCCGGCAAGCGCCACGGGATTGTGGGCCCAGCAGGCCTGCGCGCAGGCCCAGAACACTTTCCTGCTGGTCAACACCGCCTTCGCGATGATCATCGACACGCGCGGCGCCGAGACCATGGTGACGATCGGCCCTGCGCAATGGGCCGGCAGCGCCGCCATGCTGACCCGGCCGGAGGGCGTGCTGCTGCTGCCCGCCACCGCCACGCTGAACCGCTGCCCGGCGCTGCCCGCGGCGGCCTATGCCACCTTCGGGGAGGCGATCACCGCGTTCGGCACCTTCGACGCGGTGACGCAGCGCTGCGTCGGCGCCTCGGCGCGGTCGTGCATCGGGGCGGTCTTCGCCGCGATAGACATCTCCAATGACCGGCGGCTGTCAGTGGCGGAGGTCAACCGCGCCTTCCGCGCCGCGGGCTTCTTCCTGGCCTATGAGGCGATCGTCGGCAACCGTCCGGACAACCGCGCCGACCCGCTAGCGCGGCTCAGGGTCAGCCTGATCGAGCTGTCCGCGTCCACGCTCGTCACGTCCATCGGCGGGCCGTTCGTCACCAGCACGGTGATGAGCGCCTACGATTACAATGGCGATGGCTTCCTGTCGCTGGAGGAGATTCTTCAGGATCGCGGTCCGCTCGACTCCATCCCCGTCGGGCCGGGCCTGTCCGCTATTGCCGCCCATGCCGGGCTGCAGACGATCATTCGCGCGCTGCCCGGCATGGCAAGCAACATCGGCGGCATGCTGGGCGGTCTACTGCGATGAGGGCTTCCTGTCAGCGCCGATCGCCGCTGTGGACCCGATGCGCGATAGGGCTCGCGGCCGCTGCTCTGCTTCTGCTGGCATCGCCGGGTGCCGCCCGCGCGAATGATGTCGTGCTCTTCGCCGAAGCGGTCGCCCTGCTGCGCCAAGCCGAAGCCGCCGCGTTGCCGGAACGCGGCGCGCTGCTGGCGCAGGCGCGCGACCGCCTGCAGCGGATCGTTGCGGAGTTCCCAGGCAGCCCATTGGCGCGACAGCTTCAGGACACCGGCGTGCCCGTGATGGGTGGTGCACCCGTTTCCCTGTCTCGCGTGCGGGCGGAAGTGGAGGACCTCGCCTGCCTCGCGACCCCGACGCGCGACTGCCTGCTCAGCATGGCGGCGGGTATCGCGGCACAGAGCGATCCGCCGCGCCGCGCGCGCCTTTTCATCCTGATCGCCGAAGCCGAGAGCCGTGCAGGGCTTGCACGGGACGCAGCGCAAACCCTCCAGGTCGCACGCACCGCCGCGGCCGAGATCCCGCGCCCGGCCGCCGGACAACAGTCGCAGGATCGCGACAACGCCTTCGCCGCGATCACCGAGGCGGAGGCCAGGGCAGGCATGATCGACGCCGCGCTCGCCAGCTTCAGGGAGATTTCCAACTCCGGGCCGCGGTTCCAGCCCCACCTTGCCATAGTGGAAGCGCAGGCGCGGGCCGGGCAGATCGATGCGGCCATCGCCTCGACCCGCAACTTCGCCGAGGGCTCGGCGCGCGCCCACGCCCTGGTTGCCGTGGCGGGGGCGCAGGCCCGGGCGATGCGGATGCCGGAAGCACATGCCACCGCCGCGTCCGCCCGCGCCGATCCGGTCGCGCATGTCATGGCGCTGGCGCTGGTCGCCGAGGGCGAGCGGCGGACGGGGCTGGAGGCGCGGACGGCTTTTGCGGCAGCGATCACGGCTGCTGACGGCATCACCGCACCGCCGGCCCGGATGCGCGCGCTGGTCGCGATCGCGAGCTCTCAGGCGCGCACCGGCGACCGCGGCGAGGCGGCCGCGGTCTTCGCGCAGGCCCGCGCCTTGGCAGAGGCGTTCGATGAGCCCCCGCCGCCGCCGGCGAACACGATCTTCTATTCGCAGGTTGGCTCACGCGGCGAGGCCCTCGGCAGGATCGCGACCGCCCAGGCCGAGGCGGGGCTGGCCTCGCTGGCGGAAGAGACCGCAGCCGCAATAGCCGCATTGAACTTCGCTCGCCTCGACGCCGTGCGTGCGATCCTGCGCATGCATGTTGCGGCCGGGCGCATCGACGCCGCGGCCGCGGCCTTCGAGCGGTTCGACGCTTCATTCCGATGGGGCGCGGCGCCGGTGCTGGTCGGCGGGCTAACTCAGGCAGGGCGCCTCGACGACGCGGCCGCCCTTCTGCGGCGCATCCCGATCCAGAACGTCGATGCGCGGGTCGGGGCGATGACCGAAGCCGCCTTCGGGCTGGATCGGGCGCGTCGCCTGGCCGAGGCCGGGACCCTGCGCCCGACGGTGCAGGCGCTACCGCCTTCCACCACGCCACCGGCCCAGCCGCGGCAGTTGCGCGGAGCGGCCGAGGTGTTGACCACGGCTAACCTGATCGTCGGCAACCGGGCGGTGCGCATCGCCCACATCGAGGGGCGTGGCGAGGCGCATGCGCGCGGCATCGCCGCCTTCATCGCAAGCCGCGGCGGAAGCGTGTCCTGCGAACCGGTTCCCGCCGCAACGGCCATGCGGTGCACGACAACGGACGGCATCGACCTGGCCGAGGCGGCGCTGTTCAACGGCGGGGCCCGCGCCACCGCGGACGCCCCGCAGAACTACCGCACGGTCGAGGCGGCGGCGCGTGAGGCACGGCGCGGTATCTGGGCGCCAGCCGCCCAATGACGAGGTTTGGCAATGGCTTGGCGAGCGGCCGCCTTGCGCATCCGGACCCGTTCGTGGCATTCGCTCGCCTGACTTGTGGCCGCCTTGGCGCTGCGATCCTGATGGCAGCGGTAATCGCCGGCGCACCGTTGTCCGGCGCGATCGGGCAGCGCGTTTCGGAGGGACAGTTGCGGCAGGACTGCCAGGCGACGCAGAACCCGCGCGCGGCGGTGGCGGCGTGCACGGAGTACATCGCCAGGGGCAACCATTCGCCGAGCAGCCTCGCCTGGGCGCTGATCGCGCGTGGCAATGCGCGTCGCGCCCTAAGCGAGCACGAAGCCGCGATCAGAGACTACAACGAGGCACAAAGGGTCAGTCCGAACGACGGCTCGGTACGGGTGAACCGGGGCAACGCCTACCTCAGTCTCGGAAGGCTTGACGAGGCCTTCGCCGATTTCGACCAAGCTGCCCGGGCCTATGGCGAGGTCGTCCGCGCCCTGGTTGGCCGCGGCATCGTGCAGACACGCCGCGGCAACCTTGACGCTGCGCTAGACGACCTGAACACCGCGCTGGGGCGCGACCCGCAAGACGTCTGGGCCCTCAATGCGCGAGGCACTGTGCATCGGCAGCGAGAGAACTACACTGCGGCCCTGGCTGACCTCAACGCCGCGGTGCGGATCAACCCGGGACTTGCGTTCATCCACAACAACCTCGGCGACACACACCGGGGTCGGCGCGACTACGCCGCGGCAGAGGCTGCGTATGATGGGGCGTTGAGGATCGAGCCAAGGAACGCCTATGCGCGGCTCGGGCTGGCTTACGCGTTCCATGCGCGGGGCGATACCATCGCCGCGCTCGCGGAGGTGGATGCCTCCATCCTGCTCAACCCAAGGAATTCCGACGCATTCACCTTGCGCGCTTCAATCCATCGGGGTCGAGGTAGCACGGACGCCGCCCTTGTCGACTATGAGGCCGCGCTCAACCTGAACCCCAACGACGCCTTTGCGCGGCTGCAACGCGCTGATCTGCGATTTGGTCGGGGGCAGTTAGACGAAGCTCTGATGGACTACAACATGGCATTGCGGGCCAATCCGCGCTCGGCGTCCGCTTTGGTCGGCCGCGGCAGGGTCCATGAAAGGCGTGGATCTTCGGATCTCGCGATGCGGGACTTCGACGAGGCCGTGAGCGTGGACGCGTCGTTGGTCTGGGCTCGTACGACTCGTGCGAACGCGCTGCGTCTGCGCGGCGAATTCGACGCTGCCCTGCTCGACCTGGCCGAGGCGCTGCGGCTCAGTCCTCGCACTCCCTTCGCGTGGTGGAACCGCGCGACCATCCATGCCGCGCGCGGCGATCTCGATGCAGCCATACTTGATCTCGACACCGCGCTTGTGGTCCTCCCGATCTATCAGGACGCCCTCCGGTCTCGCAGCCAACTGCGCCAGCGCCGGGGCGACCGGGACGGTGCCCTCGCCGACATCTCAGAGGCGCTGCGCCTCAATCCGCGCAACGTCGATGCCTTGCGCGAGCGTGCCGCGCTGCATGTAGAACGTGGGGACGTTGCAGCGGCAACTGCGGACCTTCAGCAAGCTGTTGCGCTGGGGAGTAGCGAAGCGGGCGAAGAGCTGCGCGCCTTGGAGCGTCGGGCGCCTCCGGCCGCCCGTCGAACCGAGATGCTGGACCGGGAGCCTGCAAACGCTCCGGACCGATTGGCGCGCGCCATGAGGTCCGTCCATCGCCATGCTACTGGTGGGTCGGATGCCGACTTGACGTTGGCTCTCGCAGACCTTGCCGAGATCCTGCGCGAAGATCCTCGCAACGTTCCCGCTCTGGCCGCTCGGGTGGCAGTTCATCGGACGAGCGGTAATCGGACGGAGGAAGGCGCCGCTATCCGACTCGCAGCCGCCTTTGCCCGTGAGCACGTGCAGGCGAGAACGGTCACAGCTGCCACGGACTCTCCGCGCGCGACGCTTACGCCAACGCTGGCGATTCGGCTGTCCGCGCCCCCGGCCGTCGGACCCCGCGAGGACGCGGCCGAAGTCCCTGCGGCTCCTCCGCCACTCAGTGCTTCGAGCCCGCTGCGCTAGGGGACGATCGCCGCGCATATCCGCCACGACACTCCACCAAGCTCACGGGATGCGCCGCTTCACTGCCTGCACCGATAGCGGGCCGCGGCGAGGTCCATCGTCGAGACGCTGACGTTCCGCGCCGCGACCCGCACGCTATTATTGTTCCACACATGGCAGTCCAGCACGAAGGCGATACTGCTGGTTTCGAGCGAGGCATTGGCGAAGTCACCGCGCCGTGCCCCAGGCACCGTGACGTCGACATTGGCCGTCGCGCCGGCGGCTTTCGTGCGGCGAGGTCATGCACCACAGAGCGTGACGAAACGGGGCGCGCATCCCCTATCGTCTGCGATGACGGGGACCCGGACCCAAAAAGCGCGGGGACCGCCGGAGACGCTGCACTGTGGGGCAGATCGGGCGGTGGTGGGGATAGCGGCGAACCCGCTGGTGCCCGCCAGGCCGGCAGCATAGGCCGGCCGTACCATCAGCGTCCGACCGTGCCTGCTGCCGCTCGGCACACCCGCCTGGAGCGCCGGGCGCGGTTGACGCGATGAACGTCAGCGGCAGATCGCCCGATTGAACGCCCGATCCGCCGCCATCGCGTCCATCATGCGCGCGAGGCCTTACCCATGGGCGCGGCCCTTCCGGACGGAGCCCAAGCCGGCGAGCAGCCGTTCATCAACGGGCCGCCCACTGAAACGCGCCGCCTCGGCGACCGCGGCCCAGTAGCGGGCGGGGATCCCCCGCCGGCGCCAGGCGCGCACCGTGACTGCCTCGACGTCGAGCAGGGCAGCGAGCTCAGCGGCGCTGGGCCACAGGGCGATCACGTCGGCGAAGCTCTTGGGCGGCGGGAGCGCCGGTGACAGCGTCGGGCGTGCCGGTTCAGCGGGCCGTCTGCGGAGGGAGATGCGGTCGGGCATGCCGGACAGATACGCTCCGTCGCGGCACGTAAACAAGACTGTTTGTATATGTAGAAACCTGCTACACAATCGCGAAGAAAGCGCTACATATTGCAGCGCCATGGAATCCACCGCAGACCGCCTCCGCCGCTTTCGCGAAGCCAAGGGCATTGATTCAGGGGCCGAATTGGCCCGCCTGGCGGGCGTTCCGGAGGCGACCTATCGCGCCTATGAGAGCGGGCGTCGGCCGCTCACCGCGCGGGCAGCGCGTGAGCTCGCCGTGCCCCTCGGCATCACCTGGCAGATGCTGCTGTTCGGCAAGGAGGCCGGCGACGCGGGCATCGCCATCAACACCCCGGAGGAAGCCGCCGCGGTGCTCGGCCAGCGGGTGCGGCGCAAGGCCGCGCCGCCTCGGCCGCCCACCGCCTACACCGGCCCGGTCGGGGCCGAGGTGATCAGCATGGGCGGCGACAACTGGGCGCTGCTGCCCGTCTACGACGCCCGCGCCTCAGCCGGCCCTGGCCACGAGATCGACCGCGAGGCGGTGGTCTATCGCATCGCGTTCCGGGAGGAGTGGGTCCGCACGGTGACCACCGCGCCACTCGACCAACTGGCGGTGATCTCGGTGGATGGGGACTCCATGGAGCCGACCCTGCGCACCGGCGACACGGTGTTGGTCGACTTCCGGCAGAACCAGCCGGGGGACAAGGACGGGATCTACGTCATCCGCACCGGCAACGGCCTGCAGGTGAAGCGGGTGCAGGTGGAACTGGGGCGGCCGCCGCGGCTCAGCGTGCTGTCGGACAACCCCGCCTATCAGCCGCAGCGCGGCCTGAGCGCCGACGACGTCCATGTCATCGGGCGGGTGATCTGGCTCGGGCGGCAGGTCGGCGCGTAGGCCACGGCCGGGCCTGTGGACAATGGTGCCGTCGTTATCGTTGACTTGGCGCAAGCAGTTTCGCTGCTGCTCAGGGGATTCCGGACGATCGATGCGGGTTAGCCGACGGAGCCTTGTCGCCAGCCTGCCTGGCCTGCTCGCGGCGTGCGCGTCGTCGGAAGCGCCGCGATCCCTGCCGAGCGTGGTGTCGCCGCAGGCGGATGCCGCCCCGCCTGTCGCGCCCGAACCTTCGCCCGCGGCCGAGCCAGCGGCCGAGCCGGACTATCGCCGGATCTACGCGGCCATCACCACGGATCGCTTTTGGATCCCGGCGGTGAACCTCCGGCGCATCAATCCGCGGTTCCTCCGTCGCGAGGTGGCCTATCCGCGCGATGACGAACCGGGGACCATCGTCGTCGATACGGCCGCCCGCTATGCCTATCTCGCCCTCGAGGGCCGCCGCGCCATGCGCTACGGCATCGCCGTGGGCCGGGACCAGGCCTTCAACCTGACCGGAGAAGCGCTCGTCGAGCGCAAGGCCGCCTGGCCGAACTGGCGCCCAACGCCCGACATGGTCCGGCGCGATCCGCAGCGTTACGGCCATTTGCGCGACGGCCTGCCCGGCGGGCACCGCAATCCGCTCGGCGCGCGGGCGCTCTACCTCTACCAGGACGGCATCGACACCTATTACCGCCTGCACGGCACGGTCGAGCCCT
>LNFM01014784.1_pt1 | contig 15041 bp, 14 predicted proteins | sample 596031 | NCBI WGS metagenome assembly LNFM01 (sample SAMN04254537, study PRJNA301005) | activated carbon metagenome | isolation source: dual media filters at the Ann Arbor, Michigan drinking water treatment plant | place: USA: Ann Arbor
GCCACGAAGCGTGTGCGCGCGGTGTCGTCGGTGATGAGGTCGACGTAGCGCTGGCGGTACTTCTGTTCCTGGTCGGCCATGCCGTGGAACTTGTCGGGCAGCGGGCGCAGGCTCTTGGTCAGCAGGCGGATGCTGGTGGCTTTGACCGAGAGCTCGCCGGTCTTGGTGCGGAACAGCGTGCCCTCGCAGCCGACGATGTCGCCGAGGTCCCAGTGCTTGAAGGCGGCGAGAGCCTCGGCGCCGATGGCGTCCTGCGTCACGTAGAGCTGGATGCGGCCGTGTTTGTCGCCGAAGGAGCCGTCCTGCAGCGTCGCGAAGCAGGCCTTGCCCATCACCCGCTTCAGCATCATGCGGCCGGCCACGGCCACCGCCACGCCTTGCGCCTCGAGCTCTTCGTTGGGCATCTCGCCGTACTGCTGGTGCAGCGGCGCGGCGTGGTGTTTGGGCTTGAAGTCGTTGGGGAAGACCGCCGTGCCGTTCTGTGCTGCCTGGGCGCGCAGCGCCTGCAGCTTTTCGCGTCTTTCGACGATGAGTTGGTTGTCTTCGGACATGCGGGGCTGCTTTGCTCGGGGTGTGTGGACCTGCTTGAATTTTAGGCGCACCCGTAAAATGCCCCTTGCCGATCACGGAGCGCCCGGTGCGCTTCGCGCTGGTGGGCTGCGGTCGCATCTCGGCCAACCACATCGAAGCCTTGCGCCAGCATCGCGCACGCGCGCAGCTGGTGGCGGTGTGCGACAACCAGTCCGCGGCGCTGGCCGCCGCGGTGGCCAAGACCGGGGTGAAAGGTTATGCCTCGCTGGACGCCCTGCTCGACACCGCCAGCGGCGAAGACGCACCCGACATCGTCACCCTGGCCACCCCCAGCGGCCTGCACCCGCGCCAGGCCATGCGGGTGGCCGCGGCCGGCCGCCACGTGCTGACCGAGAAGCCCATGGCCACCAAGTGGGACGAAGGCCTGCAGATGGTGCGGGCCTGCCGCGAGGCCGGCGTGAAGCTCTTCGTGGTGAAGCAGAACCGCCTGAACCCGACGATGCAGTTGCTGAAGCAGGCCATAGACGCCGGCCGCTTCGGGCGCATTTTCATGTGCACCGTGAACGTGTTCTGGACGCGCCCGCAGAGCTACTACGACGACGCGCCCTGGCGCGGCCGCTGGGACCTGGATGGCGGCGCCTTCCTCAACCAGGCCAGCCATTACGTGGACATGGTCGACTGGCTGGTCGGCCCGGTCGACAACGTGCATGCCTACACCGCCACGCTGGCGCGCGACATCGAGGCCGAGGACACCGGCGTGATGAGCCTGCGCCTGCGCAAGGGCGGCCTGGGAGGGCAGCATCACCATCCTCGGCGAACGTGGCACGGTGCGCATCGGCGGCGTGGCGGTGAACCAGATCCAGCACTGGGAGTTCGACGAGGCGCGGCCGGAAGATGCGGCCGTGAAGGACGCCAGCTACGCCACGCCTTCGGTCTACGGCCCCGGCCACCCGCTGTACTACGACAACGTCATCGGCACGCTGCGCGGCGAACAGAACGCGGAAGTGGACGGCTACAGCGGCCTGCGTTCGCTGGAAGTGGTGCTGGCCGCCTACCGCAGCGCGCGCGACGGCGTACGTGTCGGCCTGCCGCTGGTGTTCTGAGGTGAGCGCGTCTTCGGCTTGCTCCCCGTTGTGGGCGTTCGGCTGCGCCCGCTGTGGCGTGTGGGCGGTGGTGGCGACAAAAAGACGTCCGGTCGGCGCGCGGCGTGCGACGGAAGCGGTCTCCGCTGCGCTCCGACTGCCCTGCGGTGGTCGGGTCCATGGCCCGGCGCATAACTCGCTTCGTTCGCTGCGCTCGCTGCGCTCAAACAGCATGCGCCAAGTCAGTTCACGAGGCTCGCTGCGCTCGCGGGCCATGAACCCTGCGCTCCTCGGCGCCTCCCACGCACGCCGCGCGCCGACCGGACGTCCCTTCGTAGGCAGCAGCAGTGGCTTGCCCCCTGCAGCCACGAAGGCCCGCAAGCCGTCGCCCAGCGACATTTCTCCGCGGCGGCCAAGGCAGGTCCTGTGCGCTTCGGAGCCGATGAGATGCCCGCACTGATCCACCCCACCGCCATCGTCGACGAGGGCGCGCAACTCGGCGAGGGCACGCGTGTCTGGCACTGGGTGCATGTCAGCGCGGGCGCGCGCATCGGTGCGAACTGCTCGCTGGGGCAGGGTGTGTTCGTCGGCAACGACGTGCACATCGGCAACGGCGTGAAGATCCAGAACAACGTTTCGGTCTACGACGCGGTGACGCTGGAAGACGACGTCTTCTGCGGCCCGAGCATGGTCTTCACCAACGTGCTGAACCCGCGTGCGGCGGTGGTGCGCAAGCACGAGTACCGGCGCACGCTGGTGAAGCGCGGCGCCACGCTGGGTGCCAACTGCACGGTCGTCTGTGGTGTCACGGTCGGCGAATACGCCTTCGTCGGTGCCGGCGCCGTGGTCAGCCGCGACGTGCTGCCCTTCGCGCTGGTGGCCGGCGTGCCGGCGCGGCGTATCGGCTGGATGAGCCGCCACGGCGAACGGCTGGACCTGCCGGGCCACTGCCGCGGCGAGGTGCTGCACACCACCTGCCCGGCCACCGGCGAACGCTACCGGCTCGACCACGACATCCTGACCCTCTGCCCCTGACCTGGCCGCTGGCGTGCACGCCACGGACCCACCATGCAATTCACCGACCTGAAAGCCCAGTACGCGGCGCTGAAACCCGGCATCGACGCGCGCATCCAGCGTGTGCTCGACCACGGCCAGTACATCATGGGCCCCGAGGTGCGGGAGCTGGAAGAGAAACTCGCCGCCTTCACCGGCAGCAAACACTGCATCACCGTGGCCAGTGGCACCGAGGCGCTGCTGATCGCGTTGATGGCGCTGGACCTGAAACCCGGCGACGAGGTCATCACCACGCCTTTCACCTTCGCGGCCACTGCCGAGACCATCCTGCTGGCGGGGCTGGAGCCGGTGTTCGTCGATGTCGAGCCCGACACCTGCAACATCGACGCGAAGCTGATCGAAGCCAAGATCACGCCGCGCACCAAAGCCATCATGCCCGTCAGCCTGTACGGTCAGGTGGCCGACATGGACGAGATCAACGCCATCGCCGCGAAGCACGGGCTGGCGGTGATCGAGGACGCCGCGCAGAGCTTCGGCGCGCTCTACAAGGGCCGGCGTTCGTGTGCGCTCAGCACCTTCGGCGCCACCAGCTTCTTCCCGAGCAAGCCGCTGGGCTGCTATGGCGACGGCGGGGCACTGTTCACCGACGACGACAGCCTGGCCCGGGCGGCGCGCGAGATCCGCGTGCACGGCCAGAGCGCGCGCTACACGCACACGCGGCTGGGCGTCGGCGGGCGCATGGACACGCTGCAATGCGCCATCGTGCTGGCCAAGCTGGAACGTTTCGACTGGGAACTGCAGCGCCGCGAGCAGATCGGTGCACGCTACCGCCGCCTGCTGGCCGACGTGCCCGGCGTGACGCAGGTGGCGGTGCGGACCGACCGCAACTCGGTCTACGCGCAGTACACGGTGATGGTGGAGGACCGTGCTGCCGTGCAGGCTGCACTCACCGCCGCCGGCGTGCCGACGGCCGTGCACTATCCCAAGCCGCTGCACCTGCAGCCAGCCTACGCCGCGCACTGCTGCCCAGAATGCTGCGAGGTCAGCATCGCCCTGGCCGAACGCGTGCTGAGCGTGCCGATGAGCGCCGACCTGAGCGAGGCGGACCAGGAACGGGTGGTCGAAGCCTTGCGTGTTGTCGTCTGAGCCGTGAACCGCACGAGGCCGGGTGTGTTGCTCCGCGCCAGCGTGACCCTGCTGGCCGGTGGTGTCCTCGCACAGGCCTTGCCGCTGCTCCTGGGTCCCCTGCTGACCCGCCTGTACAGCCCGGCGCAGTTCGGCACCTACTTCCTGCTTGCGGCAGTGGCGGCCAACGTCGGCGTGGTGGCCTGCGCGCGCTACGAGTTCGCACTGCCGAAGGCGCGCGACGACGCCGAGGCCTTGTCTCTGGGGGCGCTCTGCCGATGGATCCTGGTCGCGGTGACGGCGCTGGCCGCTTTGGGTGGCGTGGCCTGGGCCGTGGCCCAGCAGGCGCTCTGGCCGCTGTGGCTGCCTTTGCTGGCGGGCGCGCTGGGGTGGGTGTCGCTGGGCACGCTGTCGGCACAGCGTGCGCAACGCTTCAAGGTCCTGGCGGCGGCGCGTGTGCTCCAGCACGGCGGTGGTGCGGCGCTGCAGGCCGCTGCGGGGCTGGCGGGGGCCGGGCTGACGGGCCTGGTCGCCGGGCCGCTGGCGGCGGCGCTGGTGGCGGGCGCGCTGCTGCGCACACGCGCGAAGGGCTGGTGGCGTGTGCCGCGCATGCAGTTGAGCGCGGTGGCCCGGCGGCACAAGGACTTCCCGGTTCTCAACACGCCGCATGCCTTCCTGGGAGCCCTGCAGGACACGCTGGCCGTGGCGTTGATCGCCGCCTGGCAGGGGCCTGCCGAGGCCGGGATGTGGGGGCTGGCGCTGCGCTACCTGAAGGCGCCCGCCACCCTGGTGGGCGGCGCCGTGTCGCAGGCCTTGTACCCGGCGCTGGCCCAGGAGGCGGTCGTCACGGCCGATGCGCGGCGCGCGGTGCGGCATCTGATGGGCGTCTTGTCGCTCATCGCCTTGCCGCTGGTGCTTGGGCTCGGTTTCGCCGGGCCCTGGGCCTTCGAGGCTGCATTCGGCGCGGCCTGGCGCGGCGCCGGCGAGTTGGCGAGCGCGCTGGCCCTGTACGTCGGCCTGCACTTCGTCGCTTCGCCGCTGTCGGTGGTGCCGATGGCCTGGCATGCTCAAGCCTGGGCCTTGCGGCTGGCATTGGTGGGGCAGGTGATGTTTCTGGCCGCGCTGGCGCTTGGGCTGGCCTGGGGTGGGTTGGTCGGCGCGGGCTGGGCCGTGTCGTTGGCGATGCTGGTGTACTTCGGCTGGTTCTTCCTGCGGCTGGCACGCTGGCCCCTGGCCATGGGTGCGGCCGGGTCCGCTTGATGGAGGAGGGCACGTGAAGGCAGGCATCTGGACACGCTGGCGCCTGCGCGCCAAGCGTTTCGTGTCGCTGGCCTGGGGGCCGCGCATGGTGGGCGGCTGGGTGCGTGGCGATGGGGAATACCTGCCGCATACGCGCATCAGCAACGCCAGCGTGTGTTTTGCACCCGAACGCCTGCAGGTGGAGGACCATGTCTTCATCGGGCACTTCAGCGTGCTCGACGCGACCTACGGCCTGTACATCGGCGAAGGCTCGCAGATCGGCTTCTTCACCGGCATCTTCACGCATTCCAGCCACGTCGCCGTGCGCCTGTACGGACGGGCCTATGTCGACACGTCCGAGAAGCAGGCCTACTTCACGGCGCCGGTGTCCATCGGCCCCTACTGCTTCGTCGGTGCACACGCCACGCTGCTGCCCGGCACGCGCCTGGGGCGCGGCTGCCTGGTGGCGGCGTACAGCCTGGTCGGCGGCGAGTTCGAGGATTTTTCGATCCTCGCCGGCAACCCGGCCAAGCGCGTCGGCGACACGCGGCGCATGGACGCGCCCCACCTGTCGCGCCACCCGGAATTGCGGCCGCACTACGAGGCCTGGGCAGGCAAGCCGTGATGCGCTACGTGCTGGTCGGCGACGGCGAAAGCCCGCACCTGCTGAAATGGGCACGGGCACTGGCCGCACTGCCGGCGCTGGAACTGTGGGCGGCGTCGAGCCGCGGCTTCCTGCCCGGCTTCGACGCAGTGCTGCCGGCGGCACGCCGGCTGGCCCTGGCCACCACGCCGCGCGCTGCCGGCGGCAATGCCTCGCTGCTGCTGGTGTTGCCGCGGCTGGCGCGCTGGCTTCGTGAGGTGGACGCGCCCTGGGTGCACGCGCACTACCTCACGTCGCATGGCGTGCTGGCCTGGCTGGCCATGCGGGCGCTGGGCGTGCGCGGGCGGCTGGTCGGTTCGGCCTGGGGCAGCGACATCCTCGTCACGCCGGTGCGCAGCCCGCTGCTGCGCTGGGCCACGCGTCGTGTGCTGCGCGCCTGCGTGCTCACCACCAGCGATTCGCAGGTGATGGCCGGGTGCATGCGGACCTTGGGCGCGCGTGACGTGATGGTGTTTCCGTTTGGCCTGGAGACGATGCCCGCAACGCCAGGGCACAAGGTGCCGCACCTGTTCTTCGCCAATCGCGGGCTGGAGCCGATCTACGCCCCGCAACGCGTGCTGCAGGTGTTTGCCGCCATGCCCTGGCCCGACGCCCGGCTGGTGGTGGCCAACGACGGTAGCTTGGCGGCGGCGCTGCGGGCACAGGCCGTTGCGCTGGGCGTGGACGAGCGGGTGCAGTTCGTGGGTCGGCTCGACGCCGATGCGCAGGCGCGCTGGTATGCCAGTGCGCAGTGGTACCTGAGCCTGCCGCAGAGCGATTCGGTCGCCGTATCGGTTCTGGAAGCGATGGCACACGGCTGCCTGCCGCTGCTGTCCGACCTGCCGGCGAACCGGGAACTGGTGCGCGACGGCGAGAACGGCCTGATCCTTCTCGAAGGCGAACCGCCGACGCTGCAGCGGCTGCAGGCCTTGGCCACGCGGGCCGACCGCGTGGCCGCGGACAACCGGGCCTGGGTGCAGGCCCATGCGCTCTTTGCGCCTTGTGTGCAGGCCTTCATGCAGCGGCTGCGGGTCATCGACGCGGCAGCCTTCGACGCATGAACCTCCTGCTCGTCAATCACTACGCCGGCAGCCCGGCGCTGGGCATGGAGTACCGGCCCTACTACCTGGCGCGTGAATGGGTGCGTGCGGGCCATCGGGTGCAGATCGTGGCCGCCGACTTCTCGCACGTGCGCACCGTGCAGCCACCGGCCGGCGACAGCGTGGTCGACGGCATCGCCTACCGCTTCTATCCCACGCCGGCCTATCGGGGCAACGGGCTGGGCCGGGTGCACAACATCGCGATGTTCCTGCACCACCTGTTCTACGACACGCCGCGGCTGGTGCGCGAGTTCGGGCCCGACGTGGTCATCGCCAGCAGCACCTATCCGATGGACATCTGGGTGGCGCGGCGCATCGCCCGACGGGCCGGCGCCAAGCTGATCTACGAGGTGCACGACCTGTGGCCACTGAGTCCGATCGAGCTGTCGGGCATGTCGCCGCGGCATCCGTTTGCGATGCTGTGCCAGGCCGCCGAGAACGCCGCCTACCGCGACGCCGATGCCGTGGTCAGCATGCTGCCCAAGGTGCAGGGCCACATGGCCGAACACGGTCTGGACCTGAAGAAACTGCACATCGTGCCCAATGGCATCACGCTCGACGAGTGGCAGGGCGAGCAGCCGCTGCGCGACGACGTGGCGGCCGCGCTGGCCGCCGCCGCGGCGCAGGGCACCGTGGTGGGTTACGCCGGCAGCATGGGCGCGCCGAACGCGATGGACACGCTGCTCGACGCCGCGTCGTTGCTGCGCGAAGAACCCTTGCGCTTCGTGCTGGTGGGCAGCGGGCACGAACAGGCGCGGCTCGCACGACGCGTGGCCGACGAAGGCCTGAGCAACGTGACCTTCCTGCCGCCCATCCCGAAGGCGCAGGTGCCGGCCTTCCTGGCGCGGGTGCACATCGCCTACATCGGCTGGCAGCAGGTGCCCATCTACCGCTTCGGCATCGCGCCCAACAAGCTGATGGACTACATGATGGCCGGCTGCGCCGTGCTGCACTCGGTGGACGCCGGCAACGACCCCGTCGCCGAAGCCGGCTGCGGCCTGACCGTGCCGCCGCAGGACGCCGCGGCGGTGGCCGATGGCCTGCGCCAACTGGCTGCGGTGTCGCCGGACGAGCGCCGCACGATGGGCGAACGCGGCCGCGCTTTCGTGCTGGCCCACCACACCTACCCGGTGCTGGCGCGGCGTTTCCTGGAGGCGTTGGCGTGAGCGGCGGCCACCGCCCCGGGCCGCGGGACGAAACCCGCGCCGTCATCGAGCGCTACGCGCGCCGCACCGCACCCGACCGCTACAGCCCGCTGCGCCCCGAGGTTTGGCAGGGCCTGCAGGAGCGCCAGCGCGCGATGCTGCGCGGTTTCGTGGCGCGCGGCTGCAGCGATCTGGCGGGCCTGCACATCACCGAGGTGGGCTGCGGCGCCGGCGGCAACCTGGTCGAACTGCTGCGCCTGGGTGCCTCGCCGACCCACCTGACCGGCCTGGAACTGCTGCCCGAGCGGCACGCCGCCGCCTGTCATGCCCTGCCGGCCGCGGCCACGGTGTGGCTGGGCGACGCCACGCAGGCGCCCATCGTCGCCGAGAGCCAGGACCTGGTGCTGCAGTCCACCGTGTTTTCTTCGCTGCTCGATGATGCCTTCCAGCAACGCCTGGCCGACGTGATGTGGTCGTGGCTGCGGCCCGGTGGCGCCGTGCTCTGGTACGACTTCACCGTGAACAACCCGCGCAACCGCGACGTGCGCGGCGTGCCGCTGGCGCGCGTGCGCCAGCTCTTTCCGCAGGGTCGCCTGAGTGCACGGCGCGTGACGCTGGCCCCACCCCTGGCCCGCGTGGTGTGCCGCTGGCATCCCGGCTGGTACGGCGTGTTCAACGCCCTGCCGCTGCTGCGCACGCATGTGCTGGCCTGGATAGCCAAACCCTGAACCCGAGTGCGCCCGTGACGGCGCGCCGCCGATAATCTGCCATGCCCGCCGACATGCCTGCCGACAGCCTGCCCTTCCTGCCCTTTGCCCTGCCCGAGATCGGCGACGACGAGATCAACGAGGTCGTCGACACGCTGAAGAGCGGCTGGGTCACCACCGGGCCGAAGGCACGCCGCTTCGAAGGCGACTTCGCCGAATTCCTGGGCGACAGCACGCGTGGCGAACAACTGCACTGCATCGCCGTCAACAGCGCCACCGCCGGGCTGCATCTGGCGCTGGAGGCTTTGGGCATAGGCCCGGGCGACGAAGTCATCACCACCACCCACACCTTCACCGCCACCGCCGAGGTGGTGCGTTACCTGGGTGCCGACGTGAAGCTGGTCGACATCGACCCCGCCACGCTCAACATCGACCCGGCGGCGGTGGAAGCCGCGATCACACCGCGCACCAAGGCCATCATGCCCGTGCACTACGCCGGCCTGGCGGCCGACATGCCGGCCATCCTGGACATCGCGCGCAGGCACGGCCTGAAGGTGGTGGAAGACGCCGCGCATGCGCTGCCCACCACTTGCGGCGGGCAACTGATCGGCACGCTGGGCAGCGACGCCACCGTATTCAGCTTCTACGCCAACAAGACCATCACCACCGGTGAAGGCGGCATGCTGGTGACGCGTGACCCAGACCTCGCGAAGCGCGCCCGCGTGATGCGCCTGCACGGCATGAACCGCGACGCCTTCGACCGCTTCACCGCCACCGTGCCGAGCTGGTACTACGAGGTGGTGGCACCGGGCTTCAAGTACAACCTGACCGACATCGCGGCGGCGCTGGGCATCCACCAGCTGAAGCGCGCGAACGCCTTCCAGGCCCAGCGCGAAGCGCTCGCGGCAGCCTACGACGAGGCGCTGGCCGGCCTGCCCGTCATCCTGCCGCCGCGCGCCGCGCGAGGCGACCGCCATGCCTGGCACCTCTACGTGCTGCGCCTGGCCGAAGGCGCACGCATCGAACGCGACCGTTTCATCGAACGCCTGTTCGACGCCGGCATCGGCTGCAGCGTGCACTACATCCCGCTGCACCTGCACCCCTACTGGCGCGACCGTTATGCGCTGGCGCCTGCGATGTTCCCGCACAGCCAGCACGCCTACGAGCGCATGCTGAGCCTGCCGCTGTATACACGCATGACGGTGGGTGATGTGCAGCGCGTCGCGGCGGCGGTGCGTGCGGCGCTACGATGAGTCTGCAACCGGGAGACCGACGATGACCGCTCTGTCACAACCCAGGATCACGCTCGAGGCTTACTTCGAGTGGGAGAACGCTCAGGTAGAGAGGCACGAGTTTTACCGAGGCGAAGTCTTTGCCATGGTGGGGGCCTGGCGGGCACACGGCTGCGTTGTAGTTAACCTGTTGCGGCAGTTCGGCAATCAACTGGCCGGTTCACCTTGTCGCGCCTTCAGTGAAAACATGAAGTTGCAGATTGCCGACGACACCATCATGTACCCGGATGTCTTCGTCACCTGTGACAAGGTCGATCTGGGCACCGACCTGATCTTCCGCTCGCCCACCTTGATTGTCGAAGTGCTCTCACCCAGCACCCAGTCCTACGACCGCAGCCAGAAGTTCGCGCTCTACCGCCGCATCCCCAGCCTGCAGGAATACATCCTCGTCGACCCCGACACCCGCCGCGTCGAAGGCTTCCGGCGCGACACCCAAGGGCAGTGGGTGCTGCACGACATGAGCGACGGTTCGGCCCTGGAGGCCGCCAGCATCGGTGCGAGCGTGCCGCTGGCCGACGTTTTCGACGGCGTGGACCCGCCTCCGGCCGAGGGCTGATGAACCCGTGATCGACATGTCGTGCTGAAGCGCGCCTTCGACATCGTGGGCGCCACGGTGGCCCTCGTCGCGCTGGCGCCGCTGCTGCTGGCAGTCGCCGTGCTGATCAAGCTCGACTCGCCCGGCCCGGTGTTCTTCCGCCAGGTGCGTGTGGGACGCCACGGCCGGCCGTTCCGCATCTTCAAGTTCCGCACGATGGTCGTGGACCAGCCCCACGGCGCACCGCAGATCACCTTGGCCGGCGACACCCGCATCACGCGCGCCGGCGCGTGGTTGCGGCACACGCGTGTGGACGAACTGCCGCAGTTCATCGACGTGCTGCGCGGCACGATGAGCCTGGTGGTGGCGCACTACCCGCCTGCGCTGCGCGAACGTGCGCTGGCCGTGCGCCCGGGCCTCACCGACCCGGCATCGCTGGACTTCATCGACGAAGCCACGCTGCTGGCCCGCGCTGCCGACCCCGAACGCGAGTACATCGACGTCATCCTGCCGGCCAAGCTGCAGCGCGCCGCCGACTACGCCGAACGTGCGTCGCTGGCCAGCGACCTGGCGCTGCTGTGGCGCACGCTGCGCGTGTTGCTGCGTTCGGTGGTGGCGCGTTGAGTACATCCGAGATCGGCTTCTGGCACCGCGTCGACCGCGTGCTCGCGCGCCTGCGCCCGCACCGCGAAGCACTGACGATGGCGGTCGACGCCGCCGTGGTGGCCGCGTGCTGGAACATCACCTACCTCTTCCGACTGGGCTTCGAGCGCTGGGTCAGCGTACGCCCGTCCTACGACGGCTGGGTGCTGCTGGGCATCGTGCTGGCCTACGTGGCCGCCAGCCGGCTGCTGAAGGTGCCGCAGAGCATGTGGCGCTTCAGCGGCTTCGGCGAGATCCAGCGCCTGCTGCTGGCCTGCGCGGCGGCCGGCATCGTGTCTGCCGCGGTGGTGATCGGCCTGGGCCTCAGCAAGGTGCCGCGCGCCGTGCTGGCGCTGCACCCGGTGGTCACGCTGATGGGCCTGGCCGTGGTGCGCATCGTCTACCGCATGACCTACGAACACGCACGTTCACGCATCGCCGGGCGCGACGGTGTGGTGCGGCGCGCCATCGTGCTGGGCGCCGGCGAGGCCGCGCGGCTGCTGCTGGCCGGGTTGCACCAGCAGGGCTGGGTGGTGCTGGGCCTGCTGGACGACGACCGCAGCAAGCTCGGTGCGCGCATCAATGGCGTGCCGGTGCTCGGGCCGCTGCAGGCGCTGGCCGACAAGACCGTGCACGCCGGCGCCACGCACGTGGTGGTGGCGATGCCCGCGGCCACACCCGCGCAGCGCCGCCGCGCCTTCGACCTGGCCGCCGCCACCGGCCTGCCGGTGCTGACGGTGCCCAGCGCGGACGAGCTGCGCACCGGCCAAAGCCGCGTCGAGCGCCTGCGGGACATCGAGCCCGAAGACCTGCTGGGCCGCGAGCCCGTGGTGCTGGACGAGGCCGGCATCGCGCAGACGCTGCAGGGCAAGTGCGTGCTCGTCACCGGCGCCGGCGGCAGCATCGGCAGCGAGCTGTGCCGCCAGGTGGCGCGTTTCCAGCCCGCGAAGCTGGTGCTCTACGAGCAAAGCGAGTTCAACCTCTACACCATCGAGCAGGAGCTGACCGAGGCCTTCCCGGCACTGCCACTGGTGCGCCTGATCGGCGACGTGAAGGACCTGGCCCACCTGCGCCACACCTGTGCCACCTGGCGGCCGCAGGTGGTGTTCCACGCCGCGGCCTACAAACACGTGCCGCTGATGGAAGACCTGAACGCTGCAGCGGCACTGCGCAACAACACGATGGGCACGCATCACGCCGCGCTGGCGGCGGCCGAGGTGGGCGCCGAGCGTTTCGTGCTCATCAGCACCGACAAGGCCGTGAACCCGACCAACGTGATGGGCGCCACCAAGCGTGCCGCCGAGATGGTGGTCAGCAGCCTGGCGGCGCAGCACCCGGGCACGAAGTTCATGGCCGTGCGCTTCGGCAACGTGCTGGGCAGCAGCGGCAGCGTGATCCCGAAGTTCAAGGAGCAGATCGCCAGGGGCGGACCCGTCACCGTCACGCACCCCGACATCATTCGCTACTTCATGACCATCCCCGAAGCCGCCCGGCTGGTGCTGCAGGCCGCGGCGATAGGCGAGAGCGGGCAGGTGTTGGTGCTCGACATGGGCGAGCCGGTGAAGATCGTCGACCTGGCGCGCGATCTGATACGGCTGTCGGGGCACACGCTGGAAGAGATACCGATCGTGTTCAGCGGGCTGCGGCCGGGGGAGAAGTTGTTCGAGGAACTGCTGGCCGACGGCGACCGCACGCTGGCCACCGGCTTCGAGCGCCTGCGGCTGGCGCAACTGCAACCCCAAGCCTTGCCGGCTGGCGAAGGAGACTGGACGGCCAGGCTGCAGACTGCCGGCTTCGACGACGCCGAGGCGCGGCACCTGCTGCGCAGCCTGGTGCCCGAGTTCAGGCCCGCGGCGTGACGCAGGCGCTGTTCCTGAACGGCAAGTTCGCCGCCCAGCGCACCACCGGCGTGCAACGTGTGGCCCAGCAGCTGGTGCTGGCCCTGGACGCCGAAGTTGTCCCCGGCACGTGGACGCTGCTGTGCCCGCCGCAAGCCCGGCCACCGGCCTTGCGTCACATCGCCGTGCGCGTCGTGGGCCCCGCCGGCCTGCCACTGCACCTGTGGGAACAGGCCGTGCTGCCCTGGGCCGCGCGCCACGGTTGCCTCGTCAATCTGGCGGGCACGGCGCCGGCGCTGGCGCACCGACAGGTGGCCGTGCTGCACGATGCGGCCGTGTTCGACCAGCCGCAGGCCTATACCCGCGCCTTCGTCGCCTGGTACCGCTGGCTGCACCGCCGGCTGGCGCGGCGCGCGCTGGCGCTGTTCACCGTGTCGGCGTTTTCTCAGCAGCGTCTGGCCACGGCGCTGGGCTTGCCGGCTGAGCGGCTCACCGTGCTGCACAACGGCGCCGGGCACCTCGAGGGCGTGGTGGCCGACGAGGGCGTGCTCGATCGCTTCGGCCTGCGCGAGCAGGCCTTCGTGCTCGCCGTCGGCAGCGCCAACCCGACCAAGAACCTGACGCGGCTGCTGGCTGCGTGGCAATGCCTTCAGCCTGCCAGCGTGCGGCTGGTGCTGGTGGGCGGCACCAACGCACAGGTCTTCGCCGGCGCCGAGGCAGCCTTGCCGGCCGGCGTGCTGCGCACCGGCCCGCTGGGCGACGCAGCGCTGGTGGCGCTGTACCGCCGGGCGTTGGGGCTCGTGTTCCCGTCGCTCTACGAAGGCTTCGGCCTGCCGCCGCTGGAAGCGATGGCCAGCGGCTGCCCGGTGGCCGTCGCACGGGCGGCCTCGCTGCCCGAGGTCTGCGGCGACGCCGCGATCTACTTCGACCCGCTGGACCCCGCCGGCATCGCCGCCGCGCTGCAGCGCCTGTTGCACGAGCCCGACTTGCGCGCCCGCCTGCGCACCGCCGGGCTGGCGCGTGCCACCACTTTCCGCTGGGCCGACACGGCAGCCCGCCTGCGTGGGGTCCTGCAGGCTCTTGGGCTGCCGGCCTGACGGTCTGTGACCCGCAGCGGCGCCCCGATGGCCCTGCGGCAGAATGTCGGGTTTTGGACGCCTCCATGAGCAACACCGTTCTCCAGCCCGTCGGGCAGTTGCCTGTTTGAACACGACAAGCTGCGCATCGAGGACACGTACGGACGCGCCTGAACCTGGCGCAGGCCGCGCATGAAGGTCCTGCAGGTCAGCAAGTTCTACCCGCCGGTGATGGGGGGCATCGAGGCTGTGGCCTGGGAACTGGCCGAGGGCTTGAGCCGCGCCGGCGTCGCCAACGACGTGCTTTGTTCAGATCAGCGACCCTGGGGCCGGCGAGAACACGTTGCGGCCGGTCACGAGGTCTGTCGCGCCGGCGCCTGGGGCACGTTCCTGTCGACCTCGATCGCACCGCCGATGGCCTGGCACCTGGCGCGCATGGCGCGCGGCGCGCAGATCGTGCACGTGCACATGCCCGACCCGATGGCGGCGGCGGCCGTGTGGGCGGCGCGGCCGCGCGCAAGGCTGGTGCTGCACTGGCACAGCGACGTCATCCGCCAGCGCCGCGCGCTGAAAGCCTACGAACCGCTGCAGAACTGGCTGCTGGCGCGCGCCGATGCCATCATCGCCACGAGCCCGCCTTATGCCGAGTCGTCGGCGCCGCTGCGCGCCTGGCGCGACAAGGTCACCGTGGTGCCCATCGGCATCAGCGACAATCACAGCACGGCGTGCAGCATCAAGGCGGCGGCGATACGCCAGCGCTACCACGGGCGGCGCATCGTCTTCGCGCTCGGCCGCATGACCTACTACAAGGGGTTCGACGTGCTGATCGACGCCGCGGCCGCGCTGTCGGACGACTGCGCAGTGCTCGTCGGCGGCGACGGTGAACTGCTGGAACATTACCGCTCGAAGGTGGCCCGGCGCGGCCTGGCCGGCAAGGTCCACTTTCTCGGGCACATCAACGACGACGACTTGGCCAGTCACTTCGAAGCCTGCGACATCTTCTGCATGTCCTCCACCCTGCGTGCCGAGGCCTATGGCGTGGCCATGGTCGAGGCCATGGTGATGGGCAAGC
>LNFM01008801.1_pt1 | contig 15040 bp, 13 predicted proteins | sample 596031 | NCBI WGS metagenome assembly LNFM01 (sample SAMN04254537, study PRJNA301005) | activated carbon metagenome | isolation source: dual media filters at the Ann Arbor, Michigan drinking water treatment plant | place: USA: Ann Arbor
AGGCCGTTGTATCGAGCGATTTCGCGTTCGAGGGAGCGACGTGTCGTCGGCATTCCTGGAGCGTAGGGCTGGATCCGGATGCCGTCCCATCCGTCGGATCCAGGGCTGATCCTGGGACCACCGGGGGCCGACGGCGCAGTGGAGGGAGGCTGTGGTTGCCCAGATGTTCTCGTCGGTTGGACTGGGTTGCATTCTGTGCAGCCGGGGTGCGAGGGCGGATCGTGAGCTCGGCAAAGGTCCGCCGCGCCCCTCTTGGCCGTTATGACCAATCAGGTCGAGATCACGCGAGCGAAACGCGACTGAGCAACCTCGTGGGCCGAAGCCGGCAAGCAGCGGTCGTGTAGCCGTTGCTCGCAGTTCGAAGCCTGCCGGGCGTATCGCGAGGAACGGCGTTCAGGACAATGTCGGTCGATGGGCCGCCCTCGTCCCCTCGCTCGGGGTGCATCTGATAACGGTGCGGGCGCATGCCCGCACCAGCCAGGACGATGCGGGAGGCGGTGACGGAAGCCGGCGAGGCCCCGCTGAATGCCCCCGCCCGCGCCTCTTACCCGAGTCGAACGTGGCCACGGCGAGGGGAGGAGGGTTGGCTCCCGAGGAAGGCCGGCGGACGACCCCGGCAACCGGGTCGCAGCTCGCATCGAAGCCCTGATCCGCAGACGGCCTCCATCCGCGTGGTGATGCGCTTCGTCACGCCAACTGCGCGCGCCAGCCACGCGCCATCGCTGGCGTGATGTCCCCCTCGAGGAACGGGTTCGCGAAGGTGAAGACGAACTCCTCAAGCAGCGTGCGCGCTTGCTCCTCGAACCCGACGTCGTCCCGGCATTCGAACGCGTTGGCCCAGTCCTCGAGTGCTGCCGCCGACATGTCGCCCGCCAGGTAGCGGTCGAGCGCCTGAACGGCATGCGCGCGCGTGAAGGTCACGAGCGGCACGTCGCAGTCCCAGGGAAAGCGGCCGAGGTCCGCGGCGGCCTCCTCGAGCGGTCGGCGCATCTCAATGACGTCGAGGAGCGCCCGTCGACGTGCAGTGTTCATCGCTCTCTCCAGGCGAGTGGCGGGATGAGCTTGGCCTCTTCGGCATCGAGCGCCCCACCGGGACGGATGAGTCGCGGATCGATGCCGAGATCGTGTGGCGGCACGGCGTTGTCCGGCGCCTCGCTCGCGCGCAGCAGCGCGCCGGACCCGAAAGCGCGGTACAGCTCTGAGGTCGGTGAGCCGGCCACAAGACCTGCGTACTCGGGGCCGAACCACATCAGCCAGCAGGCGAAGTTCGGTAGCCCGAGCCACGTCTTCGCGACGACCGCACGCGACTGGGTCAAGTGGTCCGCCGACAGATGGCCGCGATTGACGATCCAGTCGCGCTCCAGGTGCGCGGCAGCGAAGAAGGCGCCCATCTCGTCGGCGATGGTGGCGAGGGCGCGCTCCATCGCGCGACGCCACGGGTTCGATGTGAGCACGGTCGCCTCTGCGTCGAGCGTCACGCCGACCCTGTCGGTGACCCGCTGCGGGCGCTCCTTCCAGCCGTCCATATATCGATGCGTGGAGATCCCGCCCCAAAAGACCGGGTGCCGGCCGGTCCAGAACGGCCGGTCGTAGACCTCCGCCCACGCCTCGGCGAAACCCTCGACGCCGCGCCCCTGCATCGGCTCGTAGGTCCCCCAGCGGCGCGGCTCCGCCTCGGGCAACACCCTCCGCACGACACGCAGGAAACGCTCGCCGTCATCCCGCCCGATGGGTCCGGCGAAGCACCAGGTCAGATCGACGACCGTGATGCGGCGCTCACCCGCTAACTTCGGCGCCTCCCGGCGGCCCCGTCGGGGCCACAAGACCACGTCGTCCTGCGGGTCATAGACCACGCCGTCGGCGCCCTCCGCGATGCGCCGAGCGAGGCGCCTCGCCTCGGCCTGCGCCCTCTGGGAGGGACGCGCGTGCAGCTCGACCTGCCAGGCCGGGTCGAGCATCGCGACGACGACGGCGTCGGGGAGGTCCTCCGTTTCGACGCGCAGCGGCTCGTCGATCTCCACTTGCTCGCTGGACGCGGGTAGGTCAGCTGGTTCCTGCTGGGTGACGACGATCAGCTCAAAGCTCATGTGTGCATGGTGCCGAAGGGGCCTGCGGAATGGGCCGTCGGCGGTGATGGGGCCCAGAGGGGGCGTGTTCGATCTCGACGCGATCCGCCGCCGGTGAGAGGGTTGGCCGATGGTGCCGACCGTCACGGTCCTCAGCCTGTTGATCGCGTCTGTCGCGCTGTGCATCGCCGTGCACGCGAGCTCCGTGTCTCGACATGCACTGAGGCTGGCCCTCGACGACCGTCGCTGGAACGCCCTGCGCGCGCTCGGTGATGCGGCCGTCGCCGTCCAGGTCGCGGCGCACGCCTACGTGAGCGCGACGTCGGCTGGGGAATCGGGGGTCGTCGCCCGGCGGCGTGTCGCCGCGTGCGCGAGGGAGTACGTGCTGGCGAGCCGCTCACTGGCGCATATCGCGATGCGTGTCGCGCCCGGCGTGTTGTGTCGACCATGGCTGCTCCTGCTCTGCGACGAACGCCACCCAGAGGCTGTCGTCCGGACCGAGGCTGCCGATGGTCTGCTGGCGGTGCTGCGTCGGATGGAGGCGGAGGCGTGCCATCCGATCCCGTCGACCCGGGGTAGCGTCGTGTGGCGTTGGCGGGCGCGGTTCGGGTTGGCGAGGCTTGCGATGCGGACGCGGTTACGAACCTCGTCGCAGGGGTGAGATCCGGTCCGTCCATTTGAGGTTCCCCGGGGCGGTTCGGCGGGCGTCGCCCGACGAGCCGACGTCGGCCGGAGCCACCCGATCGTGGCCGCGGACGCGACCCGCCGGCGGCCGGCGGGATGGATCTGCGCGTCCGCCCCGTCCAAGAGTGTGTGCACGTGGACGCGCTCTCGGATCCGGGTCTGGTCTCCGCCGCCCTTGACGGTGACGTCGAGGCACGCGGCGCCCTGTTCACCCGGCATTGGCGGATGGTGTGGCGGCGGGCCTACGCGATGACGGGTCGCCAGGACTTCGCCGACGACGTCACCCAGGACACCTTCGAGCGGGCGTTCCGCCATCTCGCCACGTTCGATCGGGAGCGGGCAAGCTTCGGGGCGTGGATCGCTCGGATCGCGGTGAACCGGTCGATCGATCTGCTGCGGGCCGAGCGGCGGACGCTGCCGATCGAGGCGGCCCTCGAGGGTTGGTGCCTGGGACGCCGAACCCGGCGGTGACCGGGCGTTACGGGCCGCCCTCGCCCGCATCGACGTCGACCGGCGCAGCGTTCTTGTCCTGCGGTATTGGCTCGACCTGAGCGGGGCGGAGATCGCCGAGACGCTTGGGGTCCCGATCGGGACCGTGAACTCACGCATGTCCCGGGGCCTGTCGGAGCTGCGGGCACTCCTTGAGGGGGGTGACGCGTGAGGGACCTCGAGGAGCGCCTCCGTCGCGGGCGTCCCCTGGAGGCCGAGCCGCCGCCGGGGACCGGTGAGCGCCTCTGGGCGGCGCTCCAGGCCGAGCCGCGCGGTCATGGCCGGGCCCGCTCACCCGAGGGGTGGCGACGCACGTTCGGTGGACGGGGCGGCCGGCTCCTCGGCGTCGCACTGCTCGCCCTCGCCGGGGGCGGCGCCGTCGCGTACGCGACGGGGGTGATCGGGGGGGACCGCGGCGAGCAGGCCGCTGCGGCGGCGCCCCCGGCCGAGTGGGGTGCGCCCACCGTGCTGAGCGGCGGCCATGGCGGTCCCCCGAGGCCGCGCCTGGGGATCGATGGGGCGGGTGGCGTTGTGGTCGCATGGTCACGCGGCGGTGCCGTCGAGGCGTCGAGTCGCCCGGCAGGGGGGGCCTGGGGCCGGCCTGTGCGTCTGTCGCCGGAGGGGGTGCCGGCTGGGGATCCGGAGGTCGCGGTCGCTGGTGATGGTTCGGCGCTGGCGGTCTGGCAGGAACGCCGCGACGGCCGCGTCGAGCGGCGGGTGCTGCGGCTCCCCGACGGATCCCTCGCCGGGGTCATCACCCGCCGTGTGGGGGGCCGCTACGTCCTGGTCGCCCGCCGCCGCCCCGCTGGCGGTGCCTGGGAGGCGCCGGTCGATGTCTCGGAGGCAGGGGGCAACCGCCGCGACGCCGCCGAGGCGAGGCTCGTCGCCACCGGCGACGGCTTCCTCGTCGCCTGGGTCCGGGCTGACCGCCTCGAGACGCGCCACGTCGACTCCGACGGCAACCTCGACGAGGTCCGGGGTGTTGGCGAGGCGGGGGAGGGACAGCAGATCCAGGTCGCGCTCGCCGCCGATCCCGGGGGGCAGGCAGTGCTGGCCTGGGGTCGCCGGGCCTCCGTCCGCGAACCTGCCGGCTACCAGGCGCCCGTCTACTCGGTGGAGGCCGTTCGCGGCGACCGTGACGGTTGGGGGGATCCCGTCGTCATTGCGGGGGACATGGTGCAGGCCCCCCAACCTGCTGCGGCCATCGGCCGAGGCGGCGAGGCGACGGTGGCGTACCTCTCGACCAACCTCGGGCTTCCCTCCCACATCTCCGCCGCGCGGGCCGACGCCGCCGGCGAGTGGGGTGCACCGGTGCGCCTTTCCTCCACGGCCCGGTCGGCGTACGCGCCGACCGTCGCCATCGACGGCGACGGGAGGGCCGTCGCCCACTGGTCGGTGGGTGCGGCGACCCAGTACTCGGTGGCGGACGACGGTGTCTGGAGCGCACCCCTCGGCCACGGCAGCGGCGGACTCGTCGGCCAGTACAGCCGGGCGCAGCCTGCGCTCGCGTCCGACGGCGCCGGGCGCCTCCTCGGCGCGTTCGCCAGGCACGCAGGCATCGAGGTGCGCGACTGGCCGCGCGGCGGCCCCTTCGGACGTCCCCAGGTCGTCACGGACGGCACGGGCTGGCAGTTCGGTTTCGGCGGCGTCGCCGCCTCGCCGTCGGGGGCGGCGGTCGTCATCGTCGGGTTCGGGCGGGACGGCTCGAGGGGCAGGGGGTGGGACGTGCGGGTGGCCGTCCGCGATCCAGAGTCGAGGGGGGAGCGCGGATGAGGCGGTTCGCGAGTGCCGCGACTGGTTGCGTGGTGGTTGGCGTCCTACTCGCCTCAGGGTGCGGCGGCGGCGGGGAGGAGGCGACCACGAGCCCGTCCCGGCCCGCGGCGGGTTGGGGTCCGCCCGTCGTCCTGCCGGTTCCCGCCCCACCGTCGTATGCGGAGGCCGTCGCCCGGCCCGATGGGACGGCGATCGCGGTGTGGGTGGACCGGGGTGACGGCGCGGCGGCGCAGGTGATGTCGGCCGAACGCGATGCTCATGGGGGCTGGAGCCCTGGAGTCCCTATCGGAGAAGCGAGCCCGACGCCGATCCAGGGCGCGCGGGTCGTGGTCGGCGGGGACGGCGTCGCGACGGTGGTCTGGGCCCTCTGGGATCGCCCGGGCGGTGCCGTCTTCGCGTTCGTCCAGGCGGTCCGCGAAGCGCCCGACGGGTCGTGGGGTGAGGTGCAGACCCTCTCCCGCAGCACGAACGGCATCAACGAGGTCCTCGCCGCCGCCCGCGACGATGGTCGCGTCACCGTCGTCTGGTCGGGGAGCGAGCGCCGTGACGGCAGCTACCACCCCGAAGTCCGCTCCGCCTCCCGGTCGGCACGCGGCGACTGGACGTTCGCGCGGGTCGCAGGCCGCACGCGCGGCGACGGGTACCTGCCACGCGGCGGTCTGGTCGCTGTCCCCGGGAGGAATCGGACACGGTTGATCTGGTCGGCGCTTCCCCGAAGGGGAACCCCAGGGGGGATCCTCACGTCCACCCTCGACCGACGGGGCCGTTGGTCGACGCCGCGGGCCATCGCGCCCACGGGGTCCCAGACGAGCGAGTTGACCGTCGCCGCGGGCCCCGACGGCACCACCACCGCGGCATGGAAAGCGGGCGACGGGCGACTCCGCGTCGCCCGGGCCGCGGCGGCGGGGTGGAGCAATCCCCAGACAGTCCCCGGGGGTGCCATCCATGGCCAGCCAGCGATCGCCGCCGGAGCCAGCGGGGAGGCCGTGGTCGTCACGGAACAGGTGACAGGCGGGGGTCGCCGCTCCGAACTGCGGGCGCAGCGAATCGACCGCGACGGCGCCCTCGGCCCCATCCGGACGCTCGCCGGGCGTTCCCTGCCTGCTTCACCCCCGGATGGGAGTGGCGGCTCGTGGGCTGCGGCCGCGACGATAAGCGCCGACGGTCGAGCCCTCGTCGCGTGGACGTTAGGCGGGACCCGTCCCGACGGCGTCCCCCTTCACGAGGAGATCCGCTCACGCCTCGACGACGGCGCCGGCGCCTGGGATCCCACTGAGACGGTCTCGACGTTCCCAACTCCCATCGCCGGCGTCGTCCCGTCCGCCGATGGGCTCGCTGACGGCGGGTTCCAGGTGCGTTGGCAGGCCGACCGCAACCCCGACGTCCCGCCTCAGGCGAGCATCAGGCCCGGGTGAGCGGCCCGCGCTCTGCCACTAGCCTGCGCGGAGTGCTTCGCTCCACCACTTCGAAGGAGCTCCGGCTGGGCGCCGCGCTCGTGGCCGTGGCCGTGTGTGGAGGCCTCACCGCCTGTGGTGACAATCGATCGGCCGTGCCTCCAGGGGACGCCACCGCGATTTTTGCGGCCCTCCGCGACGCACAGGCGATCGGCCCTCAAACCTTCGGAAGCGTCAGTCGGCCGGTCACCGCCTCGACCCGTGCGTCATACGCGCTGATGATCAGGGTCTCGGCTGCCAACCCAGAGGCGGAGCTCCAGAGCCCGGACTTCACAGACCACCAGCCGCCGATCCGCAGTTGGCTCGCGGGCGCCGCCCAGGGGATCGCTGATTGCCGCGCTCGGGTCCAGACAACGGGACGCGGATGGCGTGCTCTCCAAGCCCGGCTCGAGCGGGCGGCAGGGGGTGCGTCGCCCCCATGACGCGCATGTGGACCGCGGCTAACCCGTCTCGCCAGGCACTCGGTCCTGGGTCAGCGGGGCTTGTCCGCGGCCGCCCGTAAGGTCCGCATATGGAAGGCCGGGGGAGGTCAATCATCGCCATCGCGGTACTGGTCTTGGTGGTCCTGATGGTGGTCGCGTGGCTTACGGGAGCGAGCTGCGAGGGTTGCCGGTAGCGGCCCCTTGAGCGCGTGCGGCGATCAGTGCTCGACACGGCCAGAGACTCGGCTGCGGCTGACGGGACCTGGGCGCATGAGGGGGAGGGATCCCATAGTCCGAGGTCATCCCCGGTAGGGGACGTCAGTTTCGGCGAGGGCCACTCCGGCGCGGTCGTAGGTGGTGATCGTCGTGGCCCGTCGGCTCGGCGTCATGTGCCGCGCCGGGACCTCGTAGAGGACATGGCCCTCGACCGGGGTGAGGCGCGTCGTGTCTCCGTCGGCGTAGGCGATCTCGACGCTAGCGACCTGCGGGGCGAACCGCCCCTGGAACAGGTTCGCTACTCGATCGATCCGCCGGATGAAGCCGCCGGTGACGACGTCGTAGCCGAGGGGCGGGTCCCCGGGCCGGGAGCAGCTCTTGCTCCTGACGTCGCCGTTGACGTAGACCCAATCGCACTGGCCCCCACCGATGTTCGGTGCGACGCGGATCGATGCGCGGCCCCCACCGCGCAGGTCGACGCCAAGGAGTTGGCGCTCCCGTGTGCGGTCGGGCGTGAACCGCTTCGGCGCGTTGGCGCCGGTGTTGAATGGCAGCGAGAACGTGCCAACGGGGGACCCACCTCGGCCCCGACGCTCGCATCGATGATCGCGTTCTGAATCTCGCTGGGAGACGGTCATGCTCTCCCTATCGGCCCTGGTCCGCCATCTCCCGAATGCGGCCGTCGACCGGGGCGGTGACCTGGATCGGTGCCGCCCCGGCGACGTCGGGAGGCGTGCACCGAGGGCTGACGTACGCGGCAGTCTCCCCAGCCGGGCAGCCAGAGGCGAGGTCGGCACAAGGCTCCACTGCGACCGACCATCTCGTTGTGTTCAACACCGGCGAAACCGCTCCCGATGCGGATCGCTACGGCGCCTCAGGAGACCGCGCCGCGCAGCATCCGTTGGCGCCGCCAGTAGGTCACGGAGCGCAGCAGCCATTCGGCGGGGCCTTGTCGGTGGCGCCGCAACCAGAGGGAGGCGCAGATCTCCAGTGCGGTCCAGAGGGCAACGGCGACACCGAGGGCCGCGAGCGGTCCGATCGTCCCAAGCAGCCCGAGTCCGTAGCCGCAGAAGATCAGTGAGGCGACGAGGGACTCACCGAGGTACATGGACAGGGAGCTGCGTCCGCCGGCGGTGACGCGGCGCTCGAGGGACGGCCACCAGCGCGCCTGGCTTGTGACGACGAGTCCCGCGACCACCCCGGCGACGGCGATGGGGGCGGCGACGTTCTCGATCAGTAGCCCGATGGCGGGCCCGACTCCGCTGGTGCGTGCATCCGCGTTCAGCGTCAGGATCCCCGCGAGGCCGCTGAGGCCGAAGCCGATGGGTAGGCACCACCGCGCGAGACGGCGGGCGGGGATCTGGTGGCGGTCGGGGCGCGAGAGCACGTCGCCCCGCCCGAGGACGACCCCGACGCAGAAGGCCGCGGCGATGCTCGCCCAGTTGAGCACGCCGATCACGCCGAGGGCGATCGGGAGGTCCTCGAGGCGTTGGCGGGCGACTTCGAGGAAGGACCCGTCTGCGTAGACCGCGGCGCGCGCGGTTTCCCCGCTCGCGGCGGTCGAGCCGGCGGCGATCTCGAGTGCCACGAGACCGACGAGGGCGATGGCCAGGGCGTAGAGGGCGATCGCGAGGCGAAGCAGCCGTCGCGCCGGCCACCGCCCGACCCCGAGGAGGGCGGCACCGAGGATCGCGTAGCTGATGAGGATGTCGCCGACGAACAGGAACACCGCGTGCAGCACGCCGAGGATCAGGAGGACGGCCATCCGACGCAGGTAGCGGGCCTGGAAGCCGGCGTCGTCTCGACGCCCGAGCATGATCGATAGTCCGTAGCCGAACAGGAGGGCGAACACTAGGTAGGACTTCAGTTGGAAGAAGGTGATCGTGATCCAACGCGCCCCCAGATCCCACCACTGGTCAAAGCCCTCCCAGCCGCGGAAGGGCGCCACCGCGATGAACTCGAGGTTGACGATCAGGATGCCGAGCAGCGCGAGCCCGCGGAGGGCGTCCACGAGAGAGTGCCGCTGAGCAGAAGGGGACATTGGTGCTCCTAAAAGGGTCATCGTTGTGCCGATAACCCAGCACGGTACACTGCTGTTCCACTGATGCAACCGGATCCGAACAACGACACGACGAGGGATCGGCCCTCGGCCGCGTTCGATCGCACCTCCCGCGCCATCCTCGATGCGGCGGCCGTAACGCTCGCGCGCGAGCCGGGGGTGTCGCTTGGGAGGATCGCCGAGGCGGCCGGGGTTGGCCGGACGACGCTCCATCGGCATTTCCCCGACCGTGCCGCGCTCGTACGCGCCTTGGCCCGCGACGCGGACGAGCAGACCGTCCGTGCCATCGCCCGCAGCGACCTGGACGACGGCTCCGCCATCGACGCGCTCGGGCGCCTCATCTATGAGTTGCTCCTCCTCGGCGACCGGTTCTCGTTCCTCCTGCGTGAACCGCACCTCACCGACGATCCCGAAGTTCGGCGCGCGGAGGCCCGCACCACCAGAACCGTCGCCGAGGTGATCAGACGCGGACAGGCCGAGGGTCACCTGCGGCGCGATCTCGGCCCCGCCTGGATCGCTGAGGCCGCGGGGATGCTCATCTACGCTGCCTGGATCGCCATCGAGGGCGGATCCCTGCCGCGAGCTGAGGCCCACCGATCGGTACTCGCAGTCCTGCTTGAAGGTATCAGGGCCTAGATCTAGATCGACCTCGGTCTTCCGGTGCCGCCCTGTCGTGGATCGTCCACCGGAACGCACAGTGGGCGGACCGCGCGTCGTTCACCCGGTGATGCGCGCGAGGGCGAAGAAGAGGGGGATCCCGAACGCCAGGTTCAGCGGGAAGGTGATGCCGAGACTAGCCGTGAGGTAGAGGGCGGGGTTGGCGTCCGGAAGGGCGACGCGCACAGCGGCGGGCGCGGCGATGTAGGACGCGCTCGCCGCCATCACCCCGAGCAATGTCGCGCCACCCACCGACAGTCCGGCGGCGCCACCCAGCAGGACGCCGAGGGTGCCGTTGACGAGTGGCACGCACGTGCCGAGCAGGAGCAGTCCGACTCCCGCGGAGCGGATGCCCGCTGCGCGTTGCGCGGCGGTCACACCGAGGTCGAGCAGGAAGAGGGTCAGCGCCCCGAGGAACAGGTCGCGGAACAGGGGATCCACCGACGCGGTGCCGTCAGCGCCGGCGATCGCACCAATGACGAGGCCCCCCGCGAGCAGGAGGACGCTCTTGCCAAGCAGTGCCTCTCGGAGCGCGGCGCTCCGGCTTACCCCTGCCGCACCGGCGGCGAGGGCGAGGCCGACGACGATCCCCGGCACCTCCAGCACCGCGAGAAGCGCCGGTGCGAACCCCTCGACGGCCACACCGCCTTGCTCGAGCACCGTCAGCGCAGCGGCGAACGTGACGGCCGATACCGATCCGTAGTGGGCCGCCAGCGCCCCCGCGTCGGTCCGACCGATCGGTAGCAGGCGGCGCGCGGCGAGGAAGGCGACGACGGGCGTCACGACGCCGAGTGTGAGCGTCGCGAGTGCCGGGAGCACGAGCTCACCCGGTTCGGCAGCCGACAGGGCGACGCCGCCCTTGAGACCGATCGCGAAGAGCAGGTAGGTCGAGAGCGCGGTCGTGACCGCGTCCGGCAGGCGCAGATCGGCCCCCACCACCGTCGCGACGACCCCCAGGGTGAAGGCCAGCACCATCGGTGAGGTGAGGGTGTCCCGCAGTAGGTCCATTGTGCCCAACCCGGCCTCCTCTCGTCAGACCGCGAGGGAGACTACATTGACGCGATTCGCATTTCGGGTTACTCTTGACACGTCATGGGCTGCCGACTGACTGCACGCGCCCGACGGGTGCACAAAAACTCAGGAGACGCGATGAGCGTGCCTAGCTGCACGCTCGTCTCGGCCTCAGGCGACAGCATCGAATCCGTCCTGCGAGGTCCTGACGCCGGCGATGGCGAGACCCGGTGACGGCTCCGGCTGTCAAGCCCGAGGCCGAGTGGGACCGTCTGCTTGATCAGGCCCGCTCCGTAGCCCCTGAGGCCTTTTCGCGCAGCGGCCGCCCGCTCAACCTGCTGCGGGGGGGTTGGAACGAGCCCGGCCATCCCAAGCCGGTCCTCTCGCCGGTCGACGGGCGCGTGTTGTCGCACCTGCCGATGCTGGAGCCCGAGGTCGCCCGTGAGGCGGTGCGCTCGGCGGCGAGTGAGTTCCGGAAGTGGCAGCACGTCGGCATCGACGAGCGCCGTGGACGCGTCGCGGGCTGCCTGGACGAACTCGAGCGTCACCGCGAGCTGCTCGCGTACCTCCTGGTGTGGGAGATCGGGAAGCCTTATCGACAGAGCCTCGTCGAGGTCGATCGCACGATCGGAGGGGGACGCTGGTACGTCGCCGAGATCGAGCAGATGCTGCACGGGCGGCACCCCGTCGGTCTCGTGTCCACGATCGCGTCGTGGAACTATCCGCTCGGTCAGCTCTTCAGCGGCCTGCTTGTCCAGATGCTGGCCGGCAACTCGGTGATCGCGAAGACACCGAGCGACGGTGGGCTGGTGACGCTGACCGTCGCCTCGGCGCTCGCGCGGGCGCAGGGCCTCCCGATCTCGTTGGTCGCGGGTTCCGGGGCGCGCCTGGCTGAGGCGCTGGTTCGCGACGACGCCGTCGCGGCCGTCTCCTTCGTGGGCGGCAAGACCAGTGGCCGGGACGTCGAGGCCGCCCTCCTCGACCGGCGCACGCGCTACGCCATCGAGATGGAAGGCGTCAACGGCTACGGGGTGTGGGGCTTCTCGGACTGGCCGCTCCTGGCGTCCCAGCTGCGGACAGGCTTCGAGTACGCCAAGCAGCGCTGCACCGCCTACACGCGGTTCGTCGTCGAGCGCACGCTGTTCCCCGACTTCCTCGACGCCTACCTCGGCGCCGTCGCGGATCTGCGCGTCGGGCACCCGTTACTGGTCCAGAGCCCCGACGACCCGCCACCGGACGTCGACTTCGGTCCGCTCATCAATGCGGCGAAGGTCGAGGAGCTGCGCGCCCGCTACGGGGAGGCGGTCGCTGGCGGCGCCGTCATGCTCCACCGCGCTCACCTCGACGAGGCGCGGTTCCTCCCTGACCAAGACACCTCCGCGTACTTCCGGCCCGCCGTGCTGCTCGGCGTGCCGCGGAGCGCCGACCTCTATCACCTCGAACCCTTCGGCCCGCTCGACACGATCGTCGTGGTCGACCGCCTGGAGGAGCTCGTGGCGGAGATGAACGTGTCCAACGGTGCGCTGGTTGCCTCGATCGCGTGCGACGAGCCGGACCTCGCGGCCCGCGTGGCGGGTGAGCTGAGGGCCTTCAAGGTCGGCGTCAACCGGACACGCTCACGCGGGGACCGCGAGGAGGCCTTCGGTGGTCTTGGCGAGAGCTGGAAGGGCGCCTTCGTCGGCGGCACCAACGCGGTGCGTGCGGTCACCACCGGACCGGCGCGTGAGGCGCTCGCGGGCAACTTTCCGGATCGGTTGCTCCTGCCGAGCAACCATCTCCCGGTCCTGGGCTCCAGCGCGTGAGCGCATCAATCCCGCAGTCCCCCAGAGGCGGCGGGGCGACCCGCATGCGGTTGGTGGTGTTCACCGACCGCTTCGAGGACGCCGTCGCGTTCTTTCGCGAGGGACTCCGGCTGCCCGCGGGACCCGGTGCGAACGGCAGCGATACCTCCGCCGTCTTCACGGTCGGCGACGCGGAGGTCGAGGTCGTCGCCGAATCGCGACGGCTGGGTGCGGGCGTGATGCTCCGCCTCGACGTCGATGACGTGGCCTCCTACGGCGCGAGCCTCGCCGCCTGCGGGCGGCGGCCACTCGGACCGATCGACCTCCCGTGGGGCGAGCGCCTGAGTGGCGTCGGCGGGCCGGGGGGACTGCTGGTCAATCTCGTCGAGCGCGTCGCGGACCCGCAGGCGCCTTTCGGGAGCGCACCGGCGGCCCCCCGGACGCTCGCCGTCGTCTCATGCGTGGACATCAACATCGACCCGATGGCGGTCCTCGGCCTGGGCCCGACCGATGCGCACCTGGTCACCAACGCGGGCGGAGTGGTGACCCGCGACACCGTCAGGGACCTCGCCCTCGCGCGGCGGCGCCTCGGCGTCGAGCGCGTGATCGTTGTGCAACACGAGCGCTGCGAGTTCCTCCAGCCCGGGCCGCTTCCCGTCCTCTGGCCCCCCGACCCGATCGAGCGTCTGCGCGCGTCGGTATCCCGACTCGTGCTGCCGCCCCTGTCACTCGGGCCCGACGATGTCGAGGGGCTGTACTGCGAGGCGGGCGGCCACCTCACCCACGTGCGAGCGCGCTGACCGATGCCTCGCCTGCCCCCCGTGTCCACAGAAGAAGGAGCGGCAACTTTGACCACCCCTCCCGAGCAGACTGTCACCGTCATCCCTGGGGATGGCATCGGCCCGGAGGTCGTGGGGGCCGCCCAGAGGGTGATCGAGGCGACCGGGGTGCCGATCGCCTGGGACGTCCAGGACGCCGGCGAGCAGGTGTTCCTGCGCGGCGTCCCCTCCGGGGTCCCGCCGGAGACGATCGAGTCCATCCGCCGCAACCGGGTGGTACTCAAAGGCCCCCTCGGGACGCCCGTCGGCTACGGGGAAAAGAGCGCCAACGTCACGCTCCGCAAGCTCTTCGAGACCTACGGCAACCTGCGGCCCGTCCGCGAGCTGCCGGGCGTCAGGACCCCCTACACCGGTCGCGGCATCGACCTGGTGATCGTCCGCGAGAACGTCGAGGACCTCTACGCCGGGATCGAGCATCAGCAGACACCCGGTGTCGCGCAGTGCCTGAAGCTGATCTCCCGGGCCGGCTGCGAGAAGATCTCCCGCCTCGCGTTCGAGGTCGCCCGAGCCGAAGGGCGCGGATCGGTCGCCTGCTTCACCAAGTCGAACATCATGAAGCTCACCGAGGGGCTCCTGAAGCGCACCTTCGAGGAGGTCGCGCGTGACTATCCCGACATCGACGCCTGGCACGTCATCGTCGACAACGGGGCCCATCAGCTGGTCAAGAAGCCCGAGCAGTACGAGGTGATCGTCACCACGAACATGAACGGCGACATCCTGAGCGACCTCACCTCCGCCCAGGTGGGGGGCCTCGGGTTCGCGCCCTCGGCCAACCTCGGTCGAGAGGTCGCCATCTTCGAGGCGGTCCATGGCAGCGCGCCGAAGTACGCGGGCCGCGATGTCATCAACCCGACCGCCGTGATCATGTCGGCGGTCATGATGCTCCGCCACCTCGGCCAGTTCCAAGCCGCCTCCGACATCGAGCACGCGATCATGGTCACGCTCGAGGACGGGCTGTTCCTCACGCGGGACGTCGTCGGCGACCGGGACGCGGCGTCCACCACGGACTACACCGACGCGATCATCGCTAACCTCGGCCGCCGGTCGCGGGTATGGGAGGTCCGGGACCACCGGCCCGTCGTGCTCCCCCGCTCGGCCCTCGCGCCCGACCACGTGAAGGTCGCGCGGCGACGGGTAGTCGGCGTCGACGTGTTCATCGAGAGCGGATCGGCCCCGGACGCCCTCGGTCCCGACATCGAAGACGAGGTCGCCGACCTGCCCGTCTACCTCAAGATGATCTCCAGCCGCGGTACGAAGGTCTATCCATCGATGGGCGCGATGACCGACTACGTCGACCACTGGCGCTGCCGGTTCATGCTCCGGGACCCGGCCGGGGAGCTCGCGGACGCCGTCATCGTCGCCCTCCTCGAGCGTCTCTCCTCTCGTCAGCGCTGGATGCACGTCGAGAAGCTCCAGGAGTTCGACGGCGAGCCCGGCTTCACCAAGGCCCAAGGGGAGGACTGACGTGACTCGCGTGCCCGGTGGTCGCGCGGGCGCCCCCGCGGGCCTCCACGACGCGCTCGCCTACCCCTACTTCCAGTCGGTCTTCGACCGCAAGAGCCGGCGGATGGGCCTCGGGATGCACATGC
>LNFM01008802.1_pt1 | contig 15039 bp, 13 predicted proteins | sample 596031 | NCBI WGS metagenome assembly LNFM01 (sample SAMN04254537, study PRJNA301005) | activated carbon metagenome | isolation source: dual media filters at the Ann Arbor, Michigan drinking water treatment plant | place: USA: Ann Arbor
GAGCGCGAGGCCGCCGCCCGCCGCACCGCCGGTGTGGCAGCCCGGTCCGCAGCTGCGATCGAACGCCGCCTGCACCTCCGCCGGCACGCACGCCGCCGAGCCGCCGTCGATCGGCTTCAGCTGCTCGCACGCAGGCACGAGCCCGCCCACCATCGCCACCATCGCAACCTGGGCCACGCGTCGCATGATCGTCTCGCCTCGCATGATCGTCTCGCTTCGCATGATCATCAGGCCCCGCCCTTCGACTTCTTCGCCTTGCGCTTGGCCTTCGCGGCGTCCACTCGGCCGCCCATCGTGAAGTTGCGGCCGAGGTTGAAGCCGAGGAAGAAGTTGGCCTTGTGGAAGGGGTTCTTGCTGTCGACGCCCTCGGTCTTGAACGGGTTGCCGCTCTGACCGCCGGGGGCCGCGAGGTTGGTGTGGATCTCGCGGTTGTTGGTGAAGAACACCTGGAAGAAGTGCTTGCCCGTCGTGTACGAGCCGCCGATGCCCCACGCGCCGATCTTGCTGCCCGTGGGATCCGCGTCGCCGCCGCGGTAGTAGAACTTGTTCGGCGTGCCGCCCGCGGGGATCGGCAGCAGCCACTCGAGGTCGATGCCCCACTGCTTGCGCTTGCCGAGGTACACGCTGGTCGCGAGGCCCAACGTGAGCGTGTCGCGGGTGTCCTTCACCAGCACGGGCCCATCGCCGTTCTTGTAGTCGACCGTCGGGCGCGGGTTGTGATCGGTGCGCAGGTGGTAGCCGAGCGTCAGCATCGTGGCCCAGCGCTCGAACCACAGCCGCGACAACATCGCCATGAAGTTGCCCGACCACGGGTTGGCGACGTCGAAGTCGCGGAAGAAGTCGACCGACCCCATCATGCCGAACGACACCGGCATGCCAGCCTCTTGGCGCACCGGCACGTACTTGGTGCCGAGCTCCCAGGCCTTGCGCGAGTTGCCGCGGCGCAGCCGGACGTCCCAGCCGTCGAGGATGCCGTACTGCAGGCCCATGCTCATCACGACGCCGGCGTCGAGGCCGAACGCGCCGCGCTCGGTGCCGATGCGACCGAAGCGGTGATCGATGCGGTACTGCAGGACGCGCTTGCCCAGCGTCGACGTCGTCGGCAGCACGATCTGATCGGTGCCGTGGAAGGGCTTGGGCGTGCGCTTGGGTGGCTCGGGGCCGGTGCCGTCGCCGGACGGCTCGCCGCCGCCACCGGGCACCACCGGCGCCGTCGCGTCCTTGGGCAGCGCGGCGATCCACTTGCGCACCGCCTCGAGCTGGTCCTTGCTGAGCGGGTCCATGCCCTCGGGCATGAGGCCGCCCTTCATTGCGGCGGTGCCGTAGAGCTTGTCGATGAGGTAGCTGGCGTCGGGGTCCCCGGGGACGACGAGGACCTTGTCCACGACGACGGACTTCTTGCCGATCATCGAGGTCAGCGGCGACTCGAGGTCGAGCTCGCCGGGATCGGTGGGGTCGCCGCCGGCCGAGTGACACATGGTGCACGCGTCGTCGAAGATCGTGCGTACCGCGGCCTCCAGGGCGGGATCCGGCGCTGCAGAGGGGGGCCCGGTGTCGGGGCCAGAGGCGAGCACCAGCGCGAGGGAAACCGCGGGAACCATCGGGCCGCGATCATACGTCAGGTCCGACGCACCGGATACGGCCCGTCTCGGACGGATCTCCAGATTCGTTCCGGCCGTTTCGTTACACTGTCGCCCGAAATGTCGACCGGCAAACGATGCAGCGACTCCCCATCCCCGCGCGGCCCCCTCGCGAGCACGCTCCTCGCGCTCGTCGTCGCGTGCGGCGGTGGCAACGACGGCAAGCCCGTGCCCGGTGGTGAGAAGCCGCTGCCCGCGAAGGGCGACCCGAAGATCGACGCGAAGATCGAGCCCGCACCGGACGCGAAGGTCGAGCCCGCACCGGACGCGAAGGTCGAGCCTGCACCGGACGCGAAGGTCGAGCCCGCCCCGGACGCGAAGGCGGACGGCGGTGAGGCGAAGGCGGATGACGGCGGCGAGAAGGCCGCGACCGACGGCGCGAAGGCCGAGGGACCCGCGGCTGACGGTGGTGACGCGGCGGACGGTGGCGCGCCGCCGGCGGCCGATCCCGCGGCGCTTCAGACCGAGATCAAGACCAAGAAGACCACCGACGAGCGCGCCATGGCGGCGCTCGCCGAACTCGAGGCCAGCGGCGCCAAGCTGCGCGACGTGGCCAAGGCCGCCAACGCCCGCGGCGAGAAGCTCTTCGAGGAGCCCGAGCGGGCCAAGACCTTCTTCGAGTGGGCCGCGGCCAAGGATCCGAAGTACCCCGATCCGCTGTTCAACCTCGCGAAGCAGACGGCGAACGCGGGCGAGGTCGAGGCGACCCGCGAGTACCTCAAGCAGGTGAAGGCCCGCGGCGGCAAGAAGCTGCTGACGCAGGTCGACTTCGATCCGATGTGGGAGATCGTCAAGGACGACCCCGAGGTCCGCAAGCTGCTCGAGGGCTGAGGTCGCCATGGACGCCGCGCGCATTGGGGTCCTGTTCGTGTGCCACGCGAACCTGTGCCGCTCGCCGCTGTGCGAGGGCATCTTCACGGACATGGTCCGCGCGCGCGGGCTGCTCGATCGCTTCACGATCGACAGCGCGGGGTGCTGGGCCGACGGCGGTCAGTCGCCGCACCCGAACTCGGTCGAGATCGCCGCGCGGCACGGCATCGATCTCACGCAATTGCGCTCGCGCGGCGTCGAGCCCGACGATCTGCACCGCTTCGATCACATCCTCGCGATGGATCGCGCGAACCTCGACGACCTGCAGCGGCTGCGGCGGCTGTCGGCGTTCGGCCCGGTGCAGCCGGGCAAGGCGAAGATCCGGCTGCTGCGGCACGTCGTCGATCCGGCCGCCCAGGGCCCCGCGGCCGACGTGCCCGATCCGGTGCGCCGGGGCCTGGACGCCTACGAGGCCACGTTCGCCCTGCTCACGACCGCGTGCACGGCGTTGCTCGACGAGCTCGCGCACGCCTGACGATCGCGACCCGATCGCGTTCCGAACCCGATCGCGGTCCGATCAGGCAGCGCGACGCGTGCTGCCGTCGGACCACCACGCGAGGCAGCGCTGCAGCCAGCGCTCGGGGGCGGCGGCGCAGAGCGCCCACCGACGCAGGGCGAGATCCGGCTCGAGTCCGTCCTGCAGCTCCGCCATCGCGCCCTCGAGCGCGAACGCGGGCACGACCGGCGGCGGCGCGCCGGCCAGCGCGCTCCAGGCCTCGTGATCCGCGGCCGACAACTCGAGCACCGTCGGGATGCCCTGCGCGAGCGCCTCGAGGCCGGTGCGCCCCAGGCCATCGTCGCCGTCGAGCACGAGGTGGGCGCGGCGGCGTCGCTGCAGCGTCGCGAGGTGCGTGCGGCCGACCAACACCTCGACGCGGAGGTCGGGCAGCGATGCGGCGGCGCGCTCGGCCCGCTCGACCATCGCCTCGAGCCGCGGCTCGTCGCGCAGGCGCGCGGCACAGCTCGCGAAGACGATCCGCTCGGGGGTGCGCGTGCGGGCGCGGGTGCCCGCGGCCGTCGGCTGCCACGGCGCGCGCCACAGCGGCAGGAACGGCGCGACGAACTCCGCGCCCGGGACCATGTTGGGCCGTGTCGCGAGCAACGGCCAGCCGTTGCGCGACGCGAGCCTCGAGATCTCGCGCGCCATCGCCGGGCTCGGTCGCTCGTCGACCTGCAGGCTCACGCGCGCGAGGCCGTTGCCACAGCGCGTCCCGACGAGGCCGTCGAACAGCTCGACGTCGCTCGGCACCAGATCGACGAGGTGGAACGCGTCGGCTTCGCGCAGCAGGTGCTGCAGCTCCTGGCCGCCGTCGAAGACGTCGGCGATGTCGACCGGCCAGCCGCGCGCGGGGTCGTAGCCGAAGGTCACCACGCGGGCGTCGGCGATCCCGCGCTGGCGCAGCACCCCGGCGAGGTGGAACCACGAGCCAGCGACATCATGACGGGCGAGGACGACGAGTCGCACGGGGACTTCGTAGCGCGTGGCGTATGCGCGGCCACCGATGCGACGGGCCGCGATGCGCGATGCGGTGCCGCGCTGCGCGGGCCGGACGCGACGGGGGCACAGGACGGGCCGCAGCGCGCCGCCGAGCGCGTCCCGATCGCGGGCGCGTCAGGGCTCGACCACGACGAGCGTCTGATTGCGCGCGACGTCGTGGAAGATCTGCTCGGTGTCGGAGGCGGGCCACACCACGCGGACCTCGGCGACCGGATCGTCGCCGTCGCCGAGCCCGAAGTGGGCCGTGCGTTCGCCGTGGCCCATGTAGTGCGAGCCCACGCCGATCTCGCGCATCTGTCCGGGGAGGCCGGGACCGAGGCGAAGGTGCACGCGCGCGCCGAGCCCGTCGCGGTTGCTCGTGGTGCCGACCACGCGCACGCGCAGCCAGTCCGTCGCCTCGGCGCCGTCGTTGCGATACAGCTCGGGCGCGTCGCCGGTGTTCGACACGAACAGGTCGAGATCGCCGTCGGCGTCGTAGTCCCAGCTGAGGATGCCCCGTCGCTGCCGCGGCGGACCGAAGCCGACCGCGTCGCTGACGTCGAGCATCGGCGCGTCGCCCTCGTTGCGCCACAGCTTCAGCGGATCGTCCTGGTTGACGACGAGGTAGTAGCCGGCGCCCGCGACGAGGTCGAGATCGCCGTCGTTGTCCGCGTCGAAGAACGCGGCGCCCCAGCCCCAGCCGTTGTCGTCCACGCCGAGCGCCCCCGCGACATCGTCGAAGCTGCGCGCGCCGGAGTTGCGGTACAGGCGGTTGTCGGCCGGGAACTGGGCGTTGCTGAGCGATGTGACGTACCAGTCGATGTCGCCGTCGTTGTCGTAGTCGCCGAGGGTCGAGCCCATCCCGTTGGCCTCGAGGCCGACGCCGACCTCGGTGGTGCGGTCGGTGAAGGTGCCGTCGCCGTCGTTCCAGAACAGGCGCGAGGTCCCGTAGTCGGCGGAGATCGCCAGCTCGGGGTAGCGGTCGTCGTCGAGGTCCACGAAGGCGGCCGCGAACGCGTACGTCCCCGGGGCGGTGTCGGGCGCGAGGGCCCAGGCCCCGTCCATGACGACGCCGGCTTGCTGCGTCACGTCCTCGAAGCTGCCGGGCGCGGCGTCGCCGAGGTTGCGCAGCAGCCGGGCGTGGGACGGGTGAGCGCCGATCTGCGCGACGATGGTCCACTCGCCGACGTAGAGGTCGAGGTAGCCGTCGAGGTCGAAGTCCCCGAACGTCGGCGTCGTGCCGATGTGCAGCTCGCCGGTGTCGATCGCGGCGCCGCGGGCGAGGGCGTCCTCCACGAAGTGGCCGGTGCCGTCGTTGATGTAGAGCCGGTGGGCATACGACGCGACGGTGGCGACGAAGAGGTCGGCGTCGCCGTCGTTGTCGACGTCGCCGAAGGCCGCGCCGGACGAGTGCCCGACCTCGGTCAGCCCACGCGCCGCGCTCACCTCGAGGAACGTCCCCGCGCCGTCGTTGGCGAACAGGAGGTTGCTGCCGTTGGTGCGGGTGACGAACAGATCGAGATCGTCGTCGCCGTCGATGTCGGCCACCGCCGCCCCGGCGATCTCGCGCTCGGGGACGCAGAAGCCGAAGTTGCCCGGGCCGAGCTGATCGATGAGGCAGTGCGGCGCCTGCTGGACGACGCCCTGCACGTACCAGACGCCTGCGTCGTCGGTGACGTCGGTGAAGTGGGGCGGGGGTGGATCGAGGAGCAGCGTCGCGGCGGTGGACTCCGCGTCACCGCTCGTCTCGGTCGTCGCGCCCGTCGATCCGGAGCTCGACGTGCCGGCGGTGGTGTCCGCCGTGGCCTCGGCGTTCCCGGAGGACGTCGCTTCGGCGCCCACGCCCGTCGTGCCCGCGGTGCCGGTCGTGCTCGTGCCCGTGCTCGACCCCGGCTCGATCGCGGTCGTCTCGGTGGAGACCGTGGGCCCCGACGCGCCACCGGTCGTGGGGAGGTCGCCAGCGCTCGTGTCGGCGTCGCCGGTCGCGGTCGCCCCGTCACCTCGGCACGCCGGTGCGAGGACGATCGCGGGCGCGGCGAGGGCGAGCGGCCCGAGCCCCCGCGTCACCCAACGTCCCCACGCGGCGAATCCAGCGGTTCGCATCCACGATCCCCGAGTACGGTTATCCCACGCGCCCCCGCGGGGCGGCAAGGATGGCGCGGCGAGAGGCGCCCTGGGCGCGGGCTCCCACGAAACTTGCGCCGACAGGCTTGCGCCGTGGTCGCGGACGTTGTTGAGATACGCCTCACCCGATGCCGCTGCACCGCTTCCTGCGTTACGTCGCACCGAACCTGGTCACGGCCCTGGGCATGTGCTTCGGGTTGATGTCCCTCGTCGCGTGCTACGAGCACCGCTTCGTCGACGCGGCGTGGCTGACGATCTGGGCCGTGCTCACCGACCGGCTCGACGGCCTCGTCGCGCGATCGCTGCGGGCGACGAGCGACTTCGGCGTGCAGATGGACTCGTTCGCCGACGCGCTCAACTTCGGGATCGCCCCGGCGTTCCTGATCTACGTGACGCTCGAGGACGCCACGCCGGTCGGCTTCGCCGATGGCACCGGCCGCGCGGTGTTGATGGCCGCGTGCGGGCTGTGGGCGCTGGCCAACGTGTTCCGCCTCGCCAAGTTCAACGTCGTGGCCGAGCAGCCCGACGCGCCCAAGGTGTTCTTCGGCGTGCCGACGACGCTGGCCGCCGGCACGCTCGCGATGTGGTACCTCGTGCTCGCCAAGTACGCGGGGCCGGACTCGCCGATCCGCTTCGAGGCCTTCGGCGGCCCCAAGCTGCTCGGCGACTGGACCGTGTCGCCCGCGGTGTGGAGCTACGTGCCCGCGGTGATGATTGCCGGCGCGTTCCTCATGGCGTCGAACCTGCCCATCCCGAAGCTGCAGGCGCTGCCGAGCCGCGCCCTCACCTACGTGCTCATCGGCGCGGTGCTGTCGGGCTACGTCTGCGGGATGATGCGGACGCTGCCCGAGTACATGTGCCTGCTGCCGTCGGGCTGGCTCGTGTTCTCGCTCGCGTGGAGCCAGCTCTCGGAGCGCGCACGGGGCATGAGCCCGCCGCCGATCCTGCCGGACCCGGGCCCGCTGCGCCGCCGCACGCCGTGAGGGCGATGCCGCCTCAGGCGGCGCGTCGGAGGAAGCGGATGCAGGCGGGGGCGAGGCCGGCTGGCACGAGCAGCACCAGCGACGCCAGCCAGGCGAACGCGGCGCCGTGGACGATGAGGCCGCCGTGGGGCGACAGCAGCAGGTACCCGACCGGCGGGGCGCCGAAGGTGCCGATCGCGTCGGCGAAGGCGAGCAGGCCCGCGCCGCCCAGGGCGAGGGCGCCCCAGGTGCGCCGCGCGAGCAGGCCGCCGAGGCCGACGGCGCCGAGCACCATCGCGGTGATCTGGATCGCGTCGGGCCGCGGCGCGAGGGCGTAGAGGATGAGGAAGGGGATCGTGCTGCCGGCCGACAGCGTCGCGCGGCGCATCAGCAGCAGCGACTCCTCCTGGAAGTTCCACCGCTCGGCGGTGGCCTCCGAGTGCTCGTAGCGGGCCGCCATGCCCTCGCCGAGGAGGAACACCGCGATCGCGAGGTGGGTGAAGCCGAAGAACGCGATCATCGGCTCGAGGCCGACCTTGAACAGCACGAGCAGGAGCAGCGAGCCGAAGTTGCCCACGCCCATCGCGAACCATCGCGCCCAGAACCACTCGGCCCCGAGGCCGATGAAGGCCAGGCCGTAGCACAGCGCGAGTCCGAGGTAGGCTGCGAACATCTCGTCCGGCCCCAGCCACGCCGTCATGGCGAACTGGGTGACGTAGAAGCCGAGCAGGAGCAGGGCGAGGGCGCGGCGGAGTCCGACCATGGTGGTGCATTCGAGCCTACGCCGGGCCCCGAGGCGGCGCAAACCCGCGCCGACGGCCCGGTGTGGGCGCACGCGGTCCTGCGCGTCCGAGATCGGCGCCGTGTCGGCCCGACGTGGCGTGGGACGGTCCGCAGCGTCGATCGTGAAAGCCCACCGCTGGCCCTCGCGTTGTACGATGCGTGGGCATGACGACGATCCCTCGGGCGTGCGGTCGTAGCGTCGGCCCCGCGGCGCGGACTGCGGGTCGCGGTCGGCTCGCCGCGCTCCTGGGCGCGCTGGTGCTGTCGGCCTGCACCAATCACGCGGCGCCGATGGCCTCGGTCCCGCCCTCGGGCCGCGGCGGCGTCACCTTCATCGCGCCGCGCTGCGCCGAGGTCCGCTCGTGCCTCGTCGGGCAGGTGACCGCGGCCGACACCTCGGCGCCGTTGTCCCGCGCCGCGGTGTTCCTCGAGCGGGACGATCGCGACGGCCCCGGCGTCCGCATCCTGACGCTCACCGACGAGCAGGGCGTGTTCACGGTCGTCGATGCGCCGACCGGGCGCTATCGGCTCGCGATCTACAAGGACGCGCGGCGACTCGAGGCCCGCGGGCTCAAGCTCGGTGAGCCCGGCACCACGCTGGTGCCGGTGCGATTGCCCGCGAGCTGACGCCCGGCGCTGATCGGCCCCAATCGCCGATCAACCCCAGCGGTAGAAGCCCTCGCCGCTCTTCTTGCCGAGCTTGCCCTCGGCGACCATGCGCCGCAGCAGCGCCGGCGGCTCGAAGTGCGCGCCGTCGGGCAGGGCGGTGCTGAGGTACTCGGCGATCGAGAGGCGCACGTCGAGCCCGACGAGATCGGTGAGACGCAGCGGGCCCATCGGGAAGCCGTAGCCGAGGGTCATCGCCTTGTCGATGTCCTCGGCCGAGCCCACGCCCTGCTCGACCATGCGGATCGCCTCGAGCCCGATCACCAGTCCGAGGCGACTCGTGGCGAAGCCGGGCGAGTCGCGGATCGTGATGCACTCCTTGCCGAGCGCGGCGCCGAAGGCCGCGACGCGCCGCACGACCTCGGGCGAGGTGCCCTCGGCGACGACGATCTCGAGCAGCTTCATGATGTGCACGGGGTTGAAGAAGTGGGTCCCGATCACGCGCTCGGGCCGGGGGAGACCCGCCGCGATCGCGGCGATCGACAGGGAGCTGGTGTTGGTGCCGAGGATCGCGTCGGGCCGGGCGGTCGCCGCCGCCTCGCCCAGGACCGCGTGCTTGAGGGCGAGCTGCTCGGGCACCGCCTCGATCACGAGGTCGGCGTCCCGCGCCGCGACGCCGGGGTCGGTCGCGGTGACGAGGCGGGCGAGCGTCTGCTCGCGGGCCTCGGGCGTGACCTTGCCCTTGTCCACGCCGACCTGGAGGTTGGCGGCGATGCGGGCCATGCCGGCGGCGACACGGGCCTCGTCGATGTCGAACAAACGGGTGGTGAAGCCGGCGGCGGCGGCCACCTGGGCGATTCCGTGCCCCATCGTGCCTGCGCCGAGAACCGCGACCGTCGAGATGCCTTCGAGTGCGCCCATCGGCCGGGTTATGCCACGATTTCCCCGGGCCGCGGCCGCGGGCCCGCGGGAGCCCGCAGCGGGCCGCACGGGGTGCTTCCCCTGCGGGCCACGTTGGACATACCCTCCCGTGAAGCTCGCCCCCGTGGCGGCGAATCGAGTTCGACGTGAAGCCGCGCGGGGACATCCCGATCATCATCTGCTGCGCCGAGGACGACGAGCCCGTCCTCGCGAAGGTCGTGGACGAGCTGCGTCGCGAGGGCCTGTCGCCCGAGCTCGTGCCGGGGATCGAGTTCGACAGCAACCTGCTCGCGGCCGCAGTGGACGCGGCCGCCGCCGAGGCGCTGTTCGTGTTGTGCGGATCGGTCGCGCTCGACAAGGCCGCGCTGCGTCGACTCACCGGCCTGTTCTCCGCGCGCAGCGGCCCCGGCCAGCGCATCATCTCGACGTCGTTCACGCCGTCGCGCCCGCTCGCGGTGTTGCCGGCGATCCGCGGGGCGCTCAAGGAGATGCGCCTCGCGGATGAGCAGGCCTCGGCCGCGGAGATGGACACGCCGAGCACGGCGCACCTGCGCGACGTGGTCGAGGCGTTCGTCGATCCCGCCCCGCCTCCGGCACCGCGCGTGTCGACGCGCGCCGAGCCGCCCGCCGCAGTGAAACCCGTGACGCACCCGTCGGAGTTCCCGGGCCGCCCCTTCGAGGGTGTGCGCCCGCCGGCGAACCTGCCCCCGGCGCCCGCGCGCGCAGAGCCCGTGGTGCCCCGCGAGCCCGCGTCGACGCCGAGCGTCGCGCAGGGATCCGGCGCGCGGCCGCTGCCGACCCGACCGCTCGCCGACGGCGCGCCGCAGGCGGTGATCGACGACGGCGTCGGCCGCTCGCTCGAGCAGCGCCTCTCCGGGGTGCCTGCGATGCCGGACTCGATGGTCTCGACGGACCCCGAGACCAGCGGTGTCCGATTCCCCCGCGACGGTCGCATGGGCGCGGTCCCGCGGGCGCCGGTGTTCGACGAGCCGCGCGGCAACCGGATGTTGTTGGTGTTCGCGGGCGTGGGCATCGCCGGCATCGTCGCGCTCGCGTTGCTGCAGCTCCTGCAGCCCGCCGCGGACGGGCCGAGCGCGCCGGCGCGGCGCGGCGCGCCCCCGGCCGCGCCGGCGAAGGCGGAGGCGGAGACGCCGGCGCCGCCCGTGACGCCGCCGAGCGTGCCGTCCGTGTCGCCGACCCCCGCGACGCCGACGAGCCCCGCGACACCGACGACGCCCACCACGCCGACGAGCCCCACCACGCCGACGAGCCCCACCACGCCGACGAGCCCCGCGGAACCGACGACGCCCGCGACGCCGACGACCCCGGCGAGCAGCGACGTCCCGCCCGCGCCCAAGCCCGTCAGCAAGCGCGACATCGACATCGCAGCGCTCGAGCTCGCGGTCGGTGAGGGCCGACTGCAGCGCCTTGGCTCGCTGTGGATCGCCCGCGCCGGCGACGAAGACAGCACCTGGCAGGACGCCCAGCGCCGCTGCCAGGGCAAGCGCATCAACGGCGTGCAGGGCTTTCGCCTGCCCGGCGCCCGCGAGCTCCGCAAGATGCGGGCCGCGAAGGTGGTGTCGTCCGGGAGCTACTGGACGCGCGAGACGATGGGCGACGAAGCGATGGCGTTCGACGGGGAGACCGGCGCGACCAACGTCTTTCTCACCATCGAACCGAACGCGCGAGCGGTGTGCGTCCGGCTGCTGTGATCACGACGCCGCGACTAAGCGGGGCTCACCACAGCTTGACGATCTTCGCGCCGCGGTAGTAGTGGCCGAGGATCTCGTCGTGGTCCTTGCCGGCCTTGGCCATGCCCATGGCGCCGTGCTGGCACAGGCCGACGCCGTGACCGTGGCCGCCACCGACGAGCACGATGCCGCCGCTGCGATCGCGCTCGGGCTCGACGATGAAGAGCGAGCTCTTGAGGCCGCCCAGGGCCCGGCGGATGCGGAGCTCGCCGTGCAGGTCGACCTCGCCGCGCTCGGCGACGACGCGCAGCCCGGTGGCGCGGCCGCTCTTGCCGCGGCTCAGGATCTTCAGCGCGCGCACGGCCCCGATCCCCGCGTCGATGCCGGGCTTGCCCGCCAGGCTGTCGGGGTCGAGCACCTCGCGCCAGCGATAGGCCGCGCTGCCGACGTCGGCGCTGGGCATGCTGAAGCTGCGGGGCGAGCTGCGCAGGAACGCCTCGATGTTGGCGGCGGTGATGCCCTTGGCGAACTTCTCGGCGAGCAGCGGATCCGCCTGCCCGCGCAGCTGGGGGTCGGCGGCGCTCGGCCACACGACGTCGTTGTCCTCGCTGTGCCCGCCGCAGTTGGCGGAGTACACCGTGTCGACGAGCTGGGTCTCGCCCGGCCGCATCGCGATCGCGCCGATGGTCGCCCGCACGGCCGTGTTGGTGCGCTCGTGCTCGCGGATGCGGCCGGCGTAGACCTGGCAGTGCTGCTCACTGCACAGCAGGAACGGATCGTCGAGGTGGCGCGTGCCGATCTTCGCGAGCAGCTGTCCGCGCGCGGCGACGGCCTGGGCCTGCAGCGCGGCCATCGGCCCCGACGCGAAGATCTCGGCGGGGACCAGGCCCGACAGCAGATCGGTCTCGCCGACGAGGTTGACCACCGACAACGTGCCGTGGCGATCGACCGCGACGTAGATGCCGCCGCGGTACTCGCGGGACTCGGTCTTCGGTGGGCCCGAGCCCGTCGACTCGAGCGGCACGTCGTGCACGGTGACCGGGCCGCCGTCCTTGGCCGCGAACCACAGCACGCCGTCGGCGGTCACGCGGATGCCGTGCTCGGCGTCGTGGGCCCGCAGGGAGCCGTGGCCGCGCTGCTCGACGATCGGGTGGAGCTTGCCCAGGGCGCCGTTGCGCTGGCGCAGCACCTCGGCGCGGCGACGGGCGTCTTCCTCGCTACCGTGACGATCGGCGACCAGGAGCACGCGGCGGTTGTCGAGCACGCGTCCGGCAACGCCGAACACGGTGCCGACCTCGTGATCGGCGACATCGAAGCCGCGGTCCTTCCAGCGCTTCGCCGCGCGATCGATCGCGGCCATCGCCGGACCGGCGAGCTCCTCGAGCACGATCGCGAAGCTCTGCTTGGCCGCGTGCCCGCGCTCGAGCGTGATGTCGAAGCGGGTGCCGCCCTCGATCGTGGTGCCGCCCTGGCCCGAGGGCAGCACGAGCAGGCCGCCCGGCGCGCTGATGCGCACGCGCTCGACGTGCTGCACGACACCGACCGTGATCTGCGGCTCGCCGCGATCGTTGAAGTGGAACTGGTTGCTGTAGAGCAGCTTGATGCGGTCGGCGAGGCTCGAGTCCGACGCGTGGGCGCGGCCGGGCCACAGCAGCGTCGAGAACGGGGCCAGGGTCGCGAGCGCGCCGGCCTGGCGCAGCCAGTCGCGACGGGTCGGACCGCGGCCGGAGCCGGTGCGTGCGGGGGCCATGACGACGGTGTGCCGGAGTCACCGTCGACTCGTCGAGTTTTCGGCGTTCAGGCCTGGGCTGGCCGCACGGGGCCGCGCACGGACGGCCGCGGGGGGTTGCGGGTGATGTACAGCAAGTTCTGCAGGTTCACGACGAAGTGCAGGGCCACCGCCGCGCCGAGGTTGCCGGTCGCGAGCGTGAGCTCGCCGAGCACCACGCCGATCGCCAGCGAACTCGCGGTCCACGGCCACAGCGCGCGCTTGGGCGGGATGTGCAGCAGGGCGAAGATCAACGTGCTCGGCCACAGGCCCCACGCGTCGAGCATCGCGCCGCGGAAGAGGAGCTCCTCGCCCAGGGCGCTCGTGGCCGCGAGGAGCACCAGCTCGCTCGGGGCGGGTCGGCCGAGCAGCGCGCGGAACTCTGCGTGGAGCTGGGGCAGCCACGCGAAGCGGCCCTCGAGCGCGCGGAACAGCTGCACGACGACGAGGCCCATGCCGACGCCGACGGTAGGCGTCCACAGCATGGTGAGCCAGTCCTGGTCGGGGTCGACGCGCCAGATGTCGTTCGAGTCCTGGGCGATCGCGTGCCAGAAGAACCCGACCAGCCCGACCGCGCCGTAGAACGTCATCACCGTCCGTGCGCGCGCGGGCGCGTCGACCGGTGAGTGGTTCGCGTGCACACCCACGACCTGGCAGCATAGCGGGCTGCATCGTCTCGCTGCAACGCGGCCGGGATCGGGCCGCTCGCCGCGCGGCGGCATGGCACCTGGTCGAACGGGGAGGTCCGCCGCGAGCGGCCTCGTCAGGGGCCCGTGGGCGGCCGCGCGTCAGGCCGGCGGGGGATTCGGGCACGTGCCAGGCGATGGCGTCGCGGTCACGTCCCAGGCGTCGCCGCCGGGGGCGACGGCGGGGTCGATGCGCACGTACGACTGTCCGGCGCCGCCCGCGGGCACGTCGAGCACACCGGGCGTCCCGGTCTCGTCGGGGAGCTCCGCGACGTTGCGGTCGCCGTAGATCACCGCGTCGATGGGGAGTGTGTCGACGTCGATCTCGGCCGCGGGCACATCGAAGAGCGCCACCGCATCGGCGGCGCCGTTGGTGGTGTTCTGCAGATCCGGCGAGAAGTCCATCGCCTGATCGTAGACCGGGTCGGCGTTGAGCGCCGAGCTCATCGGGCCGCCGACCACGAAGCAGCCGCCGGCGCTGATCGTGCCGACCAGGTCGAGCGCGTCGGCGTACGTCTCACCGCCCCACGCGAGGCTGAAGCCCGCGAGGTCGATGTCGTCCTCGCAGGGGTTGTACAGCTCGACCCACTCGAGGCCATCGTCGGCGGTGTCGGGATCGTTGAAGACCTCGTCCAGGAGGAGCCGACAGGTCGCGGTGTCGCCGGTCGAGCTCGAGCCGCCGTCGGTGGTCGCGCTCGCGTCCGTCGTCGCCTCGACGCCGGTGGGATCCTCCGCGGTGGAATCCGGCGCGGTGGGATCCTCTCCGCTGGAGCCCGAGGCGGTCGTGCCCGTCGCGTCGCCGTCGCTCGCCGAGGCGGCGGTCGTCGTGCTCGGATCGCTGCCGTGCGTCGTGGCGAGCTCACCCGACGTGCTCGCGTCGAGGCTCGATTGGCCCATCGCCTCGACGGGCGAGCCCGCGCACGCGACGACGAGGGGCGCGCAGAGGAACGCAGAGCACAGGGCGAGAGAATCCGAGCGCCGCACGACGGGACTCCAGTCGGCTCGGTCGACTCCGAGCGGGTGGCTCGGGCAAACGCCGAGCGAGTCGCCGAGGTGGACCGGTCGGCCCCCAAGGCGTCCGGTCCATCCAGGCGAGTGCCAGCAGCGATTCTCGAAGTGCGAAGGGGGGGACTCGAACCCCCACAGGTTACCCCGCCAGATCCTTAGTCTGGTGCGTCTACCAATTCCGCCACCTTCGCGATGGGGCGCAATGGGTAGCACAGGGCGACCGACGGGATCAAGGGGTCTCGCAACAACCGCCGGCTACAACATTTCGCCGACTTCGTGCAGGCGCAGCACGTTCACGCTGCCGCGCTTTTTGATCGGCTGCGCCACCGTGATGACCACCCGCGCGGTCGCGTCGAGCAGCCCCTTGGCGACGATGGCGTGGTCCATGTCGATGAAGATCGTCTCGCCGTCCTCGGAGCTCGGCGAGAACATCACCGGGATCACGCCCCAGTACAGCGCGAGGGTCTGGTAGGTGTCCGGGTTCGGCGTGAACGCGTAGATCG
>LNFM01014966.1_pt1 | contig 15038 bp, 12 predicted proteins | sample 596031 | NCBI WGS metagenome assembly LNFM01 (sample SAMN04254537, study PRJNA301005) | activated carbon metagenome | isolation source: dual media filters at the Ann Arbor, Michigan drinking water treatment plant | place: USA: Ann Arbor
GCGCTGACGCCACCGTGGCCCGCGCGCTGGTGACGCTGGCGGCGCTCGGCTTCATGCCTCTGACCGCCGCCGATGCGCCCGTGCTCGGCGCCGCTGCTGCGCAAGCCTGCACTGCTGCGCCCGGCCCACTCGACGCCAGCTTCGCCGCAACCTTCAACAACGTCACCACGGCGCTGTACTACGCCACGCGCGAGGCGCCACTGACCGCGCCGTTGCGTGGCGCCCTGCGCCGTGGCGCCGAAGCCGCGCTGTTGTTTTGGCTGCGCGCCGGTGGCTGGCTGGAGCACGAGCGCGCCCATTACTTGCGCGCGAAGATTGCGCTGCGCACCGGCGAACCGGTATCGGCGGTGAGCCACGCGGAACGCGGGATGGCGATCGTGGTCGCCAACGGCGACGACCCGATCGAGACCTGCTTCCTGCTGCAACTGCTCGCCGCCGCGGTGGAGCGCGCCGGCGACACGGCGCGCGCCGAAGCGATTCATGCGCAGGTCCAGGGCTTGGCCGCTGGGCTGGATGCCGATGTGCGCAGCCTGCTTGCGCAGGACGCAAGCGAGTTCCCACCTGCGTCGGCGCTGCCACGGCTGGCGTTCATCGGCGGCGGCAACATGGCGGCCGCGCTGATCGGCGGTTTGCGCCGCCGCCATGCGGTCGGTGCCGTGCACGTGGTCGAGATCGACGCGGCGCGCCGCACCTGGCTGGAACGAGAGTTTGTCGCGACCACCGGCGACCAACCGGATGGGTCAGTCGCGGGCTGCGATGCCGTGGTGCTGGCCGTCAAGCCGCAGCAGATGCGCGATGTGTGCGCGGCGCTGCAACCGCACCTGGGCAACGCGCTGGTGCTGTCGATCGCCGCCGGCATTCGCGCCACCGACATCGCTCGCTGGAGTGGCAGCTCGTGCGTCGTGCGGGCGATGCCCAATACGCCGGCATTGATCGGTCGCGGCATCAGCGGACTGGCCGCCCTGCCCGCGGTAAGCGCCAAGCAGCGCACGCTGGCAGAACAGATCCTCGGGGCCGCCGGCGAAATCGTTTGGTTTGACGACGAGGGGCAACTCGATCCGGTCACCGCGGTATCGGGCAGCGGTCCGGCCTACGTCTTCTACTTCATTGAAGCGCTGCAGCAGGCGGGCCGCGAGCTGGGCTTCACCGAAGCGCAGGCCAGGCAGCTCGCTGTCGCGACCTTTACCGGGGCGGCGGAGCTCGCGGCCGCTTCAGCCGATCCTGTGACCACGCTGCGCGAACGCGTCACTTCCAAGGGGGGCACCACGGCGGCCGCCCTGGCGTGCATGCAGGCGGACGGGCTGCACAACAAGATCGTTGCCGCAGTCAAGGCAGCCGATGCGCGCGCGCGCGCTCTGGGAGACGAACTCGGCCGCGGCTGACCTGCGCTCAACGCAGCGCGAAGTCGACCGCGATGCCGGCAAAGACGGCCAAGCCAACCCACTGGTTGTGGCGAAACGCCCGAAAGCAGCGTTCTCGGTCGCGGGTGCGGATCAGCGTGAAGTGATACACGGAAAATCCGACGGCGATTGCCCAGCCGGCGTAAAAAGGCCAGCTGGCTCGAATCATCATCCCCACCACCAGCAGCAGCGAGAAGTACAGGCCGTAGCAGGCCATGACGGCGGCCACGTCGGCGCGGCCGAACAAGATCGCCGATGAACGCACACCGATGCGCAGGTCGTCTTCGCGGTCCACCATCGCGTACTCGGTGTCGTAGGCGACCACCCAGAACAGGTTCGCCGCGAACAGCCACCAGCCAACCTCCGGCACCCGCCCCTGCACGGCAGCGAACGCCATCGGAATACCGAAGGAAAACGCGATCGCCAGATACGCCTGCGGCAGCGGAAAGAACCGCTTGAACAACGGATAGGTGGAGGCAACCAGCACGCCGATCAGCGCCAGGGTGAAGCTGAGCAGGTTGAGCGGAAACAGCAGCACCGCGGCCAGCAGCGTCAGCACCGTGGCCACCGTCAGGGCTTCCGCGGGCGACACCTTGCCGCTGGCCACCACGCGCTCAGCGGTGCGCTTGACGTGCCCGTCGAAATCGCGGTCGGCCACGTCGTTGACCGCGCAACCGGCCGAGCGCATCAGCAGGGTGCCGGTCAGGAAGATCGCCAGATGCAGCGGCGTCGGCTCTCCCGCCGCCGCCACCCAAAGGGCCGCCAGGGTCGGCCACAGCAGCAGCAGCGTGCCGACGGGCTTGTCGAGGCGAGTCAAGCGGGCGTAAAGATAGAGTCGTTCGATCAACACGTCGGTCATCACTGCGCGCGTGGCAGTTGGGTGCGCACCGGGACGCGGGTCCGCAGGCGGCTGCGCCGGGGCCAATCGTAGCGTGGTCGTCGTTGCGCGGGCAGCACGCCGCCCGTGAAGATCACAAGGCACAGGACGGCGGGCGCGTCACCGGGCGGTCACACCTGCGGATGTACCTTCCATGGTGGCAAAGCGCGCATGAACAGCGGCCGGCGTTTCCTCCGGTCGACCGTGCGCGCGCAGCGCGCTAGCATCGCCGCGCTTTGTTTGGCCAGACGCAGGCGCAGACCGTGAATCGCGCCCGTACCGACAACACCTAGGGGAAACACATGACGATGCGCAGAGCACTGATGGCAGCCGCCCTCGGCCTCGGCCTGGCGACCGGCCTGCCGGTTGGCGCCCAGACCAAGGGCCAGCCGATCGAGATCCAGTTCTGGATGGGCCTGACCGGGCTGGGCGGCGAGTTGCTGCAGAAGTACGGCGAGGACTTCAACAAGACGCAGAGCGAATACCGGGTCGTGGTCTCGTTCAAAGGCCAGTACCCCGAACAGCGCGCCGCCGCCGTCGCGGCGTTTCGCGCCGGCAACCCGCCGCACGTGATGCAGATGTTCGATGCCGGCAGCGGCGACATGATGAGCGCGAAGTCGGCCATCGTGCCGGTGAGCGAGGTCTTCAAGCGAGCCGGACTGCAGTTCAACCCGACCGACTTCATCGGCCCGGCTCGCGGCTACTACGGCCTGCCCAGCGGCGATCTGCTGTCGATGCCATTCAATGTCTCCACCACCGTGCTGTTCTACAACAAGGATGCTTTCAAGAAGGCTGGCCTCGACGAGAACAAGCCGCCGCAGACCTGGCCCGAGTTGATCAGCGCAGCACAGCAGATCCGCAAGACCAATGCCGCCGCCTGCGGCTTCAGCACCACCTGGCTGGCGTGGATCATGCTCGAGCAGTTCAGCTCGCGTCACAACCTGCCGATCGGCACGCAAGCGAACGGGCGCGCAGGACTCACCGCAGAACTGAACTTCAACACGCCGTTGCAGCAGAAAATGGTGCAAACGCTGGTCGACATGCAAAAGGACAAGAGCTTCGACTATGGCGGCCGCAGCAACGACGCCGCCGCCAAGTTCATCAGTGGCGAGTGCGCCATGCTCACGCAAAGCTCGGGTGGATTGGGCGCCATTGCGCGCGATGCGAAGTTCGCCTTCGGTACCGCACCGTTGCCGTATTGGCCCGAGGTGGCAGGCGCGCCGTACGCCACCACGATCGGCGGCGCCTCGCTGTGGGTGTTCAACGCGCCCAAGCGCAGCGACGCCGAGTTTCGCGGCGTGGCGCAGTTCCTCAATTACCTGCGCTCCACTCCGGTGATGGCCGACTGGGCCAAGCAGACGGGTTTTGTGCCGGCCACCAACGCGGCATTCAAGGCGATGCAGGACGAGGGCTTTTTCGCGAAGAATCCCGGTCGCGACGTGCCGGTGCTGTCGCTCACCGCAGCCCGCCAGGGCGAGCACACCAACGGCTACCGCTTCGGCCGCTGGACCGAGATCCGCGACGTCTACCACGAGGAGGTGGAGAAGGCGCTGCAAGGCAAGCAAACGGCCGCCGAAGCCATGCACGCCGCGCAGCGGCGCGGCAATGCGCTGCTGCGGGCGTTCGAGAAGACCGCTCAATAGCGTCACCGGCGTCGCGCTGCTACCGCGGTCCCGTGAGGACCCGCGGTAGCGCGGATGCGCCGCTCGGTATCTCGCGTGGAACCGCGGGCGGCGCGGATCATTCGCGCTGCGCCGAGCCGCAGATTCACCGGCCGAGTCCGGTGCTGCGTCTCATGCGCGGGGCAAACTGGCAGGTGCGGCCGTGCTCGGCAAGCTCCTCGGGTCGCGCGGCGATTGTCCGCACTTGCCCCGACAGCCGATAATCGACGCTCATATCAACCAACACGCGGAGTCAACGCACGATGTCCAGCGACCTTATTGCCGCCATTGGCGACCCGATGGTGCGCGAACTTGCCAGCCGCGGTGCCGTGCGCAGCTTCCCGAAGAACACCGTCATCATCAATGAAGGTGACCGTGGCGACTCGCTGTTCGTCATTTTGCAGGGCAAGGTCAAGGTCTACGTCTCTGATGACGATGGCCGCGAGATGATCCTCGATCATTACAGTGCCGGCGACTATGTGGGCGAGATGGCCCTGGATGGTCAGCCGCGCTCTGCTTCCGTGATGACCCTGGAGCCCACCTCTTGCGCGATAGTCACTCGAGATGCGCTGCGCGCGGCGATCGTGGCCAATCCGGATGTGGCAATGGCGTTGATTGGCACGCTGATCGAGCGGGCCCGCATCGCCACCGACAATGTGAAGAACCTGGCACTGATGGATGTCTACGGTCGCGTAGCGCGTCTGCTGCTGTCGATCGCCAAGGAACAGCCCGACGGCAAGCTCGTGGTGCCGGAAAGAATGACCCAGCAGGACATTGCGGACCGCGTGGGCGCTTCGCGCGACATGATCAGTCGCATCTTCAAGGACCTCACGATCGGTGGCTACGTCACCGTGATCGACCGCATCATCACGATCAACCGCAAGCCACCCGCCCGCTGGTAGCTCGCGGGCATTAGATAAAGGCGCGCCGCGGCGCGCCTTTTTTGTGCGCGGAGCGCGTCGACTCCCGTTCCCGCGAATCTCCGACAGCAGCAGGTTGAATTGTCGGCAGCGCCCAGGCTGGTGTCACGCGACACTGCAGGCATCCCAAGCGTCTCTGGAGCCTCGCCGTGGTAGCGATCGAACCGGTCAGCCAAGCCGACACCGAGCGTCGTCGTCACCCGCGCGTCGGACGGCCCGCCGCGAAGCCGTTGACCGCGATGCAGGCTGCAGAGACATCCATTGCGCCCTCGCATCCCGCTTGGCCCGCGCGGTTCCGCGTCGAGGCCGAGGTGCTGCGGGTGGCGCTGGCGCCCCTGTCGCCGGTGATCGAGCACGTGGGCAGCACGGCGGTGGCCGGGCTGGCGGCGATGCCGGTGATCGACATTGCGGTGGGCGTGAGCGATCCTGCCGCAGTGGACGACTTTGCCGCCCGTCTGGCCAATTTCGGCTATCTGCTGATGACCGGCGAGACGCATCGTGCGGCCGATCGCCGGGTGCTGATGCGCCAGGTCCGCGGCGTGCGGACCCACCATGTGCACGTTGTCAGCGCGTTCGGTCCGGCGTGGCACCGGCTGCTGATGTTTCGCGACATGCTGCGACTGGACCGCGACCTGGCCATGGCCTACGAATCGCTCAAGCGCGAACTGGCGCAGCAGACGCGCGGACGGCCTTTGCTGTATGCCTGCGGCAAGGCCGATTTCATCGCTTCGATTCTTGGTCGGCCGGCCTTCGCCGCCGGCCATTCGTAGCGCACCGGACCGGCGGCGGCGGGCGGTGATGCGGCCCGGAGCCGCGTTCGCCCAGCCGAGCCGAGTATGCCGACGTAATCAAGCCGACTTGAACGTGTCGGCGTAGCGCTCGCGCAGCGTGTTCTTCTGCACTTTGCCCATCGCGTTGCGCGGCAGCTCACCCACCAGCCAAACGCGCTTGGGCAACTTGAAGTTGGCGATCTGGCCCTTGAGGAACGCGATGATCGCGTCCTCGCTGAGCAACTGCGTTTGACGAACCACCACCACCGCCGCCACCGCCTCGCCGAAGTCGGTGTGCGGCAAGCCGATGACCGCACTCTCTTCCACCCCCGGCATCCGATCGATGTAGCTTTCGATCTCCTTCGGATAGACGTTGTAGCCGCCGGAGATGATCAGATCCTTGCTGCGTCCAACCAGCGTCAGATAGTTGGCCGGCTTGCCCGCCATGGGTGAGGTCGCACCGAACTGACCGACATCGCCGGTCCGGAAGAAGCCGTCAACGGTAAATTCCTCGGCCGTCTTCTCCGGCATCTGCCAATAGCCGGCGAAGACGTTGGGCCCCTTGACCTGCACGCTGCCGATTTCGCCCGTCATGCACATCGAGCCTTCATCCGTGACCACCCGCACTGCGACACCCGGGAGCGGAACGCCGACGGTGCCCGCGATCCGCTCGCGTACCGCGATGCCAAAGTAAGGATTGGACGTCAGCATCAGCGTCTCTGACATGCCATAGCGCTCGACAATGGTGTGCCCCGACCGCCGCTGGAAATCGGAGAACGTCTCGGTCAGCAGCGGTGCCGATCCGGAAATGAACAAGCGCATGTTGCGACAGACATGGCGGTCGAACCGCTCTTCGGCCAGCAGGCGCACGTAGTAGGTCGGCACGCCCATGAACACCGTGCAGCGAGGCAGCCGCTCGATCACTGCCTTCGGATCGAACCGTGACAGGAACACCATCTTGGCGCCGGCCAGCAGTGCAGCGTGAGACGCGACGAACAGCCCATGAACGTGAAACAGCGGCAGCGCATGCAGCAACACGTCCTGGTCGCCCGCCTCGCGCTCCTCCTTGAAGCCCCAGAACTCGTCGAGCACGAGGGCGTTGGACGAGAGGTTGCCGTGGCTGAGCATGGCGCCCTTGCTGCGTCCGGTGGTTCCCGAGGTATAGAGAATCGCGGCCAAATCATCGGCCCGGCGCAACGCAGTAGCGAAGCCATCGGCGAACGGGGCAGCCGCTTCCAGCAAGGTGCCGTCACGCCCTTCGCCCAACGTCATCACATGCGCCACACCCGCCGCCTCGGCCAAGGGGCGCAGGTCAGCCACGCGCTGCGGCGAACAGACGAACACCGCAGGCTGCGCGTCGCGCAGGAAGTAGTCGATCTCGCCGCGCTGGTAGGCGGTATTCAATGGCACATAGGCCAGCCCGGCACGCAGTGTGGCCAGGTAAAGCATCAGTGCTTCGGGCGACTTTTCCACCTGCACCGCGATGCGCGCCGGTGCGCCATCAGCGCCTGCAGGAAGATTCAAACTCGCCAGCCAGCCGGCGATGCGTGCGCTGGCGAAGTGCAAATCACGCCAGCTGTAGACAAGCCCGTCCTGCGTCTCGATGCAAGGACCATTCAAATCCCGCGGCAAGCGCGATTCGACGAGGGCATAAAAGTTCTTGTTCTTCATGTTTGGGTGGTGGCAGATCGTCGCACGATGCTCAGGAGCGGCAGGGGCTGCAAAGCGCGGATTCTTGCAACTTCGCGCAGGTTTTGCAGGCGCGCGTTTGGGAAGCCATCCAGACTTGTCGCGCCCTGGGCGTTGCGCCGTCAATCGCCAGTGAATCGGGCGACGCGCCGCTGCAGAAAAGCGTTCATGCCCTCCGCATAGTCGCGCGACTCGAAGAAGGCGAAGCTCGCGTCCAACTGGGCATCGGTGTACTGCCCGCCCTGGTCGGCGAGCATACGCAGGTTGCGCTTGTTCAGCCGCGCTGCCAACGGCGAGCCCGCCAGAACCGCTTGGACAACGTCAGCGATAGTGGCTTCGAACGCTGACTCGGAAACGGCGCGCTGCACCAGTCCGCTTGCCTGCGCCTCGTCGCCGTTCAGCAATCGCCCCGTCAGCAGCAGGTCGGCCGCCAGCGCCGGACCCACCAGGCGCAGCAGCGGCGCCAATTCGGGCAGCGCCAAGGGAAAGCCCAGGCGGCCGACGGGCGCCCCAAGCCGGCTGCCCGACGTCGCCACGCGCAGATCGCACACGCTCACGATCTCCAGACCGCCACCCACGCAGTTGCCCTCGATCGCCGCGACAACGACCTGCGGTGCGCTGGCAATGGCATCAAGCGCCGGCGCGATCAGGTCGAGGTGATAGCGCCGCCCCGACGCCAGATCGAAGCGTTCACGCGGAAACTCGGCAATGTCGGCGCCGGCGGCAAAGTGCCCGCCGGCCCCGCGCAGCACCACACAGCGGACCGTCGCGTCGTTCGCGAGACCATCAAAGACGTCGCGCAGCCGACGCCACATCGACACATCGATTGCGTTGAGCCTGCCCGGCGTATCCAGCGTGACGCGAGCGACCGCGGCGTCGGTGTCGACATGGACCGGCATCCGGTGCGCTCCTGCAGTCGGCTGTCGTGATCTCAGTCCAGCTTGGCGCCGCTGGTCTTGCTGACCTGGGCCCAGCGCTGGATCTCGGCATTCAGGAACTTCGCGAAGTCCGCTTGCGAAAGCAGGCTGATATCGGAGCCGTTGTTCGCCCAGACCTCGCGCAGTTCGGGCGTATTGATCGCCTTGGAGACTTCATCGTGCATGCGATCGACGATCTCCTTGGGCGTGCCCTTCACGGCCCAGATGCCGTACCAGGTGGCCACTGTGTAACCGGGCAGCCCCGCTTCGGCGGCCGTCGGCACGTTAGGGAAGGCCGGGACTCGCTGCGGCGCGGCCACGGCGATGGCGCGGATGCGACCGTTGCGTATGTGCTGCGCCGACGAGCCCAGACCGTCGAACATCATGTCGACGTTGCCGGCGATCAGATCCTGCAGCGCGGGGCCCGCGCCGCGGTACGGGATATGTACGACAAAAGTCTTCGACATCTGCTTGAACAGTTCGCCCGCCAGATGATGCGACGTGCCATTGCCGGCGGACCCGTAGTTGAGCTTGCCGGGGTTCTTGCGCATCGACTCCAGCAGACCCTTCAAGTCGGTCGCCTGCACCCGATCCGGGTTGACCACGATGACCTGGGGCGGTCGGGCGATGGTCGTCATCGGGATCAGATCGGTCTCGATGTTGTAGTCGAGCTTCGGGTAGAAGCTGGGCGCGATCGCATGGTGGACGGCGCCAATGAAGAACGTGTAGCCATCCGGCGCGGCCTTGGCCGCCAGCGAGGCGCCGACCGTTCCTCCAGCGCCCCCCCGGTTGTCGATGATCACCTGCCGGCCCAGTTGCTTGCTCAACTGAACCGACAGCGGTCGGGCGAAGGCATCGGTACCGCCGCCCGGAGGAAACGGCACGATCAGCGTGACAGGCTTGTTCGGCCACGCCTGCCCCTGCACCTGCAGTGGCACGGCGGCGGCCGCGAGGATGGCGGCGGCAACAATCAAATGACTCTTCATTCGTGTCTCCTGGGACGGATTGTGTTTTCTTGTTATGTGTGAGGCGCTCAGCGCTACGACACCGAACAGCGCCGGCAAGGCAGGTTCCGGCTAAGCCGACCGCCGACTTCTGGCGAGGCCGCGTCGTAGACGCCGGATCGTAGAGGCAATCGCACCAGCGGCGAAAGGTCTGGTCAAGCTGCGTGGATACCGCAGTAGCGACGCAAAGGCGCCGCAAAAGCGACGCGGCGCCTCGGGTGCCGCCGCCGCGGCCGCACTCGCCGCGCCGACCGGATCGGTGCGATTAACGGCGGCTCGGCGTCCGCGCGAAAAGCACGAGCAACGCCACGCCGAGAGCGATCATCGGCAGCGACAGCCACTGCCCCATCGACAGGCGCATGGCCAGCAGCCCGAGGAAGTTGTCCGGTTCCCGTGCGAACTCGGCGACAAAGCGCAGCACGCCGTAGCCGATCAGGAACATCGCGCCCACCATGCCGGGTGCACGTTGCCGGCGCGAGTACAGCCACAGGATCACGAACAACAGCAGGCCTTCGAGTGCCAACTGGTACAGCTGCGAGGGGTGCCGCGCCACGCCATCGTTGGCTTGCGGAAACACCATTGCCCACGGCCACACGGCCGGATCAGCGGCGCGCCCCCACAACTCGCCGTTGATGAAATTGCCGAGCCGACCCGACGCCAGGCCCAGCGGTACCAGCGGCACGACGAAGTCGGCCACCTTCAAGAAGGACTTCCCGCGTGCGCGTGCCCATAGCCACATCACCGTCAGCACACCCAGGATGCCGCCATGGGAGGCCATGCCGCCCTTCCAAAGCATCAACGCTTCGAGCGGATGATCGAGGTAGTAGCCGGGCTTGTAGAACAGCACGTAGCCCAGCCGCCCGCCGATGATGACGCCGAGCACGCCCCAGAAAAGCAGATCGTCGACGTCCTGCTTGGACATGCCTCGCCAGGCATCCTTGGCGCGCAGCCTGCCAAGCATCACGAACAGCGCAAAGGCGAGCAGATAGGTCAGGCCGTACCAGCGCACGGCCACGGGCCCGATGGCAAAGGCGATCGGATCGAACTGCGGATGGATCAGGACGTCAGGGGTCACAAGATGCTCGCGACTAGAATCGGCCGATTGTAGTTAGACGCCCGACGCGCTTGTGCCGCGTGCCCTTCCACCCACGTCAGAGCCCGAACGATGCCGCATAACGACCGCTCCAAGAATGTCACCCAGGGCGTAGCCCGTTCTGCCAACCGCGCGATGTACTACGCGATGGGCTACCGCGACGAGGACTTCGACAAGCCGATGGTCGGCGTCGCCAACGGCCATTCGACCATCACGCCGTGCAACTCCGGCCTGCAGAAGCTGGCCGACGGCGCGGTGGCGGCGATTGACCAGGGCAACGCCAATTCGCAGGTGTTCGGCGTGCCCACCATCTCGGACGGCATCGGCATGGGCACCGAGGGGATGAAGTACTCGCTGGTCAGCCGCGAGGTCATCGCCGATGGCATCGAGACCTGCGTCAATGGCCAGTGGATGGACGGCGTGATCGTCATCGGCGGCTGCGACAAGAACATGCCCGGCGGCATGATGGCGATCGCCCGCTGCAACGTGCCAGCCATTTATGTCTACGGCGGCACGGTGAAGCCCGGCAGCTACAAGGGCAAGGACCTGACCATCGTTTCGGCGTTCGAGGCGGTGGGCGAGTTCACCGCAGGCCGACTGAACGAGACGGACTTCAAGGAGATCGAGCGGCGCTGCATCCCAGGTTCCGGCTCCTGCGGCGGCATGTTCACGGCGAACACGATGAGCTCGTCGTTCGAGGCACTTGGCATGAGCCTGCTGTATTCATCGACACAGGCCAATCCGGACCAGGAGAAAGTGGACTCGACCGCCGAAGCCGCCCGCGTGCTGGTGCAGGCGATCCGCAACAACCTGCGTCCGAGCGACATCATCACGCGCGAGTCGATCGAGAACGCGGTGAGTCTCATCATGGCGGTGTGCGGCTCGACCAACGCGGTGCTGCACTTCCTGGCGATCGCCCATAGTGCCGGGATCGCCTGGACCATCGATGACTTCGAGCGGGTGCGCCGCAAGGTGCCGGTGTTGTGCGACCTCAAGCCGTCCGGCAAGTACGTCGCCACCGACCTGCATCGCGCCGGCGGCGTGCCGCAGGTGCTGAAGATCCTGCTCGCCAACGGCCTGCTGCACGGTGATTGCATGACGATCACCGGCAAGACCATGGCGCAGATGCTGGCCGACGTACCGGCACAACCGCGCGCCGACCAGGACGTGATCCGCCCGTTCGACCAGCCGATCTACAAGCAGGGCCATCTGGCAATTCTCAAGGGGAATCTCGCACCGGAAGGCTGCGTGGCCAAGATCACTGGCCTGAAGAATCCGGTCATCACCGGACCGGCGCGGGTGTTCGATTCGGAAGACGCCGCGATGGCGGCGATCCTGGCGGATCGCATCAAGCCGGGCGATGTCGTCGTGATCCGCTACGAAGGTCCCCAGGGTGGACCGGGCATGCGCGAAATGCTGTCGCCGACGTCGGCCATCATCGGCAAGGGTCTCGGCGAAAGCGTAGGGCTGATCACCGACGGGCGCTTTTCTGGAGGGACCTGGGGCATGGTGGTGGGCCACGTGGCGCCGGAAGCATTCGTGGGCGGCAACCTGGCACTGGTGCACGAAGGCGACTCGATCACGATCGACGCGCTGCAGTTGCTGCTTCAATTGAATGTCGGCAGCGACGAACTGGATCGCCGTCGCGCCGGCTGGAAGCAGCCGGCACCGCGCTACACGCGCGGGGTGCTGGCGAAATTCGCCAAGCTCGTATCCACCGCCAGCAAAGGCGCCATTACCGACGAAAACCTGTTCGGCTGACGCTCTGGCGGTCGCCCGATAACGGGAGAAATCCCATCGGGGGCGGGAGGCGAAGCAGGCACCTGCGTTCGGCGTTGCAGTTCAACGCCGCCCGCGGAAGTTCTTCACCTCCTCCATGTTCTTCCGGATACGTTCCTTCTTCGCCTTGTCCAGTTCGTCGAAAGCGCGCTTCTTGTCCCAACCCAGGCGCCGTTCAAACACTTCAAACCAGATGAATGCCAAGCCGAACAGCAGCGCGATCCACCAGCCGCTGAGCTGTCCGATGAACCCAATGTCGAAGTACCACAGCAGGAACGCAACGACGGCGATCCACAGCATCCACATGTCGGTCACCCCCACGAAGTACGGCTTTGCCCGTCCGGCACCAATATAGCCTCGTCCGTGAAGTACCTATCGTGCGAACTTCCGGGCGGGATGCCCACGAAAAGTGCCGTAAACGCGTTGCCAGCGCGCCGAACAGGCCGAGTGAAGGGGTCAACGTGAGGCATTGCGGCCCGTTAGAATCTTTCGCGTCGTTCTGCCCTGCCTGCAATCACCCGTCCGGAGCCATTTGATGAAGAAGTCCTCGACCGTTGTCGCTCTCGGTCTGTCGCTGCTCAGTGGCACCGCGTTCGCCGACGCAGGTCTGGCCAAGGACAAGAATTGCCTCGCTTGCCACAAGATCACGGCCAGCGAACCACTGCGCAAGCCCGGCCCGACGTACGCCGACGTCGCGGCCAAGTACGCCAATGACAAGGACGCCGCCGGTCGACTGGCCAAGAAGATTCGCGATGGCGGCGTCGGTGTATGGGGGAACATCCCGATGCCGCAAAACCCGCAAGTCAGCGAGGCGGAAGCAATCAAGCTGGCTCGTTGGGTGTTGACCATCAAGTGACAAGGCCGCGCTGGCGCGTGCGATGCGCGCCACACTGTCGCCAGCCGGGGACAGTCTGCGCTTGACATCGTTGCCCCCCTAGCCTTGGCCAGTACAATCGCGCGCCTTCGGACCGGGTCGGCAATGTGCTGTCGTGTCCCACCCTCCGGACCGAATCACAAAGCGACAGTTGCACGCCTGAACCAAGTCGTCGAACCCTGCCCTCGTCGAGGAGATAGTCCATGAACCATTTGTTCAAGATTGCGCCGATCGCCATCGCGGCCGTTGTCGCGCTCGCCGCTTGCGGCAAGAAGGAAGAAGCGGCCAAGGCCGAGCCTGCCAAGGCGGCAGCGCCAGCGGCGGCACCTGCTGAGATCATCAAGATCGGCCACGTTGCGCCGCTGACCGGTGGCATCGCCCACCTGGGCAAGGACAACGAGAACGGCGCAAAAATGGCGGCCGACGAGATCAATGCCGCCGGCGGTTTGAAGATCGGCGACAAGACCTACAAGCTCGAGATCGTTGCCGAGGACGACAAGGCCGATCCGAAGGAAGGCACGCTCGCTGCCCAGAAGATCGTCGACTCCGGCGCGATTGCCGTGGTCGGCCACCTGAACAGCGGCACCACGATCCCGGCGTCGAAGATCTACGCCGACGCGAGCATGGCGCAGATCTCACCGTCCGCCACCAACCCGAAGTACACGGAGCAGGGCTTCAAGACCGCGTTCCGGGTTGTTGCCAACGACAACCAGCAAGGCGCCGTTCTGGCCAACTTTGCTGCCACCGAGATGAAGGCTAAGACGGTCGCCATCATCGACGACCGCACGGCCTATGGTCAGGGCCTGGCCGACGTGTTCGAGAAGGTGGCCAAGGAAAAAGGCCTGAAAGTCACCACGCGTGAGTTCACCAACGACAAGGCGACCGACTTCAACGCCATTTTGACCAAGGTACGTGCGGGCAAGCCGGATCTCATCATGTACGGCGGAATGGATGCCACCGCTGGCCCGATGGCCAAGCAGATCAAGCAGTTGGGCATCAAGGCGCCCCTGCTGGCCGGTGACGGCGTGTGCTCGCCCGAGTTCATCAAGCTTGCCGGCGATGCCGCCGACATCCTGAGCTGCTCGATGGCCGGCGAAGCGGTCGAGAAACTGCCCAAGGGCGAGGAGTTCAAGGCCAAGTACAAGCAGAAGTTCGGCACCGACGTTCAGGTCTACTCGCCGTACAGCTATGACGCGGTCTACATCATTGCCGAGGCAATCAAGCGCGCCGGAAAGGCCGACCGTGCTGCCGTGGCCGCAGCGGTGCCCGCCACCAACTATTCCGGCCTGACCGGTCAGATCGCGTTCGACGAGAAGGGCGACATCAAGGGCGGCGCCATTTCGATGTTCGCGGTCAAGGAAGGCAAGCTCAACTACATCTCGACCGTTCGCTAGATTCAGCGGCGGCAAAGACGGCGGCACCCTCGGGTGCCGCTTTTTTTTGGTCCCACCCTCGGCCCGTCGGTCGACGGCATGCCACTTGTTAGCATTCACCCGCGTCGTCTTCGACTGACGCAGGAGATTCGATGGACACCTTCATCCAGCAGGTGATCAACGGTTTGGTCCTGGGCAGCCTGTACTCGCTGATCGCCCTCGGCTACACGATGGTCTACGGCATCCTGAATTTGATCAACTTCGCCCATGGCGACGTGTTGATGATCGGGGCGCTGACGGCCCTGACTTCGATCCTGTACCTGAAGGCGCAGTTTCCCGAGATGCCCGGCTGGCTGCTGCTGATGTTCGGCACCGCCATCGCCATTCCGGTGTGCGTGGCAGTGAGCCTGCTGATCGAGCGCATCGCCTACCGGCCGCTGCGCAATGCGCCGCGGCTGGCGCCGCTGATCACGGCGATCGGCGTGTCGATCGTGCTGCAGACCGCGGCCATGCTGATCTGGGGCCGCAGCTACATGACCTTCCCGCAGTTGCTGCCCGAGGCGCCGATCATGATCGGCGGCGCCACCATCACGGTCACCAAGCTGCTGGTGATTGCCTTGTCCGGGTTGATCATGATCGGCCTCATGCTGCTGGTGAATCGCAGCAAGCTGGGCCGCGCGA
>LNFM01008803.1_pt1 | contig 15037 bp, 14 predicted proteins | sample 596031 | NCBI WGS metagenome assembly LNFM01 (sample SAMN04254537, study PRJNA301005) | activated carbon metagenome | isolation source: dual media filters at the Ann Arbor, Michigan drinking water treatment plant | place: USA: Ann Arbor
TCATGCCGCGGTCGAGGGCGGCCGACAGGATCGCGGCCACCTGCGCCTCGACCCGCTCGGCCGAGCGAAGCTCGGCGATGCCGCCGTCGGCTCGCGCCAGCAATCCCGCCTCGAAGACGGGCCGGCCGCCGGCGAGCGTCGCGGCGAGATCCACCTCGCCGAGGAGACGCGCTGCGCCGGCATGGGAGGGAATGGCGACGACGGGTGTCGCCGCCGGCAGGCTGGCATGGAGCCGGGCGAGCCAGGCCTCGCGCACCGGGCCGGCAGGTGCCTTCAGCCAGACCCCGCCGAGCCCGTGCGGGTCGACCGCCAGCAGGGCGGCCGCGGCACGGGCGAACGCCGCTCGCCGGTCCTCGTCGGGGCTGGCGGCGTTCATGCCGCCCAGGCCTCGGCCACGGCCCGCTCCACCCGGAGGCGCGAGCCGGCCTCGTCCATCGGGTTGCGCCTGAGGCGGTGGCGCAGCGCCAGCGGCGCCACCTGCCGGAGATGGTTCGGTTGCACGGCGTCGGCGCCGGCGAGCGCCGCCAGCGCCCGGGCGCCGCGGATGAGGGTGAGCTCGCCGCGCAGGCCGTCCGTGCCGAGCTTGATGCACAGCGCGGCGATGGCGTGGCGCATCATGTCGCTGACCTCGATCGCGGCGAGGCGCCGGCGCGCCGCCGTGATCCGGCTGCGCAGGCGCTTCTCCTCCGCTGCCCAGGAGGCGACGAAGCCCTTGGGGTCGCGGTCGAACCATTCGCGGCGCTTCACCGCCTCGATCCTGAGCGCGATGTCGTCCGGCGAGGTCACCTCGACGGAGAGGCCGAAGCGGTCGAGGAGCTGCGGGCGCAGTTCGCCCTCTTCCGGGTTGCCGCTGCCGACCAGAACGAAGCGGGCGGGATGGCGGATGCTCAGGCCCTCGCGCTCGACGATGTTCTCGCCGGAGGCGGCGACGTCGAGCAGCAGGTCGACCAGGTGGTCCTCCAGGAGGTTGACCTCGTCGATGTAGAGAAAGCCGCGGTGGGCGCGGGCCAGCAGCCCCGGCTCGAAGCGTTTGCGGCCATGGACCAGGGCCTGCTCGATGTCGAGGGCACCGACGACCCGGTCCTCCGTCGCGCCGAGCGGCAGGTCGACGACGCGGACGGGCTCGAGCACGCTCTTGCGCCCGCGGCCCGTGGGAAAGGCCTCGCTGCAATGGGGGCAGCCTGTGGTCGTTGAATCGGGGCTGCAGCGGTAGGGGCAGCCCGCCACGACCTTCATGGCCGGGAGCACGGCGGCGAGCCCGCGCACCGCGGTGGATTTGCCCGTGCCGCGGTCGCCGGTGATCAGCACCCCGCCGATGCCGGGGTCGACGGCGGCGACGAGCAGCGCCTGCTTCATCTCGGCCTGGCCGACGATGGCCGTGAACGGAAAGGGAATGCCCATGTCACAGGCTCCTGGATGACGGCGCATGGGCCGCGGCAAGCTCGCGCTCGCGCATGGCGGCCTGCAGCGCCTGGGGCAGGCGGAACTCGATGGTCTCGCGGACGTCGCCCACCGTCTCGACGGTGACGGCGCGCATGTCCGACAGGCGTGCGATCAGCGCCTGGACCAGATCCTCGGGCGCCGAGGCGCCGGCGGTGATGCCGACGCGGGCGACGCCGTCGAGCCAGGCCGGGTCGATCTCGGACGCATCGTCGATCAGGTGGGCGGCGATGCCGGCCTTGCGGCCGATCTCGCAGAGGCGGTTGGAATTGGAACTGTTGCGCGATCCGAGGACGAGCAGGAGGTCGACGTCCTCGACCATCAGCGACACCGCCGTCTGCCGGTTCTGCGTCGCGTAGCAGATGTCGTCGAGCTCGGGGCCGACGGCTGCCGGAAACCGCGCCTTGACCGCGTCCACCACCTGGCGCGTGTCGTCGACGCTGAGCGTCGTCTGGGTGACGTAGGCGACGCGCGCGGGATCCGCCACCTCCACCGCCGCCACGTCCTCCACGGTGCCGACGACGGTGACGCCGCCCGGGACCTGGCCGCGCGTGCCCTCGACCTCGGCATGGCCCTCGTGGCCGACGAGCAGCACGCTGTAGCCCTTCTCGGCGAAGCGGCGGCCCTGGCGGTGCACCTTGCTGACGAGGGGGCAGGTCGCGTCGATGACGTCGAGGCCGCGCCGGCGCGCCTCCTCCTCCACCGCCTGCGACACGCCGTGGGCGCTGAACACCGTGACGGCGCCGGGCGGGATGGCGTCGATGTCCTCGACGAAGATGGCCCCCCGTCGCGACAGGCGGGCGACCACGTGCCGGTTGTGGACGATCTCGTGGCGGACATAGACCGGCCGGCCGTAGAGCGCGAGGGCGCGCTCGACGATCTCGATGGCGCGCACCACGCCGGCGCAGAAGCCGCGCGGGCTCGCCAGCACCACGGTCAGTTCGTCTCGTCGCAGCATGGTCACCTCCCGATGGTGCCGTGGCTCCGCGCCCCCGCGCCGGTGAAGGGCGCGTTGAGCCGGACGATCCGCAGGTTGAGAAAGGCCGCGATGCCGACCCAGACGAGGTAGGGGACGAGCAGCAGGGCGGCGATGGGACTGATGGGGGCGAGCCCGACGATCAGCGCCAGGATGGAGAGCCAGAGGAAGGCCACCTCCACGAGGGCGAGGTCGGGCCGGCGCATGGTGAAGAACAGGAGGTTCCAGCCGACGTTGAGGGCGCCGTTGACGACGAAGAGGCCGACGACGAGGGCCCGCGCCGCGGGCGATGCCGCCGCCGCCCAGGCCATCACCATGGAGACGACCGCCAGCGCCAGGATCGTCGTCCAGATCGGCCCGAAGGCCCAGTCCGGCGGCTTCCATGAGGGGAAGGTGAGGGAGCGGTACCAGGGGCCGATCTCGGTCAGCCAGCCGCCCACGACGGCGACGACGAGGGTCCCGGTCACCGCGACGGTGATCGCCATCCAGTGGTTGGCGAGGGTCTCCATCATGTGCGCGCCAGTCCGAGCAGGTGGCCGAGATCCTTGAAGAAGATGCGCACGTGGGCGACGGGGCTCTGCCGCACGAGCTCCTTGTGCATGTAGGACTGCCAGGTCAGCCGCTGGACGTCCTTGTCGGCACAGATCGAGACGAAGCGCTCGCGCAGCCGGTCGTTGCGGTACCAGAACCACTGCATGATCCCGAGGATCATGAAGACCCGGCCATGCGCCTTCATGAAACGGCTGCGCGCCATGGAAAGCGCCTTCGTCCGGCCGGTGGCGAGGGCCTCCTCGACCGCCTCGGCGACGCGGCTCGCCGAGGCCATGGCGTAGTAGATCCCTTCGCCCGAGGCGGGAGCGACCACGCCGGCGGCATCGCCGGTGACGATCACGTCGCGGCCGTTGTCCCAGCGCTTCAGGGGCTTCAGCGGAATGGGCGCGCCTTCGCGCCTGATGGTCTCCAGCCCGTCGAGACCGGTCTTGCGGCGGAAGGCCGCCACCGATTCCCTCAGGCCGAAGCCCTTGTGCAGCGTGCCGGTGCCGATGCTCGCGGTCTTTCCGTGCGGAAACACCCAGCTGTAGAAGTCGGGCGAGTAGCGGCCGTCATAGTGCACGTCGCAGCGGCGCGGATCGAAGACCTCGTCCGACCCTTCCGGCGCCCGGACGATCTCGTGATAGGCGAAGACGCAGCGCATGCGGTCGCCGCCGGCGATCTCCTGGCGGGCCACCATGGAGTTGGCGCCGTCGGCGCCGATAACCATCCGCGCCGTGACGCTGTCGTCGATCAGCGTACCCGCCGCCTCCGTGCCGCTCCGGAAGTGGACGGTCGCGAGCCCGCCGGCATCGCGCGAGATCCTGAGGAAACGCCCGGTGCGCCGGACTGCGCCGCGTTCGGCGGCCCGCTCCCGCAGGAACTCGTCGAAGACCTCGCGGTCGACCATGGCGACGTAGCCGCCGTCGATATGCATGTCGACGTGCTTGGCGGAGGGGGCGACGATCCGGGCGCAGTTGATCCGCGCACAGATGATGGCCTCGGGGATGGCGTAGTCGCGCACCAGCCGCGGCGGAATGGCGCCGCCGCAGGGCTTGATCCGCCCCGCACGGTCAAGCAGCAGCACGGACCGGCCGCGGGCCGCGAGCTCGGCGGCCGCCGTCGCTCCCGCCGGGCCGCCGCCCACCACCACCACGTCGAAATGATCGCGCCCGTCCATGCTAGCCCACCCCGAGTGCGAGTTGCGATGAAGGCTCGGCTGCCGGCGCGTCCTCCGGCCCCGCGGACAGGGCGAGGATGCGGACGGCGAGGCCGGTGGCGACGAGGAACAGCACGGCCTCGACCGCGAAGACGCTGCCATAGGCGAAGAGGCCCGACCCCGTGAGGGCGCGGACGCCATCGACGGCGACGGTGCCGAGGAACCCGCCGATGCCGAACGCGATGGCCTGCGAGGCGCCCCAGACGCCCATCCGGGTGCCCTCGCGCCGTTCGGCGCCGGCACCCGCCAGGGTCATCATGGTGGCGATGGCCGCCCCGGCATAGACGCCGTTGGCGTAGCCTAGCAGCACGATGTTGGACCTGAGCGGCCAGTCCGTCGCCAGCCAGCCGCCGACGGCGAGCCCGCCGAGGGCGACGGCGGAGAGGAGGCAGCCCCCGATGGTCCACCGTTTGGGCGAGCCGGCACCGTCGTGGCGCAGCCAGGTGCCCGCGAGGGCGACGGTCACCATGCCGGCGAGGACGCCGCCGTTCTGCAGTCCGGACAGCTGCGTCGTGGCGCCGGGGCTGAGGCCGAAGATGAGGCCGGCGAAGGGCTCGAGGATGAGGTCCTGGCCCGAGAAGGCCAGCATGGAGACGAAGATGAAGATGGTGAAGAGGCGTGCCCGGGGCTCCGCCCAGACCTCCGCCAGCGCCACCGGAAAGCCGCAGCCGAACCGGGTTTCGGTGGGAGGCACGGGAGCCGGCAGGCCCTCGTAGCGGCCCTCGATGCCGGCAACCGCCAGCACGGCGACGACGAGGGCGATGACGCTGACGGCGGTCGCGACGATGACCAGCCGGTCGAGCGAGAAGGGATCGAGGAAGGCGCCCGCTGCAACGGCCGTCACGGCGAAGCCGGCGATCATCATGATCCAGACGATGGTGGCGGCGGCGGGCCGGCGCTGCGGCGCCGCGCGCTTCGCCAGCATGGCGAGGAGGGACGTGCCGGCAGCGCCGACGCCGGCTCCGATCAGCGTGAAGGCGATGACGGAGAGGGCGAGGCCGGCCCAGAAGGACGCGGCCATCAGCGCGGTGGCGACAGCGGCGAGGCTGCCGCCGATGGCGAGCACGGCCATGCCGCCGATGATCCACGGCGTCATCCGCCGGCCCTGGTCGGCGCCGTAGCCGAAGCGCGGCCTGAGGATCTGCAGGCTGTAGTGCCAGGCGACGAGGGCCCCGGGGAGCATGGCTGGCAGGGCGAGCTCGACCACCATCACGCGGTTCACCGTGGAGGTGGTGAGGACCACGATGCCGCCGAGGGCGGTCTGGACGAGACCGAGGCGGATGATCTGGAACCAGGTCAGATGGGGCGCGTGCATCAGGGCCTCACGCAGGACGTGAAGACCCGCCGGAAGCCGGTGGGTCTGGTGGAGGGAAGGGGGAGGGGATGGCGGGTCCCGGCATCGCCGAGGCGTGGCGCCAGGGCTCCGCCGTGCCGCTGCCGCGAACCGGTGCGGGCGATCGCCAGGAGGAGGGCACAGGCGAGGACGAGACCGCCCGCCAGCGCCGCCACGAGCGTGGGCGCATGGGCGTCGGTGAGGATGAGGAGAAGCGCGGCGATCACGGCCCGGCCGAGGCGGGGCTGCGGCATGTCGAGAACGGCGGGCGCGCTCGTGTTGCTCATTCCGGCAGGGTAGGAGCGTCCCGCCGGAGTGTCAACTTTTCTTTACATAACGAAGTGTCAATCTGTATCGAGCGCGGGATCGTCCATGATCCCGAAGCGGCGCATCTTGAGATAGAGGCTCTGCCGGCTGAGGCCGAGCAGCTCCGCCGCCGTGGCGCGGTTGTCCTGCGTCATTTCCAGCGCCGCCTCGATGCACAGGCGCTCGATGATGTCGGTGGTCTCGCGGACGAGTTCCTTCAGCGAGACGCGGCCGACGAGCTCGGTGAACTGGTCGACCGAACGCGGCAGGAGCTGGTTCTTGCCGCCGGTGGCGGGCAACGGCCGCGCGGTGGCGCGGATGACGAAGCCGTAGCAGGGGAAGTCGGAGGCCTCGACGAGGACGGCGGAGACCTCGACCGTCTCGGTGACGCCGAAGGAGCCACGCACGATGGTCGAGAAATTGCGCACCGAGCCGAAGTCGCGCAGCGTCGAGGTGAGGGTCGGAAAATCGATGCCGAGGCGCCCCAGCCACTCGCCGAGCTGGTGGCCGCGGGCCTGCTCGATGGTGGCGAGCTGCACGAGCTCGAGGAAGGCCGGATTGGCCTCCACCACATTGCCCTCGAGGTCGGTGACGACGAAGCCGTCGGGCAGCTTCTCGATGAGGTCGAGATAGCGCGCGGAGCCCGACGCCGAGGCCCCGACGGTGGTTTCGGCCAGCGGCACCAGGCGCAGCAGGACGAGGGTCGCGCCCTCGTTGCGGAACAGTGACGCGGTCGCCTCGAACTCCCGCCCGTTCGCCGCGCTGGCGACCTTGACGGTGACGGAGGCCTGGCCGCCGGCGGAGCGGGACAGCAGTCCCTCGATCTCCGTCGCGCCCTTGTCGTCGAACAGCTGGGGGAGGGCGCGTCCGACCACGCGCCCCGACGGCGGGGCGAGCGCATCGATGGCGGCGGGATTGGCTTCGACCACCTTCCGCGATCCGATCTCGGCGATCAGGATCGGCTCCCGGGTCATCTGGAACAGGGCGCGGTAACGCGTCTCGGCGGCACGCAGCCGCGCATAATCGCGCTCCATCGCCTGCTGCGCCTTCACCAACTGCTGCTGGAGGCCGGACAGGGCGCTGAGGTCGCGGCCGACGATCACCACGTTGCCAGGCGCCTTGCCGCGTGCGGCCGAATAGCGGATCGGAATGGTGGCCTGGGAATCGGAGCCCTTGTGGTTGATCTCGCGCAGGGCCGAGGCCGCCCCCTTGGTCGCCTCGCTGAGCAGGGCGGTCGCCTTGTGGCGGCTGTCCGGGGCGATCGTGTCGATCCAAGGCTGCCCCATCCACGACCGCGCGTCGCCGGCGATCGCCGCATCCGTGTTCGTCGTCAGGTCGCGCACGATCCCGTCGCTGTCCACCACCAGCACGATGTCCGCGACGACCGATGCCATGGCCATCGCCGTTTTTCCGTCAAGACCGATCAGTGCGTTGGGATCAGGCGTCGACATGGGCAGCTTCGCTGTTGGTCGCCCGCTTCGGGAAAGCGTGCGTCGGGATCACGGTTCAATTGCCTGCATGAGGGTGCGACGCAACTCCCATGAGACCCTCGGCGATCTGAACGGCTTCCCGGCCATCAGAGGCAGAGGCATTGGCGCCAACAGTGGCGTAGAGATCGGGATTGCCGTTGAACGTGGCTCCTCCAACCAGGACGCCGATCGAGCGATTCCGCGACTTTCGCCGCATTTGGCTTATGGCCGATGTCAACTTTTCTATCAAGCTGTCGTTGCTCAGCGATATGCCCACAAAGTCGAACCACTCGGACGACAAGCGCTGGGTCACCTCGGCGATCCGGGTGGGGGTCATCAGCGTGTCGCGCCAGCCCGCCTCGGTGAAGAGCTGGCCGACGAGCGTGATGCCGAAGGCGTGCTGTTCGTCGGGATAGACGGTGAGGAGAATCCGCCGCTCCTTCTCGCCCGGCGGGTCCTGCGTCCGCGGCGGCGGCGCGACGGCCCGCATGATGTTCTGCAGCCGCACGAGCCCCATCGTCACCTCGGCGAAGCTGCACCGGTCGAGGAGCCAGAGGTCGCCGAGGCGGCGCGCGGCGGGGGCGAGGAGCCCGAGGAAGATGTCGGCACTCTTCAGGCCGCGATCCCTGAGCGCCTCGATCTGGGTGAGCGCCACATGGATGTCGTGGAACATCACGGCGGTGACGAATTCGTCGATTTCCGGCTGGGCGATCGCCTCAGCCGCACGCGACCCTCCGGAATCCTTGTGCCGGGTGGCCATCAGCAGGCGCGGGACGACCTCGTACTGGATCGTGCGGGCAATGGTGACGAGGAGCCGGTCGTCGACGACGACCTGTCCACTGTTGCTCTTCAGGCGGGCTTCGCCGGCGGATGATGTGCCGGTGTTCGAGCCGGACGACCAGCCGTTGGGGCTGTCGCCATACCTTATGTCCGTCATGGGCCTCTCCCCCATTAGGACCGGTTCTTCCACGATAGGACGTCCGGGCCATTCTTTTCTTGCAGGCGATCAGGGCACCTCATGCGGGAACTTGGGCGCCAGGGCGAAATCTCGGGCGCTACAGGATCCGTAGGGCAGAGTACCGGAAACGATGGGTCTCGCAAGTCGCGGGGTGTTCGTGCTGGTTGACACTCTAAGAGTAAATCGGTCTTAACGTAAACTTTTTTTTACACTCACATTGACCCGTCCCGCCGCGCTGTTCCGGCCGACGGGGCCGAGCCCTGGTCCGGCGGAGGTCTCATGACCGGTCGTGCAGCGAACAGTTCCCGAGCCCAACCGCTCTACACGCCCGACCAGCGGCGGCGGAGGGACGGAACCCGGTGGACCCTGGTCCAGGGCCTGCTCGCCCCCGTCCAGTTCGCCATCTTCATCGTCAGCCTCGTCCTCGTCCTGCGCTATCTGGCGACCGGCGAGGGCTACGGTGCGGCGACCGCCTCCATCGTCGCCAAGACCCTCGCGCTCTACGCCATCATGGTCACCGGCTCGCTCTGGGAGCACGCGGTCTTCGGGCGCTATCTCTTCGCCCCCGCCTTCTACTGGGAGGACGTGGTGAGCATGGCGGTGATCGCCCTGCACACCGCCTATCTCTTCACCCTGGTCGTGCCGGGCGTGACGCCGGGCACGCAGATGGCGGTCGCGCTGGCGGCCTACCTCCTCTACGTGGTCAACGCCGCCCAGTACGTCGTCAAGCTGCGGCGCGCCCGCCTGGACGTCGCCGCCGGCCTCGCGGGGCGGCCGTCATGACCGTGCACACTCTCATCGCTCCCCGTCCCGCCGCCGGCTGCGCCGAGGATGCCGTTCTGCGCGAGCGCGGCCAGCGCGAGGTCTTCTGCGGCCTCACCAGCATCGTCTGGCTGCACCGCAAGATGCAGGACGCCTTCTTCCTGGTGGTGGGGTCGCGCACCTGCGCCCATCTCATCCAGTCGGCCGCCGGCGTCATGATCTTCGCCGAGCCGCGCTTCGCCACCGCCATCATGGAGGAGCGCGACCTCGCCGGCCTCACCGACGCCAACGACGAACTCGACCGCGTCGTCGAGCGGCTGATCGCCCGGCGCCCGGACATCCGGCTGCTGTTCCTGGTGGGATCCTGCCCCTCGGAGGTCATCAAGCTCGACCTGCACCGCGCGGCCCGCCGTCTCGACGGGATCTTCGCGCCGCGCGTCCGGGTGCTGAACTATTCCGGCAGCGGCATCGAGACGACCTTCACCGAGGGCGAGGATGCGGCGCTGGCCGCCATCGTCCCGCAGATGCCGGCCGCCGCCCCCGGCGCCGCCCCGTCCCTCCTGGTGGCCGGAACCCTCGCCGACGTGGTCGAGGACCAGTTCCGCCGCCTCTTCGACGGCCTCGGCATCGCCGATGTCGGCTTCCTTCCCGCGCGGCGCCTGGCCGACCTTCCACCGGTCGGCCCCGCCACGCAGGTTCTGCTCGCCCAGCCGTTCCTCAAGGACACGGCCAGAGCGCTCGAGGAGCGCGGCGCGAGCCTTCTCTCGGCGCCGCTCCCCGTTGGCGCCGAGGGTACTACCCGCTGGCTTCAGGCCGCCGCGACGGCATTTCATGTCTCCCGCGAGAGGTTCCAGAACGTCACCGCTGCCGGCGAGGCGCGCGCCGAACGCGCGGTTCGCCGACATCGTGCTGCCCTCGAGGGCAGGCGGGTCTTTCTCTTCCCCGACTCGCAGATCGAGATCCCGGTCGCCCGCTTCCTGGCGCGCGAGATGGGCATGGAGCTGATCGAGGTCGGCACCCCCTATCTCCACCGCGGCCATCTCGCGGCGGAACTGGCGCTCCTCCCTCCCGGCGCGGCGATCTCCGAGGGCCAGGACGTCGACCGCCAGCTCGACCGCTGCCGCCGCGCCGCGCCCGACCTCGTCGTCTGCGGCCTCGGCCTCGCCAATCCGCTGGAGGCCGAGGGCATCGCCACCAAGTGGTCGATCGAACTCATCTTCACGCCGATCCAGGGCTACGAGCAGGCCGGCGACCTCGCCGAGCTCTTCGCGCGGCCGCTGGCCCGTCGCCAGAAACTGGCGGTGTAGCCATGCAGCTGACCCTCTGGACCTATGAAGGACCTCCCCACGTCGGCGCCATGCGCATCGCGACCGCGATGGAGGGCCTGCACTACGTGCTCCACGCCCCGCAGGGCGACACCTATGCCGACCTGCTCTTCACCATGATCGAGCGGCGCGACCGCCGCCCGCCGGTGACCTACACGACCTTCCAGGCGCGCGACCTCGGCGGCGACACCGCCGGGCTGTTCCAGGACGCCTGCCGCGCCGCCTACGAGCGCTTCCGCCCCGAGGCCATGATCGTCGGCGCCTCCTGCACCGCCGAGCTCATCCAGGACGATCCCGGGGGGCTCGCCACCACGCTCGGCCTGCCGATCCCGGTCATCGCGCTGGAACTCCCCGCCTACCAGAAGAAGGAAAACTGGGGCGCCTCGGAGACCTTCTATCGCCTCGTCCGCGGCCTCGCCCGGCCGCGCGCTGGGGATCACGTCCGCGGGCCCCGCCCCACCTGCAACATTCTCGGGCCCACCGCCCTCGGCTTCCGCCATCGCGACGATCTCCTCGAGATCCGCCGGCTGCTGGAAACGATCGGCGTGACGGTCAACGTCGTCGCGCCGCTCGGTGCCCGCCCCTCCGACATCGCCCGGCTCGGCGAGGCCGACTTCAACGTCGTCCTCTACCCCGAGATCGCCGAGGCCGCCGCCCGCTATCTCGAGAAGGCCTTCGGCCAGCCGGCGGTGCGCACCGTGCCGATCGGCGTCGGCGCCACCCGCGACTTCATCGCCGAGGTGGCGCGCGTCGCCGGCCTCCCGCCGCTCACCGCCGAGGCCGGATCGCGCCTCCCCTGGTACTCGCGCTCGGTCGATTCGACCTATCTGACGGGCAAACGGGTCTTCATCTTCGCCGACGGCCCCCACGCCGTCGCGGCGGCCCGGGTCGCCACCACCGAACTCGCCTTCGACCTCGTCGGCATCGGCACCTACTCGCGCGAGTTTGCCCGCGAGGTCCGCGCCGTCGCCGCCGAACACGGGATCGAGGCGCTGATCACCGACGACTACCTCGAGGTCGAGGACCAGATCGCCGCGCTCCGGCCCGAGCTCATCCTCGGCACGCAGATGGAGCGCCACATCGCCAAGCGGCTCGGCATTCCCTGCGCCGTCATCTCGGCCCCGGTCCACGTGCAGGACTTCCCCGCGCGCCAATCGCCGCAGATGGGCTTCGAGGGGGCCAACGTCCTCTTCGACACCTGGGTCCATCCGCTGATGATGGGCCTGGAGGAACATCTCCTCCACATGTTCCGCGACGACTTCGAGTTCAACGACCGCAGCGGCTCCCATCTCGGCAAGGCGCCCGCGCCCGCCGCGCCCGCTGCAGCCGTCGCCGCGGAACCCGAGCCGGCGGCGCCCTCCGTCGTTCCGGCCACCACCCGCTGGGACGCGGGCGCCGAGAACGAACTGCGCAAGATCCCCTTCTTCGTCCGCGGTAAGGCGCGCCGCAACACCGAACGCTTCGCTCTCGAGCGGGGCATCGCAACCATCACCCTGGACACCCTTTACGATGCAAAAGCCCATTTCGGCCGCTGACGCCATCCGACCGGGGAGCGCCGCATGACCGGCCTCGCGACGCCCATCGCCATCCGCAATCCCGTGCCGCGCCGCCCCGACGGGGAGGGCAGCGTCCAGGTCATGATCGACGCCGCCATGGACGTCGGCTCCGCCAAGGTCTTTGCCGTCTACGGCAAGGGCGGCATCGGCAAGTCCACCACCTCGTCCAACCTGTCGGTGGCCTTCTCGAAGATCGGCAAGCGCGTTCTGCAGATCGGCTGCGACCCCAAGCACGACTCCACCTTCACCCTGACCAAGAGCCTCATTCCCACCGTCATCGACGTGCTGGAGGGCGTGAACTTCCACAGCGAGGAGCTGCGTACCGAGGACTTCGTGTTCGAGGGCTACAACGGCGTCATGTGCGTGGAGGCGGGCGGCCCGCCCGCCGGCACCGGCTGCGGCGGCTACGTCGTCGGCCAGACCGTGAAGCTCCTCAAGGAGCACCACCTCCTCGAGGACACCGACGTCGTCATCTTCGACGTGCTCGGCGACGTCGTCTGCGGCGGTTTCGCCGCCCCGCTCCAGCACGCCGAGCGCGCCATCATCGTCGCCGCCAACGACTTCGACTCGATCTTCGCCATGAACCGCATCGTCGCGGCCATCAAGGCCAAGTCGAAGAACTACGACGTGCGCATTGCCGGCGTCATCGCCAATCGCAGCGCCGACACCGACCAGATCGAGCGCTTCAACAAGGCGGTCGGCACATCGACCATTGCCCGCCTTCCCGATCTCGACGTCATCCGCCGCTCGCGGCTGAAGAAGTCGACGCTCTTCGAGATGGAGGCGACGCCGGAAGTGCTCGCCGTCCAGAAGGAATACCTGCGCCTCGCCCAGCATCTCTGGGACGGCACCGAGCCGCTGCTCGTGAACCCGCTCAAGGACCGCGAGATCTTCGACCTGCTGGGGTTCGACTGATGCCCACCATCACCTATCGCGACCGGCGCCACGAGCTCGAGACCTACTTCGACCGCACCGCGGTCGAGGCCTGGAAGCGGCTCACCTCCGACGCTCCGGTCGGCCGCATCCGCGCGACCGTCCGCGCCGGCCGCGACACGATGCGCCAGACGCTGCTCTCCTGGCTGCCGGAGGACCTGCGCGGCGCCCGCATCCTCGACGCCGGCTGCGGCACCGGCGCTCTCGCCGTCGAGGCCGCAAGGCGCGGCGCCGAGGTGGTGGCGATCGACCTCTCGGCGACGCTCGTCGGGCTCGCCCGCGAGCGCACCGCCGGCACGGCCATGCCCGGCCGCATCGACTACCGCGTCGGCGACTTCCTCGACCCGATGCTCGGCCGCTTCGACCACGTGGTGGCGATGGATTCGCTGATCCACTACCGCGCCGACGACATGGTGCGCGTGCTCGCCCAGCTCTCGCGGCAGGCCGGTTCCTCCATCGTCTTCACCTTCGCCCCCCGCACCGCCCTTCTCGGCGCCATGCACGCGGTCGGACGGCTCTTTCCCCGCGGCGACCGCGCCCCGGCCATCGAGCCGGTGGGCGCCTCGGCACTCGCCCGCCGCATCGCCGCCGACCCGACCCTCGCCGGCTGGGGCCAGGCCCGCACCGTCAAGATCGCCCGCGGCTTCTACATCAGCCAGGCGATGGAGCTCGTGCACCCATGATGCGCGCCGGCGGACCCGTGTTGAACCTCTGGCGGCAGATCGGCACGCGCTTCCTGCCCTTTGCCGACGCCGCCAGCGTCGAGGTTCCGCTCGCCCGCCTCGTCCGCCTCTCGCTGTTCCAGATCTCGGTCGGCATGGCCACCGCGCTGCTGGTCGGCACGCTCAACCGGGTGATGATCGTCGAGCTGGCAGTGCCCGCCTCGCTGGTGGCGGTCATGGTGGCCCTGCCGCTGCTCTTCGCGCCCTTCCGCGCCGTGGTCGGCTTCCGCTCCGACAATCACGTGTCGGCCCTCGGCTGGCGGCGCGTGCCCTACATCTGGATGGGCTCGCTCCTGCAGTTCGGCGGCCTCGCCATCATGCCCTTCGCGCTGCTCGTCCTCTCCGGTGACGGGGAGGGGCCGGTCTGGGTGGGCCAGCTCGGAGCCGCGCTCGCCTTCCTCCTGGTCGGTGCGGGGCTGCAGACGACGCAGACCGCCGGCCTCGCCCTCGCCACAGACCTGACGCGCGAAGAGGCCCGCCCCCGCGTCGTCGCGCTGATGTACCTCATGCTGCTCGTCGGCATGCTGATCAGCGGCGCGGCCTTCGGCTTCCTGCTCTCCGACTTCAGCTCCCTGCGCCTGATCCAGGTCATCCAGGGCGCGGCGGTCGTGACCATCGTGCTCAACGTCGTCGCCCTCTGGAAGCAGGAACCGCGCGACCCCTCGCGCAACCGCGCCCGCTCCGAGGCGCCGCGCTTCTCGGAGGCCTGGGCGCGCCTCATGGCCGAGCCGCGGGCGCGCCGCTATCTCGTCGCGGTGGCGCTCGGCACCGCGGCGTTCAACATGCAGGACATCATCCTCGAGCCCTATGGCGGCGAGGTCATGGGCCTCGGCGTCGGCGCGACGACGATGCTCACCGTGCTCGTCGCCGTCGGCGCCATCGCCGCCTTCGCCGTCTCCGCGCGGCTGCTGGCGCGCGGCTTCGACCCGGCGCGGCTGTCGGCGCTCGGCGCCATCTGCGGCATCTGTGCCTTCACCGCCGTCATCATGGCCGCCCCCCTCGGCTCCAACGGCCTCTTCCGCATCGGGGCGACCCTCATCGGCTTCGGCGGCGGCCTGTTCGGCGTCGGCACGCTGACGGTCGCCATGAGCCTCGACCGCCGCGGCAACAACGGCCTGGCGCTGGGCGCCTGGGGCGCGGTGCAGGCGAGCGCCGCGGGCCTCGCCATCGCCTTCGGCGGCATCCTGCGCGACGTCACGGCGGCGCTCGCCGCCAGCGGCGCGCTCGGGCCGGCCCTCACCGGCCCCTCGGTCGGCTACGGCGCCGTCTACCACGTCGAGCTCCTGCTGCTCTTCGTCACGCTCATCGCCCTCGGCCCCCTCGTCGGGCGCGAAACCCATCCCCTGGAGGCCGAGGGAACCGGCCTCGCATCCTTCGGCCTGCCGCAGTTCCCGCGCTAGGCCACACCACTCCCACGGCCCATGGAGGCGACGATGATCACCGGATTGGAAGACAGAGGCATCGACCTGGCGCTGCTCTGCCTGTGGGCCTTCGTCATCTTCTTCGC
>LNFM01008805.1_pt1 | contig 15037 bp, 11 predicted proteins | sample 596031 | NCBI WGS metagenome assembly LNFM01 (sample SAMN04254537, study PRJNA301005) | activated carbon metagenome | isolation source: dual media filters at the Ann Arbor, Michigan drinking water treatment plant | place: USA: Ann Arbor
CCAGCCTGAACCCGCGCTTCACCATCGGCCAGACGCTGGTGGAGCCCATGGTCATCCACGGCATCGGCAAGGACCTGGCCGAACGTGAACAGCGTGCGCGCAGCCTGCTGGAGAAGGTGGGCCTGGACGGCCGCGCCTTCGGCAAGTACCCGCATGAATTCAGCGGCGGCCAGCGCCAGCGGGTGGCCATTGCGCGCTGCCTGACCCTGAACCCCGAAGTGCTGGTGCTGGACGAAGCGGTGAGTGCGCTCGACGTCTCCGTGCAGGCCCAGGTGCTGAACCTGCTGAAGGACCTGCAGGACGAGTTCGGCCTGAGCTATGTCTTCATCAGCCACGACCTGGCCGTGGTGCGCTTCATCAGCGACGAGGTGCTGGTGATGAAGGACGGCGTGGTGGTGGAGCAGGCCAGCGCAGCGCAGATCCTGGCGGCGCCGAAAGAGGACTACACCAAGCGGCTGCTGGCGGCCATCCCGCGCGGCTACGTCGCCGCCTGAACCCGGCGAAACAACGCGGCCCGTCTCAGGGCGGCGGTTCGCCGATCAGACTGACGTGTGCAGCCACCACACGCCATCCGTCGGCAAAACGCACCCAGGTCTGGCTTTGGCGGCCGACCTTGGTGCTGCCCTCGCGCCGGAACTCGGTCATGGCGGTGGCGAAGTCCCGGCCGTGGGTGGTGATGACGGTGCGGGCCAGCTCGCGCGCCAGCCCGGCGGCCGGCCGCGCCAGCCGAAAGGCGCGGATCGCTTCGATGCCCACCAGGTTTTCGCCCGCGCCGTAGCGCACGGTGTGGGGCGAAGCCCAGAAGAGTTCGTCCAGCACCTCGACCCGGTTATTCACCAGCGCGTCTTCGTAGCGCGCAAACACGGCCTGCACTTCGGCCTGCACCTCGGGCAGGTTCACGGGCAAGTCCAAGGTCTGGTGTTCATTCATCGTGCCGCCTCCAGGGATTTCTCTGCCATTGCCGGCGCCGCCGGGCTGCGCCCGGCCGGTGTGTCACGCACCTGCCACTGGTGCGACGTGGATGGGTATGCGCCGCGCCGGCGCTTCGGCCCGCGCGCGCAGCTGGCCGCAACCCGCGTCCACGTCCTGCCCGGCGCTCTGGCGCAGCTTGGTCAGCACGCCGCGGCGGTGCAGCGTGCGCGCGATCTCGGCCGCACGCTCCCAGCTCGGGCGCTGCCAGGGCATGCCCGCCACGCTGTTGTAGGGGATGAGATTCATCATCGCGTGCTTGCCGGCCAGCAGCCGCGCGATGCCGGCCACCTCGTCGTCGCCGTCGTTCACGCCTTCGATCAGCGTCCACTGGTACTGGATGGGGTGGCCGGTGGCGCGGGCATAAACCTCGCCTGCGGCCACCAGGTCCTCGGGGTCGAAACGCGGCGCGCGCGGCAGCAGCTCCAGGCGCTTGGCGGCGACCGTCGTGTGCAGCGAAAGTGCCAGCGCCGGCTTCACGCGCTGGCGCGGCAGCGCTGCGAAGACGCGCGGGTCGCCCACGGTGCTGAAGACGAGGTTCTTGTGCGCAATGCCACCGCCGGTGCCCAGCAGTTCGATGGCCTCGAGCACGGCCTCGAGGTTGTGCGCGGGCTCGCCCATGCCCATGAACACCACCTTGTTGACGGGCCGCAGGGTGCGCGCCAGCACCACCTGGGCCACGATCTCGGCGCTGCCGAGCTGGCGCACCAGGCCGCCGGTGCCCGTCATGCAGAACACGCAGCCCACCGCGCAGCCGACCTGGGTGCTGATGCACAAACCACTCGCCGCCGAAGCCGACAGCACACGCTCCCCGGGCAGCGCGGGGCTGTGGCGCTTGGGCCGGTCGGGCTGCAGCAGCACGGCTTCGACCTGCTGCCCGTCCTGCAGGCCCACCAGCAAGCGCGAAGAACCGTCTTCAGCCGGGTGCTGGCTGTGCAGCTTCACCAGCGCGTCCAGCTCGCCGACGATCTGCGGCAGCGCATTGCGCAGTGCCAGCGGCAGGTAATGCTGCAGCTGCTTGCGCCCGCCTTCCTGCGGCTGCGCCAGCGCCCAGCGGCGCAGCACACGGTCTTCGTGTTCGGGCCGGGCGCCCAGTGCACGCAGGCGCGTTCGCAAACCGCTGATCTGCATGCTCAGGCCAGGTGCTGGAGGTGGTGCCGCAGGTGGTCTTCGACGAAGCTGGCGATGAAAAAATAGCCGTGGTCGTAGCCCGCGTGCCGGCGCAGCACCAGGGGCTGCCCGGCGTCGCGGCAGGCGGCTTCAAGACGCTGCGGCAACAGCTGCTCGTCAATGAACTTGTCGGCCTCGCCCTGGTCGATGAGCAGCGGCGGGCAGCGCGCGCCGCCGTGCACCAGCGCCGTGGCGTCGTGCGCCGCCCAGGCCGTGCGGTCAGCGCCCAGATAGCCGGTGAAAGCCTTCACACCCCAGGGGCAGCGCGTCGGCGCGGCTATGGGCGCAAAGGCCGAACAGCTGCGGAACAGGTCGGGGTGGCGCAGGGCCAGCGTCAAGGCGCCGTGGCCGCCCATCGAATGCCCGAAGACACCCATGTGCCAGCCGTCGCGCTGCAGCACCGGGAAATGCTGCGCCAGCACCGCCGGCAATTCGCCGGTGATGTAGCTTTCCATGCGCCAGTGGTGGGCCCAGGGCGCCTGTGTCGCGTCGAGATAAAAACCCGCTGCGGTGCCGAAATCCCAGGCCGCATCGGCCTCGGCGATGCCGGTGCCGCGCGGGCTGGTGTCGGGGGTCACCAGCATCAGGCCCAGCTGCGCCGCCACACGCTGCGCGCCGGCCTTGATGGCAAAGGTTTCTTCGTTGCAGGTCAGGCCGGCCAGGAACAGCAGCACCGGCACCGGCCGTGCGTTCGGCCCGATGGCCTGCGGCGGGCGGTAGACACCGAAGCGCATCGGCAGGCCGATGACCGTGGACGAGTGCTTGTAGTAACCCTGCACGCCACCGAAGCAGGCGTGTTCGCTGATCACCTCGTAGCTCATGGCAAGCCCCGGGCCGACACCTTCAGAACACGACCACGCTGCGGATGCTCTCGCCGCGCTCCATCAGTTCGAAGCCGTGGTTGATGTCTTCGAGCTTCAGCGTGTGCGTGATCAGCGGGTCGATGCTGATCTTGCCGTCCATGTACCAGTCGACGATCTTCGGCACGTCGGTGCGGCCGCGCGCGCCGCCGAAGGCGCTGCCCATCCACACGCGCCCGGTGACGAGCTGGAAGGGCCGCGTGCTGATCTCCTGCCCAGCCGCGGCGACGCCGATGACGATGCTCTTGCCCCAGCCCTTGTGGCAGCACTCCAGCGCCTGGCGCATGGTCTTGGTGTTGCCGATGCACTCGAAGCTGTAGTCGGCGCCGCCGTCGGTGAGCTGCACGATGGCATCGACCACGTTCTCGACGTCCTTCGGGTTGATGAAGTGCGTCATGCCGAACTGGCGTGCCATCGCTTCACGGGCCGGGTTGATGTCGATGCCGATGATCTTGTCGGCGCCGACCATCTTCGCGCCCTGGATCACGTTCAGGCCGATGCCGCCGAGGCCGAACACCACCACCGTGGCACCGGCCTCGACACCCGCGGTGAACAGCACCGCGCCCACGCCGGTGGTGACGCCGCAGCCGATGTAGCAGACCTTGTCGAAAGGCGCGTCGGGGCGGATCTTGGCCAGCGCGATCTCGGGCGCCACGATGTGGTTGGCGAAGGTGCTGGTGCCCATGTAGTGCAGGATGGGCTGGCCGTTGAGGCTGAACCGGCTGGTGCCGTCGGGCATCAGACCCTTGCCCTGGGTCGGGCGGATGGCCTGGCACAGGTTGGTCTTGCGGCTCAGGCAGAACTTGCACTGCCGGCACTCCGGCGTGTACAGCGGAATGACATGGTCGCCCTTGCGCAGGCTGGTCACGCCCGGTCCCACATCCACCACCACACCGGCGCCTTCATGGCCCAGGATGGCGGGGAACAGGCCCTCGGGGTCGGCACCGCTCAGCGTGTACTGGTCGGTGTGGCAGATGCCGGTGGCCTTGATCTCCACCAGCACCTCGCCGGCACGCGGACCGTCCAGGTCGACGGTTTCTATGGTCAGCGGGGCGCCGGCCTTCCAGGCCACGGCTGCACGGGTCTTCATGGTTTGTGTCCTGGTGCTCAGAGCTTCGCGAGGGCCGGATTGTGGCTGCGCCGCCAATTTCTTTCAGCGGGTCAAGTTCAGCGCCGGGGGGAACGACAATGGTTGCAACATGAAACGTTTGTCGGCACCACGTTGGTCTCGTCGCACAGTCTGGCTGCCGGCAATGTTGCTGGCAGGTCTGGCCGCGGCTTCGCCCCGCGTGGACGACATAGAACGCAGCCTGCGTGCGCAGCCCGAGGCCGCACTGCGTTCGCTGGAACCTGTGCTGGCCACCGCACAGGGCGAAGAACGTGTGCGCGCACTGCTGCTGGCAGCCTCGTTGCAGCAACGCATGGCCGACACCGAGGGCCAGGAGAACACGGCGCGCAGCCTGGACGAGATGGCACCCGGCTCTCCGCTGGCCGCCGCCGCTGCCGGCCTGGTGCGCGGCAACGCCTGGGCACGCCAGACACCGCTGAGCCGCGCCGACCGCGCCCTGGCCACGGCGGTGGCCGCGCTGCCGCCGCAGGCCCCCGAAGACCTGCGCCTGCGCTTCCTCGCGGCCCAGGCGGCCGTGCGGCAGGCGCTGGGCAAGCTGGACGAGGCGGTGGCGCTGTACCAGCAGGCCCTGGTGCTGGCCGACCGCGCCGGCCCGCCCTGGCGGCGCGCCGAGTTGCGCTCGCAGCTGGCCTACACGCTGTTCCTGGCCAAGCAGCTGGACAGCGCGCGCGCCGTGAACGCCGAGGCCGACACGATGGCCCACCAGATGCAGGATCTCAGCGCCCAGGCGCGCGCCGCCAACACCGATGCCATTCTCTACAGCGCGCTGGGCCGCCAGGCCGATGAGCTGCGCGCCTCGCAGGCCAGCATCGAGCTGGCGCGCCAGGCCGGCGACCGCCGCATGCAGGCGCTGGCCACCGCCAACCTGGCCGACTTCCACCTCAAGCGCGGTGAATACGGTGAGGCGCTGGCGTTGGCGCAGCAGACGCTGCCGCTGGCGCGCGAGGTGCGCGACCTGGGCAGCGAATCGGTGGCGCTGATCAACGCCGGCCTGGCCCACATCGGCCTGGGCCGGCTCGAAGCAGGCATGGCGCTGGTGCGTCAGGCCCTGCTGATCGAGGAGCGCACCTCCGGCCTGCCTGGCGTGGCCGACGTGCACCGCGAACTGGGCCAGGCGCTGGAGAAGGCCGGCCGCTTGAAAGAGGCCTGGGCGGCACTGGTGGAACACCGCCGGCTGTCGGACACCGTGTTCCAGCGTGAACACCAGCAGGCCGTGCTGGAACTGCAGGAGAGCCAGGCTGCCGACCAACGCAGCCGTGAACTGGCGGCCCTGGAAACCGACAACAAGCTCAAGGCGGCCCAGCTGCTGGGCCGTGAACTGCAGCAGCGGCTGTGGGCCCTGGGCCTGGTCGCCGGCCTGTTGCTGCTGGGCGTGGTGGCCGTGCTGCTGGGGCGCATGCGCCAGGCCAACGCGCGCCTGCGCAGCAGCAATGCCGAGCTGAAAGTGGCCACCGAGCGCGACCCGCTCACCGGCCTGGCCAACCGCCGCCACTTCCAGGCCGTGATGCAGCAGACGGCAGCTGCGGGTTTCACCGGGGCCTTGCTGCTCATCGACCTGGACCACTTCAAGCGCATCAATGACCGCCATGGCCATGCCGCCGGCGACGCGGTGCTGGTGGAGATGGCCCTGCGCCTGCGCGCCGCGCTGCGCGACGAAGACCTCACCGTGCGCTGGGGTGGCGAGGAGTTCCTCGTCGTCGTGCGGCAGATGCCCGCGGACCAGGTGGAAGCGCTGGCGGAACGCCTGCTGGCCGCCATCGGCAGCCGCCCCGTGGTGCACGGCAGTGACAGCGTGGCGGTGACGGCCTCCATCGGTTTCGCGACCTTTCCGCTGCCGCCCGCGTGCGACGTTCTGCCCTGGGAGCGTGCCATCGACTTGGTGGACACCGCGCTCTACCTGGCCAAGGCCCACGGCCGCAACCGTGCCTACGGCGTGCGGTCGCTGAAGCCCGAGATGGCAGCCGGCCGAGGTGAACCCGGCACGAGCCTGGAGACCGCCTGGCGCGAAGGCCAGGCCGACCTGGCCCATCTGGCGGGGCCAGATGGCGCGGCCGATGGCGGCCCGCCAGCCGGAACGCCGCGATGACGCGCGCGGCAGCAGCGTGCTGCGTGGCGGCCGTCGTGCTGGGCTTGCTGCCGGCCGCTCCGGCTGCGGGCCGTGCTGCAGCGCCGGAGTCCGCGGAGGGTGCCCTCGCCAGCAGTGCGGCCACCCGTGCGAAGGCCAGACCCGACACCGGCGCGAACAGCTCCACCAACACCGCCAACGCTGCCAAGAACAGCATCACCACGCCGCGGCACGCCGAGCTGGAAGAGCTGGTGCAGCTCGGCCAAGACCAGCCCGAGCGCGCGCTGGCGCGGCTGTCCGAACTGGCCAGGCAGGGCGGCCCTGCCCGCGAACTGGCACTGGCGCGCGGCCTGGTCGCCGCTGCGGCTGGCCTGGGCCCCGAACTGCAAGGAGCGCTGGCGAGCCTGGCGGCCATGGCGCCGGACACCCTGGCCGCCGCCGATGCGGCCCTGGTGCGCGCTGCCGACGCCGACGCCCGCGGTGCTGCCAGCGCCGCTTCCGATGAGGCGACCGCGGCGCTGAATAGCTACGACGCCGCGTGCGCCAGGCGCCAGGACTGCGACCACCGCCCGCGCTGGCAGGTCCTGGAGCTGCTGGCCCGCCAGGAGCGCCGCCGTGGCCTGCACAGTGCCGCCCTGACCCACGCCCTGGCCGCAGTTGAACTGGCCCGGGCCGCCGGCGACACGCCGCGCCACGCCCTGGCACTGGCCTCTGCCGCCGACCTCGCCGGCCTGCTTGGCGACCACGACGCAGAAGAGCGCCACTTTGCGCAAGCGCGGCGCCTGGCACGCGCCGAAGGCGACGCGTTGCTGCGTTCGCGCCTGCAGTTCTACGAAACCAGCCTGCAGCGGCGGCGCGGCGACAACGAAGCCGCGCGCCGGGCCGCGCGCGCCGGTCTGGCCTTGGCCCGGGCGGGCGGCTCGGTGCGGCTGGAAACGGCGCACATGGCCAACCTGGCCGATACGCTGGTGGCGCTGGGCCAGCCACGCCAGGCGCTGCAGGCCATCAACCTGGCCCTGCCTGCCGCGCGCCGCCAGGGCGACCGCCGCACCGAGCGGACCCTGGTGCACAACGCGGCACTGGCGCACATCGGCCTGGGCCAGCAGGCCGAGGCGCGCCGGCAGATGGACGCGGTGCTGGCCAGCTACCGCGAGGGTGGCGCCACCGCCGAGCAGGCGCTCGCGCTGCGCGAGTTCGGCGATGCCTTTGCCGCTGCCGGCGACATGCGCTCGGCGCTGCTGCTGTTCCACCAGGAGCGCGAGCTGGCCGCCGAGATCATGGCCGCCAACCGCGAATCCGCACTGGCCGAATTGCGCCAGCGCTTCGACCGTGAAGCCCAGCAGCGCCGGCTGGAACAGCTGGGCCGCGAGCAGACGCTGGTGACCGCCCAGCTGGAAAACCGTGCCGCGATGCAGAAGGTTTGGGCCGCCGGTGCCGCCGTGCTGGTGCTGGCCGCCGTGCTGGTGGCGCTGATGTACCGCCGCGTGCGCCGCCTGCGGCGCCGGCTGGAAGACAACCGCGCGCTGCTGCGTGAACAGAGCCACCGCGACCCGCTGACAGGCCTGCACAACCGGCGCGGCCTGCACGACGCCGTGGCCGCGCGCGGGCTGCTGCATGAGTTCGAAGGCACGCTGATGCTGCTGGACATCGACCACTTCAAGCGCATCAATGACGGCCACGGCCACGCCGCAGGCGACGCCGTGCTGGTGGAGGTGGCGCGCCGCCTCGCTGAAGCCGTGCGCGGCTGCGACCTCGTGGTGCGCTGGGGTGGCGAAGAGTTCATCGTCTGCGTGATGCCCGGCAACAGCGGCGGCGTCGGCACCGATGCCGCCGCGGCGCAGCTGCTGGCGCGGCGTGTGCTGGACACCATCGGCGCCACGCCCGTGGCCCTGCCCGATGGCACCCGCCTGCGCGTCACGGTGTCGCTGGGACACGCCTGCTTCCCGCTGCAAGCGGCGCGCCTGCCGCTGGCGCTGGAACGCGCCATCAACCTCGTCGACATGGCGCTGTACACGGCCAAGAACCAGGGCCGCAACCGCGCCGTCGGCATCGTCTCGGCGGCGGCCACCGACGGCGCCGAGCTGCGGGCGCTGGAAACCGACTTCGAGCAGGCCTGGCGCGAGGACCGCATCGCGCTGCTGCGCCAGGCCGGCCCCGAGCCGGAAGCGGCCGCAGCGCCGGCCGCGGCGCTGCGCGCGTGAAGAACTGCAAATCCTCCGAAAGCACCCTGAACAGCGGCCACCGCCGCTGACAATCCCTCACATGCCCAACCCGATGAACCTGCGCCAGGCTCTGGCGCCGGGCCTGCTGCTGGCCGTTGCCAGCGCCACCGCCCAGAACACCCCCACAGGCCCCGCCAACGCCGCTTCGGCACCACCGCGGGCCGCCTCGTCCACGGCGCCGGCGGCGGCGCCTTCCAGCCCCACGCAGCGCATCGAAGTCACTGGCGGCCGTGCCGCTGACACCGACCAGCGCCGCCAGTCCACGGCCGCAAAGATCATCGTCGGCCGCGAAGAGCTCGACAAATACGGTGATGCCAACGTCGGCGAGGTGCTGCGCCGCCTGCCCGGCGTCAGCACGCCCGGCGCGCCCGGCCGCGGCGGCCCGCCGCGCATGCGCGGGCTGGGCGGCGGCTACACGCGGCTCCTGATCGACGGCCAGCCCATACCGCCGGGTTTCAGCCTGGACAGCCTGACACCCGAGCAGGTGGAGCGCATCGAGATCCTGCGCGCGCCCACCGCCGAAACCGGGGCGCAGGCCATCGCCGGCACCATCAACATCATCACGCGCGAAGGTTTCCAGCGCCGCCTGAACGAGCTGCGCATCGGCTCCGGCGTTGAAAACGGCAAGCCCACGGGCGGCGTGTTCTGGTCGCACAACGACAACAAGGGCTCGCTGACCTACACGCTGTCGGCCGGCCTGTTTGCCAATCAGCGCCGCAATGAAAGCAACAGCCAAACCCAGGTGAGTGATGCCACCACGGGCGTGCTGCTGGAAGACCGCAGCAGCCGCACCGAAACGCGCGGCGAGGGCATGGGCCTGAACCTGAATGCGCGCCTGCAGTGGCGGCTCGGCGCGGCGGGTGACTCGCTGGTGCTGATGCCCGGCATGTTCGCCAACCGCAATCGCAACGGCTTTGAGTTCCGCACCGAAGAGCGCCTGCGCCGGCCCGGCACGCCCGACTACGCCGCCAGCGGCAGCGGCACCACCGAGAACAGCTTCATCGGCCCGCGCTTGATGCTGCAGTACCGCCAGCGGGTCGGTGAATGGCGCCTGGAAGGCGGCGGCCAGGCGCGTGCTTCGCGTGCCACCTCGGAGGCCGACCGCGACGAAAAGCGGACCGACAGCAGCACGCTGCGCACCCAGCAGGACCGCAGCACATCCCGCGAGAAGGCACTGCAGGTCAATTTCAAGGGCAGCCGGCTGCTGGGCGGCGAGGGCAGTGAGCACAGTCTGGTGGTGGGCGGTGAGGTCGAGGGCACGCAGCGCGACGAAACACGCAACACCCTGGAAAACGGCGTGCCCACGCTCACCGACTTCGGCAGCAACTTCCAAGCCAGCACCTTGCGCAGCGCGGCCTACATGCAGGACGAATGGAGCCTGAACCAGCACTGGGCCTTCCACGCCGGCCTGCGCTGGGAAGGCATCAGCACCCGTGGCGACGCCGGCCAGGGTGAACGCCCGAGCAACCGCAACAGCGTGACCACGCCGCTGCTGCACCTGCTGTGGAAACCCGACCCGAAAAAGCGCGACCAGGTGCGGCTGAGCCTGACGCGCAGCTGGCGCGCCCCGGCCACCAGCACCCTGATCGGTCGCCCCACCGTGAACCGGCTGTACGACCCGGCGCTGGGCTCGAACACCGAGACCAACCCCGACAGCGCCGGCAACCCGAAGCTCAGGCCGGAACTGGCCACCGGCGTGGACCTCGCCTTCGAGCGCTACCTGGAAGGCGGCGGCCTGCTCAGCACCAACCTCTTCAGCCGCCAGATCCGGGACCTGATGCGCTCCGAGACGCAGCTGGAAATGGTGCCGTGGAGCAGCTTCGACCGCTGGGTGCGCCGCACGCGCAACATCGGCAAAGCCAGCACGCAGGGCCTGGAACTCGAGGCCAAGTTCAGGCTCGACCAGCTCATCACCGGCACGCCGGGCGTGGAGCTGCGCGCCAACGTCTCGCTGTACCGCAGCCAGGTGGACGGTGTGCCCGGCCCCGACAACCGGCTGGACCAGCAAAGCAAGGCCACCGGCAACCTGGGCGCCGACTACCGCCTGCGCGGCACGCCGTTGACGCTGGGCGGCAACCTGAACTGGGTGCCCGGCACCACCACGCGCCTGGCTGCCGACCAGACCACGACCAACAGCACCAAGCGCCAGTGGGACATGTTTGCGCTGTGGACCTTCAGCCCCACCGTGGGCCTGCGCGTGCTGGGCAACAACCTGCTGCCGCGCGACTACAACACCGAGACCTTCAACGACAGCGCCGGCCTCGTGGCCGGCACCACCGAGCGCACGCGCAACCTCAGCGGCGGGCCCAGCCATGTGAACTTGCAGCTGCGGCTGGAGCTGAAGCTCTAGGCACCGGGGCTCCAGGCACCGGGCAAGGCCCGGCCTCAGGGAAGGCCCCCGCGCGCGCGCCAGGGCCGGCACGGCACACTGGGCGGCCCCATGAAACAGCCGAGGACACCCCGCATGACCACCCGCCGCCACCTGCTTGCCGCCGCTTCTGCCCTGCCCCTGGGGCTGACGCTGGGCCGCCACGCCCGGGCCCAGGCCGGCTGGCCCAGCAAACCGGTGCGCATCGTCGTGCCCTTTGCCGCCGGTGGCACCACCGACATCCTGGCCCGCGCCATCGCGCCCGAGCTGCAGCGCGTCTTCGGCCAGCCCTTTGTCGTCGACAACAAGCCCGGCGCGGGCGGCAACAACGGTTCGGCCGAAGTTGCCAAGGCCGCGGCCGACGGCTACACGCTGCTGATGGGCACGGTGGGCACGCACGCCATCAACCCGTCGCTGTACCCCAAGATGCCCTACGACGCGGTGAAGGACTTCGCCCCCGTCACGCTGGTGGCCGGCGTGCCCAACGTGCTGGTCTTCAACCCGGAGTCGGCGCAGAGGTACAAGGTCAACTCGGTGGTCGACCTCATCCGCGCGGCCAAGGCCAACCCGGGCAAGCTCAATGTGGCGAGCTCGGGCAACGGCACCAGCATCCACCTCGCGGCCGAGCTCTTCAAGAGCCTGACCGGCACCTTCATGCTGCACCTGCCCTATCGCGGCAGCGGCCCGGCGCTGATCGACCTGATGGCCGGCAACGTGGACCTGATGTTCGACAACCTGCCCAGCGCCATGCCGCACATCAAGAGCGGCAAGCTCAAGGCCCTGGCCGTGACCAGCGGCGTGCGTTCGGCGGCCTTGCCCGAGCTGCCCACGGTGGCTGAAGCCGGCGGCTCGCTGCTGCGCAACTACGAGGCCAGTTCGTGGTTCGGCCTGCTGGCGCCGGCCGGCACGCCGGCCGACATCGTCGGGCGCATCCAGCTGGAAACCGCCAAGGCGATGGCCACAACGGCCATCAAGGAGCGGCTGCTGGCGCAGGGCGCCATCCCCAGCGGCATGAGCCCGGCCGACTTTGCCAAGTTCATCGATGCCGAGAGCAAGAAGTGGGCGGTGGTCGTCAAAGCCTCGGGCGCCAAGGTCGACTGAGAAGGCGCGCTGGCATCATCGCGGGCTGAGCAAGGAGCCCGATGAATGTGTGCCAGCAAAGTGGCCGAAGGCAAACAGCGCGGATGGATCATCCCCATCGGCGGCGCTGAAGAAAAAGAGAACGCGCCACAGATCCTGAACCGCTTCGTGCAGGTGGCGGGCGGCGGCCAGGCCGACATCGTCGTCATCCCCACCGCCAGCCAGCTGCGCAGCACGGGGCCGCGCTACGAGCGCATCTTCAGCGAACTGGGGGTGCGGCGCGTCACGGCGCTGGATTTCGACACCCGCCGCGACTGCGACGAACCCGGCCGCCTGGAACGCCTGCAGCAGGCCACCGGCGTGTTCTTCACTGGCGGCAACCAGCTGCGCCTGTCCACGCTGATCGGCGGCACGCCCGTGGCCAAGGCCGTGCGCGTGATGAACGCCGCCGGTGTCGCGGTGGCCGGCACCAGCGCCGGCGCGGCCTTCATCAGCGAACACATGATCGCCTTCGGCGACGAGGGCAGCACGCCCATCGCCGGCAGTGTGCGCCTGGCAGCAGGCCTGGGGCTGACCAACCGCTTCATCATCGACCAGCACTTCCGCCAGCGCGACCGCCTCGGCCGCCTGCTCACCGCGCTGGCCTACAACCCCTTCGCGGTGGGCATAGGCCTGGACGAAGACACCGCCGCCTTCATCGCTCCTGACAACACCGTGCACGTGGAGGGCTCGGGCGGCATCACCGTGGTGGACGCTGCCGAGGTGCCGTTCAGCAGCATGGACACCGTGAACGAAGGCCGGCCGGTGTGCCTGCTGGGCGTGAAGCTGCACATCCTGACCCAGGGTGCCACCTTCAACCTGCACACGCGCCAGCCCGACGCCGGCACGCTGAACAAGCCCAAGACCTGAGCGGGCCGGCTCACCCCTTGACCCGGGCCCTGGAGCGGCCGATGTATCTCCTTTGAGACACGCCGGCGCACCCCCTCGCCGACAATGAACGCTGTCCCTGTGCCCTTGCTGTCGGAAGGACCTGCCGTGAAGACCCTGGACGAGATGTTGAACCGGCGGCTGCTGTCACACGAACAGCACCAGGCCATAGGCGCCTACATCGCGCAGGCGCGCACTCCCGAGGCCATCATGGGCATGCCCACGCCGCTGTGGCGGGCGCTGACGCTGGCCAGCGTGCTGATGAACGTCGACGCCGACCTGCTGCAACCCCCGTTGTTCGAGGCATGAGGCAGCCGTGGGTGCGGGCATGAGGCCCCGCGTGGCCGTCATCGGCGCCGGCATGGCCGGGCTGGTGGCCGCGCGCCGGCTGGACGATGCCGGCTGCGCGGTGAGCCTCTTCGAAAAGAGCCGCGGCGCCGGCGGCCGCTGCGCCACGCGCCGCTCCGACTTCGGCGCCTTCCACCACGGCGTGGCCAGCTTCGCGGCCGCCAGCCCCGCCTTCCGCGCTGCGCTGCAAGGCTGGCAGGCCCAAGGCTGGGTGGCCCCGGCGGCGCACGACGCCACGCGCTGGGTCGGCCGGCCGACGATGAATGCACTCGCCCGAGAACTGGGCGCCGGCCTGGCCCTGCACGCCGGGCACACCGTGCAGGCGCTGCAGCGCAACGCGGCCGGGCGCTGGCAGCTGAGCACGGCCGAACACGGCGTGCTGGAAGGCGACTTCGACACCGTCTTGCTGGCCGTGCCGGCCGAACAGGCGCGCCCCTTGTGTACCGCCAGCGCGGCCTTGCAGCAGGCCCTGCAGGGCGTGCACAGCCAGCCCTGCTGGACCGCGATGCTGGCCTGGCCGGCGCCGGGGCCTGGCCCTGTGCCGCGGCTGGCGCCGGGCGGCGCAGCGGCCGAGGTGCTGGCCGCGGTGCTGGACATGACCTCGCTGCCGGATGCCGCGGCGGCTGGGAGCACACGCTGGGTGCTGCACGCCACAGCGGCCTGGAGCGAGGCGCAGGTCGAACTGCCTGCCGCCGAAGCCCTGGCGGCGCTGCTGCGGGCGCTGGCTGCGGCCGCCCCGCAGGCACATCTGCCCGCACCGGTGCATGCCGTGGCGCACCGCTGGCGCTATGCCCAGGTGGCCCGGCCTGCGCCGGCGCCATGTGGCTGGGACGCGGCGCTGCGCCTGGGTTGTGCAGGCGATGCCTGGGCGGGCGAGGCCGGCGCCGACGAAGCCAGCAGCGGCCTGTCAGCGGCGGCAGGCGCGCAGCCCGAGGGCCTGGAGCGCGCCTGGCTCAGCGGCAAGGCGCTGGCCGAAACGGCCCTGCGCGTGGCCTGAGCCGCGGCCGCAGAAACTCAAGCCTTCAGAACCAGAGCCACACGCGCCGCAGCCAGGTGGGCAGGCGCAGGGTGTCGGGGCGGTAGTGCTGGCGCAGGGCGTTGTGCATGGCGAACCTTCGGTGTGAGGGGCTGCGCCACGCCGGCGCAAGCTCGCGACAACTGTATACGCACACAGTACTGTGTGCAAGCACAGCCCATCAGTCCACCTGCCCGCACGCGACGTTCAGGGCCGCAAGACCTCCAGCGCCGCCGCCACCACGGCCTGCGCGTCGACCTCGAAGTGGCGGCGCAGGGCCTGGCGTGTGTCGCTGCGGCCGAAGCCGTCGGTGCCCAGCGTCACGAGCTTCGCATCGACGTACTCGCCGATGAGTTGCGGCCAGGCACGCACGTAGTCGCTGGCCGCGACGATGGGCGCCGGCCCGGCCAGCAGGCGCTGCACGTGGCTCAGGCGGCGGCCCTGGGCTTCAGGCAGCGGCTCGCTGCGGTCCAGCCGCTGCAGTTCGCGCGCTTCGCGCGCGAGTTCGCTGTAGCTGGTGGCGCTGAACACCTCGCAGGCGATGCCGTGGCTTTCATGCAGCCGCTGCGCGGCCTTCTGCACCTCGCGCAGGATGGCGCCCGAGCCCAGCAGGCGCACACGCGCCGGGCCTGCGCCGTAGACCTGCAGCCGGTACAGGCCGCGCAGCAGGTCGTCTGCCACACCGGCCGGCAGGCTGGGCATGGCGTGGTTCTCGTTGCCCATCACCAGGTAATGAAACTCGTCGCGCTGCTGCACCAGCATGCGGTTCATCGCGTGGTCCAGGATGACGGCCAGCTCGCCGGCAAAGGCCGGGTCCCAGGCCACGCAGTTGGGCACGGTGCTGGCCACCAGCAGGCTGCTGCCGTCCTGGTGCTGCAGGCCTT
>LNFM01008806.1_pt1 | contig 15036 bp, 23 predicted proteins | sample 596031 | NCBI WGS metagenome assembly LNFM01 (sample SAMN04254537, study PRJNA301005) | activated carbon metagenome | isolation source: dual media filters at the Ann Arbor, Michigan drinking water treatment plant | place: USA: Ann Arbor
GTTGGGGCACAAAAGCATCGGTTCGACCGCACATTATCTGGGCGTGGATCAGAGGAAAGCGTTGGATTTGGCAAAGAGAATTAAAATCTGAAAGGAGAAACTATGAAGAAGGAAGAATTTCACATCAGGCTTGAGGCGAAAAACCCAGGGAGAGGCCACATGCGATCGTATCGATGCTGGGCAGGATCTATTGGGTCAGTGGAATATCGAGGTGAGCTTTGGACGGATCGGCCGCCGCGGGCGATCGGTCACCTACTCAGCTGCGGATGATGTGGCAGCAGCCGCCATCGTCCGCAATTGCCTTCACCGGCGGGCGAGCGCGCCGAAGCGTATTGGGGTGCCTTACCAGATCCGCGAGTTGTGCGATCCGAAGGAATGGGCCGGCGTGAGGCTTTGAGAGCGATGGATCCACATCATGCTTACACTCGTGGTGGCATGTGAGAGCCATCGAGCCGCCGATGGATGAGAGATACTAGAGATAGAAGATCCTCGGCGTCTTCTTTCGTCATCTGCCAGTGAATGCGCGCCTCGTGGGCAGTCGGATTTCTGAACATACCGAATGTTCCGCGGACCATGTTTGCAAACCCGCGCTGCTCCCCTTGCTCGCTGTTCGTCTTTAAGGGATTGATCGCTATCAGTGGAAGATCGCCAGCCAGAGCATGCGTGACCAACAGGTCTCCGTCATCAGTCAATCCGGTACGCTTGCGAATCTTGTCCGCTACACTCTTCACTGCCTCCTGGACCGCATGAAAATAGTTGTCCGCGAGCAACTCCTCACGGCAAAATCTGAGAACATCGGGATGTACTCCCCGCCCTTCCAAATCAGCCCGGAGATCCTTGGCGCGGCGTTGCGCTTCCGAGAGCGTACGGGCCGGATCGCAACCTGACAGAGCCCCTGTGGCATCCATCATGAGCCCGCAGAACGATAGGGCCTTATTCAGATTGGCTCTCATTGGTTCATAGCGTGTGGATGCCCGCGCATACCGCTCCGGCTTCATGGCATGGCGGATAAATGCAAGGATAGCCCTGCGATCCTTTCTATGGTTTTGACTTGTGGCAAATGCATTGTACAGACGGTGCCGTTTTGTAAGGGCGGGATCCGGGTCACTCATTTTGCAGGTTCTGAGGAGATGAGCGATCTCTGAGCCGGTTAATCCATTGTCTGTATCCCCAAGCGCGGCAGCAATCGCCTCCAGCTGGCTTTGAGTGAAGACCGGTATCCCTGTCGAACCCATATACCCTTCACTAGATTGGTTGAACGATCCTCAAAGTGCCCAATTTAGACGCGGCGGCAGGACTTGAACCTGCGCCCTTCCTGCCCATAGAATCAGGGTCTCTTTGTCTCCTGAATCGTCTGTCGAAAGCAGGACGCTCTTTCCGCTGAGCTACGCCGCTTTGGTAATCACACTGCCGCAAGGGCTACGCGCCTGCGCCCTGCTCGTTTAGAGTCTTCCTCGGCGCGTCGTTTCTTTTCAGCCAGCTTTTCCTTGGCATAAGGCAACGCTTCCGCAATCAGGCCGTCGAAGTGATAGATGTTTGTTTTGCTGCCCTTTCCGGGTAGGCGGCGCTGCTGACGGCGGATGAAGCCCGCTTTTTCCATGGCGGCGATGCGGCGCTGTACGGTGCGCGGATCAACGTTGATTGCGGCGGCGATGGTTCTCTTGGATGGATGAGGCTTGTTGTCCGGCGTCCACCAATAAGCGGCGAGGTGAAGCAGGATGTTCACATCCAGAGCATCGAGGCCAAGGGCCTTCTGGCGCTCGAAGATGACCGTAGGAATAGCCGTCCATCCGGCGTCCATGAGCGGCTTGCTCCACTTCTGCTCGTTGATGCGGAGTTCCTTCGCCCGCGAGATCGATTTGACCGATGCTTTGGCGTCCATAGAATCCCCTCCGAAGAATGTATGATCGTTAATAACATCGTTCTCCCTAATATTCAAAGGCGGACGCGCACGAGGGGGAGGCATATTTGTCCAGGGGCTCTTATCTTCTACGTTCTATGTTTTGGTATCTGTTGGTGTTACGTGTGCTTGTACGGTGTCTGTTTTGGAAGGCGCGCGGGCCTGGGGGGAGGGAGGCAGAATGATCTTTCAGCCGGAGGCATTACCATCCAGGGCGGGAGGTTCTGGTGTCTTCCCCAAATTAGTGATGTTAGGGGTGAAAGGTTAGTTCTTGAGGATCGGCTGGCCTATCGCACTAACGGAATCTCCTCCCACCACGTTGTGTAGCGCGGGCTGCGGAAACCAGCTCGCATTGCCCACCGGACCTGGCTATCGTAAATAGAGCCACGCCTGATCGCCATTTGCGGGGAAACGATCGCCTTCTCTTTCACGAGGTTATTGAGGGCATGCCGGGTAACGCGCAAGTGCTTCGCGGCATCGGTTACGCTGAGGCCGAGAGGCTCAAGGCACTCCTGTTTTAAGATCCTTCCTGGATGCGGCGAGTTCTTCATGTACATAGCGTCAGAGCGTGCTGACGTGCTGAAGCGCACGACGAACTGCTGCCGGATTCTGGTCGATCACGATCAGGTACGCTTTGGCAGGGCCCTCTGGCGAGCGGTCGCCCGATTCCCATTTTTTCAGGGTCGGTACGGGAATGCCGAATGTTGCGGAGAAATCCTGCTGAGTCATTTTGAGGCGGCTGCGGATTTTCCGCACGTCGATGTCCGCGGTGCGGATAGTGTGCACCCTACCGGACGCTTTCCCCTGCAGCATGTCGAGCGCGTCCTTCGCGCCGGTGATGATTTGTTTGCCCGCCTTGGTCATTTTCTCATCTCCTTTTTGATCAGCTGAACGATCTTGTACAGTTCGTTCTTCTCCGCCCCGGAGAGATTGGTTTTCTGGTTTTTGGCGAAGATTGTAAACGGGATAAGCGGATTGCCTTCAGAATGATAGTAATAGATCACACGGAACCCCCCGCTTTTCCCGCTGCCCGGCCGCGCGTAGCGGATTTTCCTGACGCCTCCGGTGGCGGGAATGATGTCGCCCTTGAGGTAGTTACGGGCAAGGAAATCGATCAGGTCGTCATAGTCGGCCTCGTCCATCAGGGAGAGTGCAAGCGACTCGAAGGATTTCGATGTCTGAACGGTAATCATCAGACTCAATGGTACCCAATGGGTCCCTTCCCGTCAAGAAGAATGTACCCAATGGGTCCCTTTGCCGCTTGCGTGCGGCCCGTCAGGGCCACGCCGAGCCAATCCCACGGTCGGAGAGACTGATGCGCGCCCCGCTAGGGGGCAACGCTACTGCCTCCCTCCTGCTCACGGCATGGTCGTTCAACTTACTGGATTGTGCAGATCTACTCAGGTCCGATAGTGATTCAGTTGCGGCTTGGCAAGTGTCTTGGCAGTCTCAACGGGGGTCGATGTTCTAATGTTTTGTGCTCAACCAGCGCGTCCTGTTCAGACCTAAGATGATCGGGAGCCTCGTCTGGACCAACTTGTAATCATTAAGCAACAGGATGCGATTCGGCGGGGTCATGCCAGACACAGCATGGACGCCAACGACCATTTCACCGTGATCACCGTCCCACCACCAGGCTGGGAGTCCACCCGCAACACGTCCCCGATCTTTCTGGTCCGTGTGGTCATCTTAGCCGAGCCCTAGGCCCTCGCTCGTGTCTGTGGAAGTAATTCATTTTACTCTTTCCAAGTAATTGTATTGTCACACCAGCCGGCCCCGTCAGAAACCAAGAGTTCAGGAAATCGGGGACATGTAACCGCGGTACCAGGTATCTAAATGCTCGTACAGGGACTTCGAGATCTCAGAGAATGGTGACCGTTCATTGATAAGGATTCGCAATTGACCGACACTGTGCAGATATTGGTTTTTGTATGGCATCCCATCGGACCTTAAAACGGAAGAAAGATCAGCGACTCCTACCGGAATACTAGCGAAGGCGACGAGCCCCATAACGTGCTGCTGCTTCCCAAGAAGCCGATGGACTTCTGGGGAAAGGACTTCCAGGACCATGTTGTGCACACGATCAGAAGCTTCCTGGCTCGAGGAAGCAGCTAATAGTGTACCGGTGGGATAAATGCAGCGGGAAAGATCGATTGCAATTATCCCTTGGGCGGGATTGGCTGTGGTGGTGATTTGTTTCAGTGCTTTTTTGATGTTCTCAATCACGGAATTTCGACCGTACGGCCGCTTACATTGAATATCAAAAACGGTGCCTTGATAATTTAAGGTGATATCCCCCCTCCACAGCGCCGTTTCGGAGGCACGCTTGCATTCATCAACCGCGAGCAGATCTAAGCCAGCAGTCAGCAATCTGCCGGCAAGCAGATAGTTGAATGCATTATTTCGAGCTTTGTTTGTTGAGCTGGAATTTTCCTCTACGGATAACACAGGCCCGTCTCTTAGTGCCGTGCAAATCCGATCATTGAGGCCAGGGAATAAGTCAGTTTTCGTGCGCCAGAGCTCATACATCTCTGTTACATCTGAACTCTCGTGCCAGGCCAGTAGATGCTCTGGTGATCTCTTGTTTTCCTGAAAGAGTTCTCTCAGAAGTGCGGCGTACCTAGTTGCTCTTCCTTTCGAGATGCTAGCCCAGGCACAGGCCTCCTCGATGACTCGGATCTGGTTCATCGTATCAATGCTGGTCAAAAAATTGGCGCCGGCAGACGACATGTTTCTCCACTTAGCCTGAAGATCTGATTTAAGCAGTCAGACCTGAATGGCACTTACTTAAAGGCTAAGTGGCTGATGTGACGTACAAAACGGCTAATGCCAGTGATACGGTGGGGTTGCCAAACGACCATCTATCTATCACCCGAGGAGCGCGCCTGAATGTATTCAAAGCGTAGCCTGTGCGCACAGCAACAACGACGAATTCGCCGTCATGTCCACCACAGCGATGCGTATACGTTCTTCAACCTGCTGACACACCCTGAGTTGCTGACCGAAGTTGAGCCGCTGGTACCGCCGCATCGGGAACGGGTGTTTCCCCCGACCGAGACGCTGTCGATGTTTCTCGCGCAGGCACTCAGTGCGGATCGCTCGTGCCAGAAAGCCGTGAACGACACGGCGGTCAAACGCTTGGCCAGAGGTCTGCCGCCGTGCAGTACGCATACCGGCGCGTATTGTCGTGCGCGACAACGCTTGCCGATGGAGATGCTTTCGACACTGGTGCGCCAGACAGGACGACGGATCACCGCGCAGGCTCCTGAGCTATGGCGTTGGCGGGGGCGTCCGGTCCGGCTGGTCGATGGCACGACCGTGGTGATGCCGGACACGCCAGCCAATCAGGCGGCCTATCCACAACCGCGTAGTCAGAAGCCCGGGCTGGGGTTCCCCTTGTGCCGGATAGTGGGCCTTCTGTGTCTCGAGAGCGGGGCGGTACTCAATGCCGCGATTGGCCGATATCAGGGGAAGGGAGGCGATGAACAGACCCTGCTGCGCTCGATACTCGACACGTTGGAACGTGGGGACCTGCTGGTAGGCGATGCCTTTTACGCCACGTATTTCCTGCTGTGCACGTTGCGCACGCTGGGCATTGATGCGGTCTTTGAGCAGTACGGGGCCCGCCAGCGCCGGACCGATTTTCGGTGCGGGCAGCGGGTAGGCCCACGCGACCACCTGATTGTGTTGCACAAGCCGACCAACAAACCTGACTGGATGACTCAGGCGGATTACGATCAGGCGCCCAGTACGCTGATGGTGCGGGAACTGCGCACCGGCGGCAAGACCCTGGTGACGACGCTGCTGTGCCCCAAGGACACGCACAAGTCCGCCTTGAAGGCATTGTTTCGAAGCCGATGGCATGTCGAGCTCGATTTGCGCAACATCAAGAGCACCTTGGGCATGGAGCGGTTAAGTTGTCAGACCCCCGCGATGGCCCTCAAGGAAATTTGGGTCCATCTCCTGGCCTACAATCTCATTCGGCTGATGATGGCTCAGGCGGCGCGGCGCACCGACTCGCTGCCGCGCCAGCTCAGTTTCAAGCACACCCTGCAACTCTGGATCGCCTGGGATCAGCATGGCCATGGCATCGACCGCGATGAAAAGCGTTATGGCCTGTTTGTCCTGATCGCTCAACAGCGGGTCGGCAACCGGCCCGGCCGCATCGAACCCAGGGCCATCAAGCGACGACCAAAACCCTACCCGCTGCTCACCAAACCACGCGCGATCGCCAGAAAGGACGCCCGCAACTATGGCCATCCCGAGAAGCTTAAGTAAGTGCCATTCCAGTCAGACCTCTTTCTTTGCCTTTGCTCCTACGATGTGAGCGATAGCTCAAGATGGTCACTACGCTCTGTATAGAGATTTACTTCCACAGACAGCTCGCCGATCGGCCGGGGCCTCAACATCCCTCACTCCTTCTCTCACTTCTGTTTGATATAGAAGCGCGCCAACGTCGGCAAATGATCGCTGACAGCGTCCTTGACCTCTTGCAGCACCTTCACCACGGCCTTATCTTTCATAGACCCGGCCCGCGCCAACGCTTCCTGAATGGGCACCCACTGCACCACCTTTGCAATCTGCTGATCCACAACCTGGTCGGCCGAGGCCAAGGTCACCGCGGCTAAATCAATCCGTGAAAGAAACCGATCGCTCCGGTTCGCCAGCCACAGATACGAGTAATCGCTCGGATCGTTAATGTCACGAAAATGCACAGGCGCTGCCGGATCGTCTTCTAACGCATGAAACGGGGCCCATTCAGGTGCATCCGGCGCGGCGTTCCAATCTCCGAGAATCATCGTGTCTGAATCGGTGGCTTGCGCCGTCGTCGTCAGCCAGTTCGCCAAGATCGCCGCCGATTCTTTCCGTTGGGGTGCCCCCTCCGCCATCGCTTTGAGGTGCACGCCGAGGACCTGAAAGTCGAACTTCTCCGTCCCCGGCGACACGGGCACCGAGGAGCCTGAAGGAATGCGCGCCGTAAAATAGCCGTAGAGGGGTGTTCGCCCAGCGAAGGGATCTTTCTTCCCGGGTTGTTGATGCGCTCCGCGGGGAAACAAATCTTCCACGTCTGCTTTCGACCGGAGCCAATCCCGATCCCACATCATCGCCACCCGCTGCTCGCCGCCTGCGGCCGTGTAATAGACCACATAGTTGCCGGCCCCGCGGCGATTGAGCTCCTCGGCGACCGCGTCCAACACTCCCGGATACCGGCCGTCTTTCGAGGGGCCCGCGATTTCCTGAAAGACAAACAGATCCGAATTGAATGCCTCCAGAATATCCACCACCCGGTTGAACCGTTGACGGTCCTTCGCCTGTGACTTGCCAGCGCCGAACCACTCAATGTTCCACTGCAGCACATCGATGTACTGCGCGGTATCCCGATAGGCCTTCGGCACATACTCAGAAAATGCCCGGGCCGCGTGATCGTTTTCTCCGGTTAACACATTGAAGCGCTTTCGGATCTTCCCTGGCATCATCCCCTCCCTTCGTAATAACCCTGCAGCTAATTGTTCCTTCCCTTGCCGGCCGCGTTGGCTCCATACCGCTTCGCCAAGCTGTACCGGCTCTTGTACTCCATCGTCCCTCGTCTTGGGCACTGGCGGGGCCGCCAGGTCGCGCCCCTGGATCTGAGCAGTTGTCGATGTAGGACAGGCCCTGGTATAGCACCCAGTACCAGGACCGATAGGAGCAGCGAGAATCTTTTCCGGGCGCGCGGTGGGCTTGTGCTGATTGGTAGATTAGTGCTATACCAGGGCTCAATAGATACCCTAGGCCAGGAATCCCTCTCCCGGAGTAACGAGGAAACCGTGTCCGAGCAGCCCATCACCTCCCTTCCAACTCCTCCGTCGGCCCTCGACTATGACGAGGCTGCCACCTGGGTCACGCAGTTTCTCTCGAGCTGTGAGGTGGAACTCGCCACCGAGACCCTCGATACCTATCGGCGGAAACTCTCGCGGTTTCTCTCCTGGTGGGCGGGCCTCACTCCCCGTCCACTCTGTACCGCGCAATTGGCGTTTCGCTATGCCCGTCACCTCGAGGACCAAGCCGGCTCCAGTCGATCCCACAATCTCCATTTTGCCGTCCTCCGACGCTGGGGCTGGTATCTCGTCACGCAAGGGCGTCTCGAGACCAATCCGTGGCAGCGGGTCGTGCCCCCACGCCAACCGGTCCAGTTGTCGACCGACTGGTTAGTCTTTCGGGAAATCAAACAGCTCTTACAGAGTTTCGACTGTGAGAAACTCAGCCAGCACCGTGACGCCGTCCTCTGCCGGCTGATGTTAAAAACCGGCGCGCGAGAAACGGAACTGGCGCGAGCCCGTCTCAAAGATCTCCGGCCCATCGGGCCGGATGGAACAGAAGCCTGGCTGACGCTCCAGAGCAAAGGGAAGCAGACGGAGGAACCCGTGCTCCTCGTGGCGTCGCTCAAACAGGATCTGGACGATTATCTGCGGCGACGCTATCCGAGCGGCGCCTACCCTCCCGACGCGCCCCTCTTCACCACGTACACGGACGACGACGAACGGCCGATGCCACCGAGAGAAATGCGGCGCCGCATCACGGCCGCCTTACGCCGCGCCGGGATCAAACGGCCGGGCATTACGCCCCTCTCCCTGCGGCACACCGCCGGCAAGCAGGCCTTGGCTAAAAAAGCGCCGCCGGTGGCCGTCCAAGAGATGCTGCGGCATGAACATATCCGCACCACGAAACGCTTGATCGACCAGGAACATCGCCGCGCCACGGCCGCCGAACGGTTTCTCTCTCATTACTAAGCTTAGGCCAGAAAGCCCACGGCTTCAGTCGTGGGAGTGTCAATAAGCCACACGACACCCGTTGCCCATGGCCCGCTCGAGCACGAAGGACCTCCGTCCGTCGCCGGCTGGAATCCTGGGCGACACTTCTTCAACACGACTCCACGCCATGCCGAGTGCCAGTGATGTCCCATTTGCTGATCCAGCGAGGAATCGATGCCCTCAAGACGTCCCAGCCGATACACGATCACCACCGCCACTGCTGCTCTTCCCACCGCACCCCCGATGCCAGGTCCTCCATTGCCCGATCCGGTTCATCAGACCCGCATCCCCAGAATCAAACTCATGGCCATTCGAGAAGCCTCGCTTCCGTACCCAGCTCGGCGGATCTCCCATAGCCAACACGTCTTCGAGTTGCTCCACGACTACTTTCACGGCCATGATCGTGAGGAAATGCTCGCGATCCTTCTGGACAGCAAGAACTGCATCATCGGGCTCCATACCATCTCTATCGGCTCACTGACTCTGTCCATTGTGCATCCGCGCGAGACATTCAAGGCAGCTGTCCTCATGAACGCCGCCGGTCTGATTCTCGCCCACAACCATCCCAGCGGGGATGCCACGCCCAGCTCAGAAGATCGCACACTCACCGCGCGACTCACCCAAGCCGGAGATCTCTTGGGAATCAGGGTGCTCGATCATGTCGTGGTCGGCGACAACCGCTATGTCAGCTTTGCCGACCAGGGCTGGCTCGTACCGACCTCGTCCGCTTAAGCGGAAAGGCCCGGCCTCGGATCGTAATAGCACTATAGGACCTATGCGGACATCCAGCCCCCCACAGCGACGACGAGCCTCGCTCAGCGACCGGCTGCCCGAGCTGGCCGCGGAATGGCACCCAACCCTCAACGGAGCGCTCACCTTCGACCAATTAAGCACCGCTTCCACCATTCCCGTCTGGTGGCAATGCCTCCGGATGCCCACACACGTTTGGCAGGCCTCGCTCAAATCCCGCTATAGTAAGCACAGCGGCTGCCGACGCTGCCGCCTGGCTCTGAGAACCTATCAGGGCACCGCGTTTTGCAACCGGACGCTGGCCGTCACATCCCCGGCGATCGCCGCCACGTGGCATCCCACAAAGAACGGCGCCCTCACCCCCCACGATGTCACCCTCAATTCACGCTATCGGGCGTGGTGGCAATGTCCGATCGATCCGACGCATGTGTTTGATACCACCGTCAATAATCGACGGCGGAGCGGATGCCCGTATTGCGCCGGCCATCGCATCCGAAAAACCAGTACGCGACAGCGCAGCGCTGACCAGCTGCTCACCACACTTCCGCACCTGGCGAAAGAATGGCATCCGGATCTCAACGAGGATCGCACCCCGGCGAATTTCTCCACCGGATCCGCACTCATCGTCTGGTGGCAATGTCCTCGAGACAACAAACACACCTATCTCGCCAGTATCCGTTCCCGAACCCGCCTGAAGTTCCCGGTCTCCTGCCCCGAGTGCCGACGCATCAAACGCGAGCTGATCCGCCTCCATCGGGAAGCGCATACCCCTATGGTAGTGAGGTAATCAAACGTGCACGAACCTGTTTTTCGCTGTTGCAACCCCGAAGAACCCTCCGGTATAGTTTCGCCCGTGCACGTTTGATTACGTCTGTGAAATCGGCCACCGAGGCGAGATGCAAGCTCCTCCGATCTCGGATATCAGTCGTTCTTCCACATCCGACACGCCGGGGTCCCGTGGCACCACCATCACACCAGCCTTTATCCAAGCGCTCAGTGCGGCCCGGCCACTCCATCCGAAACAAGTGCACCTCCTCGCCTTCTTGACGGCCCACCGTCATCCGCACACCCCAGAGCAGACGCTCCCTTTAAGTTATGCCCAAATCCATCACGGCACCGGCGTCTCGATTGACCACATCCGACGGAATGGCTTGCAGGGCTTGTTCCGGAGCGGACTTCTCAGTGTCGTCTCGCAGACCTTTGCCGGCACGATCTATCGCCTGACGTTTGACCAAGCCACAACAGAGGCACTCATCACGCATCTGCAAGTCACGCCGGCGGGGTCCGGAAGTAGCCGGGCACCCCATCCAGGGCCAATGCCCCAAGACACGATGCCCTCCTTCCAGACGATCGAAGCCCACTTGATCCTGTTACAGCAGATTCATGAGCAACGCCAGGAGCTCGTACGGCAGGAATTTCTCTCGCATCTGACTCCAGGCCAACGGCAATGGCTCGCCGCCCACGCCAAACGAACCGTTGATGCCCAGCACGATATCCGTATCCTTGGGCACCGTGTCCCTCACTATGAGGCACAGCGACGAGCGTTGATCGATGAATGGATCTCACGGCAACGGTACGGAGAAGATGTCCCTTCCCATGGGTCACAGATGGAATAGCTCCATACCCGCAGAGCATTCTCCTGAATACACCTGCTCGATTTGTTACGATCTTGACACCACCACCGCATCCCTATACAAGTACGACACACAACGCACGAGGAGTCTATCGATGGCAAAATCCTTAACCAAATCCCAAATCGCCGATCATCTTGCACAAAAGTCAGGCTTGACGAAAAAAGCCGTCATCCAATTCCTTGCTGACTACGCCGGGCTTGCCTATCGAGAAGCCAAAAATGGTTTTCCGATTAACGGACTAGGAAAGCTTGTTCTCCGTAACCGGAAGGCCAGAATCGGACGCAATCCTCAAACCGGTGAAGAGATCAAGATTCCGGCCAAGCGGGTGGTCAAGTTCCGTATCGCCAAGGCAGCCAAGGACGCCATCCTCGGCAGTAAATAATCCTCAACAAGCATACTCTCCATAAGAGAACCTACCCGCTGAATCATCGCTTGCCGGAAGTTCGTGTAGCCGGCAAAGCAATGGCTCAAGACAGGATTCTCTGCAACCTTCCCACGGTCACAAACCGAGTGGTTCTCACGCCTTTTCCCCCGGCACGGAGACCCCGGCCTTCAGGCCGTGGAGGATGTCAATCCAAAGCACAATCTATTCCCCATCCGTTTCACTCAAGCATGCTGAACGCTGAAGCATAGTTTTCGATCCGACGAAACTATGCCTTTAAACGGCCACGCCCACATCCCCTGAAACACCGGCCTCCTCACTCTCACGATCGTCCTCATCAAATTCAGTGCCTACCCACCCCCCATCAAGGAGCACATGCTGCCATGCAATCCAGGCGACAGACTTACTCCCGACTTCACCATCATTCTCGATCATCCACATCGCTCAAAGACCCCTATCTCGATCGCCTCACCCGTTTCTGGACCCTGCATGACCGTACTCGCGTGACTCATGTTCGACAGCGTACGCGCCAGATGAAACATACTTCCATCTGGCAAACCATCCAAAGCTCCGTCGCCGCCATACCAGCATAAGCGGCAGCAGCTCGCGTTCAAGGCAGCCGATCTTCCGCTCCCACATCCAATAGTTGCCCCACCCAAGGAGATTTATTCATGTCCATGCCACGTTGCCCACGATGCAAAGGCCTCCTCGTCCTAACCGCACAAGAGGATAAACCAATCCGCTGTGTAAACTGTGCCGGCCGCTTTCATTACGTGGATGTGACGCGCCATGAGACCATGACACCAGAGCGGAAACGACGTGGGACACGCCCCGTGAAAAAACAGGAAGTACTCTCTCGGTCCACATAACGATCAGGAGAAACTACACCCTGGGAGACTCGGAGACATGACCGGCACCACCTATCGGCAATTCCTCAAGTACGCCCCCGGCCCCTTTGCACTCTACCTGGTCGACACAGAGTCCACTCCGCACCCGCAAGTGGTATGGCTCATCAAAACGAGTCGCGCGCTCATTGAGACACTGGGCCCTCTGCCCTTAATCGGAGTCCGCAACGGATTATTTGACAGCCCTTCGGCCGTCGTAGTCCTGTCCATGATTAGCCTTGGAGCACCATCCACGAACACATTGTTCGAGTGCTGGATGAACGGCTGTAACCAGAACCATGACGGACTTCGGGCAATACAAGTCCTCCAATCCCAACCGAGTATTCTTCTCCATCTCTTTGATGAATCCGGCAATGAACGTCGAGCGCTTCGCATCGACAACACCTTTCAGACCTTCTTCCATCAATGCGAATGTTGCATCACAAGCCGAACACCTTGGGCCATGTCCACATTTGACACTGCCAAAGCAGAAATCTATCTGCGATACCCATCAATAGATGCCCTCTGGACGGCTCTGACCGCCTGACCACTCATAGGAAAGGAACCAGTTCATGTCACATACAGTCGAAATCAAAGATCTCCTCATCCGCGACCTGGCCGCGTTAGGCCGTGCGGCCACGCGTCTTGGTCTGGAACTCGTCATGGGTCAAACCAACTACCGTTGGTACGGGACCGTGGTCGGCGACCATCCGCTCCCCACCGGTTTCACCAACCAGGACATCGGGAAGTGCGAACATGCGATCCGAATTCCAAACCAACCGGACGCATACGAGATCGGGATCGTCACCCGACGAGACGGGCTCCCTGGCTATGCCCTACATTGGGACTTCTGGAATGGCGGCTATGGTCTCACCGACCGAATCGGCCAGGACGGAGAACTTCTCCGACAAGCGTACGCTCTCGAAGTCACCCTCGGTCACCTGACGGCGATGAATCACTGTGTCCTGAATCAAACACAGTTGGAAGATGGGTCAATTGAACTGGAACTTGGACAGATTGGAGCCTAGAAATGACAACGATCCGCGTACTGATCAAGAAATCCGGCGCCGTGACTGTTGATGTCGTCGGAGGACAAGGGGCCGCGTGCAGCACCCTCACCAAACGCTTAGAAGACGCACTTGGGCAGCCCTCACAACAAACCATCAAGCCGGAATTTTATCAAGAAGTAGTCAGCCAACATGACATCATACAGAGTTAAAATTACCCGAGACGGCCGCCTGCACTTTATCTACCATGACCTTCTTCAACCACTCTTTACCCTCGGTCACACACACATCACTCGAGCGTCTCATGTCGAACCGACCTCAAGCAACACATGGATGGCCGATCTTGGACCGACCCAAGGACCCATCCTGGGCCCGTTCCAGACCCGATCCGAGGCGATAACCGCCGAGCATGACTGGCTCATCGAGAATTGGCTGAGAACGACTTACTAAAGTAACTACACCTGCAGATCTACCACCTGAATACTAACCCACCCTGGCCGTAATAGAACAAGAGACCACACCACGCAATCACCAGTGACGTTTCACTTGCGCTCCAATGCTCCCACCACACCTCACGAGATCACAATGACATGCCTATCTCGATCACAATGCTCATTACCAAGGGGGTCCCGATCAGACTCCGCATCCACCCCACTATTACAAGGTACCACACGTATGCCTAGACACACACAGGACGTTAAACACATTCCTGGACCAATAGCCAGCCAGCTCCTCAATAACTTCCTCCAACCGTTTCACGAGGCGTTCGAACACGATCAGCCCATTTCAGGTTGTGATGCGGTGGACGCGATCCGTGAACTCTATGACCGAGTGAACTCACTGACACGCCGGACGGCGCCGCCCACAACCCGCCCGGCTTAGACGCAGCAGAAACACTTGCTGCGGGCACGATCACACCCGAAGCCTTCAACCAGGAGTGAATGATGTCCTCACATCAAGCCCCGTTGCCACTGGTATGCCCCATTGAATATGGACGCATGCTGACAAATCCTCAGCAAAGTGGCACGGCTCCCATCATTGTTCACACCGCACAATGGCAGCACCTCGCCTCCGCGCGATTTGGACCAGGCCGGCCATGCAGTGTCTCTCCTAAAGTACTCTAGTCAGGCGATTGCTACCGCTACGACATCTTTCTCCATTCAGAGATGAAGTGGCTCGCACTCCGATGGTGGAACGGGGTCGGAGAAGGCTGGTTGATTACCACCTCGCACGAAACTCGCGGTGAACAATCGCTACTACGCCACATCACTACGATCGAGAATGAAGCCACCCGCTGGGATTACTGCCATTTTCTCTGGGAGGCCGTGGAAATTTCTCGGATTGCAAGCCAGTTGACGCATGAAGAATCCATGCGAAGCGCGATTCTCGAAAAACGGGTTAAGATCCGACGTCGGAATGGACAACGGCGCGTCATAATTCAGCTACGAATACGGAACTTCCCCGCCCCTATCGCTCTGGGAGATTCAGATTAACCTGCAGGACGACGCGCAAGACGTTTCTTACACCTAAGGAGTTCCTCATGACGGCACAAGCCCTCCAACACTTGCAACCAGGCCAGCGCTACCGAGTCCGGACCAAAGGACACCGAACCCACACCAGAATCTTTCTCTATCACGAGACACGCTTCGGGAACATTCCCTGCGCGGTATTCAGCGCACAAGTCCGAG
>LNFM01008809.1_pt1 | contig 15035 bp, 16 predicted proteins | sample 596031 | NCBI WGS metagenome assembly LNFM01 (sample SAMN04254537, study PRJNA301005) | activated carbon metagenome | isolation source: dual media filters at the Ann Arbor, Michigan drinking water treatment plant | place: USA: Ann Arbor
CGAGCGCGAGGCAGAGCGCGAAGGTGGCCGCGCCGGCGAGGCGCGTGCGCAGCGTGGGTGTCATGGGGTGTCTCCTGCTGGGGTGAGGTCGTAGTCGCCGGTGGAGGTCAGCCCGTTGACCCGGGCGAGTTCGGCGAGGCGGCGGTCGGCGCCGCGGCCGGCGAGCACGGCGATGACGTCGATCGTCTCGGCGATCAGCGCGCGCGGGACGGTGACGACGGCCTCCTGGATCAGTTGCTCGAGCCGGCGCAGCGCGCCGAGGGCGGAGCCGGCATGGATGGTGCCGATGCCGCCCGGATGGCCGGTGCCCCAGGCCTTGAGGAGGTCGAGCGCCTCCACGCCGCGCACCTCGCCGATGGGGATGCGGTCGGGCCGCAGGCGCAGGGCACGGCGAACCAGCTCCGACAGCGAGATGACGCCGTCCTTGGTGCGCAGTGCGACCAGGTTCGGGGCGCGACACTGCAGCTCGCGCGTGTCCTCGATCAGGACGACGCGTCCCCCCTCGCGCGCCACTTCTGCGAGTAGCGCATTGGTCAGCGTGGTCTTACCGGTGGAGGTGCCGCCGGCGACGAGTATGTTGCTTCGTTCCGCAACGGCCGAGCGCAACGCAGCTGCCTGCGTGGCCGTCATGATGCCCTCAGCGACATAGTCCGCGAGCGTGAAGACTGCGACCGCGGGCTTGCGGATCGCGAAGGCTGGGGCCGCGACGACGGGCGGGAGCAGGCCCTCGAAGCGCTCGCCGGTCTCGGGCAGCTCCGCCGAGACGCAGGGGCGGTCAGCGCGCACCTCGGCGCCGACATGGTGGGCGACGAGACGGATGATTCGCTCGCCGTCGGCGAAGGCGAGGCGCTGGCCGGTGTCGGCGAGGCCCTCAGCGAGTCGGTCGATCCACAGCCGTCCATCGGGGTTCAGCATCACCTCGACGACGGTCGGGTCCTCGAGCCACGCCGCGATGCCGGGACCTAACGCCGTGCGCAGCATGCGCGCGCCACGCGCGGTCGTCTCGGCCTTGAGCGGATGCAGCGACATGCGGTCCCCGAACTGGTGCCGCGGCGGAAGCGCCGCAGCGGATGGGGACCATTAGAGAGCGGCAGGTTGGCGCGCGTTCAACAAGGTCTTGGAGGGCGTAGGGCGGGCGAGTGCAGAGACAGGGCGCCGGCATAGGGACACGAATACCAGCCGCCTCAAAACGAGACGCTTTCGCACTCGGGGCAAGCAGTCCATCCTGCGAGCAGCGGCCGTGCCGCGCCCCTTATGTCCGGGTCAAGGCGGCTCGGAGAACATTTGGCTGGTGAGATGCCCCGATCCGGCCGTTTCCTGCGGCAGCACACCGAACTTGATTCGTGCCCCGTCTTGCGGGTCTCCTTGTTACGCTCGGCAAGCCTCTGGCGGGCGTAAACCCACGTGGTGGTCCATCTCCGGCTACATCGCCGTCAGCCGTACCACGCCGTTGGCTTCACGGCGCAGCAGCCCCGCGGTTTCCAGCCGGGCCAGGGCGCGATAGGTCGCCTCATGGGTTAGGCCGAGATCCCCGGCCAACGCTTTCCAGCTCCGGTCCATCTGGCGTGCGCCATCGGCTCGCGACGGCAGCGCGTGTAGCGCGTCCAGCAGCCGGTCAGCGGCGCGCGGAAGTGCCATGCGTTCGGCCCTCGCGCGCTCGGCCACGAGGCGCGCCGCGAGGTGGCCGGCGATGCGCCAACTCAGGGCAGCATCCTGCGCCGCAGCGCGCCGCAGGGCGGCAGCGGGATAGATCTCCACGAGGCTTGGCAGGGTCGCCACCCCGTCGCAGTGGTGGCGGCTCTCGAACAGCGAGGCTTCGGCGAAGCTTTCGCCCGGGCCGGCCCGGTGCAGTACGCCGCGCCGCCCCTCGGCAGAGATACGCACCAGTTCCAGCGCACCTGTGCGCACAATGACGAGGCCCAGCGCCGGGTCGCCTGCACGGAACAGGCTGGCGCCTTTGGCCAGGCTGCGGTGGCGGGGCGCTGGCAAGCTGCGCAGGAGATCGGTAAACATATGACCATGATCATACACGCCTCGATCGGCGCAGGGTATGCCGGCGGCATGACACGCACAGCATTAGCCTTTGTCCTCGTCGCCGCTTTGGCGACACCCGCCGCCGCCCAGCACGGCCGCCAAGGGCATGGCGCACCCGCAACACCCTATGCCAGTTTCCAGTCCCGCGAGGCGGCGGCATTGCCGGCCGAGGAAGCGGCCGACCTACGCGCCGGACGCGGTATGGGCTTCGCGCTGCCTGCGGAATTGAACGGCCATCCCGGCCCACTGCATGCGTTGGAACTGGCAGACCGGCTGGGCCTGTCAGCGCAGCAACGCGCCTTGTTCACCGGCCAGATGGAGGCCATGCGGACGGAGACCATCCCGCTGGGAGAGGCGCTGATCGCGGCCGAACGCGCGCTGGATGCGGTGTTCCGCCGCGCTGCAATGAGCGGCGTACCCGCCACAGTAGCGGAGGTCGATGCAGCCGCGGAGGCCGCCGCTTTGGCACGCGGTCGCGTGCGGGCCGCGCATCTGCGCGTGCACCTGGCGACCGCAGTGGCGATGAGCCCAGCGCAGCGCGCGGAATACGCTCGCCTTCGCGGCTACGCCCCGCCGCGCTGACGGAAGCTGGCCAGCAGTAGCAGCCCCACGCCGCAGACAATGGCCACATCCGCCATGTTGAAGGTGGGCCAGTGCCAGCCGCCGTAATGCCAGTCGAGGAAGTCCACCACGGCGCCGATCCGCATGCGGTCCAGCACATTGCCCATGGCGCCGCCGATGACGAGGCCGAGCGCCAGCGCCTCCACGCGGGTCTCGCCGCGCCAGAGCCACCACAGCAGGAAACCGACGACGACCAGCTTGATCGACACCAGCGCCCACACTGCCCCGGCCGCGCTGTCGCGGAACATGCCGAAGGTGACGCCGGTGTTGAAGCCCAGCCGCATGTTCCACACCGGCAGCACCTCCACCACCACCTGATAGGGCGGCCATAGCGCGTCGAGCGCCCAAATCTTGGTCGCCTGGTCCGTCAGGAAGGCCAGCAGCGCGGCGGCGGAGGCGAGCAGCAGGCGGTTGCGTCGTGTGGTCATCCAAGTCTCGCAAGCCAGGGGAAGGTGGTCATGAACCAGATGGCGAGGCGCGTCAGTTCCCCGGTGGCGATGGCCAGGCCGAACAGGATCATCAACACGCCGGAGCCGAGCTGCAGCGCCCGCCCCAGCCGGCCCAGGGCGCGCAGGCGCGTCATGGCCGCGGGCAGGTAGAAGGCCGCGAGCAGGAAGGGCACGCCCAGGCCGAGCGCATAGGCCGCGAGCAGCCCCACGCCGGTGCCGGGCGTCAGCGCCGCCGCCGCCAGCACGCCAGCCAGGACCGGGCCGATGCAGGGCGTCCAACCGAAGCCGAAGGCCGCGCCGATCAGGGTCGCCGAAGCGGGGCCGCCGCCGGCCGCGGGCGGCGTGAAGCGCAGCTCACGCATCAGGGGTGCGACGCGCAACACGCCCATCTGCACCACGCCCATCACCATGATGAGCACGCCCGAGGCGATGGTCAGCTCGTAGGACCAGCGCCGCAGCGCCCCGCCCAGCGCGGTGGCACCCAGGCCCAGCAGCACGAAGACCATGCCGAAGCCCGCCACGAAAAACAGCGAGAGCCGCAGCGCCCGCCAGCGCTCCGCGCGCGCGGTGGCGAGGTCGGTGCCCGCCACCCAGGCGACATAGCCCGGCACCAGCGGCAGCACGCACGGCGACAGGAAGGACACCATGCCGCCTGCGAAGGCCAGCAGCAGGCCGAAGGCCGAGAGTTCCAGCATCACGTCGCGGGGCGGCGCAGCAGCATGCGCAGCTTCTGGATGGCGATCTCGTCCGGTTCCTTGAAGTCGATGGTACCGGCGAAGCGGCCCTGCGCGTCGAGCAGGAAGGTGCTGGCGCTGTGGTCCATGGTGTAGCCGCCGCCATCGAGCGGAACCCGGTGATAGATCACGCGGAAGTTGCGCGCGGCGTCGGCCACCTGCGCCTCGGTGCCGGTCAGCGCGACCACGCGCGGGTCGAAGAGTTCCATGTAGCGGGCCAGGTGCTCGGGCGTGTCGCGCTCCGGGTCCACGGTGATGAAGAGCCAGTGCAGGCGTTCGGCATCGGGGCCGAGTGCTTCCATGTAGGCGGCGAATTCGCCGAGCGTAGTCGGGCAGATGTCCGGGCAATGGGTGAAGCCGAAGAAGACGGCCATCGGCCGGCCGCGGAAGTCGCGCTCGGTCACGGCACGGCCGCGCTGGTCGGTCAGTGTGAAGGGACCGCCGATGGGCAGCGAGGCCGGGCCGGTGGCGATCACCGGGCGAGGTGGCGCGAAGGGCCCGTCGCGCAGTGCCCAGCCCACCGCGAGCGACACCGAGAGAAACGCGATGAGAACCCACAGCACGCGGCGCAAGTTGCGGAGTGTCATGGCCGGCCTCACACCCAGCGCCGGACGCGCGCGGCGAAAGCCGTATAGGCGTCCCCATGGATGGACAGCAGATGCGCCTCCTCCAGCCTGATCTGCGCCGACATGGACACGAAGGCGGCGACCGCGCCGGCCAGTTGCAGCGGCCCGGGCGAGGCGAGCGCGGCACCGCCCAGCAGCAGCAACAGCCCGAGGAAGGTCGGGTTGCGCGACAGCCGGAACGGCCCGCGCAGGACCAGCCCCGTGGCCTCGGCGGGGATGCCGATGCGCCATGACGCGCCCATCGCATGCTGCGCCCAGGCCAGCAGCGCGGCGCCGGCGATCATGACGGCGATCCCCGCCCAGGACAGCAGCGGCCAGGCGGCCCAATGCAACGGCTCGCCAGGCAAGGCCGCCTCCACTGCCAGGCCCAGCATGGTGCAGCCCACCGCCACGCGATGCGTCTTGCCCAGGAAGTCGATCAATGAATCGCTGGAGCCGAACACATAGGTCGGGCGGCCGGCGAGGGCGCGCGCCCGACGGTTGCCCAGCGCGAAGAGCAGCAGCGCCAGCGCCGCCAGGGCCAAAGGCAGCAGCGGCGGCAGCGGCACTTTGTGCATCATCCAGCCCAGAGCCAGAAAAACGATCGGGGATGCGGCGACCGCCAGGAAGGTCGGTGTGGGGATGTGCTGCATCACTGCGTCTCCGCCAGCCGCACGCGGCAGGCAGCGCCGGACAGCCAAGGTGCCGGGTCCACCGCCACACCGCCTTGGAACAGCGCGAAGTGGAGGTTCGCGCCGGTGGTGCGGCCTGTGCGCCCGAGCGTGCCGAGCCGCTGGCCCGCCGCAACCGCGCGGCCAGCGGCGATGCCGGGCGCGAAGCGGCTGAGATGCGCGTAGCGCGTGCGGCTGCCATCGGCGTGCTGGATATCCACCTTCAACCCGTAGCCGCGCATGCGGTCGGCCGCGACGATGGTGCCGGCCAGCGCGGCCTGCACGGGTGAGCCGACCGGCGCGCGCAGGTCCAGCCCCTGGTGCATCCGGCCGCCGCGCGGGCCGAAGGGGGAGGAGGGTTCGCCGGCAACGGGCTGCATGCTGGCGCAGGGCGCCGCCTTGGCCGCTGCCATGGGCGCGGCTGCCAGGGCCGCGGCGCAGAACAGGCGCTTCATCGGCGGCGGTCCGCCGGCAGCAGCGGCCGCACGAGCTGCGCGAACTGCTCGAAAGTCAGCACGCCGCGATGCAGCCGGCCGCCAATCAGGAAGGAGGGTGTCGCGCTCACGCCATGCTCGCGCTCGGCGTCGAGGCGCATCTGCACCACGGCGCGCGCGAAGGCGGGGTCGGACCAGCAGGCTTCGAGCTGCTGCGCGCCCAGGCCGGCGAGGCCGGCATATCGGCGCAGCGCCGCTCGTGGGTCGGGCGAATGCGCCCAGTTTTCCTTCTGGGCATAGACCAGGCTGACGAGCGGTTCGAACCGTTCCGGCCCGGAGCAATGGATCATCACCGCGGCTTCCAGCGCAACGCGATCCAGCGGGAAGTCGCGCAGCACGAAGCGCACCAGGCCAGTGTCCACGAACTCGGCCTTGATGCGCGGGAAGATGTCGTTGTGGAAGCGCGCGCAATTGCCGCAGGTGAGGGAGTGGAACTCGATCACCGTCACCGGGGCGTCGGGGCGGCCGATCACGCGTTCACCTGGCAGCGGCGGGGCACTGGTCTGCGCACGTGCAAGCCAAGCGGGCGCGAGCGCGGTCGCGGCGAGAAAGGTCACTGTTCTGCGTTTCATGGCTTGTTCTCTGTTGAGCGGAAACGACGGGCGGCGATGGCCCCCGACAGGAGCAGCCCGAGGGCGAAGGCGAAAGGCCATTCGCCCCAACGGGCGTAGGGAGTTGGCGGAAGGGCGCCCGGCAATGCGGCATCCATGATGCCGCGGGCGCCCAGCGGCAGAACGTCCACGACGCGGCCGCGGGCATCCACGATCGCGGAAATGCCCCCATTCGCAGCGCGAACCAGCGGCAGTCCCAGCTCGACGGCGCGGAAACGCGCGGCAAGGAAATGCTGGTAGGGGCCCCAGGACATGCCGAACCAGGCATCATTGGTGACCGTGAGAAGCCAGCCGGGGTTGCGTGGTGTTCCTTCGCGGGCCAATGCGCCGGGCGCTTCCGGGAACACGGCCTCATAGCAGATGAGCGGCCAGAGCGGCGGCAGGCCGGCGACCGCGAGCGCCGCACGTGGCCGGCCGGGCAAGAAGTCGGTCTCACCGGCCGTCATCTTCCGCAGACCGGCGGGAAGCCAGGACCGCAGGGGAAGGAACTCGCCGAACGGCACAAGCCTCACCTTGTCGTAGGCTGCGATGATCCGTCCTGTATCGTCGAGCGCGAGCAGCGCGTTGCGTGGCCCCGGTGGGTCCTCGCCCAGACGCACGGCGCCGGTCAGCAGCGCCCCGCCGGCGGGCACTGCGGCGCCGATCCAGGCGCGTACCTCGGCATCATCGGTCAGAAGAGATGGCACGGCGCTTTCGGGCCAGATGACGTGGGTCGGCGCCCAGCCGGGCGCCGTGCTCATGGCGAGCAGGCGCGCAACGATCCGCTCGGCCTCAGCCGGATCCCATTTCGCCGATTGCGGCACATCGGGCTGCACGATTCGCAGCCGCACATCGTTGACCGGTGGCGGCTCCGGTAGGGAGAGGCGCCATGCTCCATGGGCCCAGAGCAGTGCGAGGCCCAGCCCGGCGGCGATCAGCGCTGGCGCCGCCAAGCCTGGGGTCAGCGCGATCGGCCTGTCTGCTTTCGACACGGCGACTGCCGGGAGCGCAGCGATTGCCACCGTCACGAGCGACAATCCATGCAGACCGAACACGGATGCGGCCTGCATGGGCGCATCGGCGAACCCCCAGGCCGTGCCCACCAAATTCCACGGAAAACCGGTCAGCACGGTGCTGCGCGCCCATTCGGCCGCGGACCAGCAGGCCACCAGGGCGGCCACAAGGCCAAGCCGGGGCGATCCGGCCGGCGCGATCCATCGCGCCACCGCGCATCCGAGGGCGGGGAAGACGGCCAGGAAAGCTGACAGACCGACAACCGCCGGAACAGCGAGGCCACCGAAGCGCTCGGGGTCGACGGAAAAGCTCTCGGCGATCCACGACAATCCGACGACGAAGGCGCCGAGGCCGAACAGCCAACCGAACAGACATGCTTCGCGGGCGCCGCGCGTGCGCTCCATCAGCAGGAGCAAACCGCTGAACGATACGGCCAGCAGCGGCAGCCAATGCAATGGCGCGAGCGCAAGCGGCAGCAGCGTACCCAGACCTAGGGACGCCGCCGCCCAAGCAAGCCGCCTGCGACGCGCCGCTGCGGTATCCGGCGGTGCGGATGCACGATCTCCTGCCGCGACCTGCATCAGTCGAAGATTTCGCGCAGCCACGACTTTCGCCGGCCGCCATGGCCGGAGCTTGGCGCCGATCGGTGGTGGCCCGAACCAGCATAGCCGGTCGGAGGCGCGTCTTGCCGCTGGGGTGCCTCGGGCCGCATCCACGCAAAGGGCGTTGCCTGAGCTGCGGGAGGCAGCGCGTCCGTTGGATTGCGCTCGATGATCTTGTCGAGCTCGCCACGGTCGAGCCAGACGCCGCGGCATTGCGGGCAGTAGTCGATTTCGATGCCTTGACGCTCACTCATGGCGAGCGGCACGCCGCAGCGGGGGCAGTCGAATGCTGTGTTCGTCATGCGTTGTTCCTCAATGACTGGCCGCGGCGATGGCGCCGGGCGGGTCCACCTGGATGGTCGTGTGGGCGATGTCGTGCCGCTCGTGCAGCGCGGCGGCGACCAGCGCCGGCAGCGCGGTCGGTTCGGTGCCCGGGGCTGGCGCCACATGCAGCGTCGCGATGAGCGTGCTGTCGGTCAGGGTCCAGACATGCAGGTGCCCGACCTCGGCGACGCCGGGCAACGCGGCGACGGTGGCGCTCACCGCTTCGATGTCGAGCCCGCGCGGCGTCGCCTGCAGCTGCACTTGGAGCGATTCGGTGACCAGGCCCCAGGCCGAGCGAACCACGAGCCCCGCCACCAGCACGGACAGGATGGGGTCAAGCACTGTCCAGCCGGTGAGCATGATACCCACGGCAGCACCGATCGCGCCGACCGAGCCGAACAGGTCGCCCATGACATGCAGCAGCGCACCGCGCAGGTTGCCATCGCCCTGGTCGCCGCCGCGCAGAATGAGCGCGCCGGCGATGTTGATGCCAAGGCCCACCACCGCGACCGCCAGCATCGGCCCGGCCAACACCTCCGAGGGTTCGCGCAGCCGCTGCACCGCCTCGAAGGCGATCCAGCCGACGAGGAGGAGCAAGGACGCGCCATTGGCCAATGCGGCCAGCACGCGCACGCGGTGCCAGCCATAGCTGCGCGCCGCATCCGCGGCCCGCGCCGCCACACGGTAGGCGATGAGCGCGAGCAGCAGCGCGGCCGCATCCGACACCATGTGCCCCGCATCGGCGATCAGCGCGAGCGAGCCGGAGAACCAGCCGCCGACCGCCTGCACGGCCGCATAGCCGGCCGTCATGATGAAGAAGACGCGGATGCGGCGCTCGCTTTGCGCCGTGGTCGCCCGGGGCGCGTGGTCGTGCGCGCCGGTCATGCCAGGGGCTTCCAGCCCAGCAGGCGCAGGGCGTTCAGCGTCACCAGCACGGTGGCGCCCGTATCGGCTAGGATCGCCGGCCACAGCCCGGTGATGCCCAGCATGGTCGTCACCAGAAACACCGCCTTCAGGCCGATCGCCACCGCGACGTTCTGCTTCACGTTGGCCATCGTGGCGCGCGACAGGCCGACCAGCTCGGGCACGCCCGCCACGCGGTCCTTCAGGATGGCGGCGTCGGCGGTTTCCAGCGCCACATCGGTGCCGCCGCCCATCGCGACGCCGACAGTGGCCGCGGCCAGCGCCGGCGCATCGTTGATGCCATCGCCCACCATCACCACGCTGCCCTGGGCGCGCAGCGTGCCGATTTCGCGCAGCTTGTCGTCCGGCAGCAGGCCGGCGCGTGCCTCGATGCCCAAGGTGGCGGCGATGGCGGCGGCGGTGCGCGGGTTGTCGCCTGTCAACATCACAGGCGCGATGCCCATGGCGCGCAGCCGCGCGATGCTCTCGGCCGCGTCCGCGCGCGGTTCGTCGCGCATCGCGATCAGGCCGAGCAGCGCGCCATCCACCAGTGCGACGGCGACGGTCTTGCCCTCGGCCTCCGGCCGTTCGCAGGCGGCAGCCAGATCGCCGAGGTCGGCGCCGCGCTCCGCGGCGTGGCGCGGGCTGCCGACCTCGACGAAGCGTCCGGCCACCCGCGCGGTGACGGCCTTGCCCGGCACGGCCGCCTGCTCGCGCGCCGGCGGCGGCGAGATGCCTTGCGCTGAGGCCGCTTCCAGGATGGCGCGGGCGAGCGGATGCGCGCTGCCCTGCTCGACGCCGGCCGCGAGGCCCAGCACCTCGCCAACCTCACGCCCCGGCGCGGGCAGCACATCGGTCACGCGCGGCCGGCCGGCGGTCAGCGTGCCGGTCTTGTCGAAAGCGACGGTGCGCGCCGCGCCGATCGCCTCCAGCGCCGCACCGCCCTTGACCAGAAGGCCGCGCCTCGCGCCGGCGGACAGGCCCGACGCCATGGCCGCCGGCACCGAGATCACCAGCGCGCAGGGGCAGGCGATGAGCAGCACGGCCAGGCCGCGGTAGATGCTGGTGGACCAGTCCCAGCCCAGCAGGAAGGGCGGCAGCAGGATGACCAGCAGTGCCACGATCATCGCGCCGGGCGTCCACCAGCGCGAGAAGCGCTCGATGAAGCGCTGCGTCGGCGCGCGGGAAGAGGTGGCCTCCTCCACCATGCGGATGATGCGCGCAATCGTGTTGTCGGCCGCCGCGGCCGTGACGCGGATGCGCAGCGCGCCGTCGGTGTTGATCGAGCCAGCGACGACGTGATCGCCAGGGCCACGCGCCACCGGCACGCTCTCGCCGGTGACCGGACTTTCGTCCAGCGCGGAGCGACCTTCCAGGATGACGCCGTCGCAGGCCACGCGGTCGCCGGGGCGAGCCAGGACGATGTCACCGATCGCAAGGCGTGATGCAGCGACCTCCTCCAACGTGCCGTCGGCGCGCAGGCGCTGCGCCGTGCGCGGCATCAGGTTGGCCAGCGCACGGATGCCGGCGCGCGCCCGGCCGGCCGCGACATTCTCCAGCAGCTCGCCCACCGCGAAGAGCAACACCACGATGGCCGCTTCCTCCGCCGCTCCGATGATGGCCGCGCCGATCGCGGCGGTGCACATCAGGGTCTCGATGCTGAAGGGGCTGCCGGCGCGGGCGAGTGCGATGGCGCGCCGGCCGAAGGGCACCAGAGCCACAAGCGTCGCGGCCAGGAACAGCGGATAGGTCCAAGCGGGGGGCAGCGCCAGCGACAGCGCATAGGCGCCGCCCACCAGGCCGCCGAGCAGCCAGACCAGCTGTGCCTTGCCGGCCGCCCACCAGGGTTTTTCGGCGTCGGCCGGGTCGTCCTGGCCATGGGCGTGGCCGCTGTGCGGGGTGGCGGGTGGTGCGTCCTCGCGCACCGCGTAGCCCAGCGCCTCGACCTGACGCACCACCGCCGCGGCATCACCAGCGGGCGCCAGCGAGAGCGACAGGCGCTCGGCCATCAGGTTCACCTCGACATCAGTGACGCCGGGCAGGCGCTCCACCGCCGTCGTGACCTTGGCGACGCAGGAGGCGCAGTCCATGCCCTCGACCCGCCAGCTCAGCCTGTTTCCGCCATCCATGGTGCCGCTCCGCAATGCATTTGCGGCGTGGTTATGCGACCTCTAGCCACTGGAGGTGCAAGTCCCCATCTGCGGGCGATGAAAACCAGCTTCTCCATCGGCGACCTAGCGCGCGCGACCAGCGTGAAACCCACCACCATCCGCTGGTACGAGGCCGAGGGGCTGTTGCCGCAGCCAGGCCGCACCGCCGGCGGCCAGCGCGCCTATGGGCAGGCGCATCTCGACCGACTGGGGTTCATCCGCCACGCCCGCGAACTGGGCTTTCCGATGCCGACCATCCGCGTGTTGTTGGACCTGTCGGCGCAACCTGAACAGGATTGCGCGGCGGCCCATGCGGCGGCGACCGAACAGATCCGCGCCATCGACACCAAGCTGCGGCAGTTGAAGGCGCTGCGGGCGGAACTGGCGCGCGTGGCGAAGGCCTGCGCCGGCGGGCGCGTCGCGGAATGCCGCATCATCGAGACGCTGGCCGACCACAAGCATGGGCATTGCCTGGACCACGGCCACGCGCTCTGAGGTTCAGCGGAACAGCACCAGGCTGCCCGCCAGCATCACCATGCCCGCCACCATCGCGTAGGCCGTGTCGTGCCCCTTGGCGTGCCGCTGGGCCGAGGGCAGCAATTCATCCAGCGCGAGATACACCATGGCGCCGGCGATGACGCCGAACACCACGCCGAGCAGGCTGGGCGAGAGGAACGGGCCGAGCAGCACGAAGCCCAGCAGCGCGCCCAGCGGCTCGGCCAGGCCCGAGAGCAACGCGGCACCCACCGCCTTGGCGCGGCTGCCGGTGGCGTAGAACACCGGCACGGCGATCGACACACCCTCGGGGATGTTGTGCAGCGCGATGGCGACCGCGAGCGGCGCGCCGAGCGTCGGGCTATCCAGCGTGGCGAAGAAGGTGGCCAGCCCCTCGGGCAGGTTGTGCGCGGTGATGGCGGCGGCGGTCAGCAGGCTGAGGCGCGCCAGGCGCCGGCGCTCGGCGTCGGTGTGCGGGTGGGTGTCGGGGTGCGGGTTGGGCACCAGGCGATCGAGCAGGATTAACAATGCTACGCCCGCGAAGAAGCACAGCGTGGCGAGCGCGTAGCCCTGGCGGTCGCCATGGTCGGCTGAGAGCGAGGTGATCGCCTTGGGCAGGATTTCGACCAGCGAGACATAGACCATCGCGCCGCCGGCAAACGCCAGCGCCAACGGCAGCAGGCGCGGTTCGGCCTGGTCGGCGCGGACCACGAAGGCGGCGCCGAGCACGGTCGAGAGGCCGGCGGCGAGGGTGACGGCGAGTGCAATGATGACCTCGGGCGAGAACAAAGGCATGGCCGCGTTTAGGGTGATCATCGTGGCCGGTCCATCGGACATCTTGCGCCGCGACCGTGCCGCGCCGGCGCCGCTACCCGATCCGCGCCTGCCTCAGCCGAAGCGCGTTGCCGACCACGCTGACCGAGGACAGTGCCATCGCCGCCGCCGCGATCACCGGCGAGAGCAGGATGCCGAAGATGGGGTACAGCACGCCCGCCGCGACCGGAACGCCAGCCGCATTGTAGGCAAAGGCGAAGAACAGGTTCTGGCGGATGTTGCGCATCACCGCGCGCGACAGGCGCCGCGCACGCAGAATGCCGGTCAGGTCGCCGCCGAGCAGCGTGACGCCGGCACTCTCGATCGCCACGTCGGTGCCAGTTCCCATCGCGATGCCCACCTCGGCCGCGGCGAGCGCGGGCGCGTCGTTCACGCCATCGCCCGCCATGGCCACATGCCGGCCTTCGGCCTTGAGCCGCTCGACGATGCGCTGCTTGTCTTCGGGCAGGACCTCGGCCTCGACCTCCGTGATGCCGAGCCGGCGCGCCACCGCTTGCGCAGTCGTGCGGTTGTCGCCGGTCAGCATTACGACGCGGATGCCTTCGGCCTGCAGGCCGGCGAGCGCCTCTGGCGTGGTGTCCTTTACCGGATCGGCCACGGCGACGAGGCCGCTCGGCCTGCCGTCGGCCGCCACGAAGAAAACGGTCGCGCCATCGCCGCGCAGGCGCTCCGCCGCCTCCGCAAGCGCCCCTGGATCGATGCCCAGCTCCGCCATCAGCCGCGCATTGCCCACGGCTGCCCGCCGGCCCTCCACGATGCCGGTGACGCCGCGCCCTGCCGGCGCGTCAAAATCCTCGACCCTCGGAACCGCCAGGCCACGCGTCAGGGCGGCACGCACGACGGCCTCGGCCAGCGGATGCTGGCTCGGCCGCTCCAGCCCGGCCGCCAGGCGCAGCAGTTCCTCCTCCGCCAGGCTAGCCACCGGCACGAGGGCGACGACCTCCGGCCGGCCCCGCGTCAGCGTGCCGGTCTTGTCCACGACGAGCGTGTCGATCCGCTCTAGCCGCTCCAGGGCCTCGGCGTTCTTGATCAGTACGCCGGCGTGCGCGCCCCGGCCTACCCCCACCATGATGCTCATCGGCGTCGCGAGCCCGAGGGCGCATGGGCAGGCGATGATCAGCACCGTCACCGCCGCGACAATCGCCCAGGCCGCGCGCGGCTCCGGCCCCCAGATCAGCCAGGCGGCCGCTGCGGCGAGGGCGATCGCCATCACGGCCGGTACGAACCAGGCGGAGACCTGGTCGGCCAATCGCTGGATCGGCGCGCGTGAGCGCTGCGCACCCGCGACCATGCGGACGATTTGCGCCAGCACCGTGTCCTGCCCGACGCGGTCAGCACGCATGACGAAGCTTCCCTGGCCGTTCAGCGTGCCGCCGGTGACGCGGCTGCCCGGTGCCTTCGCGACCGGTACCGGCTCGCCGGTGACCATGCTTTCGTCCAGGTTGGAGGCGCCCTCCAGCACCTCGCCGTCGAGCGGCACCTTGTCGCCGGGCCGCACGCGCAACCGGTCGCCCACCTGGACCGCAGCCAGCGGCACCTCCTCCTCCACCCCACCGGGGCCGACGCGCCGCGCAGTGGGCGGTGCGAGGTCGAGCAGGGCGCGGATCGCGCCGCCGGTGCGCTCGCGCGCCCGCAGCTCCAGCATCTGGCCGAGCAGCACGAGCACCACGATGACGGCCGCCGCCTCGAAATAGACCGCGACGGCCCCGTCCGGGCCGCGGAAGGCCGGCGGGAAGACGCCCGGCGCGAGCGTGGCGATCACGCTGTAGACCCAGGCGACGCCGGTGCCGAGCGCGATGAGCGTGAACATGTTGAGCGAGCGGTTCCGCACACTCGCCCAGCCCCGCTCGAAGAACGGCCAACCCGCCCACAGCACCACGGGCGTGGCCAGCAGCAGCTGCAGCCAGTTGCCCACGCGCGGCCCGCCGACGAGGTGCAGCATCCCCGTCATGTGCCCTCCCATCTCGAGCACGAAGACCGGCACGGTCATCAAAAGCCCAATCCAGAAACGGCGCGTGAAGTCGGCGAGTTCCGGGTTCGGCGCGGCCTCCGCCGCCGGCGTCTCCGGTTCGAGCGCCATGCCGCAGATGGGACAACTGCCGGGGCCGGGCTGCCGGATCTGCGGGTGCATGGGGCAGGTCCAGACCGTCCCGGGCGCCACCGCCTCGGCGCGCAGCACGGGCTTGTCATGCAGGTATCTGCCCGGATCGGCGAGGAACTTTCCGCGGCAGCCCGCGGAGCAGAAGTGGAACGTCGCGCCGCCGCTCTCGGCGTGGTGCGGCGTGCGCGCCGGGTCGACGCTCATGCCGCAGACGGGGTCCTTCACCGTCGCGCCGCCCTCCTGCTTGCCGGCGTCCACCGGATGGCGGGCATTCGGGTCGTGCCGGGAAGCCCCGGAGTGATCATGCTCGCTCATCGCGACGGTTAACCTCCATGCGGTTGGTGTGCTGGCCGTGACGGGTCGGACCCCGGATTCGCAACCCGGCTTGATCGGGAGTGGTGGGCCGGCGCGCGG
>LNFM01008810.1_pt1 | contig 15034 bp, 12 predicted proteins | sample 596031 | NCBI WGS metagenome assembly LNFM01 (sample SAMN04254537, study PRJNA301005) | activated carbon metagenome | isolation source: dual media filters at the Ann Arbor, Michigan drinking water treatment plant | place: USA: Ann Arbor
ACGATCGTCACCGACAGGGAGCTTTCAGACCTTTTCCGGCTCGACAAGGTGGTCACGGTGGTCGACGTGGTCCATGCGGGCGCGCAACTGTCAGCGCAGGACGAGGCGCGCAAGCAGGTTGCGCTTTCCGACGTCATCGTGTTCACCAAGACGGACCTTGCCGGACCATCGGTCCTGGCCGACGTCAAGGCAGCGGTGAGCGCGATCAACCGCGGTGCGGCGCAGTTCGAGGGGCCGCACGGGGCGATCGATCCGGACCTTCTATTCACGAGCAGCGGCCCCGACGGCGCGTCGCGCGTGGCGGATATCGAACGCTGGCTGGCGGAAGACCGTGCCAGTCAGCCGGGCCCGCAGGAGCAGGTCGCCTACAAGCCGCACGCCGGGAACATCGGCACGTGCACGCTGTACCACGACGCGCCGGTCACCAGCACCGGGCTTGCGACCTGGCTCAGCATGGTCGCCAGTTACCTCGGACCGGAACTGCTGCGGATGAAGGGCATCGTCAACGTCTCGGGCGACGCATACGTGGTGCACGCGGTGCAGACGGTGCTGCACGACCCGGAGCGGCTCGATCGCTGGCCCGGCGAGGACCGGCGAACCCGGGTCGTGTTCATCGGAAGGGACCTCGACCGAGAGCGGCTCAAGGGCACGTTTGCCGCCTTCTCGATGCCGGAAATCTCGAGCACCGGGAAGCTGCAGATCGATTCCGAAGCCTACGCGTGCTTCGTCAAGGCTGCCAGCCAACTGGTGGCCCCCGTCGCATGAACGCGCCCGTACCCGTGCCGCACTTCCGCGACGCGGCCGAAGCCTGCGCGAGGGAGTGCCAGGGTCGCGCACCGGTGCAGGTGTGGGGCATGCGCGGAATGGTGTCTTCGATGCACCCGACCGCCTCGCAGGTCGGCGCGGACATCCTTCGCAGCGGTGGAAATGCGATGGATGCCGCCGTCGCGGTCGGGGCTGCCATCTCGGTGCTGTCTCCCGACTGGGCGGGACCTGCCGGAGATTCTGCGTGGCTGGTCTACGACCGGTCCCGCAACGAGTACAGTTATCTGGACGGCTACGCCACCTGTCCGGCGTCGATCACGCCCGAACGGATCGCCGAGCGCTTCGGCCTCGACCCGGAGACACATCCGCGTGCGTATCAGGAAGAACCGCCGGAATGTCGCCATCTCGGGATGACCACAGCGATGGTTCCTGGAACGCCTGCTGCGTGGTGCGATCTGTCCGGACGCCATGGCTCCATGCCGTTGGCAACGCTTCTCGAACCGGCGATCGCACTGGCTGCAGGTGGCTTCCCGGTGAACAACTACCTTTCGTCGGCCATCGCCCAGAACCGGGGAAAGCTCGAGCCGTTCCCGGCCTCGGCGTCGGTCTGGCTCGACGCTGAGGGTGCACCGATGTCGGAGGGGAGGATCCTCCGGCAGGCCGATCTCGCGGATACCCTGCGCCGGATCGCGCAGGACGGCCGCGCCGGCTTCTACACCGGCGACACCGCCGAGGCGATCGTTCGCCATGCTGCGGCCAGTGGCGGGTCGATGCAGCGGGGCGATCTCGCGGACTATCGATGCGCATGGCGCGACGTGCTCAAAGGCAGCTATCGCGGCCGGGACATCCTCGTCACGAGTCCGCCGACGGCGGGGGTCCACGTGCTTCAGGCATTGAACATACTCGAAGGCTTCCCGCTCGAGTCGATGCCTTTCCACGGCGCCGCCGCGCTGCACCTGACCATCGAAGCGCTCAAGCTCGCATTGTCCGACCGCCGGCAGGTTGGCGGCGATCCGGACTTCCTGCCCATGGACGTGGGCCGCCTTGCAGACAAGTCGTATGCGGCGCTGCTGCGAGGACGGATCCGCCCCGATCTTGCGACGGCACGCGGCGTGGAGCAATCGACGGCCTCCGCGACGACCCATTTCGTCGTCGCGGACGGTGAAGGCAACCTGGTCAGCGCGACCCAGACGATCGGCTCGCGCTTCGGTTGTGGCGAAACGGTCCCCGGGACCGGACTCCTGATGAACGATCGAACCTGGTGGATGTCACTGGCGCCCGGACCGAACCAGATCAGCGCGCGGCGTCGCGCGAACATCGGCCATGCAGCGACCATCATCGCGCAGGATGGCATCCCGATTGCCTCGCTCGGCAGTCCGGGCGGCTTCGGCATCGTCCAGTACATGGTCCAGGCGATCGTGCACATGGTCGACTACGGCCTCGATATCCAGCGCGCGATCGAGGCGGCGCGCTTCAAGATCGAATCGCTTGCCGGTCGTGTCGGGGTGGAGCGTCGCCTCGATCCGGCAGTCCGGGTGGCGCTGGCTTCCATGGGCCATCAGGTCTTCGAGTTTCCGGAGTGGTCCGACCGCGTCGGCGGCATCGAGGGCGTGGCGATCGACGCGGGGAGCGGCGTGATGATGGGCGGCTACGATCCGCGGCGAAATTCCATGGCTGTCGCGGTCTGACCGCTTGCGGGACGCCTGCATTGCAGGATGGTCAACGAATGGAGGTGCTGGTGATCACGGAACGACTAGCCCGATTCGCATGCGAGACCGATCAGTTTCCGGGCGATGTGTTGGCTGCCGCGAAGGTCGCGATGATGGATACGCTCGGCTGCGCGCTTGCCGGATACGATGAACCGGCCGCACGCATCGCCCGTGAGCAGGTGGCGGACTTCGGGGGGCGGCCGGTGGCAGCGGTGTGGGGCACCACGTTGCGCACGTCGCCTGCGGACGCAGCGTTCGCGAACGCGATCGCTACCCATGTCCTGGATTTCGACGACACGCTGTCCACGCTGCGCGGACACCCGAGCGCCACCACGCTGCCGGTGGCGTTGGCGGTGGGGGAACAGGCGGGTGCATCCGGCAGCCGCATCCTGCAGGCCTACGCGATCGGTATCGAGTTGGCCGGAAAGCTCGGGCTCATCTTCGGTGACGGGCACTACATCAAGGGCTGGCACAACACGGCGACGGTAGGAGTCTTCGCCGCGACGGCGGTGGCTGCAAGACTGATGGGCGCGGATGCAGCCACGCTGCGCCGTGCATGGGGAATCGCAGCTTCCGAGTGCGCGGGTGTGTTGCGCAACTTCGGAACGATGTCGAAGTCGTTCCAGGCGGGGCATGCGGCCCGTGCCGGCATCGTGGCTGCTGACCTCGCGCGCAGAGGGTTTACGGCCAGCGACTCGATCTTCGACGGCCCGCGTGGCTTTCAGCACCTTTATGGAAGCGACGTCGAGGACGCTGCGTCCGTCGTCGCCCGCCTTGGGGAACCCTGGGACCTGGTCGACCCGGGCAACAATTACAAGCGATGGCCGTGCTGCTACTGCAGCCATCGCGCACTGGGCGGGATCCTGCAACTCATGGAAGCGCACGGGATCGCGCCTGCGCAGATCACGCGCATCCGAATCGGTTTTCCGCCCGGCTCGGATGAACCCCTCGCATATGACGACCCGCAATCGGGGCTGGAAGGGAAGTTCAGTGCGCAGTATCCGGTGGCCGCGCTGATGCTCGACGGCTCGCTCAACCTGCAGAGCTTCACGGATGCAATGGTCAAGCGCCCCGCAGTGGCGGATTGGATCGCGAAGATCGAGCGCTACAGGGTCCAGGATGCAAGGGTGTATTCGGGCACGGTGGGCTACACAGACGTCGAGATACGCACGCCGACGGGGCTGTTCGCACGGCGCGTGCTGCTTGGTCCGGGGTCGCGCTCCTGGCCGATCCCGGAAGACGAGCACCAGGACAAGTTTCGAAGTTGCGCGAAGATCGTCCTGGGTGATGCGCAGAGCGAAGAACTGCTGCGCGTGATCCTGGGTTTCGACAGGGAACAAGGCGCCAGTCGCCTGGTCGTTGCCACCGTTCCTCGCGTCTCGGGCAGTGCGCGAAGCTAGGACGGCGGTCAGCGTTCTCCGGAGTCTCTCTACAAGGCTCTCGATCCATGCCATCCAAGGAACAGACCCGGTTGCCGGGTACGCAAAGCATCGACCGCATCGTGCTCCTCTTGAGGGAGGTCGCCACCATGGGCATCGACGGCGCGAGGCTCATCGACCTTGCCGCGCGCACGCGGCTCGAGTATCCGACTGCGCATCGAATGCTGCGAAGCCTTGTCGACCACAGGCTGGTAGAGAAGAACGCCGACACACGGCGGTATTCGCTCGGGCCGCTGGTGTACGAGTTGGGCCTGGCCGCCACGCCGAGCGTGAACCTGCGCCGGATCTGCCAGCCCATGATGCGCAACCTCGCGGACCATACAGGGGACACCGTCTTCCTGAACATTCGCAGCGGGCTGGATGCAGTCTGCATCGATCGCCGTGAGGGCAGCTTCCCGGTGAAGACCCTGGTCTATGAAGTCGGGTCACGGCGTCCGCTCGGCGTGGGCGCGGGCGGCGCCGCGCTGTTGATGAACCTGTCGTGGAGCGAGATCGAAGAGGTGGTTGCGACCAACGAGCCGCGCCTGCGCGCGTACGGGAAGCTCACCGCCCAGAACGTGCTCGCGACAGTGAAGCAGGCGCGGGAGACCGGCTACCTCGTGACTGGCAATGTCGTTGTCAAGGGGGTGGCTGCAGTGGCACTGCCGTTCGCGGGACACAGTGGCCTGCCATGGGCGGCGATCACCGTGGCGACCGTTGCGTCTCGGCTGGCGCCCACCCGGCAGCGCGAGCTGGCGGGGTTCATGCGGGGAGAGATAGAGAAGACCGAGCGTCTGCTGCAGAACGCGAACGGGCGAAGCGCGCGCATCAGGTGACACCAGGTACGACCATTGGAGGAGCCAGGCAATGTGCAGACACAGGATCGTGGGGTCGCTCGCGGCATCGATCGCGGCGTGCGTGGGCGACCTTTCGGTCGGGGTCGCCCAGCCAGGGTATCCGAACAAGCCGATCCGGCTGGTCATTCCCTTCCCGCCTGGCGGAGCAAGCGACATCCTCGCACGCACGATAGCCGACCGACTGTCTGATTCGCTCAAGCAGCGGGTTGCGATCGACAACCGCCCGGGCGGGGGCGGACTGATCGCGATCGAGAACGTCGCCGGCGCTTCGGGAGACGGCCATACCCTGCTGCAGATCGCCGCGAGTTTCGTGATCAATCCGAGCCTCTACCGAAAGCTCCCTTACCACCCCGAGAAGGATTTCGTGCCCATCAGCCCGCTCGCAGTCGCAGACAACGTCATCGTGGTTCATCCGTCCCTGCCGCTACGCAGCGTCGCGGAACTCGTGAGGTTCGCGCGGGCGCGGCCCGGGCAACTCAACTATGCCCATACGGGCTACGGGACGCAGGCCTACCTCGCGGCGGAGTTGTTCAAGCAGACCGTGCGGGTCGACATGCTCCCGGTGCCCTACAAGGGCACGCCTGGCGCCTTGCTGGACCTCATTGCAGGCGAGGTGCACCTCATGTTCGCCGGCCTTCCGCCGACGATCCCTCATTTGCGCTCGGCCAAGCTGCGCGCAATCGGTGTCACCGGGACGGCTCGGGTGCCGGAACTGCCCGACGTCGCGGTAGTCGCCGATACGCTGCCCGGCTTCGAGGCGAGCGTCTGGTACGGGTTGCTGGCGCCCGCGGGTACGCCGCGCGAGGTGATCACCCGCCTCAACGCCGAGACTGCCCGCATCCTGCGCAATGCCGAGGTGAAGGCCCGTCTCGGGGATTTCGGCTTTCGGACGCTCGAAGGCACTTCGGACGAGTTCGCGGCGTTCATGAAGAGGGAAGGCGAGAAGTGGGCGAAGGTTATCCGGGCTTCAGGCACCAAGGTCAGCGACTAGCCCATGGACACGAATCGGACCGAAACCCCCATCCGCCCGGGCAGCGCTGCCTTGGTTGAACAGGATGCCGGCGTGCAGGGCGCCCACCTGGCCGCGCAGGCGCTGAAGGCCCACGGGGTACGGCGTGTTTTCGCCGTCTGTGGTGACCATGTGAACGCGCTTTTCCACGCGGTCGACAGGGAAGGCATCGAGATCATCGGTGCGCGCCATGAGTCCGCCGCCGTCCAGATGGCCGACGGATTGGCCCGCGCGACTGGTGCGCCAGGGGTGGCGATCGTCACCGGCGGACCGGGCCATACCAACGCAGTCACCGGCGCCGCAGTGGCGCAAGGTGCACAGTCGCCAGTGCTCTTGCTGTCGGGACAGGCGCCCCTGCAGCTGAGGGAGCGGGGTGGAAACCAGTCGTTGCACCAGGCCGAGCTGATGCGGCCGGTCACCAAGTGGGCGGTCGAGGTGGATGCGCCCGAAGGCGCTGGAGACATCGTCAGCCGGGCGCTTTCCATTGCTGTCGCGGGAACGCCGGGACCTGTCAGCGTGTCCCTGCCGGTCGATGTCGCGATGGCCTTCGCGGCACGGGGGCGCCTGCGCGACAGCACCCGGCCATTGGCGCTGCCCTGGGTTGCAGGCACCGTTCCGGCCCGGGCGACCTCGACCGTCGCGCGGTTACTTGCTTCGGCCGAACGCCCGGTGGTGGTGGTGGGCGGCAACGCCTGGTCCCACGGGTCGCCGGGCTCGCTTGCCCGCAGTCTGCGGGCGCTCGGGTTGCCGACCTTCACCAATGGCCAGTCGCGCGGGGTGATCGCCGACGACGGAAAATGGTGTTTCGGGTACGCGAATCCGGCGTTCAACACGACGTTCCGTTCGGTGTGCGAGGCGGACCTGCTGATACTGATCGGCACGACGCTCGACTACAGCTTCGGCTCGGGAAGAAACCGCGTCGTCCCGTCCACTGCACACATCGTGCAGGTGAACGTCGATCCTTCCCAGATCTCTGTCGGCTTCATGCCGGATGCGGTGGTGGTCGGCGATCACGCGTCGGCGCTGGTGGCGCTGGAGGAGGCGCTTTCTGGGCAGGGCATGGCCAGTCGGTTCCTGGCGTGGCGTCGACGGCTGCAGCGGCACTGGACGCAGCAGCAAGGGTACTGGATGCAGATGCGGGAACACCCGGGCGCTCGCGGCACGGGCGTCCATCCTGCTTCATTGTGTCATTCGCTACAGGAGTACCTGGCGCCCGGCACCACGATGGTGTTCGACGTCGGTGACTTCGCCAACTGGCCCAAGGCGTTCTTCGCGGCGCAGATGCCCGCTCGTTTCATGGACGGCGGCGCACTGGGGAACCTGGGCGGTGCGCTGCCACTCGCGATCGGCGCGCAGATCGCAGGCGATGCCGCACAGGTCTGGGCATTCATGGGCGATGGTGGGTTCGGCTTCCATGCGTGGGAACTGTCCGTCGCCGTCGAGAGACGGCTCCCGCTCAAGGTAATACTCGGCGATGACCATTGCTGGGGTACCGAGAAGCGGTTGCAGCAGATGGAATTCGGTCGTGACATCGGCTGCGACCTGCCGTCGCTTCGCTATGACCGCTTCGCGAGGATGCTGGGCGCCGAAGGATTCCATGCAGCGTCGCCGGTGCAACTCGGGCGGGTCCTGCCGGGCTTCATCCGGAGTCCCGGGCCCAGCGTGCTGCATGTCGCGCTGTCCTCGCAGGCAGGCCGTCCGTTTCAATCGTTGCAGCCCGGCCCACGCAGACCGTGATTTTCCCTGGAGGAGACATGAGCGTTCGCGTTCTTATGGCGGCCATCGCCATCTTTCCGATGTCCCTGGAGGCGCTGGGGCAAGGCTATCCTGCGCGTCCGGTTCGCGTGATCGTCCCCAGTTCCGCCGGCGGCGGGGTCGATCTCATCGCCCGGCTCATCGGGCAGAACCTGGCGGAGAAATGGAAGCAGCCGTTCATCGTCGATACCCGCCCGGGTGCCACCGGCATCATCGGGACCGACATCGTCGCCAAGGCGGTTCCGGATGGCCATACCCTGCTGTTCGCCTGGACAGCTCCGCTGTCCATCAACCCCGGGCTCTACGAAAAGCTGCCGTACGACGTCCAGCGCGACTTCGCGCCGATCATTCTCGCCGCCAGCACGCCCAACGTCATCGTGGTGCGTCCGTCCGGTGCGATCCGTTCGGTCAAGGACCTGGTCGAAAGTGCGCAGCGCCTGCCCGGGAAGCTGAGCTATGGTTCATCGGGCGTCGGTGGGTCGTCGCACCTGGCGGGTGAACTGTTCGCCTCGATGGCCGGGGTAAACATGGTGCACATACCGTACAAGTCCACGTCTCCCGCGCTCGTGGATCTCATCGCAGGGCGCATCGACCTGATGTTCGCGGCAGTCGCGCCGGCGATGCCCCATATCCGGGCAGGGCGCCTGCGGGCGGTCGCGGTCACCATCGGCAAGCGTTCTCAGATCCTGCCCGAGCTGCCCACCGCGGCAGAGTCGGTTCCCGGATTCGAGGCGGACACCTGGTATGGGCTGCTTGCCCCCGCCGGCACGCCGGGTGCGATCGTCCAGAGGCTCAACAAGGAGACCAACGCCTTCCTGCTCGAGCCGGGCACGGCCGCCGCGCTCAACCAGCAGGGGTTCGAGGCGCTTGGGGGAACTTCGGCGGAATTCGGCCGATTCCTGGTCGCGGACATCGAGAAATGGCGGAAGCTGATCAAGCGCGTCGGGATACGCGCTGATTGAAGGCCCTTGACCGGATCGACGTGGCGGCGAACCGGTGTCGGATGCCGGCCGCGCCGATGCCGCCTTGACGGCCGCGGCACTACTGCGCACCCGCAGCTTCCGATTCCAGTGGCCGGCTGACCTCGCAGCCTCGTGCGCCTTCGAGATGGAGGTCCTGGTGCTGAGCTGGTACGTGCTGACCGAAACGGGTTCGGTCGTGCTGCTCACGCTGTTCGCCTCCTTGCAGTATCTCGGCACGCTGTTCGCACCGATGTTCGGGGTGATCGGGTCTCGCATCGGGAACAAGGAACTGCTGTGCATGATGCGGGGGGTCTACCTGTCCCTCGCCGGCCTGCTGCTCGTTCCGGCGTTCGCGGGCGCGCTTGAGCCATGGCATGTGTTTCTCTATGCGGCAGCGATCGGTCTGGTGCGTCCTTCGGATGCCGTCATGCGCATCGCCATCATCGGCGACACCGTGCCGCCCGGGAGCCTGCTCGCTGCAACCGGGCTCCAGCGCACGACCTACGATGCCGCGCGCATCTTCGGATATCTCTCCGGGGCTGCGATCTTCGCAACGCTCGGCATCGAGATGGCGATCTTCGCGATCGCCAGCCTTTACGCGTGCAGCGTTGCGCTGACCTTGCAGGTCGCCAGTTCGAGGCACGTGCTCGCATCCGGCGCGACGCGCCATCCCCGGTCCTCGGCGTGGCGTGACCTGTCCGACACGATCGCCCATGTGCAGCGCAAACCCGCCCTGGTTTCGGTCATGTGTCTCGCCTTCCTGGTCAACATGACTGCGTTTCCGCTGATCAACGGGCTTCTGCCAGTGGTCGCCCGTGACATGTTCGGGACCGACCAGACCGGCCTGGGTTACCTGGCGGCGAGCTTCGCTTTCGGCGCGCTGGTCGGCTCACTGGCAGTGAGCCGGCTCAAGGACTCCATAGGTCCGGAGCGGATCATGTTCGTGGCCTGCGGCTTCTGGTACCTGGGGACCCTGTTCTTCTCCCAAGTGCCCTGGCTGCCGGGCGGCATGGCCGTTCTGGTCCTGATCGGCTTTGCGCAAAGCCTGTGCATCGTGCCGATGTCGGTGGTGCTGCTGCGAGAATCCGACGCCCGCTTCAGGAGTGGTGTTCTGGGAGTCAGGGCGCTGGCGGTCTACGGCGTGCCGTTCGGACTGCTGCTGTCCGGGCCGCTGATCGAGCTTTGGGGATACTCGTCCACTGCGGTTCTGTATTGCGGCGTCGGACTATGTCTGTCAGTGCTGATCTACGTTCGCATGCAGGCGACCGCGCGTCGAAAGGCCTGACGCGCCGCCCGGGCGCACGGAACCGTCCGCAGGCCCGGGCTCCGCGCCCGCGGCTGCCGATCCAGCTCGGAGTCGTCCAAGGTGCAGGCAAGCATGCCCGACCCGCTGCTATAGTCGGCGGGATGCACCAACGATCGCCGACCGCCCCCCGCCCGTGAGCGACCCCCAGGCGTACGGACGCCACCAGCTCGGCGGCTGGCTGCTGATGTCCGTCGTGGCACTGGCGATCGCCGCCGAGATGGGCGCCGCCATCCCCGACTGGCTGCCCGGTGCGGTCGCCTGGGCCGCGGCCCTGCCGCTGTGGCACCGGCTCGGCCGGCGCCAGCGGGTGATGGTGCTGGTGATGGGTATCCTCGGGGCCGCTGGCATGGCCTGGGGCGCGCTGCAGGGGCAGTCCGGCCTGCTCGCGCGGGCGCTCACGATGAACACGATGATCATCGCGATGCTCGTCGGCGTGGCCTTCCTGCCCCTGGTCAGCGTGCGCGAAGCGCCCGGCGATGCACCGCTGCGCCGCGGGCGCCTCGCATTGCTGCGCACGATCGTCGGCGTGCATGTGTTCGGTGCGGTGATCAACCTGACCGCCGCGCTGATCGCCGCGGACCGGTTGCGCCGTGCACCGGGGCCCGGGGTGCCGGTGCCGGACTACCCGGTTCCGCCCGAAGGCACGCTCACCCGGCAGCAGGCGATGGCGCTCGGCACTGCGTTCTCGACCTGCGCGTTCTGGTCGCCGTTCCTCGGTGCGATGGCGGTCGCGCTGACCGTGGCCCAGGGCTCCAGCCTGTTCACGCTGGTGCTGATGGGCCTGCCGCTGGGCGTGGTCGCCGTCCTGGTGCTGTGGGCCTGGGTGTCCACGGCGCGCTTCGACCATGCGCGCGATTTCGAAGGCTACCCGGTGGACGTCGGCGCGCTGTGGATCCCGCTGGCGCTGGCGATCGGCGTGTTCGCGATCCACGAATGGCAGCCGGCGTGGTCGATCCAGCCGGTGATCGCCATCCTCGCGATCGCGATCACCGCAGCCGCGCTGTGTGCGAAGCAGGGTGTCGCCGCAGCTGGCGAACGCCTGCAGCGCCATGTGCCGAACCGGCTGCCCGGGCTGGCCGGGGAGCTGTGGATCTTCCTCGCGGCCGGCATGCTCGCCTCCGGGCTGTCCGCGCTGCTGGCCGTGTTCGAGATCGGCGCACCGTTCAGCACGTTCGGCGGGTTCGAGGCGAGCGTGGTGCTGCTGTTCTGCACGCTGGTCGCATGGGCCGGCGTGCATACGATCGTGTCGATCCCGCTGGTCGGGGTGCTGCTCGCGCCGCTGTCGCCCGAGCCGAACCTGCTCGCGCTGGCCTTCCTGTGCGCATGGGCGGTCGGACTGCCGGCCTGTGCGACCTCGGGTACCGTCCTGACCATGCAGGCGCGCTACGGCATCCCGATCGGTACCTACATCCGCTGGAACCTGCCCTACCTGGCGACGCTGCTCTGCGTGTCGATCGTCGCGCTGAACCTCTACGGCTACTGGCTGTACTGAGGGCCAACCTGCGTCACTCGCGCGGCGGCGGGGTGCCGTGACGCTGCATCCAGCCGGCAGCCTCGTCGGCGGACAGCCGGCGGCCGGGCCAGGGCCACAGCCCGGGCACGCGCTCGAGGTAACGGCGGTAGGCCGGGCCGAACGCCTCCACCAGCTTCGCGTCCTCGAGGTACGAACCCACGACGAGGTACAGCGTGATCGCGATCGCGGCCACCAGCCAGGCCGCATCCATCGGGCGGGTCCAGATGACCACCAGGGCCAGGAAGTACCACGGGTGCCGGACATGCCGGTGCAGGGGCGACAGGGTGAAGCTGGCGGCGCCCCCGGCTTCCGGGCGCAGGCCGCTGAACGCCCCCATGTCGTACCAGCGAAGGGTCCAGACGAACGTGGCCACCGCCGCGAGGGCGGCGATGTCGCAGGCCGCGCGCACCGGCACCGGAAGCGCGAACAGCGGCGCGCCGGACAGCTGCCGCTGCAGCCACAGCACCGGCAGCAGCGCGGCCAGGGCGATGCCGTTGTAGACGAGCCGGTAGGCCGGCGCCAGGCCCGGCAGGCGGGCGGCCACCGCCGCCTTCACCGGCGTCGCGGCCAGCAGCGAATGAAGGCAGAAGTACAGTACCCAGGCAATGGCCAGCAGCGTCAGGCCGGCCGGACCGACCGGCATCGAAGGCGTGGGGTCCATGCGTGTCGTGCGCCCGCCCGGGCTGTCCGGGGGCCGGTCAGCTGCGGCCGGCCCCGGCCAGCGCGAACATCGGCGCGGGGTCGTCCAGCGCATCGATGTCGCGGCACATCCTGCACAGCGTCTGCGCGTCGCGTTCGGCCAGCGCGCGCGTGGCGAGCGCGACGAACTTCGCGTCGAGCGCGGCATCGGTCATCGGATTGACGACGCTGCCGGTGGCGTGCGCGATGCGTGCCTCGAAGCGCCTGCCGTCGGCGAGCGTCAACGTGACGGCCGACTGGTCGGTGCCCAGGCTTTCATCGACCACCGGGTGGATGCGGGTGCGCAGCGCGGCGATGGCCGGGTCGAGCGCGCGTGCATCGGTGAACTGGTCGACGCCGGCGGCCCGGTCGGCGAGGGCGACGGCGCAGGCATGGGTGAAGCTCAGCTTCGACTCGAGGCCGTCCTTCGGGTCGGTGCGCCCGGTCAGCACCATCACCAGCGGATGCACCTTCACCTCGACCCGCACGATCTCGGCGGCCACGGCAGCGGACTGCGCCGCCAGCTGCAGGCAGCCGTCGATCAGCGGATGCAGCACGATGCCGCATGGATACGGCTTGTAGGTGTCGAGGGCGGCTTCCCAGCGCTCGCCCAGGCCGCCGGTGAGCCGATCCTCGTCGAGGCCATCCGCCAGCACCACGGCGAAGCCGCGCGGTGCCTCGAGCGCGCGCAGCGACGAGGTGAAGCCGGTGGCCGCGATCAACGCAGCGTTCAGGCCTTCGCGGCCGGCACGTGCGATGTTGTAGCTCTTCGACATGCCGCCCATCATCTCGCCCAGCCCGGTCGCGGAGGTTGCCGCGATGCCCAGTGCGTGGGCCATCCTGGTCGGGTCGAGCCCGAGCAGCCGGCCGGCTGCCGCCGCCGCGCCGACCACGCCGCAGGTGCCGGTGATGTGCCAGCCTCGGGCATAGTGGCCGGGGCCGATCGACACCCCGAGCCGGCACGACACCTCCATGCCGATGAGGAACGCATCGAGCAGCTGCGCGCCGGTGGGCCCCGGCCGGCCGTTCGATCCGACATCCGGCATGACCTGCGGCATGGCTTCCGCGATCGCCAGCACCGCCGGCAGGCAGACCGGGCCGGGATGGATGACCGTGGCCAGGTGGGTGTCGTCGAAATCGAGGATGTTGCTCGCATAGCCGTTGACCAGCGCGGCGGTCAGCGCGTCGGTACGCAGGCCCCGGCCGAACAGGCGGGCCACCGGCGCGCCTGCATGCGGGCGCAGGGCCGTCCAGAGCAGGTCGACCGCCGGATCGTCGGCGCCGCCGAGGATGCAGCCGAACGAATTGAGGAAGGCTCTGCGCGCTTCGGCCAGCGCGGCGGCCGAGGAACTGCCGGCGGTGCGCGCGATGGGGTGCAGCGCGGCGAAGCGGGCGAGGGCGAGCGTGGGCGTGGACTTGGCATTCGCGGTGGCGTTCATCGACTGAATGTAGCACCGGGCGGTGCCGGCCGGCCATCGCATGTCCACGGCCTCTGACCGGCGGCGAGGTGCCACCACGGGCGCAGCGGTATGATGGATGCCGACCCCGACGACCCTGGAGCACGTCCTTGAACCTGACCGTCCCGCCTGTTGTCCCGTCGTTCGCGCGCACCGTTCGCGCCGCGCGCCGCCTGTGCGTCGTCGCCATGGTGGCTGCGTACCCGTTGCACCTGCAGGAAGCTGCCGCGCAGCAACCGGCGGCGGCGTCCGCGAAGGTCTACGGTGAAGTCTGTGCCGCCTGCCACGCCACCGGCGTCGCCAATGCACCGAAGCTCGGCGACCGGGCCGCGTGGGCGCCCCTGATCAAGGAAGGGCAGGCGGTGCTCACCGCGCATGCCTGGGTCGGCGTGCGCGGCATGCCGGCGAAGGGCGGCAGGCCGGATCTGTCGCTCGAGGCCTTCTCGGGCGCGGTCGCGCACATGGCCCGCGCGGCGGGCGGTGACTGGAAGGAACCCGACGCGGCGATGCTCGGACGCATCCGCGCAGAGGAAACGAAGCGCGTCGCCGCGCTCAAGGCGAAGAAATGAACGCCGCGATTTCTCCGGCCGTGTCGCCCATCCAGTTCAGCGGGCGTGCGAGCGACCCGACCAGCGTGCGGTGGCCGAGCGTGTCGTAAGGCACGACCTTCACCGCCGTGCCGAGCTCGCGCAACCGGCGCGCCAGGTTCTCGCTGTTGTGCGGGCCCACCAGGTTGTCGTGCCTTGCATAGAGCAGCAGCGATCGCGGTGCGCCGGCCGACACCACGTTGATCGGCTGCGTCGCCGGCGGGGTGTCGGGCCAGCCGAACACGGCGCGCGTGGTGCGTCCGGTCAACGGCAGGAAGTCGTACGGGCCGGCCAGGCCGATGAATCCTGCCAGCCGGCGGCTGTCGAATCCGGCCGCCTGCGCATAGCGCGGATCGAACGCGACCATCGCCGCGTTGTAGGCACCGGCCGAGTGGCCGCCGATGAACACCCGTGCCGGATCGCCACCGTGCGTCGCTGCGTTGTCGAACGCCCAGCGCACCGCGCGTGCGCTGTCGTCGAGGAAATCCGGGAACTTCACTTCCGGATGCAGCCGGTAGTCGGGTACCACGGTGACGATGCCCCGCGCCGCGAAGGCCTCGCCGACGAAGCGGTAGAAGGCACGGGTGCCGGAGGTCCATACGCCACCATAGAAGAACACGAACACCGGCGCCGGCGCGCGGTTCTCCAGTGGCAGGTAGGCATCGAGCGCCTGGCGCGGATGGCTGCCGTATGCGATGTCCGGCACGAGGCGGTAGGTATCCTCGGGTACCCGGCGTTCCAGGAAGCTGATCGGCGAGCAGGCCTGGAGCAGCGACGTGGCGGCTCCGGCGAGGCCGAGTCGAAGGGCGCGGCGGCGGGGGATGGCAGGCATGGGCCGGATTATCCGGCCCGCGCCGTCACTTGAGGATCTGGAACAGGTTGTTGAAGTCGTCCGTCCAGAGGCGCCATTGCGGTTTGGAATCGACCGGCTGCGCGACGGCCTTGATCGCGGCCTTCTGCAGCATCGCGTCGCTGCGGCTCACCAGCACCCAGTCTGAACTGGACAGGAAGCGGTCCT
>LNFM01008811.1_pt1 | contig 15033 bp, 11 predicted proteins | sample 596031 | NCBI WGS metagenome assembly LNFM01 (sample SAMN04254537, study PRJNA301005) | activated carbon metagenome | isolation source: dual media filters at the Ann Arbor, Michigan drinking water treatment plant | place: USA: Ann Arbor
CATCACGCAGTCGTAAGGTCACTTTGTTTTCCGCGGCTTCTTTATCACCAACGACGATCATGTAAGGGATCTTTTGCATTTGCGCTTCGCGAATTTTGTAATTTAATTTTTCATTCTTACTATCAAACTCAACTCGGTACCCTTCATCAAAAAGCTGCTTCATCAAGGATTCGCAAAATGGATTGACCCGATCAGTGATATTCAAAATCACGATTTGAGTTGGGGCTAACCAAAACGGTAAGTGCCCACCGGTATGCTCTAAGTAAACTCCAATGAATCGCTCTAAAGATCCAAGAATAGCACGATGTAAAATGACGGGGCGATGTTCGGCATTATCTTCACCCACATATTTTAAATTAAAGGCTTCGGGTAAATTGAAATCACATTGCAATGTTCCCAGCTGCCACAATCGTCCAATGGCGTCTGTGAATTGAAAATCAAGTTTCGGTCCATAAAAAGCCCCGTCGCCTGGATTGATGTGGTACTTAAGCCCTAGATTTTGCAAAGCTTGCGCAAGTGCGCCTTCGGACTTGTCCCAAACTTCATCAGCACCCATTCGCGAAGTCGGACGCGTGCTGAGGCCGATTTTATAATTCGTCATCCCTAAAACATTATAAACTTCATTAAAGAGATTCATGAAATTTTGAATTTCAGATTGCAATTGTCCCATCGTACAAAAAACATGGGCGTCATCCTGGCAGAATGTGCGAACCCGAGTCAGGCCCGACATGGCGCCGGATTTTTCATAGCGATGAAGTCTACCGAAATCAGCCATGCGCACGGGAAGATCTTTATACGAATGGTGACTCGATCCAAAAATCAAACAGTGAGACGGGCAGTTCATGGGTTTGACGCCAAATTCACGCTCGTCCGCTTTCATGAAATACATGTCATCTTTGTAATTGGCGTAGTGTCCAGAAGTTTTAAAAAGGCTCACATCAAAAATTTGTGGCGTGATGACTTCCTGGTACCTGTGTTCACGATATTTTTCACGGACAAAGCGCTGAAGCTCATTGTAAACAACAGTGCCTTTTCCAGTAAAGAAAGGTGAACCTGGGGCCCATTCATGAAAAACAAAAAGTCCTAGTTCTTTTCCTAGTTTGCGGTGGTCACGCTTTTTTGCCTCTTCTAGATTTGCGAGATGCAAATCGAGTTCTTTTTTGTCTCGAAAAGCGGTTGCATAAACGCGCTGGAGTGTCGGATTTTTTTCATCGCCTCTCCAATAAGCGCCCGCGACTGAAAGCAACTTAAACGATTTAATTTGTCCTGTGCTTTGAATGTGAGGCCCGCGGCAAAGATCAAACCAATCGCCTTGGTGATAAATACTAATCGTTCCGTCGGCCAGCTCTTCGATCAGCTCCACTTTAAAGCGCTCTTTCAAATTTTTGAATGTTGCAATGGCTTCTACTTTCGAAACCATTTTCTTTTCTAATGGAAAATCGGCATCGATAATTTTCTGCATTTCCTTTTCGATCGCAGGAAAATGCTCTTCGGTAAAATTAAAAGGAGAATCAAAATCGTAATAGAAACCACTTTCGACAACAGGTCCGATGGTCACTTTGACTTCCGGCCAAATTTTTTGTACTGCTTGCGCCATGACGTGAGCGCACGAGTGCCGAATGACGTCGTTTGCTTCTTCAGACTTGATGGTGACGAGTTCTATACGGGTGTCATTGGGAAGTACCGTCCGTAAATCCATCACTTCAGAAGTTCCATTTATTTTCACACCCAGAGTGTCTTTTGCAAGTCTGGGTCCGATGCTCATCGCCACTTCTAGTGCAGTTGGCGCATGATCAAAAGCCTTACGCGATCCATCCGGTAAAATAATCGAAACGGGTCCAGAAGGATTGACGTGATTGATGTCCATGGTTGTCCTCGTCCTTTAAGCGTTTAAAGATTCAAAGTTTAACGTAAGCCCGACAGTCAGGCAACGAAACCTGTTTCATCAACGAGGTAAATGCTGGGTCAGTTCTGAGTTATCTCGTTGTTCATCGATTCAACACAGGATGACATTTCTGATTCTTTGTTTTTTTCAAACCAATCGCGCAAAACAGGGCAAAATTGAGCTGTAAAACAAATAAATGTTTACATGCTAAAAGGCCTAATACTGGACTTGGGATCGTCAAGCTTGGGTGCGGTGGGTGAGGGCATAACTAAAGCAATTAACTTTTACAAACGCAATCTAGCTTTTTGCTGATAGCTTTGGTGCGTAGGTATTCCACTTTTGTAAAGGAAATGAGAGAAATGACTTTCAAAACAGTTCGAGATCCTATAAACCGAAGTTACTCAATATGCGAATCACCTTAGGCCTTCCATGACAACTGTTCGCCAAACCGTAAGGCTCGGACAAATATTGGGAATACTTATTGGTTTGGTCATCACGGTTGGCGCCATATTCTATTATTTCCAAGCCAGTGAAATAGCCGAAGCTCGCGCTCGCGAGAGGCAAATGCAAAAAATCGACGTCGTCTTAAAGCGACTGAACGACTTTGTTTTAGTATCTCGATTAGTTGCGAGATTTCTTGAGACAGAAGTGACACAAAACGAATTGAGCAAGTCCGAAATCGAAAAACATCTGATCCAATTTCTAGGATCGACGCCGCCGGAAATCGTCTACGGTATGGGAGTTTGGTTTGAGCCTTATCGTTTTAATTCAAAAAATCGTCTTTTCGGTCCCTACGCTAAACGTGAACATAGTATTGAAGAGCAGATTCAGCTGACTTACGAATGGAATACGGAGTCTTACAATTATCCTGAGCAGCCTTGGTATGTGGAAGGTGTTAGAAACAAATCCACAGATGTATTTGTGGATCCATATTTCGATGCTGGTCTTATTTATGTTTCGTATATAAAGGCTTTCTTCGAAAAAAGTTCTGCAGATGTTGTTCGCGGAGTTGTCGGTGTTGATCTGGTCTTGCCGCAGCTTCAAAATATTGTCGAGAGTTTAAATTTATCCGAACTTGAGTATGTCAGTATCCGAGATAAACAAAATAGGTTCGTGGCCCATTCGCATCGCAAGGAATTGCTCAGTAAGCTTGATGTCAGTGTAGAGGAAGAAAATCTGATCAAGATTTCAGATTTAGAAATGAAATCCGCTTTGGGTGTGACAGAGCCACGGTACACGCAGCTTTCGGTCGAGCAACCCGACCTGAAGTGGACTATTTCCATTCTTTCAAATTCAGATGTGCTATTTAAGGACCTCAATGCTCTTGTTAACCGCATTATTGCAGCCCTTGTATTTGTTTGGGTCTTAATCCTTTTTTTCATTTGGGCGCTCAGGCAAAAAGAACACGAACGTGAACTCATGAGTCATGAGGTTGAAATCGCGCGACAACAATTAATGTATTCGACAAAGATGGCCGCTCTTGGAGAGATGGCCGGTGGTGTTGCTCATGAAATTAACAACCCATTGACGGTCATCAATGTCTATTTGGCCAGTATGCTTCGTAGACTTCAAGTCCTGGGCCTAGATGATCCAAAAACGTTTGATACCATCAATCGGATTGACGCCACGTCGAAAAGGATTGCGCGGATTGTATCAGGACTGCGAATGTTTTCTAGATCTGGTGAAAATGATCCGTTTCGAGTTGAAAATTTAAAGGCTATTTTGGACGAAACCCTCACATTAACATTGGACCGCGTCCGCAGTGCGAAGATCGAATTTAAGCTGAATTGTCCAGATGATCTCTTCATTGATTGTAGCGCTGTGCAGATTTCCCAAGTGATTGTCAATTTGGTCAATAACGCGATTGATGCCGTCGAGTTTAATCCAGAAAAGTGGATCCGATTGGACGTAGTGAAACTCTCCAATAAACGTCAAATTCAAGTCTCCGTGACAGATTCAGGTTCCGGGATTGATCCAGCCATTGCCGGTAAAGTCTTGCAGCCTTTCTTTACAACGAAAGAAGTTGGTAAGGGAACTGGCCTTGGGCTTAGTATTTCAAAAGGAATCGTCGAGCGGCACGGCGGAGAGCTCATGTATAATGGTCAAAGCTCCAACACACAGTTTGTTTTCACGTTGCCACTCGCAAAAGTGTAGATGGTCTCATCGAAATTTGAATCTAGTTTTGGCGAGACTGTAATTCGGAAAGCTCTTTTTCAAATTTTTCCACGGCTTCCATATGGTTCAGCATTTGGTCTTCAGTCAAATTTAAAGTATCTGATACTTTTGAAATCTCAATCGCAATTTTTTGAGCTTCCAAGCCAGTGGAAAGCAGAAGTTGCTTGTTGAGCTCCTCAATCTTTTGGTTCAAAGAGTTAATTATTTCTTCGCTCTTCAGCAGGCGCCGTTGATATTCTTTAATTTGCGATTGAAGGCGTTTCGTTTCTTCTTTGTAGTTAAACTTCTTTTGATCGCTCGAGTCTTTTAAACTGCCTGAGGCAGTTAGCGAAGTGGAAACTACTGAAGTCATCGCTTGTGATTTTGATTTTATCTTCGTGTCCGCATCGATCGGATCACGCTGTGAAAGCGAGCCACGCTCTAAACTCCAAAGATAGTCATCATAAGTACCGGGATAGATTTCAGCCTTCCGGTCTTTGATTTCCAAAATCCGTGTCGAAACACGCTTAATAAAACTTCGATCATGGCTGACCACAACAACGGTTCCGGCAAATTCTTTCAATGCTTCTGCAAGCGCATTCACCGTATCAAAATCTAAGTGATTCGTCGGTTCATCCAAAAGTAAGAGTGGTTTTTTCTGAAGAAGAATTTGTCCTAAGGCGACGCGCGTTTTCTCGCCACCAGAAAGAACCTTAATTTTTTTATTTAAATCATCGCCTGAAAACAAGAGTGATCCCGCAATTCCTAAAATTTCTTGCCGAAGTGTATCCTTGTAGGCCTTGCGCTCAAGGGCGTCTAAGACCGAATCTTCAGCCTGAAGCTCATCGGTCAAGTGCTGCGCAAAGTAGGACATTTCGACCTTGTGTCCAAGTTTAATTTCACCGGCTAATAATGGAATACGGCCGGCAATGGATTTTAAGAGTGTCGATTTCCCAGCTCCGTTAAACCCCACCACGCCAATTTTGTGACCACGTTCAAAAATAAGCTTCACATCTTTTAGAATTTCACGATTTTCTTCTTGTGATGCATATCCCAAAAACGCATTAGTGATATGAACCACTTCTTTTCCAGTATCCCACGGTTTTGGTAGAAAAATTCTGCTACGAAGCGGAAGCGACTTTATTTCAATCGTTTCCATTTTCGAAATTTGCTTCATTCGACTTTGCGCCTGCCGGGCTTTAGTCGCTTTGGCGCGAAAGCGATCGACGAAATCTTGCAAGTGTTTGCGTTTGATTTCTAAGTTTGCCGCTTGCTGTTGTTTGATCTGCAAGATTTCGGCTTTGTATTCGAAGTAATCATCGATGTGTCCCGGATACTTCGTGATGTCTCCGCCTTCAACTTCGAGTGTGTATTCCGTTGTTCGCCGTAAAAACTCACGGTCATGGGAAATTAATAAAAAAGCACCTTTGTAGTCCTGTAAGAATCGCTCCAAGGCAATGATGCTTTCCAAATCCAAAAAGTTGGTCGGCTCATCTAACAGCATCAGGTCGGGTTCATTCCCGATGATTTCAAGTAGCTTCATGCGCATGCGATATCCGCCGCTCAGTTCCGCTAAGCGAGATTGAAAGTGCAATTCAGTGAGTCCGATATCAAGACCTATTTGTTTCAATTCCCAAAGGGGCTTCACACAATTTTCTTCTAAATAGCGTTCTGCAATGACATCTGTTTTCCAGTCAGATTCCTGTTCTAAGTATCCAATGCGAAGGCCTTGCATCTTTGTAATATCGCCGGAGTCTAATTCTTCGCGGCCGACAAGAATTTTAAAAAGAGTCGTTTTACCGGCGCCGTTGGGGCCGATCACACCGACGTGTTCATTTTGATCAATTGAAAATTGTGCGCGATCAAATAAAGAACGTGGTCCATAGGATTTCGAACCAGAAAACATTTGAAGTAAATTTTTTCGGGAATTTTCTTGAGAAGCTGTCATGACCGCACCGTCGTCGAGTTATGAAACTATTTTTAGGAGGGGAGTCATCGAGAGATACCGAAAAAGTATCTTTGGAGATTGGAGTCATCAGTGCTTCCGTCATCATCTGACAGAAGCACTATTGATAATTTTCTAGAAATTAATTTGTGCGAATGTGTTCAACTTTGTGGCGATGTAAAATCAGACCGTGGGTGACATCGTAAGGTGACATTCCAACTGAAACGCGATCCCCAACAACAACCTTGATACTAAATTTTTTCATCTTACCGCAAAGCTTCGCACTCACAATTGCGCCATTTATAAGTGACACAACGTAGACTCCGCCACCAGCAATGTCTGTGACTTTGCCGTCAACGGAGACTAGATCTTCTTTAGACATCTAATAGACCTAGTACCGTGATCCGCCGCCACCGCCGCGTGATCCGCCGCCACCACCGAAGCCGCCAGTTCGCGGTTCTTGAGGTTTAGCTTCAGAAACAGTAATTTGTCGGCCACCTTGTTCAGTGCCGTGTAATTTTGCGATTGCAGATTCTGCTGCAGATGCATCAGACATTTCGACAAAGCCGAAACCTTTGCTACGTCCAGAAAATTTATCTGTGATAACGTTAGCAGAAGTCACTTCTCCAAATGATGAAAACATTGAACCGAGTGCTTCACTGTCAAAGTTAAAAGAAAGATTTCCGACGTATATTTTTTTTCCCATTTTTTCTCCTGCCGAATACTGGCTGATAAGGGATGAGGCCATTCGCAGAAGACAAAAGACAATCTTATGAACTACGGGAACGGACGTTGAGCGGACAGGGAATCATATCCGCGTCACGAAGGCAAGCATTTAGTGTTTAGGGGAGCCTGAGATCTAACACAGTCGATCTCAGGCAATGTTTGCTACTAGAGTGAGCTTGGTACTGTGACTGTATAAACTTTCAAATCACTTGGAGTTACCCAAGCGCTTGCGGAATAGCTGGCTCCGGACACGGCTGTGTTGTTTGTCGAGCAGTTATCATTCCAAGTTGGATTCGTATTCGGTCCTGTGCTGCAAAATGGATTTGGATATGCGGACAAAAATCCGCCGGTAGGTTCCCCTGGATCGCCGTTGCAGTTGGATGCAAAGTTTGTGCAAAAAGCGGATAGATCATACTGATCAATCGTATTTAGATTCGGAGCTGTTAAAGGAATTAAATAAAGCTCAGCTTTTGATGATGTCGAGTTTCCAACGTAATCCGTGTACATCGCAATTTCAGATAAACCTGATGCACACGTGACTGTCGCGGCTCCCGGCGCTTCCCATCGTGGGGTGTAAAGCATTGCGCGGCCTTTCCACAAGTTGTTTGCTAGGCCCACCTTTAAGCGTGCTTTTGTTGGCCCTTTTGGATCAGTCGCATCACAAACATTGTTTCCGAAGAAAACATCGACATCCCAGGTTTCTGAATTTGTGAAGGTCACGGTAATTTCAATTTGTTGATCAAGCGGTTCTGTTGCGTCCACATTCTTATTTGATTTCACGGTATAGACATTATTGTTGATTGAAATATAAGACTGTGGAGCATCTCCAGTTCCGCGAAAAAGCACAGACCAAACTTGGGCGCTTGTTTTATTCCACGAAATTTTTCCATTTTCAGAAGTTCCCGAATTTCCATCTGGTACATTTCCAAGGGCTTGACCTAATGCGTTTACGATGGTCGATGTCGCATCGACTGCTTCTTTGCCGATGCGGTTGTATTCGCGAATTAAGTTCGATTGGCAAATTGCAAAATTGGTTACGCCTTCGCACGGATTTGATTGAATCGAAACGGCCGCAGACGTCAGCGATGGCGGTGCGTAGTTGGCACTGATCGAAGCTAAGTTGGCGACAACTTCCGTTGCGATGTTTGCGCTGGTCGTGTCCTCAGCTTTTTTTTCGCAGGAAATGGTCGTAACGATAAGGACGATTGCGCCAATGGCTGCAATCATTTTAGAAATAGTTTTCGTCATGGAGACTCCTCTAAATTTGGTTGAGCCTTTAGCTGATCATGTCACGAGTGAATTTCAAGGCCAGATTTTCGATTTTCGCCTCGCTGCACTATTCTATGGGTTGCAGACCTATTGGATTGATATCGTTTGTAAACTTAAAAAATTCTTATTGATTCAAGGGTTAGATTAAAATATTTAATGAATATGAGCTTATCCTCACTTTACCTCGATGCCTTTGTCGCGTGCGCTAAAACTGAGAATTTTACCCTTGCGGCAGATCGACTTTCGATCACCCAATCAGCGCTTTCCCAGCGGATTAAAAATCTTGAATTTGAATTGTCGACGAGCCTTTTTTTAAGGTCTAGGACGGGCGTGAAGCTAACGGAAGCGGGGATTGAATTGTTAAGATACTGTCAGCGAAAAGACGCCATGGAAGTCGAAATGCTTTCAAACTTAAACGGGGCGCTCAATGGTTCGGGTCTGCAAGGGGAAATACGGATCGCAGGATTTTCCACCATCATGCGTTCGGTCGTGATGCCAGCTTTGTCTGGGCTTCTTCTCAAAAATCCAAATGTTCGGATCCATTTTTTAGTTCGCGAAATGCAAGAACTTCCTCGTCTACTTCAATCTGGAGAAGCCGATTATGTCTTCACTGACGAATCTATGACTAGAGATTCGATTGAGAGCCAATTCATGGGAATGGAACAAAATGTTCTGGTTCAAAAGAAAAACTATTCGGGCCCGGAACTTTATCTAGATCATGATGAAGCCGACGAAGTCACAAAAAAGTACATCACTCGGTTTAAGAAAAAAAATAAATTTGAGCGCCGATTTTTCGATGATGCGTACACGATTGTGGAAGCGGTCAAGCTTGGCCTTGGAATGGCTATTCTTCCGCGGCACTTCGTCAAATCTGAACCAGATTTGCAAATCGTTGAAGGCCGCAACGTGATGGAGTCTTCGATCTTTTTGAATTATTTCAAACAAGATTTCTACACAAAGCTGCAATCGGAAGTGATGGCTGCTTTGGAAAGTAAAGTTCGCAATCAATTAGAGCGCGCTTAAGTAATCCTCTAGCTTGTCAAAGGACCCGGTCCATCCCAAAGTCATTCCCGATTTTCCCTTGATGAAAGTCTCGAGTTCCTCACCATTGAAATTTCCGAATGGCTCCCATTGAACTGTGATCCGCGTTTGGTTTGGGCCCTCTTCTGAAAAAGTCACGATCGTTTTCATCGTTTCTGGCCACGTTGGGGCCATCGGGTGCCTGGATACATTTTCATTTTCATCGCAAAATTGCTGCGTATACACGAGGCGTTTGTTTGGGATCACTTCCGTGTAGTGGGCGCGGCCGTACATCTTTATCCCTTCGTTAAACATGCAATAAAACGTACTGCCGTTCGTGGAAATGTCGGCTCTTAAAAATTTCATCTCAAAACCTTTTGGCGCGAGCCACTTTGAAAAATGACTCGGATTTGTCCAGGCTTCAAAGAAAGTTTTAAGATCCGCCTCAAAACTGCGGTTAATGAAGAAAAATTCTTTCCCGGTCGATTCATTGGAAAGAAATTCTGCCAGGCGATCCCAAGTCGCATTTCCCCCGGCAGCTTTGATAAACTTTTTCGTCTGTGCGGCGGCTTCTGGAGTTGCTAGAGCCATGGTCATTTCCATCTTTGTTTTACCGTTGATCTCCGAAAAGTTCACTGTCACTCTAAAAAGTGGTGGTCGATCGTCATTTCCACCATGATCGTAAACCAACCGAGAGTAGTTTTCGACTTCAAGATATTTGGTTTTATTTTCATAATCGATGCCATCGGGACCATGCATCGTGTAATGCCACTCTCCACCAACTTTTAAATTTTTACTGTGAGTCGTGATCGTGTATCCGCGAGGCCCCCACCACTTCGCCGCTTTTTTCGGATCCGTCCACGCATCCCAAACGTCCTTTAGTGACGCTTCATAAACGCGATTGATTTCGATGAGGTTGGCTTTATTTTTTTCGGACATGCGATTTCCTTTTTAAGTTTTTCTTTTTAGTGATTGTTTTTAAGTATTCATCAAGCCGGTCAAAACTTTCTTCCCAGAACACACGGTAGGCTTCCACCCAATCCAAAACGTCTTTAAAGCCTTCGCCGCTGATTTTGCAAGACCGTCGTTGTGCGTCTACAGACTTCGTGATGAGGCCGGCACTCTCTAACACTTTGAGGTGTTTTGTTACTGCCGGAAGGCTCATACGATCTAAAAAAGCCTCTGCAATTTCTGAAACATTCGCATCGCCCTTAGAAAGTCTCGCCAGCATAGCCCGTCGCGTGGGGTCAGAAAGAGCAGCAAAGGTTTGGCTGAGTCGATCCATGTTTTTTCCGCCTATATAGTACCAATTAGTTAATTAACCGAATGGTTAAATATAGGGCCATAGATCTGAGGTGACAAGAAAAAAATGTTAGGCCTAGGTCAGACCCGAACCGAAAATAGTCTTGAAATGAATTCTAGCGTTTAGTTTTTCCATGAATTCGGAGCATGGTTGCTTCGCTCGGTTTTGGTTTTGGCTTGAATTTCGGAGCCACTTTTTTCGCTGTTTTTTTGAAGGTCTTGGTCGAAGGGGCGCTGGTCAATTTTGAATCTTTCTTCGAACCAGTCGGCTTCGAAGCTTTTGGTTTTCGAAGCGCTTCGGGCACGTGAAGTCTGCGACCTTGCTTGTCTAGAAATCTAGATTTCAAATCTTTCGGGGATTGGCCGCGTCCTTCTATGTCTGCGATTAGTGGAAGATCTCGTTCTGTTACAAGATTCACGACCACTCCGGAGCGCCCGGCTCGTGCTGTTCGGCCTGCACGATGAAGATAATTTTCTTTTTGTTGCGGCAGATGATAGTTGATCACGCGACCCACGTGGTCGATGTCAAGACCTCGGGCGGCTAGGTCCGTTGAAATGAGAAGTCCCACTTCGCCTTTTCTGAATTTTTTCAAGTTTGTACGGCGCTCGCCTTTGTCCATGTCTCCACGATATACGAGGCACTGATAACCTTTTTGTGTGATCTCGGCCGCTAGCTTATCGCATTGTTCACGCGTGTTGGTGAACACGATCGTGCCACCCACGGTTTTTTCTTTGATGAGTTTTTCAAAAATGGGCCAACGAATTCCATCGATAACCGTTTCATTTTTTGTAATTAAATTTTTAACGACTTTACCGCTTCCGCTACTTCGAACGACTTCGGCTTTAGTAAAAAATGAAGTGACGATTTGCTGCACGTTTTGCGAAACCGTTGCAGAAAAAAGTGCTAATGGAGTGTCAACGGGGCAAGCGGCCACGATCGCCTGTGAATCTTCAAGAAACCCTTTATCCAACATCTGATCGGCTTCATCAAAGACCACCATGCGCACGTCGTGCAGAAAAATAAGTTCCTTTGCCATCAGCTGTGCAAGCCTGCCTGGAGTGGCGAGTAAAATTTCAAAGGGTCCGCTAATATTTCGGCGCGCTTGTTCGAATTCCATTCCGCCTAGGGCCGGTCGAACTCGGATACGTGTTTCGTGTGTAAATATCTTAAAGACTTTTGAAACTTGTTCGCCAAGTTCGCGTGACGGCACGATGACGATTCCGCGCGGAGCGGCTGTGTCTGCAACAGGGCGACCTTCTGTTTCTAAACTTTTTATCAGATGAAGCATCGGAAGCGCATAGGCTAATGTTTTACCGCTTCCGGTTTCAGAAACTCCAACAGTGGATTGGCCTGACATCATGAGTGGAATTGTATTGCGCTGAATTTCTGTAGGTTTAGTAATTTTTTGATCCTTCAGTGTTTTTAAAAGTGAAGGGAGTAAACCAAATTCAGCAAACGTGTTCATGCGTCGTCCTTTAGATCGAGAATACAATTTCGATAGGTAGCCCCAGATTTATATAGATAAGTATTCGATAATCCTAAGGAATTAAGCGTATTTGTATTTTTTGGATGAAATCAAGGCAGAAAGACTTGCTTATTGTTTGCAAGAACAACGAGTTTGGCTCTTTTTTAAGTCTGTCCTGGATAATCGATGTAGCCCTTAGCTCCTGGTGTGTAGAACGTCGAGCTATCCGGCTCCACAAATGGAATATTTTTTTCAATACATGCAACCAAGTCCGGGTTGCTCACGTAATGGTGACCGAATGCAATCGCGTCGAGACGTTTTTTTCCGATTTCATCGTGACCTTCAGCCGGAGTGTAGCCCATGTTGCCAACGAGCACCCCTTTGAATCCTTCACGTGCTGGAGTCACCACGTCAGCCTTTTGCAAACCCATGAAATCAGCTCGCATCAAATCAATGAACGCAATTTTTCGCAAATTCAACTGCTGAGCCACATAAAGCGTGAGGCCCGCGGGATCGGAATCTTTCATGCTGTTGTAGCTATTCAGGGGTGAAATTCGAACACCGACGTGATCGGCACCAAAAACTTCAATCGCGGCATCTGTGACTTCCAATAAAAGTTTGGCGCGATTTTGAATTGAGCCACCGTACGGACCTTTTCTTTGATTCGAAGATTCTCGTAAAAATTGATCCAGTAAATAACCGTTCGCACCGTGAACTTCGACTCCATCAAAGCCTGCAGCTTTCGCATTCTTTGCGGCTGTTCTAAACCCATCGATAATTCCTGGAATTTCGGTATCTGTTAATTCACGTGGTGTGACGTGCGGAACTTTCCCATTCAACGTCATGATGTCGCCGTCAATTCGAATGGCAGACGGGGCGACAGTTTCCTGTCCTTGATTCAAGTTCGGGTGACACGCGCGTCCGCCGTGCCACAGTTGCAAAAATATTTTTCCACCTTTTGCGTGAACAGCATCGGTGACTTTTTTCCAACCGGTCACCTGTTCTGCAGAATAAATTCCAGGCTCTGCGATAAAAGCTGAATTACCTTTCATCACCATGGTTGCTTCCGCGATGATCAAGCCTGCAGATGCACGCTGTCCATAGTATTCTGCCATCATCGCATTTGGGATGTGATTCTGGTCGGCTCGGCTACGCGTGAGCGGTGCCATGAAAACACGATTTGAAAGTTGAAGGGATCCAATTGTAAGAGGTGAAAGTAAATTATTTTTCTGCATATGGGGACATTCCTTGTAAGCGAAAATTATCTGTATGAAAGCCGAATTCAATTAGGCAGGGAAGTGAGATCATTGTCAAAACTTGAGTTTGTATGTTCAAAAACAGTTCCTGTTCGTAGAATGATATTCAAAGTTCTTCGATTGAGGGCTAGGTTTGCGATTTCATTTGTCGAGATAAATCAAACTTGATTTAATTGTATAGAGTCAACGATGGGAGAATTCAGTGTTAAATACAAAACATATTCAAGAAGCGCCAAATTTGGCTTGGCTCGCGCGAAAGTCCGCTGAGCTCTACAAACATCAACCGGCAATGACCATGGTCCTTGCGAATGGAATGAATGGCAATCTCAGCTTTTCGGAGCTCGATGAATTGTCGGATCACTTCGCAGTCTACTTGCGAGAGGAATTAAAACTTCAGGCTGGTGCAGCTGTCGCGATTCAAATGCCAAACTGCTTATCGTACCCAATTGCTGCACTTGGAGTTTTTAAGGCAGGCCTTGTGTTGGTGAATATGAATCCGCTGTATACGATTCCAGAAATGGTCCATCAACTGAATGATTCTGAGAGCCAGGTTTTGATTTCGGTGGATATCTTTAAAGATAAAGCGACTGCGATTCTCAAGCAAACAAAAGTTCAAAAAGTTTTGATTGCAAAGATGCCTGAATTTCTGCCGGTATTCCCGAAGTCGATTGCACAGCTTGTGATTCAATATTGGAACAAGCAAATACCAGAAGGCCAAGGCCCGTACGAAAACTTAATAGCAACCATCAAGCGTGGAAAAAATATTTTGAAGGAAAAGTCTCTTGATGTATCAAAGTATACGGAGTCTATGCAGGAATCTGCGGTTGCTATTTTGCAATATACCGGTGGTACGACTGGAGTTTCAAAGGGCGCAGCGCTGACTCATAAAAATTTACTTTCAAACATGCGTCAACTGCTACCGATGCTCAATGAACGATTGGATAGCGGTAGCGAAGTGATTCTAACGGCATTGCCGCTGTATCATATATTTGCTTTCACCTTAAATTTTCTTAGCTTTTATGCCATTGGTGCTCGAAATATTTTGATTCCAAATCCACGGCCGATTAAAAATTTGCAGCGAGCGATTGAAAACTATGCCATCACTGTCTTTGCTGGAGTCAATACTCTTTACAATGCCTTGAATCAAGAAGACTGGTTTCGAGAAACGCCTCCGAAAAAACTGAAGATGGCCGTTGCTGGGGGGATGTCACTTCATAGCCAGGTTGCAGACGAATTTTTGAAGTTAACAAAAATTTCGATTGCGGAAGGATATGGTCTTACGGAAACAAGCCCTGTTATTTCCTTTAATCCATTTGATAATCCCAAGCCCAATAGTATTGGAAAGCCCATTCTATCAACGGAAATAAAACTTGTTAATGATGCTTCAGAAGAAGTCGCTGTCGGAGAGCCTGGTGAATTAATCGTTCGTGGTCCGCAAGTGATGCAGGGGTATTGGAAAAACCAGACGGAAACAGACAAGGCGATTAAGAATGGGTGGTTTTATACGGGTGATATCGCGATAAAGGATGAAGAAGGATATTATAAAATTGTGGACCGCAAAAAAGACATGATTCTGGTGAGCGGATTTAATGTGTATCCAAACGAAGTTGAAGATATCTTAACTCAACATCCAGATATCCTTGAAGCAGCTGTCATTGGTATGACTGATGTTCAAACCGGGGAATCAGTGCGAGCGTTCGTTGTCGTTAAGGCTGGTGTCCAATTCAACCTTGAAAGTTTGACGGCACATTGCAAAAAATCTTTAGTCAATTACAAGATTCCAAAGAACTTTGAAGTTCGTGAAGCCTTGCCAAAGACTCCGGTCGGAAAAATTTTACGTAAAGATCTTCGTAAAGAATTTGAAGCCAGCACGAAGGGGGCCGTATGATTTCTGAATTTGAAAAAAAACTTCTCGGAATCATGATGATTATCATTATGTTTGGGATGGGAAGTGGACTCACCTGGCGTGATTTTTTTAGGGCTCTAAAAAAACCTCAAGGATTGGTCATC
>LNFM01008813.1_pt1 | contig 15030 bp, 15 predicted proteins | sample 596031 | NCBI WGS metagenome assembly LNFM01 (sample SAMN04254537, study PRJNA301005) | activated carbon metagenome | isolation source: dual media filters at the Ann Arbor, Michigan drinking water treatment plant | place: USA: Ann Arbor
CCAGGATGCCGTCGGGGCGGGGTTCGGCACGCCAGTGCGCGAGGCGAAGTCCGTCGAACATGGCGGTCTCCATACGATGGGGTAGGGAAGGGAGCACGTATCATCACGGCAGGACCCCGGGGGGTCAACGCCGGCAGATTGCATTGCCGGGAACTTTCCCCGGCGGCGGATGTCCATGTAGCGGCCCGGATGGCCGCAGGAGCAGCGGCCCGGATGGGCGACAACGAACTGGACCTGGTCCTCGTCAAGCGTGTGCAAGGCGGCGACAACTCGGCCTTCGACCTGCTGGTGCGCAAGTACCAGCACCGGATCGGCGCCGTCGTGTACCGCTTCGTGCCCGATCACGCCGAAGCCCAGGACATCACCCAGGATGCGTTCATCCGCGCCTATCGGGCGCTGCCGAACTTCCGGGGCGACGCCCAGTTCTATACCTGGCTCTACCGGATCGCCGTGAATACCGCCAAGAACTTCCTCGTCGCCAGCAAGCGCCGCCCCCCGACCGCCGACATCGCGGCCGAGGACGCGGAACATTTTTCCGGCGGCGGCCGCCTGCACGACCACGACACCCCCGAACACCAGCTGCTGCGCCAGGAGATCGAACAGGCCGTCACCGACACGGTGGCCGGCCTGCCCGAGGACCTGCGCCAGGCCATCACCCTGCGCGAGGTGGACGGCCTGAGTTACGACGAGATCGCGCAGCTGATGCAATGCCCGATCGGGACGGTGCGCTCGCGCATCTACCGGGCCCGCGAGGCAATCGACCAGGCGTTGCGCCCCTTGATGGATACGGAACGAGTGCGCCCATGACCGAGATTGATATCCGCCTGCGGGAACAGCTCAGCGCCTGGCTGGACGGCGAACTGCCGGCCGACGAGGCGCGCTTCCTGCAGCGACGGCTCGACAATGATCCGGCCCTGCGCGCGCAGTTCGAGCGCTGGCAGCTTGCCTCGGCCTGCCTGCGCGGCCAGCCGGTCCGGCTGATGCCGGCGGACTTCGCCGGGCGCGTGCAGGCGGAATGCGTCCCCGCGGCGACGGCGCGCGCGCGCTGGCCTTGGTTCGCCAGCGCGGCGGCGGCGATGCTGGCGGTGGCCATGCTGCCCAGCCTGCTGGCGCCGGACGGCACGCGCGGCCTGCCGCCGCCTTCGTCCGGCCTGGCCGGGTCGTCGGACCCGGTGCCGCCGGTGCTGCCGGCGCTGGCCCCGGCGCCGGAGGCGCCGAGCTCACCGCTGATGGCGGTGCGCGATTTCCCGCTGTCCGACCCGGTCGGCCGCAAGCCCTGGCCGCGCTCGCCGGTCGTGGCCGGCGACCGCAGCATCGACAGCTACCTCGTGCGGCACAACGCACTCGCCGCGGGCGATGGCGTGGGCGGCTTCATGCCCTATGTCGACGTCGTGACCCAGGATGCCGAAGGCGGCCCGGCGCGCACCGCGACGGAGGCGCGCAGCGAGTGAGGGCAGCCTGCCTGGCCCTGCTGCTCGCGCTGGCCTCGCCGCTGCAGGCGTCGGAGGGTGCGGCGGAGTGGCTCGCGCGGATCGGCCCCGCGCTGCGCGGCCTCGACTACCAGGGCACGCTGGTGCATGTCTCGGGCGGGCGGATGGAGTCCGTCCGCGTCTACCACCGCCGCGATGGCGAGCGCGAACGCGAGCGCCTGGTCGCCCTCGGCGGCCCCCCGCGCGAGGTCATCCGCGATGGCGGCAAGGTGATGTGCCTGGGCGGCGGCGAAGGCCCGCTCGCCTTCGACCTCGGCTCGCCGGGCCGGTGGAGCCCGGCGCTGGCGCTGTCCGAAGCCGGGGACCTGTCCGGCTATCGGGCGACGCTGGCCGGCAGCGGCCGGGTCGCCGGCCTCGCGGCGCAGCGCATCGACATCATCGCCAGTGACGGCTGGCGCTACGGCTACCGCCTGTGGCTCGAGCGCGACACCGGCCTGCCGCTGCGCGTGGACCTGGTGGACGAGCTCGGCGGCACGGTCGAGCAGGTCGCCTTCACCCAGCTCGACCTGGGCCATCGCCCCAGCGACGCCGATCTCGCGCCGTCCTCGGCCGTGGGGCTGGTCACGGTGGCCCCCCTGTCCGCGGATCGATCGGTGACGCCGGACTGGCGGGTACCGTCGCCGCCGCCGGGCTTCCGGCTGCGGTCGGCGCGCCGGGACACGGACGGCCTGCAGCTGCTCTACAGCGACGGACTGGCCAGCGTGTCGGTCTACGTCGAGCGCGGCGACCCGCGCCTCCGGGGCGCCAGCGCCACGAAGCGCGGCGCCGTGCACGCCCACACCTACCGCATGGACGGCTGGCACGTGCTGGCCATCGGCAAGGTGCCGGCCGCGACCGTGGCCCACCTGGCGCGCACCGTTCGCGCGGTCGAAACCGATGGCTGAGCGCGACGTCGAGGTCGCCGACGCCAGCGGGACGCAGCTGCGGCTGCGCCTGCTCGGCGATCGCTGCGACGGCTGCAGCGGTGGCTGCGCCGGGCGCTGCAACCTGTTCGCCAGCAACGACGCCGGCGAGTTCCTGCTTGACGCGCCGGCCGGCCTGGCGGTCCGCGCGGGCGAGCGCTATCGCCTGGCGCTCGACGACGAGGGCCTGCGCCGGGCCGCCTGGCAGGGCTATGGCCGCGCGCTGGCCGGCCTGCTGGCGGGCGCGGTCATCGGTTACCTGATGGGCGCCGCGTGGCCTGCCGGCCGCGATGTACTGACCCTCGCGGGCCTGCTGGCGGGAACTTTCCTGGCGGCGATGGCCTCCAAGCGCCACCTGCCCGCGCCGCGGCTGCTGCCCGCGGCGGGTGCCTCCCCCCCTTCCTTGCAAGAGTGAATGCCCATGAGCCTGTCGTTCCGCCATGTCCTCGCCTTCGCCCTGCTGCTGCCCGTTCCGTTCGCGCACGCGCAGGAAGCCAGCGCCCCCGAGGCCGCACCCCTGGTGCAGCTGCCCGACTTCACCCGGCTGGTCGAACGCGCCGGGCCGGCGGTCGTCAATATCGAGGCCACCATTGGCCGCCGTGGCGCCGATGAAGAGGAGCTCGCCAGCCGCGAAGGCCAGCCGATGCCGGACGACATGCCGGAGTTCTTCCGGCGCTTCTTCGGCCAGCCCGGCATGCCGGGCGGCCCCGGCGGCCCCGGTGCCGGGCCGCGCAGCGGCATGTCGCAGGGCTCGGGCTTCATCATTTCCGCCGACGGCTACGTGCTCACCAACCACCACGTGGTCGAGGGCGCCACCGACATCGTGGTTCGCCTCAACGACCGCAACGAACTCAAGGCCGAGCTGGTCGGCAGCGACCCGCTCTCCGACGTGGCCCTGCTCAAGGTCGAAGGCAGCGGTCTGCCCGTCCTCAGGATCGGCGACTCGCGTGGCCTCAAGGCCGGCCAGTGGGTGCTGGCGATCGGCTCGCCCTTCGGCTTCGAGCATTCGGTCACCGCGGGCGTAGTCAGCGGCGTCGGCCGGCGCTCGCTCGATCCCAGCCAGCAGTACGTGCCCTTCATCCAGACCGACGTGGCGATCAACCGCGGCAATTCCGGCGGCCCGCTGCTCAACACCCGCGGCGAGGTGATCGGAATCAACTCCCAGATCTTCTCGAACTCGGGCGGCTACATGGGCGTCAGCTTCGCGATTCCGATCGAGGTGGCGATGAATGCCGTGCGCCAGCTGCGCGACACCGGCAAGGTCGTGCGCGGCCAGCTCGGCGTGAGGATCCAGGACGTGGACCGCGAGCGCCTGGCCGAGCTGGGCCTGACGCGTCCGGTCGGTGCCTTCGTCGACTCGGTCGAGAACGGCAGCGCCGCCGCCAGGGCCGGAATCCGCCCCGGCGACGTGATCACCGGCTTCAATGGCCGCGAGATCGGCCGCTCGGCCGAACTGCCGCCGATGGTCGGCGCCATGCCCCCGGGCAGCCGCGCCAGCGTCACCCTGATGCGCGGCGGCAAGCTGCTGGACGTGGTCGTGACGCTCACCGCGCTGGATACGGCCGCCGCGCCCGCTGCCCCGGCCGGGCCGGGCACGGCGCCGGCGCCGGCCGCGGGCAATCCGCTGGGCGTGGTGGTCGAGGAGCTGGACGCTTCGGCGCGTGAGGCCCTGGGCCTGCGGGCGGGCGAGGGCATCCTGGTCGGCCGGGTGATCGGGCTGGCGGCGCGCCAGGCCGGCCTGGCGCCGGGCGACGTGATCCTGCAGGTGGGGCGCGCCGACATCGGCTCGATCGCCGACTTCGAAGCCGCCGTGAAGCCGCTCAAGTCGGGCGACGAGGTCCGGCTGCTGGTGCGCAACGCCCGCAGCACGGGCTTCGTGACCTTCACGCTGCGCTGAAGCCCGGCATCGGGGCCGGCCCGCCGCTGCGGCGGGCCGGACCCCGGGGGCTGTGCGATAATCCGCCGTTTACCGCCACCGACCGGCAGCCGTCCCTCGCATGCAGCACATCCGTAATTTCTCCATCATCGCCCACGTGGACCACGGCAAGTCCACGCTTGCCGATCGCATCATCCAGATCTGTGGCGGCCTCCAGGCGCGCGAGATGGAGGCGCAGGTGCTCGACTCGAATCCGATCGAGCGCGAGCGCGGCATCACGATCAAGGCGCAGTCGGTTTCGCTGCCCTACACGGCGAAGGACGGGCAGGTCTACCAGCTCAACTTCATCGACACGCCCGGCCACGTCGACTTCAGCTACGAGGTCAGCCGCTCGCTGGCCGCGTGCGAGGGCGCGCTGCTGGTCGTCGACGCCGCGCAGGGCGTCGAGGCACAGTCGGTCGCCAACTGCTACACCGCGGTCGAGCAGGGCCTGGAAGTGGTGCCGGTGATCAACAAGATCGACCTGCCGACCGCCGACATCCCCAAGGTCAAGGCCGAGATCGAGGCCGTGATCGGCATCGACGCCGACGACGCCGTGGCCATCAGCGCCAAGACCGGCCTGAACGTGGTGGACGTGCTCGAGGCGATCGTGCAGCGCATCCCGCCGCCGAAGCCGCGCGACACCGACAAGCTGCAGGCGCTGATCATCGATTCGTGGTTCGACAACTACCTGGGCGTGGTGTCGCTGGTGCGCGTGATGCAGGGCGAGATCAAGCCCGGCGACAAGATGCTGGTGATGTCCACCGGCCGCACCCACCTGGTCGACAAGGTCGGCGTGTTCACCCCCAAGCGCAAGGACCTGCCGAAGCTGGGAGCGGGCGAGGTGGGCTGGATCAACGCCTCGATCAAAGACGTGCACGGCGCGCCGGTCGGCGACACGCTGACCCTGGCCAACGACCCGGCGCCGGGCCCGCTGCCGGGCTTCCAGGAAATGCAGCCGCGCGTGTTCGCCGGCCTGTTCCCGGTGGACGCCGAGGACTATCCCTCGCTGCGCGAGGCGCTGGAGAAGCTGCGCCTGAACGACGCCGCGCTGCGCTTCGAGCCCGAGAGCTCCGAAGCCATGGGCTTCGGCTTCCGCTGCGGCTTCCTGGGCATGCTGCACATGGAAATCGTGCAGGAGCGCCTGGAGCGCGAGTACGACCTCAACCTCATCACCACGGCCCCCACGGTGGTCTACGAGGTGCTGCTCAACGACGGCAGCACCATGCCGCTCGACAATCCGTCGAAGCTGCCGCCGGTGACCAAGATTTCCGAGATCCGCGAGCCGATCATCCGCGCCAACATCCTCACGCCGCCCGATTACGTGGGCAGCGTGATCAAGCTGTGCGAGGAGAAGCGCGGCCGCCAGGTCGGCATCAGCTACATGGCCTCGCAGGTGCAGATCAGCTACGAGCTGCCGATGGCGGAGGTGGTGCTCGACTTCTTCGACAAGCTCAAGTCGGTGTCGCGCGGCTATGCCTCGCTCGACTACCACTTCGAGCGCTTCGAGGCCGGCCCGTTCGTGCTGATCGACACGCTGATCAACGGCGACAAGGTCGATGCGCTCTCGTCCATCGTCCACCGCAGCCACGCCGACCGGCGCGGCCGCGAGGTCTGCGAGAAGATGCGCGAGCTGATCCCGCGGCAGATGTTCGACGTCGCGATCCAGGCCGCGATCGGCTCGCAGATCATCTCGCGCTCCACCGTCAAGGCGATGCGCAAGAACGTGCTGGCCAAGTGCTATGGCGGCGACGCCACCCGCAAGAAGAAGCTCCTCGAGAAGCAGAAAGAAGGCAAGAAGCGCATGAAGCAGGTCGGCCGCGTGGAGATCCCGCAGGAAGCGTTCCTGGCCGTGCTGCAGACCGACAACAAGTAAGCGGCCCCCGCCGCGAGGAAACCCGACGCGTGAAAATCGACCTTGCCCTGATCCTCACCGTGCTGGCCGCGCTCACCGGCCTGGTCTGGCTGCTCGACAGCCTGCTGTTCGCGCGCAAGCGCAAGCTGATGCAGGCCGAAGGCGAGGACGTCGCCGACCCGATCGTGGTCGAGTACGCGAAGTCGCTGTTCCCGATCATCTTCCTGGTGCTGGGCCTGCGCAGCTTCATCGCCGAGCCGTTCCGGATCCCGTCGAGCTCGATGATGCCGACGCTGCTCGTGGGCGACTTCATCCTGGTCAACAAGTTCACCTACGGCTTGCGCCTGCCGGTGGCGAACACCAAGATCGTCCCGCTGGGCCAGCCCGCGCGCGGCGACGTGGTGGTGTTCCGCTACCCGGGCTACGGCCCCGACGACACCAAGGCCGGCACCGACTACATCAAGCGCGTGGTTGGCCTGCCGGGTGACCGCATCGCGTTCAAGGACCAGGTGCTGTACGTGAACGACGTGGCCGTCGCCAAGCGCGAGACCGGCGTCTACATCGGGCGTGGCCAGGGTCGATCCATGACCGGTGCCAGCCTGTTCGAGGTGGAGCTGCCGGGCCAGGACGGCCAGCCGCTGATCCGCCACGCCAGCCTCGAGAACAACCGCTTCAGCGACCCGCGCATCGAGAACCAGTGGGTGGTGCCGGCCGGCCACTTCTTCGTGATGGGCGACAACCGTGACCAGAGCGAAGACAGCCGCTACTGGGGTTTCGTGCCGGAACAGAACCTGGTCGGCAAGGCCTTCCTGGTCTGGCTCAACTGCTCGGGCTGGTTCTGCAACGAGGCGTTTGACTACACCCGGATTGGCGATACCATCCGCTGAACGGCCACCACCCAGGGGACAGGACCATGGTACGCAAGCAGCAAGGCATCACGTTGATGAGTTTCGTCATGGTCCTGGTCGTCGTGGGCTTCTTTGCCCTGATGGCCATGAAGCTGTTCCCGATGTACAGCGAGTTCCACAACATGAAGGCGGCGGTCGATGCCTACGCGGCCGAGTCGGGCTCCGCGAACAAGACCGTGGCCCAGGCATGGGCGGACCTCGATCGTCGATTCAACATCGCCTACGTCGAGTCGGTCGAGCGCGAGAACATCAAGATCGAGCGGGCGGCCCAGGGCCGCGGCATGCAGATGACGGTGTCCTACGAAGTGCGCAAGCCGCTGCTTTTCAACCTCGACGTGGTCGGCAAGTTCGAGCACGTGGTCGATCTCAACGGTCCGGGCGCGGGTGGCTGATCGGCTGCACCACGCCTTTCGCCACCCCGAACTGCTGCAGCAGGCCCTCAGGCACCGCAGCGCCGGGGCGCCGAACAACGAACGCTTGGAGTTCCTTGGCGACGCCCTGGTGAACCTGGTCGTTGCCGAAGCGCTGCACGCCCGCTGGCCCAAGGCCGACGAGGGCACCCTGACCCGCGCGCGCGCCGCCCTGGTGCGCGAGTCCGCCCTGGCCGGCATTGCCCGCGAGCTCCGCCTGGGCGACCGGCTCGAGCTGGGCCCCGGCGAGCTCAAGAGCGGCGGGCACCGCCGCGATTCGATCCTGGCCGACGCGCTGGAGGCCGTGGTCGCGGCGATCCATCTCGACGCCGGCTTCGAGGCCTGCCGCGCCGCGGTGATGCCGTGGTTCGAACCCCTGATCGAGTCACTGCCGACCGGCAAGGCCGAGAAGGATCCCAAGACCCGCCTGCAGGAGTGGCTACAGGGCCGGCAGTTGCCGCGCCCGGCCTATCGCCTGCTCGAGACGCGCGGCGACGACCACGCCCGCATCTTCGTCGTCAGCTGCGAAACCACCGATCCCGAACTGGCCGAGCAGGCCGAGGGGCCCGCGCTGCGCGCCGCCGAACAACTCGCCGCCGAGCGCGTGCTGGCGCGACTGGAGACCAAGTGAACACCGATTCCCCGCACGACCCGGCGCCGCACCGCGCCGGCACCATCGCCGTGATCGGCCGGCCGAACGTCGGCAAGTCCACCCTGGTCAACGCCATGGTCGGTGCCAAGGTCAGCATCGTTTCGCCGCGGCCGCAGACCACCCGCCACCGCATGCTCGGCATCGCCACCTTCCCCGACGGCCAGCTGCTGCTGGTCGACACCCCGGGCATCCACGGCCAGCAGAAGCGCGCCATGAACCGGATGATGAACCGCGCGGCCCGCGGCGCGGTCGAGGGCGTGGACGCGGCGATGCTGGTGATCGAGGCCGGCCGCTGGACCGACGACGACGCGCTGGCCTACCGCGCGCTTCACGAGGCCGGCGTGCCCTGCATCCTCGTCATCAACAAGGTCGACAAGATCAATGACAAGGGCGCGCTGCTGCCCTTCATCGCCGAGGTCACGACCGGTCGCGAGTTCAGCGCGGTGTATCCGCTGTCGGCGCTCAAGAAGCGCGGCCTGGAAGGCCTGGTCAAGACGCTGTTGGCGCACGTGCCAGAAGCGCCGCCGATGCACGACGAGGACGAGATCACCGACCGCAGCGAGCGTTTCCTGGCCGGCGAGCTGGTGCGCGAGCAGCTGATGCTGCGCCTGGGCGACGAGCTGCCTTACTCGGCCACGGTCGAGATCGAGAAGTTCGAGCTCGACGGCGAGATGCTGCGGATCGCGGCCGTGGTCTGGGTCGAGCGCGAAGGGCAGAAGCCCATCGTGATCGGCAAGGGCGGCGAGCGCATGAAGGCGATCAGCACCGGTGCCCGGCGCGGCATGGAGGAGCTGTTCGGCCGAAAGGTCTTCCTCGAGACCTGGTGCCGGGTGCGCGAGGGCTGGTCGGACGACGAGGCCGCGCTGCGCCGGTTCGGCTACAGCGACTGACATGCAGGTCCGGGCCCAGCCTGCCTTCGTGCTGCATGCGCGGGCCTGGCGCGAGACCAGCCTGATCGTTGAACTGCTGACCCGCGACCACGGCCGCGTCGCCGTGGTCGCGCGCGGCGTGCAGGGCGCCAAGCGGCACCCGCTGCGCGCCGCGCTGCAGCCGCTGCAGTCGATCCGCGCCGACTTCCTGCCGCGCGGCGAGCTGGCCCGGCTGGTGCAGGCCGAGGCGCTGGATGCCGGCGCCGCGCTGCAGGGGGACGCCCTGATGGCCGCTTTCTACGTCAACGAGCTGGTGCTGCGGCTGCTGCCGCGCCAGGACCCGGCGCCGGACCTTTACGCCCGCTATGGCGACCTGCGCGCCGAGCTGGCGGGGCCGGGGCCGCTGGCCTGGACCCTGCGTCGCTTCGAGCGCGACTTGCTGGAATTGCTGGGTTACGGCCTGCCGCTCGACGCGTCGGAAGATGGCGAACGCATCGACCCGGCCGGACGCTACCGGCTGGACGCCGAGCGCGGGCCGGTGCGTGACCGCGCGCACGATGCCGGCTCGACCAGCGGCGCGGCGCTGATGGCGCTGGCCGCGGACCGCCTGCCGCCGCCCGAACAGCTGGCGGAGCTGCGCAGCGCCCTGCGCGGCGTGCTGCAGGTGCACCTGGGTCCGCAGAAGCTCAAGTCCTGGGGCCTGCTTTCGGAACTGGCGCGCCTGGGTCAGGACTGAGGCGCGTCCGAGAGGATCGCCGCGGCGTCGGCCTGGAACCGCGAGTGCGCACTGGCGTCGGTTGGCGCGGCGTGCAGGGCGCGCGCCGAATCGAGCAGGCCCGCGGCGCCCACGAAGGCGCAGCTTGCCTTGAGCCGATGCAGCTGCGCGCCCAGCCGCGCCTCGTCGCGTGCGGACCACGCCGCGGCGATGAGGCCGGCCTGCACGGGCAGCTCCCGCAGGAACAGCCGCCGCAGTTCGCGCACGGCGCCCGGCTCGCCGCCCAGCGCCGACAGTGCGGCCGCATCATCCCAGGTGGAGCGGGCGGACACGCTGGCCTGGTTGGCCATCGCCGCCGCCACCGCCTCACGCAGCGCCGCCGCGCCAATGGGTTTGGCGAGCACGGCCACGAAGCCGGCCGCCCTCAGGCCGGCCAGCACCCCGGGGTCATCCTCGGCCGTCAGCGCCAGCGCGGGGACTTGCCAGCCGCGTGCACGCAGCGAACCCAGCAGATCGTCGCCGCGGCCATCGGGCAAATATGCATCGAACAACCAGAGTGCCTCGCTGCCGTCCGCCAGGCCGCGGGCCTGCGCCAGGTCGGCGGCCACCACCAGTCGCACCGGCAGCGGCGCCAGCGCCTGCGCGAGGAAGGCGGCGGTGACGGCATCGTCTTCGACCAGCAGCAGGCAGGGGTTCATCGGGATTCCCGTGTAATCGCGGCTTGCAAAACCACTATGCTGGCAGCATGCGGCGACCCGCCACGCTCGGCAAGATGCTCCTGGTCATCCTGCTGCTCGCCTTTCCGGCGGCGCAGGCGAAGGTGCTGCGCGTGCAGGTGGACGCAGTGCGCAGCGGGGTCGCCACCCTGGAAGGCGTGGACCTGGTGCTCGACTGGGCCGAAGGCGCGGCCACCGGGGCGCTGGAGATGCGCGTGCACACCGCGGAATTCCCGCTGCTTGGCTATCGCGGCCGCGACCTGGCCTGGCGCTGCCCGCTGCGTCGCGACGACGCGGGCCGCTGGGCTTGCGACGGGCCGCTGCAGGTGGCCGGCGGCGCGCTGCATCCGCTGTCGCTGGAGGTTTCCCCGGCAGGCACGCGCGCCGAACTCGCGCTCGGCGCCCGCAGGATTTCCTACGAATCGATCGCCGCGGCGCCCGATCGCCACCGGCTGCAGCTGGCCCGCATCCCGGTCGCCTGGCTGGGTGAGTTCCTCGCCGGGCTCTGGAGCGACGGGCAGTGGACCGCCGGCGAACTGGCGGGGCGCGTCGACATTTCGGTGCCCGAGGCGGGGCCATTCGCGGTGGCGGCGGAGCTGGCGCTGGATGACCTCGGGCTGGAGACGCCCGACGGCTGGCTGGCGGCCGCGGGGCTGCAGGCCACGCTGGCGATTGATTACCGCGAACAGGCCGGGCGCCAGCGGGTTGCCTTGGACCTGCGCACCCGCGGCGGCGAGTTCCTCGCGCAAGGCCTTTACGCCACGCTGCCGGAAACCCCGGTGGACGTGGCGGTGGTGGCGGAGCAGCGCGACGGCGGCGGCTGGCAACTGCCCGAATTCTCCTGGCGCGACGGCGAGGTGCTGCAGGCCAGCGGCCAGGCACGGCTGGCGCCCGACGCCAGCCTGCGCGAACTGGCGCTGGACCTGTCGCTGGGTGACCTCGCCGTGGCGCGCGATCGCTACCTCAGCGGTTTCCTGGCGCCCGCGGGCTTCCCCGACCTGCTGCTGTCCGGCCGCGCCACCGCCAGGCTGGCGCTGCGCGACGGCCGCGCGCAGTCGATGGCGCTGGGGTTCGCGGGCGTCAACGCGGTGGACCCGAGGCAGCGGTTCACGTTGGCGGGCCTGGCGGGGGACTTGCGCTGGTCGGTCGACGCCGCGGCGCAGGACAGCGCGCTGCGGCTCGACGGCGGCGCGCTCTTCGGCATCGGCCTGGGACCGGCGCGGCTGGCTTTTCAAAGCGCCGGCGGCGAGCTGCGGCTTCGGGAGGGCGCGCGCATCGCGGCCCTCGGGGGCGAGATCGCATTGGACGACCTGCGCTGGCAGGCGCCGACCGACACCCGGCGCACGCGCTTCCAGCTCGGGCTCACGCTCGAGGCGCTCGATCTCGGCAGCCTGTCGCAGCGGCTGGGCTGGCCACCGTTCACCGGCACCCTGGGCGGGCGCATCCCGTCGGCGCGCTACGAGGACAACCGGCTCACGCTCGATGGCGGGCTGGCGATGGACGTGTTCGGGGGTAGCGTGGCGCTGTCCTCGCTCGAGATGGAGCGCCCCTTCGGCGTCGCGCCGACGCTGTCGGCCGACATCGCCATCGAGGACATCGACATGGAGCCGATGACCGCGGCCTTCGGTTTCGGCAGCATCACGGGCCGGCTCGATGGCCGCATCGCCGGCCTGCGCATGGTCGACTGGTCCCCGGTCGCCTTCGACGCCCGGCTGGTGACCGACGAGGCCTGGAAGGGCCGCCGGCGCATCAGCCAGCGCGCCGTCGAGGACATCTCCAGGGTCGGCGGCGCCGGCCTGGTCGCGGGGTTGCAAACCCAGGTACTGAAGCTCTTCGACGATTTCGGCTATGCCCGCATCGGGCTGGCCTGCCGCCTGCGCGACAACGTCTGTGCGATGGACGGTGTCGGTTCAGCCGGCGATGGCTATACCATCGTCGAAGGTTCCGGCCTGCCGCGCATCCAGGTGGTGGGCTTCCGCCGCCGGGTCGATTGGCCGACCCTGGTGGACCGCCTCGAGGCGGCCACCGAGGGACAAACCCCGGTCATCCAATGAAGGAGAGCGTCATGGGCAAGCCGAAGTCGCGTCATCTGTTCACCTCGCTGCTCGCCGCCGGCGTGCTGGCGCTGGGTGCCTGCGTCACCATCAACGTTTATTTCCCGGCGGCCGAGGCGCAGGAAGCCGCCGAGGAGTTCGTCGAGAAGGTGCTGGGCGAGGACGCCACGCAGGGCGAGAACCCGCAGTCCCTCCGGGCCCCGGCGCGCGAGGGCTTCGATCTCGTTTCGCTGTTCATTTCCTCGGCCCACGCCCAGCAGGCCGACATCACCATCCGCACCCCGGCCATCCAGGCGATCCAGTCGCGGATGGAGGCGCGCTTCCAGTCCAGCCTCAGGCCGCACTTCGACTCCGGCGCGCTGGGCTTCGGCAAGGACGGCCGCGTGGTGCTGCGCGACGCCACCCAGGTCGGCCTGAAGGACCGCGTGGCGGTCAACCAGCTGGTGGCCGAGGAAAACCGCGACCGCGATGCCGTGTACCGCGAGATCGCCGTGGCCAACAACCACCCCGAGTGGGAAGGCCAGATCCGCGAGACCTTCGCCAAGCAGTGGGTCGCCAGCGCCCGCGCCGGCTGGTGGTACCAGGCCGCCGACGGTAGCTGGAAGCAGAAATAGCCTGTAGGAGGGCCTCCGGGCCCTAGCCCCGCGCCCCGGCGCGGGCCGCCGGATCCAGCAGCCGGGGCGCGGATTTGCGACAATCCGCGCCCCGTTTCCGTTTGGTCCCGCCGTGGCTCGTTCCCGCTCCAAGCTGCACCAGGTCTTCGAGATTGACGTCACCGACTTCAGCCACGACGGTCGCGGCGTCGGCCGCCGCGAGGGCAAGGCCGTGTTCGTGTCCGGCGCGCTGCCGGGCGAGACCGTCCGGGTCGAGCAGACCGGCCGCAATCGCCATTTCGACGAATGCCGGACGCTGGAGGTGCTCACCCCGGCGCCCGGGCGCGTCACGCCGCGCTGCCCGCATTTCGGCACCTGCGCCGGCTGCGTGCTGCAGCACCTGGAGGAATCGCAGCAGATCACCGCCAAGCAGCGCGTCCTGACCGACAACCTGCGCCGCATCGGCCACGTCGAGCCGGGCACGGTGCTGCCGCCGCTGGTGGACGCGGCCTGGGGCTATCGCCGCAAAGGCCGCTTCTCGGTGCGCTACGTCGAGAAGAAGGGCAAGGTCGTGGTCGGTTTCCGCGAGACCAACCCGCGCTTCGTCGCCGACCTGTCGGTCTGCCACACCGTGGTGCCTTCGATCGGCCTGCGCATTCCCGAGATCTCGGCGCTGGTGGAAAGCCTCGACGGCCGCCGCACCCTGCCGCAGATCGAGTTCATCGCCGGCGACGCCGCCGTGGCGCTGGTGTTCCGCCACCTCGAGCCCCTGTCCGAGGCCGATGTGGCGCGACTGGTGGCCTTCGCGAAGGACACCGGCTTCGCGGTGTTCCTGCAGCCCGGCGGCGTGGACACGGTGAAGGCGCTGTGGCCCGAACAGGTCCCGCTGTCCTTCGCCATCCCCGGCTACGACCTGTCGCTGGACTTCCGCCCGCTGGACTTCATCCAGGTCAACGCCGGCCTGAACGACAAGATGATCGCCTCGGCCCTGGACCTGCTCGATCCGCAGCCGGGCGACCGCGTGCTCGACCTGTTCTGCGGCCTGGGCAACTTCACGCTGCCGCTGGCGAAGCGGGCGGGGCAGGTGGTGGGCGTCGAGGGTGACGCCGGCCTGGTGGCCCGCGCCCGTGCCAATGCCGCGAAGAACGGGCTGGGCAACGTCGAATTCCATGCCGCCGACCTGGCCAAGGACCTTTCGGCCGAGCCCTGGATGAGGGCCGGCTTCGACAAGCTGCTGCTCGACCCGCCGCGCGCCGGCGCCGCCGAGGTGCTGGCGCAGCTGCCGCTCAAGGGCATCCGCCGCATCGTCTACGTCAGCTGCCACCCGGGTTCGCTGGCGCGCGACGCGGGCTTCCTGGTGCGCGAGCGCGGCTACACGCTCAAGGCCGCCGGTGCGATGGACATGTTCCCGCAGACGGCGCACGTAGAATCCATCGCGCTGTTCGAGAAATAGGAAACCCCGTGGGCATCGAGATCGAACGCAAGTTCCGGGTGGTGGGCGAGGGCTGGCGCGCCCAGGCCGTGCGCTCGGTGCGCATCGCCCAGGGCTACATCAACGACATGGCGGCGCTGCGCGAGGGGCGACAGAACGCCTCGGTGCGCGTGCGCATCGCCGGCGAGCAGGCGTTCCTGAACCTCAAGTCGCGCGAGCTGGGCACCACCCGCCAGGAGTTCGACTACCCGGTGCCGGTGGCCGACGCCGAGGCGCTGCTGGCGCTGTGCGTGGGCGGCCGCATCGACAAGGTGCGGCACTACGTCGAGGTCGAGGGACACACCTTCGAGGTCGACGAGTTCCGCGGCGAAAACGCCGGCCTGGTGGTCGCCGAACTCGAGCTCGCGTCCGCTGGCCAGGCCTACCCGCGTCCGGACTGGCTGGGCCAGGAAGTCACCGAGGAACTCCGCTACTACAACCTGGCGCTCGCCGAGCGCCCGTATTCGCGCTGGAGCGCAC
>LNFM01008814.1_pt1 | contig 15029 bp, 7 predicted proteins | sample 596031 | NCBI WGS metagenome assembly LNFM01 (sample SAMN04254537, study PRJNA301005) | activated carbon metagenome | isolation source: dual media filters at the Ann Arbor, Michigan drinking water treatment plant | place: USA: Ann Arbor
GCGCCGGCGGCGAGGATCCCGGCCAGTATGTCGAGGTCAGCTTCAAGGTCTCGGAGCGCGCCTATACCGCCTGGCCGGAGCGCATTCGCGCCGCCTTCGAGCCGGCCCGCACCGTGCGCACAGGTCGCGCCACCTATCGCCTCGCCATCATGTCGGAGACCGCGCGGCGGGACAGCCCACATGCCGCCGGCACCATCCCGATGCAGGGAGGTCGCTGATGGCGCTCCGCATCGTCACGGCCGACGACCGGCTTCCCGGCCACGCGCCGCGATGACTAAGGCATGTCCGCGCCAGCCCGCGAGGGCGTCGCCCGGATTTCGTGGCGAACGGGGCGCCACAAACGGCGCACTCACCTACCCAGGTCAGCAGCGCCGATGCGGCGCCACCAGCGCGCGTGTAGGGTTCTACGGCCGTGAGTGTATAGGCGAAACGCCGGCCTCGGGCGCCGCGCTCCACGATGGTCTCGCCCTCATTGAAGCGCACGGACGGGATATTCGCGCCCATCATTTCGGGGCCTCCATTTCGCGTAGGGCGAATGCAGCAGCGGCGAGGCTGTCGTAGGCCAGCGTCGGCGAGCCGCGCCGGACGATGCCGCCGCGAGGCTCACCTTCGGCATTGAGGCATTCATGGAGGATCACCAGGCGCCCTCTAGGTTCTGGGCGTTGCGCCGGCGGCGACGGCCGCCACGCGCCGAGCGGCGAGTTCTCCCAGGGTTGCGGGTTTCGCGCCTTCATCCGGCGCGCGCGATGCGGCCGATTGCAGGTCGGGCATACGTTCATTGGCTCGGTCCTTTGGCGAGGACCGGGGCGCAAGATCGGCTTTCGCGGAAGCGGGCGGCGATGGTAGAAGGCGGTTGTCCAGACACACCCAAACCATTGCCCCCGCCGGCGGCCGAAAGGCCCCGGCGGTTTTTGCTTCACGTGAGATTCAGGCGCAGCAGCCCCGCCAGCGCGAGCAGGCAGAGCAGCGCGATTAACGGGGGGGGCAGCCCCCGCCGTAGCGCGCGATACGGGCTTGTCCCCTGAGACGACCCGGATACGCGCTCAGGCAGCCGGGCGAAATCGAGGCCGATCGAGACGACACGGAAAGCGGGGAAACCGAACACGCCTGGAAATGTCCCGGGCGCTGTAGGGCGCCGTCAGGAGGCGCCAAAGGGCGCCATTAGAGGGCGCCGTAGAGCGCCACCAGATGGCGCTGCAAAGCGCCCCGAACATGCATATTCCCGCAGTCAACACGTAGGGAATATGCATGGCGCTGCTGGCGCGCGCGGCTCCGCGAAGGCTTCGCCGCGCGCTGGCAGCGCAAAGCCAAAGGTGCTGGTGATCGAAGCGATGCCACCATGGAAACCACCGCCCCCGCCGATGACGCGCGACGGAGCGGCGCCACCTGCTCGGCCGCCTGTTCAGATTACGCCGGCCGGATGGTGCAAGCCGGGCGCGAGAGCGTTCCACCAGAAATTCGGCTTTGGGACGGTGGTGGCGATAGAGGAGGATCGGGTTGCAGTCGACTTTGCCATGGCGGGCAGTAAGCGGCTCTTGGCTCGCTTCCTTGAGCCGGGTTGACCAGCGACCCCTGCCTGCGCTGACGCGTGTCGTGGGGGTCGCCGCCGCCGCTGGGGCACCTCTCCGGGTGCCCGACAATCTGCGCGGGCACCAGGCGGCCTTCCTAGCGGCCCTGGCGGCATGTTAGCCGAGGGCGGCGGCGGCGGATGACCGAGGCACCGCCAAACGCGCGCGCGCGGGCGCACGCGCGCGACACCACCGTGGGGCCGGAAAACCCGCGCACGCGCGCGGAGGCGCGCGAGGCCGGCGGCATCGTCATTCGCGGCATCCGCATCCCCGGCCCGCCGAGCACCGGCTCGCGCGTCGCGCATGAAGGGCGGCGGGTGCCGCTGGTGCTGGTGGACGTGGAACGCGCCGGGCTACGCATGGTGTTTGCGGTGGCGCGGCTGCGCGGTGGCACGCTGGACGTCCGCCCGCCACGCGGGCCGGACGGGACCGGTGCGGGGATTTGGGTGCCGGCGCGGGAGCGGGAACGGCTGGGCGCTGCGATCCTCGCGGCGGTGGATGGCGACCCGGAAGCGCGGGCAGTGCTGCGGCCCTTTGTGTGAGGCGGGATTCCCGCTCGATAGGCGCTGGCGCGCGCGATCGTTCCCGCTCATTGGGCAAATCGGCTGCCATTCCAAATCAAGCGCGCTCGGCAATCAAAAGCGCCTGCTTGTCCACAATGACTTCCATGAAGCGCAAGCGATAATGCGGGGTTAGCACCAGCCACGATTTCGAATCCCCGAACATTTCCTGCGTAGGCTTGACGGTATCCCGAAGGTGTTGAGAGGTAAATTTCGATGCGGCAGCCACCGCTTCCACAGTATTCACTTACCCTTTCGCCGCACCGAAAGGCTCCATAGTCCAGAACGTAGTCAGGCAGTCCATCATTATTGTAATCTCGGACGGTCTCGAAATTGCGTCCTAGGGCTGGCGTTAGACCGTCCGCGCGGCACTGTCGGAATGTCTGCAATACCGACGCGCGATAGGCGTGAGGAATGAACGCATTCCATCCCCTTCGATACTCTGGTTCTGACCGGCGCCTTACGTCGCTTGGCGTTAAGTAACGCTTGGCGTGTTCGCAAGCCTCGGCGAAATCGGCGCTTCCGCCGTGGCATGGCGCGGGGCGTGCCAAACTTCTCTGGCTCGCCCAGTGCTCTGCTCCCGCTCGTGCGCTGGGGCGCAGCTCGGTTATCCATACCTCCCAGACCGTGCGTTCTGTCAGACCGTCGATGAACGCTTGCGACTCGCCGGCGGTCTGCTCAGGCGGAACGATCGCCTCGCGTGGAGGGGCCGGCCGAGGCGCTGGCGCCGATGGTTGCGATGGGGCCGCCGGTCGCGGGGTCGGAGTGGACGGCGCCGCTCCGGGCGAAAGCGCCGCCCCCCGCTGATACCCTGACCCTGCCGTTGGCAGGTTTGGCACGATTTCGGTGCCCATCTGCCTCAAGTCAGAGTGGGTTAGCCAGGTCATCCCGTTCGGCGGCGTCACCACCAGCCTGCCGACGATGCTGGCGGGAACCCCATACGCCGCTGCTTCCCGCGCAAAGAGCGTAGTGAATGCCTGGGCTAGGAGGTTATCGTTGCCATCGTCCGAGGCACTGTGAACCCCAATCCTCGCTCCTTCTGACGCAATACGCTCCACGCCCGCCGCAAAGACCAAGAAGCAAGCTGATGCACATGTATCGTTCAACGCGACTACTGTGATTAGCCGCGAGTTACGGACTGTCTGCGCGAGACTCGCGGCTTCATAAAGGTTACCGCCTGGACTGTTTAGGACGATGTGCGTGACTCGGCTGCCACGCGGTAATTGTGCAACAAGTCGATGAAGGCGCTCATCGTCTCCGAGGCGTATAGGGCCCTTTGCAAACAGGACGTGCTCGCCCCCGCCAATCTCCAGCGGCTCGAATTCTAAGGAATGGCTTTGCGAAAGAGGCAAGGCCCACAAAGCAATGAGCGCAACAAGGGACCAAACCTTCATCACCCCACCCGCTGAAATTTCGGCCGAAGCCAAAGGTGGATTAGTTTACTCACGCATGAACAACGGTCGCACCTGAAAGGATAACGCCGCAGCGGGCGCCAACACGCTCATCTTGTGGACCCATTTGTGGACCCTCAGGAGTTAGCTATCTAACCGATTGAATTTGAATACCTTTTGGCGGAGGAGGTGCGACCGGATACGAACGGTCTCAAGGCTGGAGCCTTGGAGAGCGCCATACGAGACGGGATGCTGAATAGGCAGTCCTGCCGGGGCATCTCTTGCACGGTCAACCATCGAAGCGACCAGCCGGATCGAGCATCTGCTCCACTTGGGCAGCCAAATCGTTGATCCAGTCCGCAGTCCTTACACTACGGGAGTGCCCCCGTCGGAAATAAATTCAGAACTTATTGATGACTGGATGGCCGACGTCGCCTGCGGCGCCTCTTCCTTGCACGCGCGAGATTTATCGCGATCGAGGATGAGGTTGCGGACCTCTGGCAGGCGATCCTCTGCGGCGATCTCGAGCCAGCGCCGGACGCTCTCCGCAGGGCTCTCGCTGCAGGCGGCCATCGCAAGCGCAAGTTCCACGGAGTTCCGGCGGAGGAGCGCGGCGTGGAAGTCTTGCTCGTCGGACGTGTGTAGCTCAGCTTCGTAGGACGCTTCTGTCAGCAGGTAGCCCAGGCCGAGGTCACAGGCTGGAGCGATGAGCGCTCTGGCCCGGATCGGACCCTCATCGAAGATCCATCTAGCCACTTCCAGAGCGCGCGCCACCGCGCCTGGCCGCCGAGTGGCGACGATTGAGCCGATCTCCATGATAAGGTCTGGTGCAACTTCAGGGATGTCTCGATGGTCCTGCGCTGCCTCCATCCAGCGATAAAGCCCTATGAGTGCCTCGCTCACGATGCTCGGTTCCGCCGAGACCAGCCCGGCGCGGAGTCCGCGCTGCAGTTCCTCCGCACGCTCCGGGAACGCGCGGGCGAGGCCAGGGTAGAGTGAGAACGGCATCTCGCCAGGAATCCCGAGCCCCTGAAGGCGCTTGGCCCTATCCCAGACACCGCCGAGAATTCTCGCCGGGAACGCGTGCTCGGTGAGCACGAGGCCGAGACCTGTGATAGCGCTCGTGGCATCGCTGCTGTTCATCTGGAAAAACCGCGCTCGCGGACGGACAGGCTGCGCGGACCATTCCTCGATAAGGCCGAGGACGGCCGCGACATCCGGCTCGCGCAAAACCAGCTGCCTGTCTCGCAGCCGGGTTTGCCAAAGGGCGAAGCCGATGTTTCGGAGAACCTCGCCGAGAGGCTTCCGTGAATCCCGTGACGTCAAAAAGGCTTGCCGGAACGCCAGCTCAGCAGTTCCCGATTCTGGCTCGGGGCAAAGCAGAAAGTACCAAGGTTGAAGCTGCAGATCCGCGGGTAGGGCGCCCGCTAGCCGACCATTTTCGGACCACACCAATTCCGCGAGTTCCTGCTCCTCGGATGATGACAGAGCCCCCAGATCTCGAAGAAAGAGGAGTCGGGTGACAACGACGGTCCGAGCGACGCCGCTTTCGCGTCCAGTCGCAAGGAGCCTTGCGACTGCTCCTGGGGAAAGCGACAGTGGGCGGCCGCTCTCGGCAACTGACAATTTTCGGGTGCGTCCGTTCACCATGGCGATTGGATCTCGCCAGTGAGGGCCAGCACCAGAAGGAAGGAAGGCATGCGTGCCCGGTACCGGCAAATCCAAGAGCTCTGATGCCACGGCCTTTATTGCACTCGCCGGAAGGCTTTCGATGACACGAGCAAAAAGATTGGAGAGTTCTTGGAACATCCAAAGATGGGCGGCGGGCCACCCCAGCCGGTAGAGTTGCACCGCCCGAGCCAGAATTGCCTCAAGATCCTGCGCGGAGCACCGCAGAGCGAGACGCGAGAGTACCTCTAGGGAGACGCGCATCTGGGTCAGCCAATAGTCGTGCCTAGGTTCGGGCGGGCGCGCTCTAGGTGTCGCATAGTCTATCGATGCCGCGGCGATCGAAGCGAGCTGGGCCGCGTCCGTGGGTTCCAAAAGCGCGACTCGCGCCCTCGTGAACCAACCCGTGAGAACCTTGTCGGAACCGCTCCCAGAGCATGCCATGGCGAGCAATGCGCTCTGAAAGACGTGGTCGTCGGCAAGGATGCCAGCTGCCTCGGCGAGGCCTGCCTGAAGCATCTGAACCCTGTTGGCTGCGGGGGGCAGCCCGGTGACTTCAGCGAGGCGGGTTATCTGCAGTGCGGCATGGTAGGCGTCGGGCAGGCCGCTCCTGAAGTGCTGCACTGTCGATGTATGGCCGCCGTCGAAACCCTTCGACTTAGAGGTAGCGCCGCTCGGAATCGGCTTTAGCATTTCGGACCGGAGCGCGTGGTACTCCGCCATTGCGTCGCCGTCGTATGGCATAAGTTCACGCCAGCGCTCGAATGCATCCACGCGGTCCGGCTGTAGGTCCCCCGCATCTCCCCACGGGAACCGCCAAGCCAGAGTGAGCCACATCCCCCAGGCCTCCCGTGAAAGGGATGCGTGATCGTCCACGTCACGCCTCCTCTCCCGGCGGACGCGGGTTAACGCCGAGCGGAGCGCGAACCACGCGTCACGGACGCGGCCCGCCCCGGCCAGAAGTCCGGCCTTGCGCAGGCCCCAGACAGGATCGAGGGCCTCGACGTCCCACCGATCCAGTTCGGCTTCCAGGCGATCGTGATTGAGGCGCTGGGCGCTTTGAAGAATGCGCTCGTAACGGATCTCCTCGTTAACCTCGCGGTCGGCAGGCCGGAGCCGCGCTAGCCCGTCGAGAGCGAGGTCAAATTCGCCGTCCCGGCCGCTCCATCGAGCCGCGCGAGCATGCGACAGCAACGCCGTCGTCGCGGCCCCGACCTCCGCCGCCATCATCGGTTCAGCGGTCCCGGCGCCAGTGCGAAGCGTTCGCGCGTCGAAGTCGATGAGATCCAGGGTGGAAGCTATGACTTCGGGTAGGCCGCCGACCACCTCGGCCGGTGTTAGGCAGAGGTCGAGCCGCCACAGGATCTCACCGAGGGCCAGCAGCCGCTCCCGCGGCGGCATTGCCTTGAGAAGGTCAGAGACGTTTCCAAGCCAAAGAGACGTCCCCAGCCAGACTCGGTCGCGCACCTCCTTGGGAGCGACGAGCCAGCCTGGATAGTGGATGCGGTTGGTCGCCCATGCCGTCGTCGTCTCGGCGAGCTCCGTAATCCGTTCCGCCAATGGAGACGTGAACGATGCTTTTGGGTGCAGTTCCTCTATTGTTCCCGGCCCGGCACTGGGCGGGACCCACCCGAGATGAGCGGGTGGTTTGGAGGCGTCCCTGTCCCGAGACCAGGGCCAAGCCGAGGCTCGAAACGGTCTACCCGCCTCCATGGCGTGCAGAAACCATTCGACCGCCCGGGCGTGTCGAACCTCTTCGGGCCAACCCGTGGCCTGCGGAAGTTCGGCCAGGTCAATGGGCACCACATTTCGATCTTCAAGCAGCCTTCGACGCTGCGCACTGAGGGCGAGCCAGTTGACGAGGTAGATCTTCGGAGCGTGGACCCCGAGGTTATCGCGGACCCAACCTGACCAATGTAGGAAGTTGGGGTCATCCCCTGAGAAGCCCAGGAGGACGAAGGCGTTCTCCATCATGGACTGCTGGACCAGGTTCACGAAGGGCGCGAACCGCGCAGGATAGGTACGATAGTCCTCTTCGGTGAGGATGAAGGGAGCGGTCGCGGGTAGGGTGCCGTGGAGCTTCACGATGCGGGGCACGGAAGCAGATGGCATTTGAGATGGTGTGAGCACGAGGTCGTAGGAGCGCTCGTGGACGTCTTGACGGGCCCGTTCCAGGAGTGTGTCCCAGTTCGTGGTGAAGACGTCGGCCCACGGCAGAGCGAGCAGTCGTGCGTGCAGGTGGCCTGGCACGTTCTCGGCGTCAGGAACGGTCGTGCGAATAACCTCCTCGAGCCGCTCCCGCCCGAAGACGGCCTCAAACTCCTCCGCTAAGCGTAGGGCACCGCTTGTACCTGAGGCCGTCCTTGCCGGATCGCCTCCAGGGTAAAGCGCCTCGGACAGCGTGCCGGTAAGCTCGTTCCACGTTGGGAAGGGGCGTGCAGACGCGGTGGCCACCTCGGCGTTCCGGCTGAACCCGGCGCCAACCATGACAGCAGCTTGGCCTGCCGACCTGCCCGGCTTTCTTCGCCACAGTTGATCGCGAAGAAACTTGACAAGGTTCTCGGATGGAAAGGTCACAATCCCTACTTTACCACATCGCGAAATCGGAAGAAATCATGACCTCTGTCGCTTCGATATATTTACCCTTGGCCATGCTACGGTAATCGCCTTCGGAGAAGGAATATCTGCTGGCCGTCGCCGTCAGGGCCGCGCGAGCGCTGCAAGGCGCGCAAACCGCGGGTCGCGTCTGAGCGCCGGATTTTCCAATGCAAGTACGGCCAAAGCTGTGTCGAGACCTCGAGGCACACGAGCGTCGGCACCCTTGCCGATCGTGAGATCAAGAAGATCAAGCGCGGCGGTCGCTTCCTCCTCGCCTAAAATGACGCCGCCACGGAGGCCGCTTCCGCCATCTCCTAAGAATCCCCAGTCGTGCATCGACCATGACTCGAACGGCACGAGGAAGCGTCGAATTGCAGCGATAGCACGATCGAAGCGCCGCCCCGACGCTGCGGGGACGGACGCAAAAGCCTTTGAAACGGCTGGCGTGACCGCTGCTCGCTCTTGCGGCCAAACGTCACGCAAAAAGGGCTCGATAGCGCGATCGAAGATTTGCTCGCGAGCCGCAGGGGGGGTGCTTAGCGGCCCTGCGAGATCGTCCACAAGCCGTCCGACAGTGAGTGCCGCGTAGGCACGAAGTTCGTCGGGAACAGTTCGGAGCATTTGCTGGGCATCCGGCAGCAGGTCATCATACTGTCGGCCGTTCCACATATCGTCCAACATCGCAAAGCAGACGCGCTCAACGAGCGACCGGCGTATCTCCATCTCGAGGCCGCCGTTGACTGCGCGGCGTGCCATTAGCCGTCCAAGCCGGGCCATGACATTGCGGCGAAGTGGAGAGTATGCGACAGCATGCCAGAGGGCATCGCTCTCTGCGCCGTTCTCAAGCGGAGATAGCAACGCGGCCTCAGCCCAGGCCCCGTCCGCACTCATGAGATAAGGCAGCCTCGTTATGCATCGATAACGCGCAATGGCTCCGGCTCGCCCAGGGGTAGTTGCTATCAAATCACGCAGCGCACGCAAATCGGCGTTCGCTTCGAAAGGCCGCGGATCATCGGTGAGATTTGGGCATGCACCCAAAAATGCACCCGCTAGATCACCTATGGGAGAATTAAGCGAATCGTGGGCGATACGCTTTGCCTCAGCCCCTTCCTCCTCCTTGTAGTCGGTCCCATCTGTCGTCTTGCCGCTGGCCGCAGCGGCAAACGGCCAGAGCTTTGCGATCGCGCCCGAGAGCGCTGCCTCTCCACGCAAATGAATAGCCCAACTGTCGAGCCAGTTCGACAGACCCCTAACTGCTTCATCAAGAACTAAATCCGACATACCGGGAATTGCGTTCAGGAACTGTCGCGCATCGGATAACGACCCCAGCAGCGCTGCTTCCTCGTTCGCTTCGCGGTTCGGCGGGCGAAAGCGCTCGCCGACGGCATTCCAGGCTTTACCGAAGCGGCCGAACGGGCGATCGGCAGAGAGCAGCGCCTGCGCCATGCGCAATGCATGCCCACTGTCATCAAGCCAGTCCCAGACGCCACGTGCCGGCCCGCTCCACGAACTGGCCTCGCTGCGCAGCCGCTCATCAGCCGTCGAGACTAGGGTCTCTCCGCTCAAGCCGTCGAGGTCGGCATCAGGATTCGGCGGGACCCACCCACCAAAGGCGCCAATCGGGAAGCCGACGGACACCGACCGTGCCACAAAGTCATCGAACTTTAGACGGCGCTCACGAAGCCAGCGCAGAGCACGCGACGGCAGCGCCGCTCCTGCGGCCTCGATGCGGGTAAGCTCGCGCACGACAAGGCCGGTGCGCCGGTACCGCCGCTCGTCGGCGGGACCGCGGCGGCCAAGAATGGCCGGGGGGGGGCCGCGTAGAATCGCACCGATGATCGAATCCTGGGCCGCCGCACTTAGGTCTGGAAAGCGAACGGCACGGAGCTCGGCAACCTCGGGAAATTGACTCGCCTTCCAGGTCTGCTCCGGCGGGCGCTGGGACAGGAACTGGCTGACCTGATCCGCGTCCACAAGCGCGGAGTTTGCAGCTGCGGCCGCCCACATCTTCGCATGCACCGGGTCTGGTCGAGTAAGCCAACGTTGGAGGAACGACTTAGTCGAAGCCAGATCCAAGCTGGCTAGCCGGCCAATCGTATAAGCCAAAAGGCGCACAGCCGGTGCAATGCCTCTGTGAAAACGGTCTGGCTCGGCCTCCCCACCGGTAATCCGGAGTTGGACGTGGTCCAGGCCGCCAAGCCAAACAAGGTCGCGGCCTTCATGCCACCCGATACGGCGCCCAAGACGTAGCCCGCGAGTGACTTCAGCTTCCAGCGCCTCGCCAAGCTCAACCAAGAACCCGACCTCGCTGACATCGTCCAAGCTCAACCCACGGCCGATCTCAAGTGTGCTACTGGTCAGCGAGAGATGAAGGATATCGCTGAGTTGCCGAGCCTTCTTCGGAACGCGGCCGCCTAGCCATGCGGCGTCGGCACGCCATTCGACGTGGAGCCGCGGCTCTACCAGTCGGGCGATCCCAGCGATGATACCTCCTGAGCGATCGCCAGCCTGAATCCGCCGCCCTAAACGGTAGTCATTGTGGTCGGCCTCGTTGGTCATCGGCGAAAGGTGCGCGTCGGCAATGACGCCCCATGCTGTGCGCCAGGGCTCCGGAGTGGCTTGGTCGAGCTGCCATTCGACAACTTCGAGTACCGCTCTGCGCTCCGCAACTTGGTTCGGCCGGAGCTGCACCGCCCATCTCAGCATGGAGGGGTCGCTCAGACGCTTGTTCAGCACGACTTGGCATAACCGCGACGCATGAGCCTCGCGGTCAGCCGCATTCCCCGTCTCACGTACGATCTCGAGCATGCCGTCAAGCCAGGCAGGATCGGCACGCATCTCACGGGCTGCAAGGGCAACGCGGACCTGTGTCTCGTCGCTGCCTCGTCGGAAGATGTGCCCGAAGAGATTTGCGCTAGCCTCACTCGCGGCAAGCCGCTGGAGACGGAAAACTCGGCGCACCTCTTTATCGGCATTGCTTCGTTCGCCATGGGGAGACAGATCAGCCCAAGCGGCCAGTACCTCTGCAAGCCCCCTGTGACCGCCTGCCTTATCATAGGGGATTGGAGTGATGCCGCGGCCTTTCCATGTCGCTAGTTCGGCCTGCCGCCTTTCCATCGAGGCCGGGTCAGAGGACGAATCCATGCCAACGAAAGCGAACCTCTCCTTCAAATCCGAGAATCGCTGTCCGTCTGCCGCCACTGCATTCAACAGGTAGCGCATTGGCGGATCGCCGAGGCTGTAGCCCACAAGCACGATATGGAAGATGCGCGCTGCGTCATAGATGAGGTCTGGAATGGCGCGGCGGCGTAGGTAGTGCTCACCAAAATCCCGGTCGGTAAGCACAAGGTCAGGATGGCGCTCGGGAATTGGGTCGAGCGCACCATGAAGGTGCAGCACGCCGGAGAACTCAGGACGCAGACTCGGCCGCGGGATGTCCTGAAGGGCATAGCGCTGGAGCGGAACCCGCAACGCCTTGGTAGCGCGCTCCAAAAGAAGGTCAAAGTTGGTGGTAACGATGGTTGAAGCACCGCCTCGATTTGCAAGGCGCATTAGGGAGGTATGGATGGGAGCGTGGCTTTTTGCCTCTCGGAGAATGCCAGCAACGGCGCGCCGAACCGTGCTCTCCCGCTCTTGATCGCGGTCCATGCGGCGCTCCAGCATTCCGAGCGCGACGTCGAACTCCTTATCGTCGATGCGCCCTAGCATCGCCGTTTGCTCCGCGTCTAATGGCGGAAGCGCTCCCAGTGCCCGCTCGGCGCGGCGGCCAGCAGTTCGCACTTCGATGTGCGCGCCGATCGCCCTATCCAGCTGGGTAAAAACACGATGCACAAGGCTGCCAAAGTCTGGCAATTGGGAGGGCGGCTGCATGGATGCGCCAGCACCAGCGATGATCAGCACGCGGCCCTCGGCGTGGGCGAGGAGGAGCCTCTCCGGCAAGCCAGGTAGACCTGGCGCCAGCTGCAGCTCTTGGTCGCCAGAGGGAGACCGGGCAAGACTCGGGATTTCAATTTTCTTCACAGAACGAGCTTATGGGAATGGGGCGGCAGGGGCGATATGCCATCGTGGTGGCGGCCCCTTCTCGTCGTTATTCGGTCACGGCACCCGCCGCTTCGCCACCCCCACCGACAGCGTCGCCGCCGCCAGGTCGAACGTCGCGCCCGAGATGTTCCGTGCCATGACCCGCACGGTGTTGTTCGACCACACAGCCGCATCGAGCTCGATGAACCGTGTCGACGACACCAGCGACGCCTGCGCGAGATCCCCCGCCCGCGCCCCGTTCACCGTGACATCGATCAGCGCCGTCGCCCCCGGCGCCAGGCTTGGCAGATCCCAGGACACCTCGGAGGCGAACTCCCGCCGCCCGGAGCCGAACAGCGCCCCCGTCAGCAACGGCGTGCCATTCAGCACCGCCGGTGCCGCCTCCGGCAGCCCGTAGAGCCGCAGCGACTGCAGGTCGATCAGCCCGTCAAAGCCGATCACGCCCACCTGGGCATAGGCCACCGACGCGCCGACGCGGATGGTCTGCCGCCGATTGAAGTTCGCGTCGTCCATCGGCGCGCCGGCGTTCCACCCCTTGGCCGGCCCGTTCCACTGCATGGTGGTGATCGACGCCAGCACATCGCCCGCGATGTCCTCGCGGACATTCCCCGCGCCGTCGAACACCCGCACGAAAAGCCGCCCGCCAGACGCCCCACTCGTCAGCCAATGCGCCAGCGCGAACTCCTTCGCCTGGGTGGTGTCGAGCATCCACCCGAGCCCGCGGTTCGCCGCCAAGGTAACGGCACGATCGGTCGGCGTCAGGTCGGTCAGTCCGTTGAAGCAGAAATCCGCCATGAAGGTCGCGGTGGTGGTGGAGGTGGCGATGGTGATCAGCCCCTCGACACCCACCTCCGTCGCCGACTGCCGGAACGCTGCCGCACGGGTGTTCGGCACGCCGGCCAGGAAGCGGTGAAACCGCGACGCCGGCGCACGGTGCCGGTTGATCACCGCATTGCCGCAGCGGTTCGCCGTAGCGGTGTAGTCGATCCCGACCAAGTAGGTGTTGGTCCAGGCGATGTCGTACTCGCAATCCTGTGCGCCGGCGGTGTGACGCGCGGCCAGCGGCGAGCAGGCTTCCATACGCATGTTGCGCGCGATGATGGCAGAGCCCGAGGTCTGGTTCAGGAAGGGAATGGCGATGTTGCTGCCGGCCTGGCGCAGCTCGAAGTTTGGCGCGTCAAAGACGTGGCGGTTGTGGTTGGTATAGGCGCCCGCCTCATTGCCAAACCGCACGCCAAACCGGTCCTGCGAAGCATTCACGCCCGTGGCCTGGGCGAAGTGGCCGCCGTAGTAGCGGATCGAGGTATTCCAGGCCGTGGCCGTCGCGCACCAGATGTCGAGGCCGATGCGGTTGTTGACGATGCGCCCCAACGTGAAGGTGCTGTCCTCCACGCCCCGGCCATCGCCGAGGGTGCGCATGCCGATGGTGAAGCCCTCCACCCGGCGCAACTCGATCTGGCTGGCATCGACGTTGCGCACGGTGATGCCGATGTCGGCCTCTGAGGACCAGTCAGAGATCGTCTGCCGAATGACGTTCAGGCCAGTGTAGAGCTTCTCGGCGTTGCGAATGGTGCCGCCATCGCCGAGCACGAGTACCGAGGTGGGCGCCGTGCCCGTGTAGCGGATGGTGCCCTGCATGATCAGCCCGCGCGCCCCGCCTGGCAGGGTCACGGTGCCGGAGACGTTCCAGGTTCCAGGCGGGATCATCGCGAACTTCTGGTCCGCGCCGGCGCGATCAAAGGCGGCCTGGATGGCGATGCGATCATCCGCCACGCCATCGCCCAACCCGCCGAAATCATTCGGCAGCACCGCCTCGCGGTCGCGCAGATACTTCGCGAAGTCGCTCTTGTTGAGGTTTGCGTTGAGGACCAGCAGGTCGTCGATGCGTGCCGGCATTTTTCCCGAATCTCCGATCAGAGGGCGGTGGCGGTGACCGGGCCAGCGAAGGCGGAGACGTTGCCCTCGGCCGAGACGCTGCGCAGCCAGTACCAGCGGGTTTGGCCGGTGGTGAGGCCGGTGCGATCCCAGGGCAGCGCGGTCGGCTCGCTGGCAAGCTTGGTGGCGGCACTCAGACTGGCGCTGCTGCCCTCGAACACCTGCAGCCGCACCCCATCCGCGGGAAAGCCACCCGACAGTCGCACGCCGCCGGCGATGCCCGTTGCGGCCAGGCCGGAGGCCGCGGCCGGCACCAGTGCCTCGCGCCAGCCCGACACGGCGCCGCTGCGCGCCTGCGCCCGCACGCGAAAGGCGCTGGGCTCCGCAGTGGGGATGGCCACGGCGGTGGCGCCGAAGCCGCCGGCATACCCCTGCCAGATCGCCACCGAGGTTGGCCGGAACTCGATCTCGTAGCCAGCGAGATAGGCGGAGCCCACGGCGGTCCAGGAGACGGCGATCGCGGTGAATGATGTCCCGAGCGGCGTCTCCACCACGATCGCGGCAGGCGCGGCGATCACGCCCGGGTTCGGCAGCACCACCGAGGGGTTCTGCCCGGTCGCCCGCTCGTCGGTGGCCGGGTTCCACGCCCAGACGGCGGGATCCTCCTCCGCCAATTGCAGGTTCACCCCGCCATCGGGTGCCAGCGCCCATCCCGTCACCCGCGCCGGGAACAGCGTCAGCCGGTCGAGGGCCACCGTCACCCCATCCCAGGGCCGCAGCCGCAGTGCCGAGAGGTTGGCCTGCATTGCCACCTCGCGCTGGCGGCGGTTGCGCTCCAGCTCGATTTTCATCAGGCGCTGAACGGTGGCCGCGGAGGTGGTGAGCGGGAACTCCATGTCCCGGTAGATCGCCTCGCCGCCGTCCTCGGTGACGTAGTTGCTGGCCAGCAGCGGCGGCGCATCGGTCGGCTGCCAGGCGGCGGCCGGCTCAACATAGACGGCGCGCACGCCGTTGAAGAGATCGCGCCGCGGACGCGAGCCCACGATGGTGACGTCGCCGCGCAGATCGTCCGAGGTGAGGGTCGCTGCCGGCAGCGCGGGCGCGCCCGCATGGATGTAGAAGCGTCCGCCCGAGACCACGAGCGCGCCAGCCATGGCGGCGACCAGCTTGCGGGTGACGGCGATCTTGCCCTCGCCCAGGGTGACAGCGCCGTTGACGGTGTATCGGCGCTCGGCGGTGCCATCGCGCCTGCCCATGATCTCGTCGCAGATGTTGGCCGCGGCCATGAGCGCCGGCAGGTCGATATCCGCCCAGGCCGCGCGCCACCC